>OCTX012271402.1_pt1 | contig 120518 bp, 87 predicted proteins | sample 1539691 | NCBI WGS metagenome assembly OCTX01 (sample SAMN02144231, study PRJEB22623) | gut metagenome | biome: sheep rumen | host: Ovis aries | place: New Zealand
AAGCGAGTGCAAAAGTATAGCAGATTTCCGTCCTGCGCAAGCGTTTAGGGATTTATTTTTTAGAAATGTTCATAAAACGCTGATATTTAATCCCTAGGGCTCGCACCCTAGGTTGGGGTGTTTATCGCGTAGGGCTCACGCCCTACGCTGGGTTGTGTCGTGCCTTCGGCACTGGGAGATTCCAAATTTTGCATTTATATTGCGTAGACATTCTATCGCGTAACGTCACGTCGCGTTGGGTTGAAACCCTACGCTAGGGGATGTCGCACCTGCGGCGCTACGGGAAAAAACAAAAAAAGACGCGATTTCTCGCGTCTTTTATAAGATTGCCTTCAAATGTATCATTATTTTCCTATCAATGACTTTACTGCATCAAACACCTCCGACAATGACATCAGTTGTTTGTCTACACCGTTCTGGTTCAACACATACATCAATGCACCAAAACCTATGGCAAATAATATGACTAGGAAATATCTTACTCCTGGCTTTAATCTTGAACTCATAATCTAATCTTTAACTAATTGACAATTAAAAATATCTTCGTTCAGATGAAGACGAGCTAGATGAACTGCTTGCCTTCTCTGGCTCTGGTCCTTCTGAGAAAACCGCATCAGACGCTGACGTTCCAAACTTTGATGACGACGCTGACTCTTTCTTTGAAGAGCTAAACAATCCGTCAATTCCATATGTTTCATAACGCTTCAACAATTCATCTGCACGTGCAGACGCCACAGCGTTGTCTACGTTGATCTGACTCAAGATTCCTCCCGTCTCCTCGATGACTGTTGTCATCTCTCCCAAACGCTGAGAAATATCATCTGCCATATAATCCATCGCACGAGTGAATGTTTCCATCTGATCTGGATCGCCCTTCAAAATAGACATCATAGACGAAAATGCCTTATGCTGCTCCTTTATCGAGCGGTACTCGTCCTCTCTCTCCTTCACTTCATTCTCTGTATCCTCCACAGTAAGATCGGCAGCACGCTTCAACTGCTGCAAGATGGCATACCATTTCTTCGACTCTTCAAGTCTTGCTGTACGACGTTCTACAGCTTCCTTCAAACGGACGATCTGACGCTCTGCGACAGCAGCACTTCCTTTGTCTCCCTGTTTATTGTAGACCTCAAGACGACGGAAGTTTGTCATCAGCTCCTCTTTCTTAGCGGCAAGCTCTTTTTCCGACTGCATCATCAATCCTCGCATTGTGCCCATGTGCTTCTGGATTTCCTGGATCTTTTTCTTCATCTCAAGAATCTTCTTGCGCACAATGGCAATTGGATCGATCTCGATGATCAGACCTGTTAGTTTTCTCATCAACATGAAATATGCGTTTGAGCATAGTTCTTGAAACTTTTTGTTAGTCAATAAGAATCCGAGTCCTGCAATCACACCGACCAATGCAGCCAAAGTGATAATATTCGACGCTAATGTAATCAAAAACGGAAGAACCGAATACAATAGCATACAACCTCCTACAGCAGCTACGGCCGCAACAATTTTTCCTAATGTGCCACCTGGTTTTTCCCAAGGAGATACCTTATGCTCCTCGTTCATTGATGGTAAATTATTAAATTCCATATTTTTATCTTATATTTTCTATTAATCTTTCAATGCATCTTCTAGTTTAGCTCCGTCCATTCTCAATTTTCCGATCATATAGTCGACGGTAGCGTTAAACTCCTTCTTCTTCCTTCCACAGTCTGCCTTGACAGCCACAACCTGACCTTCCTGTTCCTGTGCGAATGTTTTCAGTTTTTCCAATTTTGCCTCCAACTCAGCAATTTCAGCTTTGGCTTTCTCTATTGCCTCCTCACGAGCGACAACCTGATCCTGCCAAAGTTTGTTGAATTGCTCTGTGCCCCGCTCCCTCTCGTCTTCTATATATTGGATATACGTAAGTATACTCTGCAAAATTTGCTTTTTTGATAATGAAGGCGACGCTGCTTTCAACGTAGCGTAACTCACAGAAAAACGCATTTTCTCGTCAGGAATACTTTGCAGAAGCACCTCATCGTTAGCTGCTTTTTTCAATTCTAGATAATCCGGACCAGGAAGATTCTTTTCATCGAGCATCGCAATTATATTATCCAACACACCTTCGTCAATCTCTGAGATTTCCGAATTATCATTCGCCTTAAATTCGGTTCCCATAGACGCTGCACGTGAATCAGATTTTGCATCTTCCGTTGGCATTTCCTGAGTCGAAGCAGAGTTCGCAGGTTCTGCCGCAGGAGCTGTTTTTTTCTCCTCACGCTTTATTGGACGTCCATGTTCATCGACTTCCTCAAACAACAGATTTTTTATTCCCTTAAAAAGTCCCATATTACTTATTTATAATGCAAAAAATCGCACTATGTCTAAAAATTTCTCAAAAGTACATATTTAAGCAAAAAAGTCAAAAATTCGACATGCAATTTTTCCAAGAGCACCGTCCATTTTAACTTTTTTATACATATATAGAATATTCTGCCATGTCATCGCATAAAAATACAAAAGGCAAGAGATTGCTCCCCTGCCCTTTTATACTGTGGAAAAAAAATCCTTAATTAATGGTGGAACAGACGAATTCCTGTAAATGTCATTGTAATTCCTAGACGGTCACAACACTCTATAACATTATCGTCACGCACTGAGCCTCCTGGCTGAGCGATATACTTAACACCACTCTTGTTTGCTCTTTCGATATTATCTCCAAATGGGAAGAATGCATCCGAACCGAGAGCAACATCTGTCATAGTGTCTAGCCATGCACGCTTCTCCTCTCGTGTGATTGGCTCTGGCTTCTCTGTGAAGAAGTTCTCCCAAACACCGTCGGCAAGGACATCCATATAATCATCCGAGATATAGACATCGATTGTATTGTCACGATCAGCACGTTTGATTCCAGGCTTGAATGGAAGAGCCATCACCTTTGGATTCTGGCGAAGATACCAGATATCAGCCTTATTTCCAGCAAGGCGAGTACAGTGGATACGGCTCTGCTGACCTGCTCCGATTCCGATTGCCTGTCCATCCTTGGCATAGCAAACCGAGTTCGACTGAGTGTATTTAAGAGTGATAAGAGCGATCAAAAGGTCACGCTTAGCTGATTCAGGGAATGACTTCAACTTTGTAGGGAACTCCTTGAACAACGACTCGTCGATTTTCAACTCATTTCTACCCTGCTCAAAAGTCACACCAAACACTTGCTTTCTCTCAATTGGATTAGGACGGTAGTTTGTGTCCATCTTGATAATGCAGTAAGTGCCCTTACGTTTAGCCTTCAAAATTTCAAGGGCCTCTGGAGTATAGTCTGGAGCAATCACACCGTCGCTCACCTCACGAGCTATCAAATCAGCAGTCTGCTTATCACAAGTGTCAGACAATGCGATGAAATCTCCGAATGAAGACATACGGTCAGCACCACGAGCACGAGCGTATGCAGTAGCCAACGGACTAAGCTCCTTATCGTCTACGAAATATATTTTCTTCAATGTGTCCGACATAGGAACAGCGACAGCCGCACCAGCTGGACTTACATGTTTGAACGACGCTGCGGCAGGAAGACCCGTAGCTGCCTTTAGTTCTGTGACAAGTTGCCAAGAGTTGAATGCATCAAGCAGATTGATATAGCCAGGACGGCCACACAACACCTCGATTGGCAACTCTCCCTCCTCCATAAAAATGCGGGAAGGTTTCTGGTTGGGATTACAACCATATTTCAATTCCATTTCTTTCATCAGGAAGTATTTTAAAATTTGAGTGCAAAGATAGAAATAAATGCTAAAATTTAAATGAAAAATTGGAAATTAGTATTTAATCAAGGAGTCTTAACATATCTAAATAATACAATAGCGGTCTCTTTATTGACATACACCACATGTGAAACAAAAAAATAAATTTTGTCTCTTCGTTCTTTTTACGTGATTAAACAATATATTTCTTTATCCCAAAGATTTAAAAATCAACGCATACGCAAACAGCATACATTTTGATACTCCAAATGCCAAAATTATGTAAAACACAGACAATAGAATATATCCATTTCTACGGCCATTAATCATCGGCAAAACAAGTCTTGATACTAAATACGTTATCATAACAAAAAATGTCAATACAGCCAAGACCATAAATATCCCGATTGCGACAAAAACATGTTTTTCTTCCATATTTTGAATAGAAAAAAAAGGAGTCCTTTATCGAACCCCTTTATTTGTTAGTGGCGGTATGGACGGGACTCGAACCCGCGACCCCATGCGTGACAGGCATGTATTCTAACCAGCTGAACTACCACACCATTTTGCGATCTCTCAATTGCGAGTGCAAATGTAGTGCATTTTTTTGTTTCTGCAAACTTTTTCTCGATTTTTTAACAAAAAAAATTGTTCCAATTATTCATATGAATTGTTAAGAAACTGTCTTAATTTGAATTGGGTTATATCGTTAAGGATTGTTTTGGACTCATGTTTGATAGATATTGGACATTTCTCTCCTCTACAATGATAGCTGAAGACGAGCACATATATAATGCTCGGTCTGACGGACTCGCAGATGTGGTGGGGTTAAAACGTTATACCTTTTACATTCTTCACTTCATGCTCACTATTTCCCATACTACTTGTTATTCTGCCTTTCTGCACAATGATTTTAACTATTTTTAACAGACAGAAATGCCCCTCTAGAGACAAAAATACCAAACAATTCAACTATAAGTACTAAAAAATACACCATTTTGGAGAAAAACTTCATTTTTCTTCATATTTTACTTTGCAGTATAGAAAAAATGTCTACATTTGCAGAAGGAAGTAAAACAAGAAGGATTTAATACTGTTATAACATATAAATATTTGTTTTAAAATATACAGAAATACAAGCGATAATGCTTAGTTTGTATATTAAATCCAGATGCCGTACTATTGATTTAGTTTTTCCTGCGGCAAAATTTAGCATTAATCTTTTCAAGTTTACACAAAGTGAAACTAAAAGGTTCTTATTCCATGGAAAATCTTCTTGACAGAAGAAAGAATTAGAACTGGGAAAGATTCAAACTTTAAGGACTAAACAATAACATTCATAGAAGTAACTTCGTCGTGACGACGAGGTTATTTCGCTTTTTAAACGACACCTTTTTATTTCTCATCTTTCACCAATCGTACAGACAAGTTTCTTTTTTATTCTCTCTCCGCTTTCCGAAACAGCCTCAAACAGCAGGACATATATTCCCGTCGTCAACATTTCGCCATCGCCGTCCGTCCCATCCCACTTGTAAACACCTTCCCTGTCAAGCAATTGATATTCAAACAATGTGCATATCTGCCTGCCAAATCTGTCATAACAAGACAAGGTTCCTTTGAAATTAGGTTTCGAAAATGAATATGTTATAATTATCTCAGGATAATCGGATGTAATAAAGCTTTGAGTGCAAAGTATTTCATCCGCTTTTGATGACGACGCTGAATTTTTCCGTCCCGGTGTTGCCCCTCCACATTCGTCTGAAGCAGAAGCCCACTCATCACCATCGAATGACACTCTCTCCAAACTCCTACCCTTGTCGACAGCTGAAAATTGGCTGTGCGTCTTCGGATCATATACAAACTCATCCAATACATTATCCTTTTTGTCGAGCAACACGACATTTCCTCCACTGTTGCTCAAAGCAGCCATTTTGGGCAAATTGAATAAGACAGCACCGTCGTCACACCCATATTTTGCACAAACATTTTCAACATTCCTGCTCAATATTATATATGTATGCGGAGGAATGGCATCATTCACGTCGCTTGATAACGGAGTGATATAATTGAGATTTCCGTTTGCTTTTCGTGTCGCAATCGACAATGATTTAGCAGAAATCCACTTCTCACTCATATTATATAGCTCCACAAATTCACTTTCTCCCGTCGCCACATCAAATAGAATCTCATTCAAAATCAAATCTCCCCTCTTCGCATCATCTGAAAAATAAATTTTCAAAGTCGTGTCAGAAGAGCAATTGCCACGGATATCGCAAGCGGAAACTGAAATCTCATACTCGCCAGACAATTCCGTCTTCACGATGCTGAATTGCGATCTTCTCTCATCTCCATCCAAAAATTCAAAAGCATCATCAGGTGCGACGGAAAGGCTTCCAACATTTATCTTCTCACTCCACAACACTGTGAGAATTGAGTCGTTCCGCTCAACGCCCGACACATACGGGGGATCATTGTCAACGAAATCCGATTTGATTGAGATTGAATCGAACACAAAATTTTTAGTGCGAGTTTTGGAGAAATGCGGATTCAGAATAAAATATGAAGAGGTCTCAATTTCATTATCATAAGCGATAAAGTCGACGGAATAATCCTCCTCATCATTAATTTTACTTTTCACCGTCCAATTGCCATCACTGTCCGTCTGCACGACAATATCATACCGCACCTCACTGAAATTCAATCTTTTCTTCGCCGACGCACCCAATTTTTTTTGTGTTCCTCCCATAGATTTCCACAATGCAATCTCGTCGTTCGATTTTCCAAGCAAAAGATAGTAGCCGGAAAGAGTGGAATCGGCGGCATCAGCAGAAGATGAAGCCAGATAGACCGCAAGATAGTTGGAAGACGAAGGATTCAGCTCCATTCTTCCACACAAATGCCACGTGGCAGAAATGATAGCGTCTGATTTTGTGGAGATATACGAAGAAGATACCGTCTTCTCAGCATTAAGTCTTAACGATTGATCTTCAACAGAAAAAGAAGCAGTGTCGCCCGACCAAACATTTTTCCATTCCATATCTGCAAAATGCAGGACAAAACAACAAATTAAACCGATAAATAAATCCATATTATACAAATTTTACTAATTTTGCACCCCAAAGGCTAATCCGCCTGCAAATATAAGAAAAAGTTTATAATTAAAGAATAAAAAATGAAAGTTGCAATCGTTGGAGCCAGTGGAGCTGTAGGACAGGAGTTCCTAAAAGTATTGGCTGAGAGAAATTTTCCAATGGATGAGTTGGTGCTATTCGGATCAGAAAGAAGCGCCGGTCAGAAATATACTTACAAAGGCAAGGAGTACACCGTACAGCTTCTAAAGCACGGTGACGACTTCAAGGGTGTAGATATTGCTTTCACATCAGCAGGAGCAGGTGTTTCAAAAGAGTACGCAGCAGACATCACAAAGTTTGGTGCTGTAATGATCGATAACTCAAGTGCATTCCGTATGGACAACGACGTTCCATTGGTAGTGCCAGAGTGCAATGCAGAGGATGCGCTAGTACGTCCCAAAGGTATCATCGCAAACCCTAACTGTACAACTATCATGATGGTTGTTGTGCTTCAGCCACTTGAGAAGTTGAGCCACATCAAGAGAATCCACATTGCTTCTTACCAGGCAGCGTCAGGAGCAGGTGCGGCAGCGATGGCAGAGCTTGAGCAGCAGTACAGAGAGGTGCTTGACGGCAAACCAGTTACAGTAAACAAGTTTGCATACCAGCTAGCATACAACGTGATTCCTCAGATTGACGTGTTCCAGGACAACGGATACACTAAGGAGGAGATGAAGATGTTCAACGAGACACGTAAGATCATGCATACAGACGCAGCATGCTCGGCAATGTGTGTACGTGTACCATCACTTCGTTCTCACTCAGAGGCTGTATGGATTGAGACAGAGAAGCCAATCGATGTTGAGACAGCAAAGAAGGCAATCGCATCAGCAGAGGGAGTTCAGCTAATGGACGATCCAGCAAACAAGGTTTACCCAATGCCATTGTTCCTAGCAGGTAAGGATGATGTATACGTAGGACGTGTACGTAAGGATCTTGCAAACGAGAACGGTTTGACATTCTGGTTGGTAGGCGACCAGATCAAGAAGGGTGCCGCATTGAACGCTGTTCAGATCGCAGAGTACCTTATCAAGGTTGGCAACGTAAAGTAATCAATTACTTTTCATAATAAACAACGAGGTTGTGTCTTGCGATACAACCTCGTTATTTTTTTACGATGGACGAAAGACGGTTGACGATAGACGATGGTAAAAAATTGAAAAAAATGTGAATAATCGCGTCTTTTCATTATTTTTATCCTGTAATTCAAAATGATATGAAGATGACAATCAAATATATTCTTACACTAATCATCTCTATATTTGTAGTCAGCATCCAAGCAAAAGGGGAAACCGACTGGGAGAAGGATGAAGTTAAAGGGGAAGTAAAGGAAATGCGTGTATATAACGTCCATGAAACGACCTCAGGAATAGAGAAAGCTTTCATCCGTCATAAAATCAAATATGATAAAAAAGGGAACCGTCTGGAAGAAGAGCACTACAACGAGAATGACGAAAAAAAAGAACCAATAACATATATATATAAATACAAGAGCAAGAAAGACCGTTTATTCAAATATAAATACAAATATAGATATGACACAAACGATACTTTATTGTTAGAAAAGACAATATACATAAAACTAAGGGACGGTAAAAATCTTAAATTAGAAGAAACTATTTTTTCTTATGATATTGACGATAAATATATTGAAAATGAAGTGAGCAAATATAAATATGATAAAAATGGAAATATCATCGAGAAAATACGATTCGCAAACGACAGTTTACGAGAGAAAAACATTTACAAATATGATGAAAAAGGAAACCTTACAGAGGAGAACACCGATTCTTGGCTCAGATGGGAAAACAGAAAATTCGTAAACAAATACGACGACAATGGGAATTGTATTGAAGGAACAAGATATGACCACAATGGAAAATTAGAAAGTAAAAATATTTACACCTACGACGACAAAAACAATTGTGTTGAGGAATGTCTATTCGGCCGTAATGATTCATTATACCAAAAGACAACATATAAATATGATGAAAAAGGAGAAATAATAGAAGAAACAGTATACGATTCTAATGAGAAAATAATCTCAAAAGACAGTATAAAATACGATGAAAATGGCAATTGTATTGAATCAATAAAATATGAAACAAATATTTGGAACGGACGAGATTTTACACAAATAAGTGGAGAATATATATCAAAAGCAGTAAATAAATTTGACCCCCAAGGGAACATAATTGAAAATATTTATTTTTATTATAATAAATTCAATTTCGAATTCAATTTCGGAAGCATCATAGAATACGAATATTATAAATGACACATTGACGTAGAGAAAACACAGAGATGCAAAAAATTGATTCACCTTCACCATTTTTTATTATTTTAGCGTAAAAATTGGTTATAGAGATATGAAGTCGTCCTTAAAGTACATATTTTCCGCACTGTCTTTGATAGTGTTGTGCATGTTCTGCACCGTCGCACAGGCAAAAGGAAAAACTGATTGGGAGGAGGATGGACTGAAAGGGAAAGTGAAGGAGGTACGTACATATAATGTGAAGGAAAATGCTGGAGCATTGGAAAAATCATTCATACGCAGAAAAATCCAATACGACAAGAATGGAAACCGTTTAGTGGAAGAGCATTACAACGAATATGATGAAAAGGACGGTGAGTTGTCGTCGAGATTAGTATACAAATACAAACGCAAGAAGAATTATATAGAGAGATTAGAATACGACAACTATAAGAAGCTGATCGAAAAAACTTTATACGACAAAAACCGAATCAAGATTGAGGATGAAGACTTTATTTACGGTGTAAATTATTGTTGGAGAACCGTCAACAAATATGATCAAAACGGAAAAATAATCGAAGAGATCCACTTTGTCAACGACAGTCTGCTAGAAAAGACGATTTATAGATACGACGACAAAGGAAATCTCACAGAGGAGAAACACTCTGATTCACCCACCAGATGGGAAAACAGAAAATTCATAAATAAATACGATGAAAATGGGAATCTAGTCGAAATAGAGGAATATAATTCTGCAGGAAAATTGAGCTACAGCACCGTCTACAAATACAACGACAAGAAAAAATGCGTAGAAGAAACCATTTTCGACTCAGACAAGAAGATGTGCAGCCACTTGACAAACAAATACAATGACGAAGGGAAGAAAATCGAATCAATCCATACGGTATCAAACAATGAGTTGATGCAGAGAGATGTTTATATAATAGACGACAAAGGAAAAACCTCCGTATCCTTACGTTATGATCCAGACGGCGAATTAGGAAGAATTGCGGTAAGCAAATTCGACAATGCCGGCAATGCCATCGAAACAAACATCTATGTGGGATTCGACAGAATTTTCTACTTCGGAAGCATCATTGAATACGAATATTATAAATGATGACGTTGGCTATTGGCTTATAACTATTGACAAATGGTAGGTTCTAAATTCCAAACATTGCCCACAAGGCAGAGCCTGCCAACAATGTGCCCAACACTGCCAGTATAGCAATCACTGTGCAACCGATCTTGAACGGTTTCAGTATCTTTTTCTTACGTCTCTGACGCTCCTCTGCCCTAGCCTCCGCGATTATCTGATCCGCCTTTTCCTTTGATATCAAAGACGGAGTGATCCAATCTCTGAACAACAGTTCATTCCTAAATTCTACAGCAACCCTAACAAGATCAGATGGTTTGCCCAAATCAATCTTCTCTGTCGGATTCAGTGTCAGAGAAAGTTCATCTATCTTACTCATCAAAGCCTCATAACATTTCTTAGATACATTCGTATGCACGTTGTCCGACTTCGGATTGAAACACGAAGAATCATATTTGCTTTTAGGAAGTGAGATATTGCGGCAATTATCTGTAGAGACAACAAGCACCGACTCCGGAACCTCAATATCCGCACAATCTTTCATATATAGGAAATGGACGGAAGGAGAAATCTTCACGTCTCTGCATCTGTATAATTCTAGGAACACAACACCGTCGTCCACACTTCCCCCGTCGAAATTTGTCAGACGAGTGGCATAATCCATCTTTGATTCTGAAGTAGACGCGATTGCTGGAAGCTCATGTTCGCCGACATAACACACTCCATTCCTGTCTGTTCTGAAATCAGTGGCATAAAAAGCATTGGTGATTGAATACCCTTGTTCCGTACCCAACCTCTCATCGTATGGTTTTGTGATGCAGTATCCCATAAAATATATTTTCAAAAAAGTATAAATCTCAGCACCGTCTTAGCCGAGCAACGACAAAAATATAAAAAACTATCTCAGATTTTTCCTTCTCTCGGCATTTATTTTTCCACTCTTACTTTTGGACCGCCTATAAAATCCATCCTCGAGCATTTTCATAAAATCAGTAAAAATACAAATAAGTTATATCTTATTTGATACAAAAGCATTACATTTGCATTTGATTATGAAACAAACGGAATCACAAATCAAGATATTTGATTCCATTACTTTTTACAATAGTTGTTAAAATTGATTATGAAGAAAAAATCATTTGTATTTCTTGCGACATGTGTGCTAGCATTTGGGCAAGTCCACGCCGGTTCCATCTACGGCATCACTGCGGATGGCGACAAAGATGAATTCAGGATCGGGGATGTAAGGAGCATCAAAATTGCCCCACAGAAAGACGGAGTGAAATCCTATCCAACGGTCAAATTCGGAGAAAGCAGTGAGCCAGGCTCTTCAGAAGATGTCGCATCACCCTACTTTATCATGACATATCCTAATCCAGTAAGCGAATATCTCATGATCTCAGGCATTGAGGACAACACTGAAGTTTCTGTTGTGAATATGCAGGGAATAGAAGTTTTGAAAACAAAAGGGACAAAAGTGGATGTAAGCAAATTAGAGAAAGGCACATACATCCTCGTCGTAGAAGGTAAAAAAGTAAAATTCTTAAAGAAATAAACACACGAAAAAATGAAGAAATTACTAATGTTTTTCGCCATGGTTATGACAAGCATAACCATGATGGCACAAAGTCAGTTTTATGTGATCTTGAAAGACGGTAGTGGAGCGAGCTACCCTGAAAACATCGTCGACAGCTTGACATTCGACAGCCTAAACGGAGCTAGGATCTACGGATTCAATGATTTGGCAAATAGCATTGACCAATTGAGAAAAGAAGTTGATTCATTGAAAAGAGTCTTATCAATGGTTCCTATTGACACATCACTTTTCATACACGAATATGTGGATTTAGGGTTGCCATCAGGAACTCTTTGGGCGACGTGCAACGTAGGAGCAAAAAAGCCATCGGATTATGGATATTACATCTGCTGGGGAGAAACAGGTCCAAAGTCCACTTACGGACAAACATCAGGCAAATGGAATAATAAGGACATTGCTACTTTGAAAACCCTAGATGTGATCGACCAATACTTCAATCTAACTTCTGAATATGATGCTGCTACCGTTCTATGGGGAGAGGAATGGAGAACTCCAACAGAAGAAGAAGTTGATGAATTACTTCGATACTGTGATTATGTATGGATTCCAGAAGATATTTATCCTTATTATGGATTCTGTGGTATTAAATTCACTTCTAAAACCGATAATAGAAAAAGTATATTCTTGCCTTGTGCAGGAATGAAAAGAGACAATGAAGACGTCATGATCGGAACTAGAGGTTACTATATGACAGCAACAAGTAAAGGAAGTTTTGCAACAGATTTATACTTGTCGCAGGAAAGAGTAAATACTGGCTCTCGATCAGTAAACCAAGGCATTTCTATCAGACCGGTACGCAAAAGAGCAGACGACCGTCCATTTATTGATCCTAACGACACAATTATCAATGGTCATTCGTATGTTGACTTAGGTCTTCCTAGCGGAACATTGTGGGCAACTCAAAATATAGGTGCAGATTCAGTGCAAAATGTCGGAACCCAATATCTATGGGGGCATACTTCTGCCGGACCTGAAGAAGGAACTGGGTGGATAGAGGTTCCACTTGAAAGACTGATAGAATATGGTGTAACTGATTCAACAGGTACTCTTTTACCAAATCATGACGCAGCAACTAAGAATTGGGGTGGTCAATGGAGAATGCCTACCCATGAAGAATGTGAGGAACTCCTTGCAAATTGTGAGACCGAATTTGTAACTTACAAAGGAACTCTTTGCTGTAAAGTGACAGGAAGAAATGGACACATAATGTATGTTCCAAGTACAGATGATAATGGATGTTCAGCTTGGTCGTCTTCTATATACCCTCCATCTAATAACTCACAATCATATACATTCCATATCTTCAATCCTGTATTAATAGATGACTGGACAAATGATTTTGCAGAACGCAATAAGCATTTACCTATCCGTCCTGTAGTCAACAGATAAAAGAGACAAAAAACATTCTCTTACAAGCGTAGCCGAAATTCTCGGCTACGCTTTTTTTATTTCTAAATTAAACACACATGTTTTTTTGCATAAAGCCGAGAGGAATCAACAAAAAATCTGCTGTTTTTTGGGAATTATCTGCCATTTTTAAGTCAAAACTAAATATTTTTTATACATTTGAAACGCAAATTTCACACATTTGCAACACAACTAGACAAAACTAACCATACAACTAATAATATAAACGACTCAGGAACCAGGCATTGCAATACCTGATTCAGAGACAAAATTGAAGAATCAAAAACAAACAACTATGCTTAAATTTTTATCTAATTGGATTCTTTGTGCTTTAGCAATAGGATTATTCAGCTCTAGCATCAATGCACAAAACTATCCGGCAAACTCTCCAGTCGCACTTAACGGAAAATTAAAAGTATCTGGAACTCAACTTGTGAACGAATGCGGCAACCCCATCCAGCTTCGAGGAATGAGCACACACGGACCGCAATGGTTTCGCAACTGCTACTCTGAAGAATCATTGGATGTCCTTGTAAAAGACTGGGGAATATCCATCTTCCGTCTTGCCATGTATGTGGAGGAAAAAGGATATGTCACGAATCCCAGCGGCTGGAGACAATGGATCGACCAATATGTGGACTACTGCGGACAAAGAGGTATCTATTGTCTTATCGACTGGCACGTGTTGAATCCAGGAAATCCCAACGCTCACAAAAGTGACGCTATAGACTTCTGGAAATACATGTCGCAGAAACATGGAAAGAAAGCCCATGTACTTTACGAAATCTGCAATGAGCCAAACGGTGTAAACTGGAGCGACGTCAAAAACTATGCTACTGACGTGGTCAAAGCCATCCGCGACAACAATGACAACACAGTAATTATCATCGGCACACCTACATGGAGCCAAGATGTCGATATAGCAAGTTCGGATAAAGTCAGCGGCACAAACATCATGTACACTCTGCATTTCTACGCAGGATCACACAGAGGTGAGTTGAGAAGCAAGGCCCAGTCTGCACTCAACAACAATGCCCCTATCTTTGTGACGGAATTCGGAACTAGCCATGCCAGTGGCGACGCTAATTACAGTCCAGACGAGACAAAGACATGGATCAACTGGCTTAACGAAAGAAAAATAAGCTGGATCTGCTGGAGTTATTCAGACAAGGGAGAAGTGTCAGCAACCCTTGTGCCCGGTTCCTGCAATTCAAAAAACTGGAATAATGTAAGTGAATGTGGACAATTAATCAAAGGATTAATCTCTGCAAACAAGATTCCTTTCGAAGCTTGTAATGGTCAGAATAACAATCAAAACAATAACGAGAACCATAACAATCAAAACAATAACGAGAACCAGAACAATCAGAACAATAACGAGAATCAGAACAATAACGAGAATCAGAACAACCAGAACAATAACGAGAACCAAAACAACCAGCAGCAACAGCAGGAAGATCCTGTCGCATACCCTACTCTTGTTCAGGAAATCACCCAAGGAGACGTTTACCGTATCGTAAACAAAAAAAGTGGAAAGGTGATGAGCATAGAGAATGGTTCAGATTTGAAGCAGGTCAAGAGAGACGAGAATGACAAAAAGCAGTTGTTCCGTCTAAAAGAGACTGACGGATTCTATTTCTTACAGAATGATGACTCTAAGTTTATGCTGTCTAACAAATATGTCAACAACGACGGCACAAAAATCAGCCAGGAGGAGAAGAGTGAATACGACAATCCGAGCCAAAAGTGGTCGTTCAAAAAGGCTAACGATTGGTTTTCAATTTCCAACAAGAGCGACTACAGCGGAAGCAAGGTGCTTTCTGTGGAAAACGCATCAAAACAGGACAATGCAAATATAGTGCTCTATTCATCCAACAATCAGGATGAGCAGTTGTGGGGGCTTGAATACGTATACACGCCTACTTCCGTCGACAACATTCTATTCAAAGATTGTGTTTTGACACCAACTTTAATAGAAAACGAATTCCACATCGAGACATCCACAGGAGAGGCTACGATTGTAGACATCTACACTCCTACTGGTGTTCTCTGCAAACACTTCGAAGACGAGTGCACATATAATGTGAGCGACCTTGCAAAGGGCAACTACATTGTTGTGGTGAGCGGATTGGACGGAAAAAGAATTCTTACCCAACTAATAATCAAGAAATAACAACCACATAAAAAAGTCAGAAAGGCATCTTCAGAAATGGGGATGTCTTTTTTTTTGCAAAAAAATTTAAGTAAATTTGTAACAACCTATGTTTTTCGCCTACTTCTAATAAAAGTTTAACCAATAAATACGAAGAGCTATGAAAACAAAGGTTTTTAATTTGATTATTCTAGATGAGAGTGGAAGCATGTCATGCATCAAGCGTCAGGCGTTGAGCGGATTGAACGAGACGTTGCAGACAATCCGTAAGGCTCAGGAGAAATATCCGGAGCAGGAGCAGTTGATAAGCATTGTGCCGTTTGAGTCATTCAACATCCGTTTGTTGAGAGACAAGGTTTCCATCAAAGATGTTGAGGATCTTAAAGAAAACGAATACAATCCCGGTGGTTCGACACCTCTTTATGACGCTATCGGATTCGGCATCAGCAGCATAAGGAAAGAGGTGACAGACAACGACAGCGTGCTTGTAACCATCATCACAGACGGAGAGGAGAACAGCAGCCGTGAATACTCAGGCAAAGCCATTGCTGCATTGATCGACGAGTTGAAGCAGAAAGGTTGGCTGTTCACCTACATTGGAGCTAACCAGGATGCTGTGAAAGTGGCAAAAACAATGAATATCAGCAATGCGTTGAATTTCGAGCAAGACGAAGAAGGAACAAAGGAGATGTTCAGACGCGAAAGGAAAAGCAGAGAACGTTTCTTTGAAAAAACTGCGAGTTTCCTCGGATTAGGCAAAGCCTTTGCGATAGAAGCAAGAAAAGAGATAGCTTGCGAAGATTCTTATTTCGAAGATACAGACAAATAAAAAAACAGATGAAACAAAAGATCTACAACCTGCTGATGGTAGACCATAGAGGTTTGCTCGAAAGCTGCTATCGGCAGGTTTTCTTCACAGACTCAGTGATTCCGGCAGTCAAGACATTTGATGATTACCTGTCGGACTTCTATCTGTATCTATATGAGGCAAAGCCCAAGCATGTCCAGGGCGACGTGAGGGGGTACTATCTCCAGCAGATACGTGATGAGAAAGCCATACCGGGATGGCTACGTACGACATTCAGACATTTTCTGCTGGAAGAGAATAAGATTATGAGGGAGATGCAGGAAACTCTGGCAGAGTACCGTCAACAATTATCAACTTCATCAAACAGTCGGACCATTGATCTAACGCTTATGCACGTAGGTTTTGCCATAGCTTGGTTTTATCAGCACGAGACGAGTGAAGACAAGTATCTTTTCTTTCGTAATGCTTACAAACATTACAAAGGATTCTATTCCTGGCCGGATGATGAACTCGACGACAAAGAAGTCGCCAAGATATTGGGTATTGAGTATGGCACACTACGTACACGCACATCCAGATTATGGATGAAAGTGAAAAAATTGGTGAACGAGCTGAACGATGCCTACATCGCGACGCTTAACAAACGATCTCTGGAGATAGCAAAGGAAATATACGAGACAGACAATCCAGACATAGAATCAATACTCGAGAAACTGTTAGATGAAGCAGAAAAGGAGTTGCCTCAATACGAAGATATAGTCAAACTCAGAAAGAAGAAACGAGTATCAACAGATAGTATATTCGGCAAATTGAAAGAATACACATCTGTATTTGGATCCATCAGTAATAAATGTGCTCATTGCGTAATTGCAGAAGAGAAATTGTGTGAAGAGATTGACATCGAGTCTACACCAGCTATCACAACAAAGCCAAGCAACAGAATTGTGAAAATATTCATGAATATGATCGAAGGAAACGAAATATAGAAGATTTCAAAAATCAGATTATTGCATAGAGACGTGGGGATCCGCGTCTCTTATTTTTTATAAAAAAGAGCCGGCACAGATTGCTGTACCGACTCTCAAGGTAAAATGTAATAAGATATAAAATTATTTCTTTACAACAAGCTTCTTAACAACAGTCTCACTTGGAGTTGTGATACGAAGCATGTATACTCCACTAGCAACATCCTCAAGAGAAATCACCTTCGCGTTTGAAGTCTTCACTACAGAACCTGCCAATGAAATGAACTCAGCCTTAAACTCGTCACCTGCACCGATGATCTCGATCTTTGAAGACGCTGGATTAGGAAGAACTGTGATAACATTGTTGTTAGCGAAGTCTGCCACACTTGAAGGGTCTTTCTTGAATGAAATCCAATCGACATCAATCCAATCCTTGTCGATAGAAAGTTTCATTACCTGCTCACCCTTAGTAAGTTTCATTTTACCAACCTCAACATCAGCGAATGTACCCCATTCTCCTGTCTTGTCGATAGAAAGTTCCTTTGTGACGTTTCCTATAGCGACTGTCATTTTTCCACCATCAGAGTTACCAGTACCAACTCTCAAGACAACATCATACTCACCATCAGCCTCAACATTGACTGTGTAGTTCATCCACTCACCCTTTTGGCAATGTCCTAAAACCACGCTACCATCTTTAATTTCCTTGATATCAACATCATCCGAACGATAGAAGTTAGTGAAATCATCACATACATTACCGTCGCTCAAATCATTGAATGCTTTTCCAGCGAATCCATTATCATAGTTCTCAGCCTCGATCTTGCCAGGGATAACAGCGGCAGTACCACCGTAAGGACCAACCTCAACAACCTTGATAGTCACAGAGCTTGTCACAGTCTCTCCATTTGCTTTTGCCGAAACCTCCACCTTAAAGTCACCAGCCTCATTTGGAGTCCATTCAACCTTTGAACCAGTACCGATCTGAGTACCACCAACTGAATAAGTGATATCATTTGCACCCTCCATCTCAGCAGAGATAGTAACGGACTTACCCAACTCAATTATAGACTCAGAAGCAGACACCGACAATCTTGGTCCACTTGCAGACTTACCACAGAATTTAGCCTTAGCATTCTTAGCTTCATCAGATGCCATATATTGCTTAAGCCACTTCATACCGCTACGATCTGCACCAGAGCTAGTCACCAAACCAGTGTTGTCTCTCCAAGTAGCGCCATTCACAAATCCCCAAATAGTGATACCAGATACGAACTCAGCCTCCCACATTGGTTTGAAGGTATTCTTCATGATTGTTTCATAAGTATTTTCATCACCTTGTGAAATATCAAACTCAGTGATATAGCACTGCAATTCTTTACCAGCTTTTTGAGTGATGCTATTGTGAATTTCCTTCAAAGTGTTACCAAAGTTAGTAATCTGATTGTTTTTGTAATAGTCATCCAAGTCATGACTCTGGTGTCCATAAGCATCGATTGGAGCACCTTGCTGTACCAAAGAAGAGACAAGGTCGACAAAATCATTTTTTTGCCAAGTGAAAGTGTTGTAGTCGTTATAGATCAACACCGCTTTAGGGAATCTCTTACGAGCCATTTTGAATGCCTCGGCAATCCACTTATAGTCATATGGATTAGTGCTGTTGCCCAATGCCTGACTCAAAAGTTTCTTGAAATCAGCACATGAGTGACCATTTTCTGTTCCTTCCGCATGTCCTCTTATAGCCTCATTGACAACATCAAGCACTGCCAAATCTGGATATTTGATAGCGACAGCATCCATCCAATATTCCACCTGCTGCTTCAATTCAGAAGCGGAACAATTTGCCAAACATGAAGGCCACTGGCTAGTCCAAAGAAGACAGTGGAACTTAAACAACACTCCATTCTGCTTACACCAATTGTAATGAGCATCAGAAGACTTCCAGTTCCATTTTTGGATACCCTCTTGGGCACTGTTCACCTTACAGTTAACAATTGATCCCCACTTGGACTCATTCTCACACGTAAGCTGATCCCATAAATCCTCATACTTCAGGCCTCCAACATTTGGCTGAATCTGTCCACGTGTTGTGATATTTCCCAAGAATTTACATGTGTTCTTGTTTAATTGTGCCTGCGCCTGACCTATTAATAATAGCGACGCCACGATTGAGAATAAAATTTTTTTCATAGGCGTTTTCTTTTGATTAGTATTAGATTCGGTCACAAACATATCTATTATTTTTTTCCATTACTTATCATTTATCTTTTTTTTCCCTAGTCTACATTCACTTTGACGGAAAATATATTGTTTTGACGGAATTTTCATATTTCAGTCAGTTATGAGCATTATTTTTTCACATTTCCTAGGCACATTCTGGCTTTTAAATCAAATAAGTTAACATTTTACGTTCGTGAAAAAAAATGATAATTTTTATACTATCAGCCATAAAAAAAGTACAAAATACAGAGGACAACCGACAAAAAGAGCCGGCTCCAAAAAAGAACCGGCCCCCAAGGTAAAATGTAATAAATATAAATTATTTCTTTACCACAAGCTTCTTAACTACTGTCTCATTCGGAGTTGTGATTCGAAGCATATAGACACCGCTTGCAATATCGTCAAGAGCAATCTCTGACTCATTTGCGACCTTCACAACAGAACCAGCAAGTGACACGAACTCTGCCTTAACGTCGTCGCCAGCACCGATAATCTCAATCTTTGAAGATGCTGGGTTAGGAATCACAGAAATAACGTTATTATTTACATAGTCAGCCACTCCTGTTTTATCTCTGTCAAAAGAGATCCAGTCGATATCGATCCAATCTTTGTCGATAGAAAGCTTCATCACCTGTTCTCCCTTAGAAAGTTGTATTTTTCCAACCTTAACATCAGCGAATGTTCCCCACTCACCAGTGCGATCTATTGCAACCTCCTTAACTGAGTTTCCAACAGAAATAGTCATCTTTCCTCCGTCATCATTTCCTGTACCGACTCTCAATACGACATCATACTCACCATCCTCTTCGACATTGATAGTGTAGTTCATCCACTCACCTTTCTGGCAATGTCCTAAAGCCACACCGTCATCGGTCTTCTTGATATCAACATCATCAGAACGATAGTAGTTAGTGAAATTATCACATACATTACCGTCGCTCAAATCATTATATGCCTTTCCAGCGAAACCATTATCATAGTTTTCAGCCTGAATCTTTCCTGGTACCACAGCTGCAGTGCCACCGTAAGGTCCAACCTCAATAACCTTGATAGTCACAGAATTCTTCGCTGTGCCCTTGCTTGATGTAGCTGAGACCTCAACCTTAAATTCACCAGCCTCTTTCGGAGTGAAAGTGACCTTCGAACCAGTACCGATCTGAGAACCGTTGACAGAATATGTGATCTGATTTGCATTGCTCATCTCTCCAGAGATAGTCACAGACTGTCCCAACTCAATAGTTGAAGCCGACGCAGAAACAACCAAACTTGGTCCACCTGCAGCCTTTCCACAGAATCTTGCTCTTGCGTTCTTAGCCGCATCAGAAGCCATATACTGTCTCAACCAAGTCATAGCAGGACGGTCCTGACCATTCTTGATCAATCCTGAATCGTCCACCCAAGTAGCTCCGTGGACATAACCCCAAAGAGTGATACCTGCTACGAAATCAGCCTCCCATGCGACAGGGATCTGCTCTGAATAACGAGTTTTCTGACCATTGTCTCCCTGCTTAGCAATATCATACTCAGTCAGATAACAAGCCAACTCACGACCTGCTTTGTTTGTAATCTGGCTGTGGATATCGTACAAACGTGACTTGAAATCATTTCCGCTCATGTCATTCAAGTCGTGACTCTGGTGACCATACGCGTCGATAGGAGCTCCTTGTTTTACCAAAGTAGACACAAGATCGATAAACTCATTCTTCTGCCACTGGAATGTGTTATAGTCATTATATACAAGGACAGCGTTAGGGAAGAACTTACGAGCCAACTTAAATGCCTCTGTAATCCACTTATAGTCACTCGGATTAGTACTTCCACTCATTGCCTGACTCAAGTTTCTCTTAAATGTCTTCGCCTGACCATTGTTGTCGCCCTCAGCATGTCCTGGGATAGCCTCGTTAACAACGTCGATGATTGTCACATCAGGGAACTTTCTCGAACAAGCCTCAAACCAAATCTCAACCTGCTTTCTCAATCTGTCTCCTGTGAAATCTTTCAAATAACCTGGATACTGAGAAGTCCAAAGCAAACAGTGGAACTTAAACTGCACACCGTGCTGCTTACACCAGTTGTACTCGTTTTCCGCAGAACGCCAGTTCCAAGAAGACAGAGCCTGTTCAACAGTCTGAACCTCTTTATTAGCAATAGATCCCCACTTTGTCTCGTTTTCAGGAGTCAACTGCTCCCACATTGTTGCATAATCAGAAGGAATGCTTCCTCTTGTTGTGATGTTTCCGAGGAACTTACAAGGATTTCCCTTAGATAACTGTGCCTGCGCCTGCCCTATTAATAGAAGAGACGCCGCAATAGAGAATAAAACTTTTTTCATGTGTTTTTTGTTAGTTAGTATTAGATTTTCCGCAAACATATTCTTTTTATTCTTTCGTACGGTTATCTTAATACCATTTTTTACTTAGCATTTCCCCGTTTTTACAGAATTAATGCGAATTTGGTACAAATGACGACGTTTGAGCAAAACATATGGACAAATATCACATCCATGTTATAACTATCCATATCTGCCATAATTTGGCTTAACATTTTTATGCTTATGATTGCCAAAGGGTTTACCCCGTAACATTTTCCGTAGACATACGTACAAAAACAAATGAGCCAGCCCATTTTAGTGAGCTGGCTCATAAATTAAATTTAATAAGATTAAAACTATTTCTTCACCACAAGCTTCTTAATCACAGTGTCATTTGGAGTTGTGATTCGAAGCATGTAGACTCCGTTTGCGACGTCGTCAAGAGAAATCTCTGAGCAATTTGCAACCTTAATCACAGAACCAGCAAGAGAGACAAATTCAACTTTAACAACGTTTCCAGCTCCAATAACCTCAATTTTTGAAGACGCTGGATTTGGAATAACTGAGATGACATTGTTGTTAGCATAATCAGCCGCACTTGAAGGATCCTTCTCAAATGATATCCAGTCTATGTCGATCCAATCCTTGTCGATAGAAAGTTTCAACACCTGCTCTCCCTTAGAAAGAGTCATTGTACCGACATTAACCTCAGCGAATGTTCCCCAACCGCCTGTCTGATCAATAGACACCTCCTTAACCACGTCACCAACAGAGACTGTCATCTTTCCTCCGTCTGAATTACCAGTTCCAACTCTCAAAACTACATTGTAGACTCCGTCCTGTGCGACATTGATTGTGTAGTTCATCCACTCACCATTCTGGCAATGTCCAACAGCGACACCATCATCAATCTTCTTGATATCAACATCATCAGAACGATAATAGTTATTGTAATCATCACATACATTACCGTCGCTCAAATCAAAGAATGCCTCGCTTGCAAATCCCTTGTCGTAGTTTTCGGCCTCAATCTTTCCTGGAATAGATGCCGGCTCACCACCGAAAGGTCCGACCTCAACAACTTTAACAGTCAATTTTGCAGTTGCACTCTCATCTTTACTGTTGTAACCAGTAGCCTCTATATTATAGACACCAGCCTCCTCTGGTTTCCAATAGAACTCACATGGGAACACCCATTTATCCTTGATTTCTATACCATTAGCATTGAACTTAATATTCTTTGCGTCCTCCATTTCTGCAGTAAACAATACCGAGTCACCTAGAGCGATTGTAGTGGAAGACACGCTCAACGACAAACGGACATTTGAACCGGCGTCCTTACCACAAACAGTAGCTGAAGCGTTCTTTGCCTTATCTGTCGCCATATACTGCTTTAGCCAAGTCATAGCAGGACGTTCATTTCCATCTCTATACAAACCAGAATCGTCGACCCATGTTTTACCATAAATCCATCCCCAAAGAGTGACACCAGGAACATAGTCTGCCTCCCACATAGTTGGGAACTGCTCAGAATAACGAGTCTTCATGTTTTCGTCTCCCTGATTTGCAATATCATACTCAGTGATATACTGAGGCAACTGAGTCTTGTTGTGAATCTCTTCCAAAGCGGATTTAAACTGAGCTCCACCCATCTCATTCAAATCGTGAGCCTGGTTTCCAGCCGCGTCGATTGGACCACCACAAGCCTTGATTCCGTTGACAAGATTTATAAACTCAGTCTTCTGCCACTGGAAAGTGTTGTAATCATTATAGATCAAAGTCGCATTTGGCCAACGTTCACGTGCCAAACGGAATGCCTCAGCCAACCATTGGTATGAATTGGTATTTGGATATCCATTTGTATTGCAATTATAACTTGGACGTGTGCCAGTCTCCCTTTCTGCTCTATCCTCCGCTAAAGAACCCAACGCCTCAATGATTTTTGTCTGCTTATAAGGAGAATGGTAATCTCCGCCAGTATAGATAGCCTCGTTCACCACATCAATTATTGTCAAATCAGGATAATGTTTCTGCACCTCATTATACCATTCGATAATAGCTTTTTTGGTGTCGTCCACACTCAACGATTCAATGAATGTTGGATGCTGGCTTCCCCAAATCAACGCATGGTATTTAAAGATGATTCCATTCTGTTTGCAATAGTTGTATGTTCTGTCGGCATTATCCCAATTGAAACGGCCGAATCCCTGATGCACAGAGCCCCACTTAGTGGCGTTCTCACAAGTGACCTGATCCCACAGATCTTTATATTTATACGCACTCTCATTTTCCTGAGGATCACAATACTCCTGCCAATTATATGAAGTCGTAATGTTTCCCAAGAATTTGCATTTATTATCTTTGGCTAGTTGAGCCTGCGACTGTGCGACCACTAGAAGCACAGATGCAATAGTGAATAAAAGTTTTTTCATAGCATTTCCTCCCCTATTAAATTAAATCCTTTTGTTGTCTTAGTTGTAAGGGTTCACCCCCTTTGTACTGGCAAACTTATCCTTTTTCATTTTAAATCCAAATTCATTTACCATTTTTTTTCACGATTTCAGTTCAAAATTGTCGTAAAACATATTTATCGGCACTTGAATTAATTTAACATTTTTTAACATATTTAACTTAAAATATGTTAAAATACACTGCCAATTATGTTAAAAAATATAAAAATCTTAAAATTCGAACGTAGAGACAAATACTTTTGTAACGTCAAACGTAGTAAGATGTGCACAAATGTTTGATAACAGTCGTCGACGACAATGATTTTCAAAAAAAAAGAAAAATAAAAAATGAAAAAAAATTTTCACTCATTGACATCTGCAATAAGATGGAAAAGATTTTCAAATCTTAATTTTGCAACTTTTAAGAGTATGCACAAATCAATCTCTATCGGCGTTCTTAGCATTGCGACGCTACTGTCTGCCGACTTAAAGGCTCAGGTCCAACCTGATTCAGTGTCCACAGAACTGAATTATCAGCTTCAAGACATTGAGGTGACGAGCGAACGTGTGCCTCTGACATTCTCTGTAGCACCCCGATTGGTGACGGTGATGACCAAGGAGGATGTGAGTGCGGCGACGGTACAAAGCATCAACGACTTACTTGAATATGCAGTTGGTGTTGATGTCCGTCAACGTGGCGAAATGGGTGTGCAGTCCGACATTTCTGTCAGAGGCGGCACATTCGACCAAATTACCATCCTACTCAATGGAATCAACATCTCGTCGCCCCACACAGGCCACTTATCAGCGGACTTTCCTGTAAGCATGGGCGAAATCGAACGTGTGGAAGTGCTTGAGGGACCAGCAGCACGTCAGTTCGGAACATCCGCTTTCAATGGAGCGATAAATATCGTCACCAAATGCGACACTTCAAGCCACATCGCCGGTCACGTTTTCGGCGGAAGCTACGGTTACGGAGGCGGTGAGATGTCAGCTAACCTTTCCACAAAAAAAGTTCACCAACAAATTTCTGGAGGATTCCGTCGTGCTGACGGAGATCAGGAAAACAGTGATTTCAAGCAAACCAAGTTTTTTTACCAAGGCAATGTATCCAACTCATCAGTCAATGTGGATTGGCAGACAGGCGTGAGCAATCAGGATTACGGAGCAAACACTTTCTATTCCGCAGCCTACCCCAACCAGTGGGAATCAACCACTAAGTGGATCACTTCGGTGAAAGCAGAAACAAACAGTCGACTCCATTTTGTGCCGGCTATCTATTGGAACCGATCAAAAGACCATTTCCAGCTCATTAGGGACACTCATAAAGGAGAGAATTTCCACCAGTGCGACGTGTATGGCGTGAATCTTGGAGCGTGGATTGAAACAAAAGTCGGAAAAACTGCTTTCGGAGCAGAGATGCGCAGCGAAAACATCATATCCACAAATCTGGGAAAAGAGACATCCGACTCTGTAGCTGTACGAGGAGTTGACGACATATTTTACACAAAGAAGGATGGCAGGGACAATATCTCATACTATGCAGAGCACACATTCCTGCTAAAGAAGTGGACGCTTTCACTTGGAGCGATGGCTCACAAAGTGACAAATCTCAACACAAAGATGAAAGTTTATCCTGGAGTAGACGTTGCATTCCGTCCAAACGACTATTGGAAGATTTCGGCATCGTGGAACATGGCTATGCGTCTTCCTACCTTCACCGACCTTTATTACAAAAGCCCGACAAACGAAGGAAATGTAGGGCTGAAGCCAGAAGAGACGTCCGCAATCGACTTTGGAGCAAGATACCGCAACAGAGGTGTGGAAAGCAGCGTCGCTCTATTCTATCACCACGGCAAAAACATGATCGACTGGGTGATGTATTCAGCCGACGACATTTTCCATTCCGCAGCATTCGAGCTTGACAACAAGGGATTGGAAATCAACGCGGCGTTCCTTGGAAGAGAAATTTTTGGCGAGAAATGCCCAGTAAGAAAAGTTTCTTTCGGATATGCTCATATCTATCAAGAAAGAGAGGATGACGTGGAGATATACAAATCAAACTATGCTCTTGAGTATCTGCGCAACAAACTCTCCGCAAGTTTGGAGACGAGAGTTGTGAAATCACTGAACGCCACCCTCTCATTACGCTATCAAGACAGAAACGGAAGCTATATCAAATATGATGAGAATCATAAGTCGACGGGAATGCTTGTAGACTATGAGCCATACACACTGGTCGATCTCAAACTTTCATGGGATGCCGACAAATGGAGCATATATGCGATCGCCAACAATCTTTTCAATGTCAGCTACTACGACCTTGGAAACATTCCACAACCAGGAATTTGGTTGAAAGCAGGTGCTAAATTCAAGATCAGCAAAAAATAGGAGGTTACAATTAGACATACTGATCAAAAGAAGTGTATCAAAACGGAAAGCCGTTTCAGAGACAAAATCTGAAACGGCTTTTTATAGTGTTCTAAAATCAGCCCACATTTTTACCGGCTTTGACAAATTGTGTGACTGTTCAATCTGTTTCGGTCTCCACTATGGAGTCCATAAGTCGCTCTAATCACTCAGATTTTAGCAATCTTATAGATTTTCCTACTGTCTTGATTATATAAGATCCAGAGATCAAATGATTTGTGTCAACAATCGCACTGCCAGAATAGTTTCCTTCCATTATCTTGGCTCCAAGTGCATCATACATCTCGTAATGCTGTGGTTCCTCACAATCTGTATATATAGAAATGTGGTCCGAGAAATGAGTAGGATAAACTTCCACATAACCAAGAGACTCTCCTGCCAACTCAACATAATCAAACAAATCATCATCAAAAGTAGCAGCTCTTAAATATGTTCTCGTAGCGTCACTTATATACATCGCGGTGTCGGAAACTGTAGCAGAGCACATACCATCCGTAACCTGCATTGTGATAGTGTACGTTCCATCATTGTAGAAATAGCATACTGGGCTTTCTTTTTCCGATGTCAATCCATCTCTTCCAGCACTGCCTCCATATCTCTGATAATATTCCACATTCAACGGAGCAATCAGATTCCACTTGTATGTCTTGTCTTCCAAACCGTCTGTAATCTCAGGAGAGAACACTACTCTGCTACCCTGATTCAACTGAACAGACTTTTTCTTTTCTCCACTTTCATGAGATTCTACTCCATCAACGACATAGTTGTATTTAGCGGACAATTCATTGACGTAGAAATGGACAAGTTTAGAACTTCTAGCTCCAGTCTTCTTCACCCAACGTGTGATCTCAACGTCAAAAGAATGTTTTGGAGACATGAATATCGCACCATAAGAAACCTTTGTGGAATCTGTCAAAATATTTTCTCTTGACCAAGAACTTCCATGAGAATTAGAATAAGGGAATGCCCCCTCTCCCTCATAATTGATAATTCTGTATGAATATTCATATACTTCAGGATAATCCTTCTTGTATCTAATATATACATCGCCACCTACACACACACTGTCTCTCAACACCAGTTCCTCATCCAAGATTACAGAGGCATACAATGTCGTCACCTTGTAAGCCTTACTTGTATATTCACCGCAAGAGCTAATTGCGACAACTCGGTAGTATACATTTTCTGTAGTATCTACAACAGACAGTTTATAGATGTCATTTTCGTTTGACTCCTGCATCTCCACGTCTTCCCATTCTACATTGTTGTAAGACTTCTGCCATGTCACAATATCAGAATCTGAAATAGTATCTACCAGACTCAACTCCAAAGACGGAAGTTTCTCCACGCTGTACTGAGTAGATTTCAAACTGTATAATTTCAAGATACTATCGCTTACTGAAGGCACTATATCAGTAGTTTTTGGCAATGGTCGGATGTTCACCTTAATCACATTCGACATAGATGTATACTCTCCATCAGTAGTCAGGCGACGATATGAAGTCTCCACACTCACAGCTTTTGGTGTATAATCCTTGTCTGTAGCCCCGTCTATATTAACGTAGTCGGCGGTATAGATGTTCATATACTGCCACTGGTAGGAGTAGTTTCCATTACCTCCTTCAACAACAGTCGAAACAATCGCAGGTATCTCACCACCTCCGCATAGGATAGAATCACCGTCGAATCTTATGACTCCACCACGAAGAGGATTGAATCTGTACGTGCTAACGCAATGATCCAAGTTTGCTACCAGCATCAAAATACTATCCTTGTAAACATCAGTCTTGTAAGGCAAAGTTGTATTGTTGCCTGAAACAACCGGCATAACACCGTCGCCCTCAAAATAGTAGTCAGCAGCAAACTCCTTTCCTCTCTCTATTGTCATCGAGACGGAAGAATCCTGCATATTGCTGATCACCTCCAACGCCATCTTTCCAACATAATCATACTGATCGACCTTTGTACCGAAGATAGCCACTACATTAGATGTATCTGTTTCACATCCGTTGCTTGCAACTCTTCTGATGTACATAGTGTCCTCTGCTATAAGCGACATATCCTTGCCTGTCTTGAATTCCTCCATCCAAGTTTGGTTGTCGTGGCTCACATACCACTTGTAGTCTATCTTATCTGCATGTGGTCCTCCCTGTCTCTCGCCCTCAATCTCAACATACCTTCCGTTGCATGGAGTGTTGTGTTCGCAACTGATGTGATTGGCTTCTGGATCCAACGCAATGGAATGGTGTGCATACACTGTAACTTCATCACTCTTACAAACCATTCCCGTAGTGTCGACGATGGCATGTGCCATTCGTATTTCAAGAGAATCCCCCTCAAACTCGTCCATTGTGCGGAATGTCATGTTCTTGGTGTCGAAAGTCTCGTCTGTAGCTGAGTTCCATACAAGATAGTAGTCGTTGTCTGTAAACACGACACCTTCCGTTGTATTGATATTAAACTTGCGGTTGGCACATTTGAAGTCGTTGAAGACAAGCACATCCTTTGTGACATCAATTTTCTCTCTTACCTCAATATGGACAGTGTTAGATGTATCAACCCCACACATGTCAGATACGATTCTTCTGTAAGAGATTCCTGATTTCGGTTTGATCACTTCCAAATCTTCATCCGACTGGTTGGAGAGAGTCTCCCATTCAACCTCATCGTATGAATACTGCCATGTGTAAGTCTTTGATCCATTACCACCTACAACAGTTCCTCCCTTCACTGTATAATCTTCTCCATAGCAAACCGCTGTTGGAGCTTCAAGAGTTCCTTGGCTCAAATCAGGAAGACTGTCTACGTTAAACATTGTTGTCTCACTATGGCAACCTGTCTCTTGGTCCACAGAGTAAACCCCATATTCGTCGACTATCATAGTTGATACTCGCTGGATTGTCTTCTCAGTAGCCTCACTCTCCCAAGTTATGGAATCACCGTTCTCTGTGAAAACATATGTTCCAAAAATGTAGGTTTTCTCAGTCTTCTCAGGAACAACCTTCACCACCACTGTATTAGCATCACAGCTGTCATTATCCTGATATATACCAGGAGCGTCATTGCGTCGGTATAGAACATAGTTCAAAGGCTCGCTCTCCACCGTTCCGCATCCGAGTTTTCCGTCTGAATATTCGCAAATGACACTTACGGTCACATTCTTGTCAAAAGTCTGATTATAAATAGTGTCCACGAATGCAAGGTCAAGAGTCGTTTTCCTTGTTGGCAACTCCACATAATCACCGCCATTAAGAGCCAACTTCCATGTATAGCTTATTCCGTTCTCTTCAAATGTTCCTCCTGTTGGCTCAGTTGTAGAGATTACAGGAAGGTCGTCTCCTGTGCAATAACCAGTTTTTCCATCCTGATCGTCACTCAACACACCGGGTTTCATTTCTTCATAATATGACAAGACAGCCACATTCGAATATCTTACTCTTGACGAATCATTAGTCGCCACACGGCGGAAATAAGTTGTCTTGCCTGTCATAAGTTTCAATGGATCGACATATGTATTCACAAGTTTGGCACTCAATCCAACGCTGTCTGAATTTTCAATGTTCACCCACTTGACACTATCCTGTGACCACTGCCAACCATAGTGCCACTTCATTCCAACGTGTTTTGGAGCAATCCATTCTCCACTCGCCTCCTCTACATTGTCGATGCCCTTAAAGTCAGCGCCGAAACATACCTTCTGTTTTTCAGAAATCTGTCCTCCCTTGCTTGCTGTACCAAGTGCGATAGGAATCTGCAAAGAAGAAGACCAGCATTCTCCGTATGGTTTGCTCTTTCTCTTCAAATAGATATTTGGATCATCCATAAGGCTGACTGCAGCATTATCATCAAGTGAGAATCCTACAAACATTTTTGATGTTGCAAAAGTGTCGTTAAACAAGCTGTCAAGACTCCACTTGCAATCGTAAGATTCCATTGTTTTGTCGCCTATAACAATACTGTCGCCAAATTCAAAACCTTTCATTAATCTATCCGAAACGCCTGATTTGCCTGGTTCATACGCATACATGGATATTGAAGACATATCCGCGGCCTCGTCACTTACTGTCAAAACCAGTTCATTTGTGTAGACGCTGGAACATCCGTCAGACACTCCTCGGCGTACTCGGTAGGATTGGTTCATCAATCTTTCCAATCCCTCCCCTGGATTGAACGTGCTTGCGAATTTTTTGTTCTCTACAGAATTGAATATACTTACAGTGTCAAAATTGATTCCGTCCACACTGTACTCAAACCATGTGTTTACTCCTCCTTTATATCCAGGATCATACAATCCAGGTCCAAAATAAGAGTTCGGATTTCTCCAAATGTCCAACACTACACTTGACGGATCCATATCGTCACCATATACAACCTCTCCAATATCACCCTTGCAGTAATTTACCTTGCTGCTAGATATTGTTCCTGTAATAAGTTCTCTTGATAGAGGTATCGACTCCATTGTGGGAACGATGTTGATTTTTACAACATTACTTTCCATTTCAGCAGTTTTGCCTCCTACTTCGAATGTGGCAACCCTCTTGAACTCGATATATTTTCGTCTTCCCTTTACGTTCTTAAGAGCATCCCTTTTCAATCCGCAAGTGTCAAGATTGATGTTCTCCCCTGTAGCAAAAGACTCTATAGTGCCTCCTACATTCTCCCACAGACCTGTCACAGCCTCGTCATCGGCATTATATTCTGTGATTCTATAATGCCATGAGTATCCCTTTGCATTCAAAGGATTGCTTTCAGAAAGGATCTCAATGTCCGTTGTTCCTGAGCATACCCAGAAATTATCCTCGTTCTCTGCGTTCACAAAGATATTTCCGCTTGTGTTCTTGCTCGCTGTGATAACCAAGGTGTCGCTGTTGTAGCTCAAACATCCGTCAAGATATTTCTTCGCATAATACACATACAACTTGCTGTGCTGGTTTAATCCAGGCACGGTCAATGAATTTTTAGTCGCATACAATTCCCTTACCTTTGTTGTGTCAAGAGTCTGCCAGTTCTCGTTATACCAGACATATTGGCTTGCGTCAGCCTCACCATTTGGCATTCCCCACATTGTAGCGACGTTACCGTTTGATACGATAGACTCATACCTGATGTCTTCTGGCTTGATTTCAACCTTGTCGTTCACTCCAACACGTTTCGACACACTTTCAAGTTTGCTTCCGCATCCATCTGTCACTACTCTCTTGTAGAACGTTGTCTCATACAAAGTGTCTCTCTTTGTGTAGTTTTGCAATGTAGCCGACGGGATTGCTTTCCATAAAGTAGAATCTTCCCTGTTTGTTGTCTTATACCACTGGTATCGGTATGGTGCATATCCTCCAGTAGTAGATTTTCCTACTATTCTGTCATTTATAGATCCGTAGCATATCTCTTCCTCAGAAATGTCGATGCCATCGTCTTTCAATGATTCGTAGAACTCTATCTTGTATTCATTCGATACTTTCGTTGCTCCCTTATAGTCTCCTGTGCTTGCGATTATTGCTCGGAATGTTGTTGTTGTAGACAATCCTTCTATTTTAAGTTGGAACAGAGTATTTCCATCTGCCATAAGAGTCGGATCATAAATTATGACATTAAATGGCGACTTGCTTGTGCTGCTGAATGGGATCCAATCCCCTCCCTCGTTCTTATACTGCCATGTTATATCATAAGAGCCACTTCCTCCACTCACGCTTGGAATTAGAAGTGTCAATTTATCATCATTAGGACATCTTACTTTAGATATACTTGTTTCATCCAATTTTCCAATGCTCAACTCCTCATACAATTTAAAGCCATAAGAAACCACAGCACTCGCACAATGGCCGCCTGTAGTAGACACCTTGCGCACATAGACGGTATTATCTCCCACCGCAAAGTCTCCATTAACAACCGCCTGTGCTCCTCCTGTAGAGAAGAAAGAGATATCATCCTCGCTCACTCCCCACTCATAACGATAGCCAGCATAATTGTTTTTTGGAGAGAAATTCAAACTTGCCACACTTTCGTTGATAACGTTGCTGTTTCTCAATGCCACAACTGGCACGTCTGGGAGGCTTTCCACTTCAAGAGTAAACAGCTTACTGTATGTTTCTGTGCCACAATCACTTGTACCCATAACTCGGAAATAGTGTTTTCCTTTATTTCCAGTATAGTAAGAGCCTTTCACAACCAATGTGTTGCCAACCTGCTCCTTTATGTTTGTCTCTGGCACAGGAATCCATGTCTTTCCGTCTGTGCTTTGCTGCCAGCTTATCTCATCCTTAGCCTCATATTCTGCATCAACATTCAATGTGACCTCTTTGTCACTGCCGACACACAAAGCGACATTTCGTGATTTGTCACCCTGCTGGTAGACGTTGCCTAACACAACTCCCTTCTTGCCAATAAGTCTAAACTCGTTGCTGAACACATAAGCCGGCTTCATTGCTTTGTCATACACATAGCTTATCTTGCACTGATAAAGTGTAGTGTCTCCAGCCTTTGCTGTCGCCATATAAGAGGCTCCGGCTCCTGGCACCAACATTCCGTTTCTATACCATGTGTATGTCACATCCTCTGATGTCAACACTTTTGTACCATACGATGGTAGCACTGAAATGGAAAGTTCCACCTCTGATCCATCACAGACTTCAGCTTTATCGTCGTCTTTAGCCTCTTTACAAAGAATACTTGGCTGATCCTCAAATCCAGCTGTCTGCGATATTGTGACACTGTTTGTTGCCTTACATCCTGTGCCATCCACTGTCCTTTCTACATCGAATGTCAAAATTCCATAAGCATTGAAATCCGATCCGTCGACACTTACCTTGAAGTTTCCTGTCGCCTCATTCTTTACCGTTCCTTCACCATTGGTATACCAATATGTGAAATTGTCTGTCGTAACCTTGTCTCCGTTAACCGCTGTTGCTGTGATGATAACCTGAGTAAGACCAGCGTCTTCTTTGATTACCGATGGTGTTGCTGTTAGATTAAACTCCGCTGTTTCAGCCTGATACACCTGTATTTTATCGGTCTTTTGGGAATAAGTGGAGTTGTTGTTACATGTCGAAGTGTCGCTCACTACAGCATAAAGATTATGCATTCCGGCTGTTCCTAATTTGTCCACATTTTCCGTAGCACTCTCTCCAAATCCTACAATATTGCTTGCGACGACGTCTGTTCCGTCATAGATTGTGTATTTGTACACTCCCTCACTGGCTCCCTTCACTCCGCTGATTGTCAGGTTTAGTCCATCGCCATAACATACAGTCGTATTGTCCACTGCCAATTCGGCACCGCTGATATTGTTGTATGTCACCACCTTGATTGAGTCGAGGATAGACTGGCATGTTTCTCCTCCCTTTATCTCCTCACTCTTTCGCATGACAGTGTATGTCTTTCCCTGTGTCGCCAACAAATAAGAGAAAGAAGCGCTATTGCTGTACGCTTGCGATTTGCCATCCACATACCATGTGTAAGTATTGGCGATGTGGTTAATACTCTCTTGGTCTATATTAGCAAAAGAGTGTGTCACACCAGCACATATCTTCTGTCCTTCCGAAAGTTTGCTTCCGTCCACAGCCAGTTCAAAATGCCTCAACGAATCGGTCAATTCTCCATCCTTCACTTCCTCTGTGAATGTTTTTGTACATTTAGAGTCGCTTACTGTCACATTGTATGTGAATCCTCCAGATTTAGGGATGTCTATTTCCGCCGAATATCCTTCAGTTCCGTTGATATTGTATGTGTAGTCGGCATTGACAAAAATCACGGAGGCAGTCATCTTCTTTCCCCTCACTCTACATGCTCCGTTAGCCATCCTAGGTTTAAGATTGTTTCCGCTTGTGATCGTAACCCCTTTGCTCGACACTCTCTTGCCACAGAATTCCACATTCAAGGAGACAAGAGTGTCTTTTATAACAGTGAGATGATACGGAGCAAGGGTAGGAATTGTGTCAAAATTTGATTTTCCACCTGCATACCAATATTTGACATCTACATTCGTTTTCTCTATCTGATCCTTGAAATTAGCATCCACACTTCCGTTTAAAATCACTTCGTCTCCATAGCACACATAGTTTGTGTCGACGTTCAATGCGACTACAGGGTCGGAATACGGAATGATCACCAAAGCGTCGCTGGTGTCACTCAAAACACCTGTTCCCTTCTTACTTGTGGCGATTCTTCTGATGTACACTTTCTTGTCCACCACTTGGTTCCATACTCCCTCGGCAACCTTTGCATCTGTCAGAGGCTTGGAGTCGTCCATCATCAGCGTATAGTCCTTGTCGTCATAGCTGTATATCCACGAATAAGAGAGAGTCGCATCGTCTCCAAATCCACCACTAACAGACTCCGCCGTGATAAGCGGATTGCCTGATTTTTTGCAGACATATATCGTGTCTTTGTCAATACGGTTTCCTACAATAGAGCTGACCTTCTTTACTAACACCGTCAGGTCTTCGCTTACACATTGGTTCCCTCTTGTATCAGTCTTTCTAAAATAGTAAGTCTGCTCATTTTGTGAAGTTAGCATCACATCCTTGCCTCGGCTCGGAAGCTTCGAATAAGTGTTTCCATTTGTGCTGTACTCGTACAGGCTTGTCGAATAGTTGGAGTCGCTCTTGTCGACAAGAAGATAGCCCACAACTCCTTCGGGAATGACCACCTCCACTCGTTTTTGCAGCTCATTGTACTCGTATGTGGAGTTTGTGCATATCACATTGTTAGGATCTATCTTTGGCTGCTCCTCAAGTATTAGAGAATCTTTCAGTTCAACCTTCGTTCCGCATCCGTCGATGACGGCTATATTTGCGTCATATTTTTTTACTTCATCGGCAAAGATATTGTATGTTGCGTACAAATTAATATCCTTGTACTCTTCCGTTTTTCCTAAGAATTTACAGTCGTACTGGAAAGCGGCGTCATCAGACACCCATTTATATCCGGCCAACGTTGCCGAACTCTCAGCTTTGGTGAAAGACACATTCAACTCCACTTCCTGTGAAGTTCCGTCAGCGCATAGTGTGCCTAATGGTTGAACCTTAAAATCACTTTTCTCTATGATATAGTAAGGGGTTACCTCATGTAATTTCTCAGAAACAATTTTTCTGTTTGAGAAATTAGTCAAAGTCACAACCTGTCGGAAATAACGAGTCTTACCATCAGCGAACATATTGTTTGGAACCAACAAATCCTGTTCCTTTACTGATGTCCAAGACAAAAAACTACTGGTATAGTTATAGTCTCCGTTTGGAAGGACATTCGCCTCTGCATCAGTTTTATCAATTAACAGAATCCAATTCTCCCTATCAGTAGAATATTCCCATCCGTACTTGATTCCATATGCGTCATACATAGCGTCGCTTAAGGTGACAATTCGGTTGTCACTGTCTCTGAACTTGATTTCCTCTCCCTTCAAATACATCCAATCCGGATTTTGATACTCCTTGGATCCAGAAAATTGCTGATCTTCTTTTTTGGGACAGACTTTTACAGAATTCACACCCTTCTCTGAAAGGAATGCCTCAGGCACGATTTCGAAAGTGAGAGCAGGTGTAGCACAATCCAACTCATTCTTATATTCGTTGGTCAAGCTGATGGAACGAGTAAGAGTGTATTGATCTCCAACCTTATAATCTCCTAAATCAGAATATTTGAAGTTTGCGAATTTTCCAAGTTCAATTTCATTTGATTGGGCAGTAACTAATCTATTATATTCGCTTACTTTTTCGTTATCTTTATTGTACAAATTCCAAGAAAAATACAAATCCCTATCGTAATATCCAGGACTTTGAATATTTGTTATCTGCATAACATTATCAGAAACTGATCCAACAGGCGTAGGATAAATACAATATTTAGCTGTTCCGTCCGACTCTTCAATTTTTGGAGTCCTGGCTAGGTTGGCTCCGATTTCTCCTGGTTCACATACATAGAAAGTAATATTAGTGGAATTTCCGGCTATAGTATGATCCCTATCATTTCTATCACTATCAGTTCCTCTTAATACGTTAATCCAAGATACTACCTGGAATCTAATGTTAATTGATGATGCTCCAAGTTGATTTAATTTCTTACTCTTTTTAAATTCATAAGACTCATTCAACCCTTTGTAAGTGACAGTTTGGGATATAGAGGCTATTTTTTGATCCATGGTACTTTCCTCTTTTCTATATCGACCTGTATTGAAATCTTTCTTTTGTCCTCTTTTATCCTTAAATTGATTATATTCAAAAGGTCCCTCTTCTGCACCGTCAGGCAGAGTCCGAACAAAGAAATATAGTTTCTCATTAAGGTCATATCCCAAAACGTCTCTTCCCCATCCGCTTGGTCTATATGCATAAACATTATATGACTTTCTTGTAACATCAACACTTGTGTTAGGCGTTATGTATGTCTGATTTGTGCTAAGCGAGATGCATTTAAGATCTTTAGGAAATTTTATTTCTCCATACGAGTCACTAGTCGTATAATGCCAATAGCAGCCATCTGCTTTTTCGTAAAATTCATCACAAAATGCGAGTACTGGAATAAAAACCAATACTAAAGCAAATAATTTTTTTTTAGTCTCATCGATTTAATTTTTATATTGTTACTATCTTATATCTCCATACACTCCACAATCCTAGATTGTCCATACATCTATAAAAGACTATATGTTCTCCTTTCTTTTGGAATGCATGTTTGATCTCACTCTGTTCAGTAGATGTGATGTATGTTCCTCCGTATGCTGCTTTTCCTGCTGAAACTCCCGCAGGATCACAGTCGAATGTTGGCAGATCATACTCTAGTATTTCACCGTCGATGCAATACTCGTACTTCACTACACTTCCATCCTTGTCGTGGCTTTTGCTAAGATCAAATACCTTCTCCATAGGTTTTCCATCCACATCTTTCACCTCCATTACAGATATGGGGGCCATATCACCCAAACAATTAATCTTCACATGGCAATAATACTCGTTTCGGAACACGTCCTCAACCCTCACAATCATGTGTGCGGTATTCAATACAGGGGCTTTTGTGGTATCGTTACTTGTCGTTGGAAAATAACTTTCACTACTACCAAAAAATCTAAACCTTCCTTTATAATCAAGTGCAAAATATGGTTTCTCTCGGTCGGTTGTAACATTTCTATCTGAATATTGAGATTTGCTAACCTTCTGTCCTAAACCCTCCACATCAAGATTTAAGAGTTCACTGTCATAAGAAGCACCAGGATAATATCGATCATCATCCCACTCAATTTCATCAAGTCTCAAATTGATCTCGACGACCTGACTGTTGTCACTGTAAACAGTGTCATTTCTAAACTCGTACTTATTGTCATCAGTGTCAAAATCCTTAATAGCAGTCTTGCATGATTTGATAATGAAAGTAGCACCTACCCCTTCTTTTGCAAACCAATCTTCTCTAGTGTCGCAAGAGGTTAACCCTATTAATAGAAATAGAATAAAACTTAAATATCTCATGGTCAATCTATCTTTTTTCATTACTATGTGCATTAAATAATTGTTTTTGCCTTGTCTTACCAATTCACCTTCACACCCAAAGAATAATCTGGTTTTAGATAGTTCATTCCTTTGCCATAAATCATGAATTCTCTGGCTTTCAACACGAAAGATAGGAAATGCCAAGGATATAATTCAAATCCTACACCCGCGTTGGCTCCTCCTACGATATGTTTCTCCTGCCAATCCATGACCGTACAGTCCCACTGGTCATATCCGATGTTGCCTGCCAAATCCAAATTGATATAAAACTTTGGAGATGGATGCCATACCGCTACCTCACAACCCACACCTAGCAGGAACTGATTGGTGAATTTGCTAAACTCAAACTCGGCTTTTTCCCTGTCGAGCTCAATCAGAAGCCCAAGCTTCTCGCTTGTATACAGATTATAGAACAATCCAATGTTGTAGTCATTTTTGTAGGCTTTACCCCAACGGAATCCCAATCCCATTTGCCCCTTTGTATGGATTAGCTGAGCGTTGCAACAATTAACAGCACAAAACAGTGCCAACAATATCATATATATCTTTTTCATGATCACATATATTTTTTCATATTCGTTTATACATCTTTCATTATCAATACAATACCAGGCCCCTTACTATTGTATACAATCTTCCATACTGAAGTCAGAGGAAATTCCTGCCAATAGGACTAAAATACACTTAAATATCTCATGACTTTAATCTATTTTTTCCATCACTTCTGCATTAATAATAGTCTTGTATGGAGCGTTGAACCTTAGGTTTCGTCCTCCATTCTCCTCATACAACTCAAAGTAGAGGATTTTTTCCTTTGAAATTGTAAACTTCTTGTAGAAGAACACGATATCTATATCATCCTTGCCGTGGATGACATTACCGTCGCCACTATAATAACTATAAAATGGATATAGTTCCTCCTCTTGAGTGAGATATCTTTTTCCCGTCTTCTTGTCGGCAATGTGAGCTTTCACAAAGTCGATTGGGTAATCGATTTTGCTTTTGTTTTTGGCATAAAGATGGAAGGCTATAATGTCCTGATCCGTGAAGACGCTGCTTAATAGAAACATCATCCTATTCTCTTCTATTCCTAAGTCGTTGATATACTGTCCTTTCTGTATGATCCATTCCGATAATTTTCGCATTTTGTCATCGTCGACGTTCATGTCGTTAAACAATGCGTTGCCGCCATCCGAGAAGGAGATACTCATTTCCTTTGGGTTTTTCGCATATCCTACGGTCATTGGATAAATATTCCCGTCGATGGAGACGACGGTGATGGAAGTTTCGGTGAAATTCTCCTTCTTATCCACCACGCTTTTCACTTTCACTATATTGTCGGTAGGATCAGCTTTTTCGCTGATAACCTCTTCATGACCGAGGGCGATATCAGCCACTTTTGTAGGCAGGATGACATGTGTAGTGTGAATATCGCTCACTTCTATTTCTGTAGACGGAATAATATCCGTCGACATGATGCTGTCCTTCACGTTCGCCATGTCGACGGCGATGTATGATGGTTTGGAATAGTACTCGACTATAAAGCTGTAGTATTTTCCGTCGGTTGTGACAACACTAAGATTTGTTTTGTCGAAGTGAGGTGTGGTTGCTTTCAGTTTCAGAATTTTGTTGAGACATTTCTTAGCCGTAAGATCGTAACTTCCCATGTCGGCATAGTTGATTTCCGCTGGAAACTTGATAAACAGATATTTATTGTCGTTCAACTGAAGATTGATCGGCCGGATGTTGTTTTGGGCTTTTGTACTACTAATGCAAAAAGAAAACACCACAAAAAAGAGTGAAAACAGCAATAGACGCAAATCTATTTTTTCACAGTAGATGTCATGTTTGTTGTCCATTCTTAATTTGACAAATTATTATGATACAATTTCCAATCAGTTACTAAGTTGAAAAATAAAATTGTTATGTGATCAAAAAATCGCATTTTCTAAAACAAACCGCATCAACAACTCTAAGGACCTTCTGATAACTTCTTTTTCAAACTTTTACTATAACCGGTTAAGGTTACGGGGTGCAAAATTACGCAAAAGTATATTTTCTGCAAAATAATTTCCCTATTAACAAAGCAATTATATGAAAAAAAGTGAGAAATCCATTTTGTGATATCATCAAACCATTGCGTAACGAAGTTGACAGAACATTGCAACACCCATCATTGGAACTTGCAAAAGAGAATAGAGATTAGAGGCAATGTTAATAAAACATGCCCCTTAAATCCCCATTATTCATTCACTTGCAACACTTGATTCTCAAAATCAATATCTATGTGACGACCCAAACATACAACCCGCTTTATTTTCATGGCTCAACCATTGCTTGATTATGGGCGTCCCTCATGATTTGTTCGAAACCTTCGAGATAGAAATAGTTGTTTTCCTTCACGTAATTTTCAAAACGGGCATCGTTGTTTTTCAGATCCTCACGCAAGTTGTTGACCAACGCATTATGCCAGCAACGGGGATCGCCATGGCCGTATGAAACAAATTTCTCGTGTGCTTTTGTGAGATAATATGCTAAGTATGCGCATACTTGGTAATAGTGATATCCATATGATTCATAAGTTCCATAAGAATTTTCATAATATTTCCCATTTGATTCTTTGTATTTGTCTCCTTGCAGAACATATTCAAAGAGATAGTCGAAACAGTCCTCCATGATGCATATAAGTTTGTCTTTTCTTATTCCGAAGGTATCCAAATCTGTCTCATCATAGCAATTATCTACTACATATTGCATCATTCCTGTGCGAACTTTGAACTTGAAATAGTTATAATACTGACTCTGAGAACAACTTTCCACCTCTCCAAAAAGACTTTTGTAAGCTGTAGATTTTAACGGAAAACCTGTACTTATGTCGAAACGGAAATTATTCCTGTTTATCCTCGGCTCTTTATCGTAATTAAAAAACTCAAACAGAATATTAAGGAAAGGGGTATCTATACATTCTGGTGTATTATTTAACAGCCAAGAAAGACTTGCTTTGCTGTCATGGAAGACGTAGTTGTTGATGTGGAAAAGATACTCCATCTTTTGTTTGGAACAGTAAATGGTGTATTTTTTCTGGGAAGCCTCATTCAGATACTCCTTATAAAGACTTACTTCGGTGTCATAATATTCTATAGATTCTTGGTCTAAATTTTCCAGTTTCTTATAAAATCCATCCCAATCCATTTCTTTTTTAAACATTAGTGGCAGATTTCCAAATGTCACGATATGATTTTTAAGGTCAATATACGTACTATAAGCAAATTTATTATCCATAGAATGGTTTGTGAAAAATGATGTTCCGCGCATCGTTCTGTCGTTAATGTCTATATCAAACACCTTTTTCATCTTTTCTTCAAACAATTCTTTGGAAACAGGTTTGAAGATAGGATGATTTTTCAATAAAATGCGGTAGATTACATCCATATTCTCTGATTTTTCTTCGTCGGAAATCTCATGATTAATAAAGTCTTTGTCTTTTGCTTCTGATAGTGGAGCCAATTCGTATCCTATACTAAAAGACTTGAATTCAAAACGCAATTGACTTATATAATTATATCTAATTTTCTCAAGTTCCTCACTTGAGAATAAATCCGAAATATCTATCATATCTTTTTCTTTTTCGTTATTATCATTTGTTTCTGAGTCGTCAGCAGACTCTACCACGTCTTTTTTTGCGAGACAAAGAGAGTCATTTTGATTGTTGTATGGATTTTGGCTTTTCTCTGCACAACCAGAACCGATTAGCAGAAAGATTGCATATAAAACAAAATTTTTTTTCATCTTATTTCTCATTTATTATCGTTGGTTTGTTGTACTCTTGGTCGAATGGTCCCAAATGGATATGATTATTATGGTCGTCCCTGGCTTGCGATGAGAATGCTTCACGACCTCCTTTTCTGTTATTCCGTGTTCCAGTATACCTTGTCTTACATTTGAACTTAATTCCAGCTTTCAACAATGCAATATCTTTGGCTAATCTAACTTTGTCGGAATCGTCCTCATCTTCACTATAGCAAAAATCCAAGGACATGCCATTCACATGAGTCTGACTTGGATAACCAGTAGCATGAATCTCAGCATTTCCTGTGCCTTTGAATTTGATATCGTAATCATCATTAGCACCCACCTCTGCCAATATACCAATCAGAATTGCAAATGTGTTCGGATCACTATAGAAACGAACGGTTTGGTTGGTATCTATCTGATAATATAGCTTCACACCCTCTTTGTTGAATTGGAAAAGTCCTCCTGTACATCCTTCGTCTATTCTGACCAATTCTATCGCATCTCCACATTTGGCATACCTGTAATTACCCACTGATGGCTTACCTTTGACAATTCGATCTCCGTTTGGCATGAAGTAAATAACTCTTCCGTCAACATTCTCAGGTATCTTTCCATCCTTAAATAGACTTGAGTATTCCCATGTTCTAATATTGTCTTTTTTGATTGTCTTCTCATCAGGAACTATTGCATTTTTCTTTTGTACACAATTCATTTTATACAGCCCATCATTTTTCACGATTGTTCTTCTGCAAATCTCCACACATGTTCCATCTTCTTTATGGTAATAGAAGATATAGTGAGTTGCTGTTTTCTCATCACATCCCTTAGGGATATGTTTTTCCACACGGCCACCAAAGAAAGTATGGTAGGAAGGAACATCATCAGGACAGTCAATCTTATCCCAATCACATTTGTCTAATTCAAATATCTTTTCGGTACATCTGTCATCTTTCGTCTCATTTCCGTTTTTATCTTTTTTGATGCCGTCGAAGGCTAGTTTTCTTGCGGCCCAATCGTTCTGTCCGACTTGTTTGCTTATTTCGTTGACATTCATGTTGCCATTGCAAAGACTATGCATATTGCAATTCTTATAGTGGAAATAAGCCATAGATGCAACAACTGCCAATTCCAAATTGGAAGCGACTAAATCTCTGTTGTTTACCAAATCGCACTCAAAACCTTCTTTGTCCATGCCAAACACTTTCATTATCTTGCCAACATCTCTATATGTATTTTTAAAAGTCAACTGGATCAGACCTCTACCTCTATAGTTCCAACCGTCGTTGTCTTCTTTGTTGCCATTTTTGTCCCCATAAGCATGATTGGCTATTTCTCTTTGATTCGCTTCTTGTTCATGGAAATCTTTTTGTTTATCTGCTGGCAAATCATCATATATGCCATCTTTCTTCTTTTGTGAAATCCTACCATATTTTTTACATCTATCCCAAATTCCTTTAAAATATGACAAATTAGGGTTTCCTATAAAAAGATTTTTGGCACTATAATTTAGATTTTCTGTTTTGCCTGTCAAAGAAGAGCTCTCCACATATACCTGTGCGAAAAAATGAGCCTTGATCCAACACGAATCCATGCCGAATCTACGCTGGTACTTGCAATATGTTTCTGCGACTGTCTTGATCGCGTCTGAACTAGCATTAACAAACATCTTTTTCAATCTTTTCTCCAATTCTTTCGCCTCTTCATTACATCTCGGACACTTGCATCCTTTCTCCTCCTTCTTCTCCTCCTTCTCCCAATCTTCTCCCACTACAACAGGAGCCAAAGAGTTGTATGAGTTGACATACTTCTTGCTTTCTTCCGATTGTTTGGAGATCTTTAATTGGTAATAATAGCTGCGGACAGTATTAAGTTTGTCAGAATTGTAGTCTTTGCCAGCAACATTTTCCGACAAATCTTTCAACGCTTCGTCCTGAACCGTAGACATCTCTGCTTGCACATTGTAGTTGTACAGATCGCCAGGAGATTTTGGATATGCACAAACCTTCTGCCAAGTTGATGTCGAACGACCGTCAATCAAACTATAACTTATTTTTCTTTCAAACACCTTAAAATAGAACAGACGTGGAAGTTTTGAATCTCCGTGATCTTTTTCCTTTATATTCCCTTCATTCAAAGGAATGGATATTTCTACAACTCCTGACTCATTCAAATTAAAGTCTTCACTCTTGAAAACAATTGGATCTATTCCCCACTTGTTTTCGTATAGGCAGAACATTAGATCTTTAAGATTTTCCTTGCTATAATTCAACACATTAAGCCTGGCAGTCACTTTATTGTTGCTGCTTCCGTCAACATAATTCACAATCTTGACTAATTTTTTCCCATTCTTATCCGCGAAATATCCGTCAATAAACGGCTTGGTCTTTACCGTTAGGTTCGCTTTCGTTGAAAACAAACCATGACCGACTTTACTTATAGACAAACCTTTCACAATCTTCGATGGACTATCATTCACCACAAAATTAATTATTAAATCCTGAATTCCATCAAAGGAGACGGCATTTTTTGCGTTTGCAACGATATCTTTTTCAACATCTATATTGTCGATATGGAAACTTCCTGCCTCATCGAGTTTTGTCTTGAACGACTGAATCGCTTTATCTTTACAAAATATTGATACTGTGATTTCCTTGTTCTGTTTCTTCTCATCACTGCTATTTTGTGCCCAAGCTGGCACAGAGGCGTTGATGCCGAACTTCATATTCCTGCCTATATAGCTGATTTTCTTTTTCTCCGAATCGCAAAACTCCCATTTCGAGAATGTGACATCCTGAATTGTGAATGGCTGCGATTTACATTCTTTGCCGTTAAGAGTGGCTTTGACGATATAATCGCCTGGCTTGGTGGCAAGGAATATGCCTCGTTTCAGGCAGTCAGCATCCGCCCCTTCACATGTATATACGACGTTGTTTCTCTCATCCCTGTATGTTGCGTCACCAAAGAGAAAGGATGGATCTATTGTGTATCGCACACCCACGTATCTTTTGCCGTTGGTGGCTCCTAATCTTACTCCTGTGACTTCATTGCGTGAAATTTTCAATTTGTGGGTTATGACCCTTTCTTTATGGTTCTCTCCATTTACGGATTTGCCAGAGTCTCCCTTTCCTTCTTCATTCACCAAACTTTTATTCAATTCATCTAATACGACCACGTTTTTGTTTTCGGGATTCGCCGACTCTTCATCAAAATCTGTAAGGATATTCTCTTTCACTCCTCCGTTGGAGAGCAACGTATCTTTCAGGTCGGCTTCAATTGTGTATACTCCTTCCTCCTTGAATTTGTACAGGATCATCTCGCCTTTAATGTCCTTCTCAAAAAGTTTGCCATTCTTTTTTACGTTCCATACGATTTTGTCAAGGTTTTCCGCTTTGCCGTCCTTTTGTTTGACAGTGAAAATCAAAGTGTCTCCCGGTCTTCTTAATGTGGTGTTCCCGTTTGCTGAACCTTTGGTCGCTCCAGGTATATATGCGTAAAGCACAGCCTCATTATATGAATGGACGAGAATGCTCTTTTCACTCATCGGAATCTCTTCGACAATTTCATCTGTCTTTTTGTATAAAGAAAATGTGATTCTATAATCCACTTCCGCGCTCGACGGGGTTAGTGTCAGACTGTGTCCGCCCTCGTCGAACTTATAGTCGCCATCTACGACACCTTCTCCGTTCTGCTTTGTGACCGAACATTTAAGCTGTTCAAAATCAGGATTGTAATCCAACTTGAATTCAGGTGTGAATACGGCTGAACCTCCTTGCTTGACATATACAGTTACAGTGTCGGAAATAGCTTTTTTATCCCCGACTTTTTTGATGCCGGTGATGCTGTTACCACAAAGCACTTCCACGACAGCTTTGCAATTCACATCAAACGGAGGATATTTATCGCCAATCAGCTGTTGACCTGTTTTGAGTACACTGTATTTGTTCGCCATATTATCAGACCCTCCCTCAATATAATAAATGCCTGGCTCATGGAAACTTATATTGAACGGAGTGCAAACTTTTTTGATGAGCGTCAGCTTGTCTATACATTCCTTGCTGATTGTTTTGCCTTTTACTGTTTCTTCAGTTTTTTCCCTTGTCGTGACGGCCCAGTTTACGATGTCGGTGGGCTTCAATTCTTTTTTCCCTTTGTCGAGAGCATGTAAGGTTATCACCTCATCAGAACGGACTTTATATTTAGATGCAGAAACGGAAAGAACACTGGAAGCCTTTTTTTCTTTCTCTTCCTGATTTTTGGCAGGTGAAGTCACAACCAATGCCAAAGGGAAATTGCTGAGTGTCTCTATCTTGAATTCAGCTAACTCTGGCACGGATACGGATTGTACTTGTCCTGGATATATACATTTTATCTCTCCCTGATAAACAGGACATTTCATAACGCTCTTTTCTACGATGGCATTTTGGTCGCCATGCTGCACTGTCGTTTTGGTTTCCCATATTCCATTTGCATAAGCACATGTAGGAACTTGCGTGTTTTGTGAGCATGTTACAAAAGGAGCGGTCGGAATCATGAAAGTGACGTCTTTGTCCGTCACAATTGGTTTGTTCTGAGCTGTTACCTTTTGGTTTGAAATCGCCCTTATCTGACATGGTGCGCTTCCATACTGACATTTGAAGATTGCACCGTCCACCACATACTGCTGTCCTTCTTTTACACCCGTTGCCATACCTGTCTGTTATTTCCTGTTTACAATCAAACAATAAATTCTTTTAAAGTCACTTTCTGCTAATTCTACTGTAGCTTTCAAATCTATCTTTTCTATGAGTCCGGAGTCGTCGGTCAGACATACCCCTTTCAGATTAATGGTCAAACCATCGGTCTGTGTCTCGTCCATGCACAATGTCTCTGCGATCGCAGTCATGTCTGAGGCTTCTCTGTTCAGACTTCCGACTATATCAATTTTTCTTTTGCCTTCTGTCTCCGATACAGTCAAAACTTCGGTCAACACGGTTCTCGCATTCCCAAAAATGGCAGGAAAGATTTGATTTCTAACTAGTTGGTTATCATCTCCGTAATCGAGCCAATAGCCATAGAAGAAGCGGTTGTATAGCAAATCGTTTTCGACGGAATGCATATACTCCTCTTCATCTTTTATTACGGAGTCAATCTGTTTTGTCCACCCTTTTATCGTCGACTCCACGTGTCCGTCTTCGCTGACAAAATAGTTGTCAAGATATATTTTTGTGTATTCCCAATTCTTTAGAATCTCATCTCTGTTCACCACTTTTATAATTCTGCCATCCGCTGATAGTCGCAAATCAAGTTTGTTTAATGCTTCACCTGATTTGATGAAATAATGGTCGATGGGGTTTTGTGGAAACGCTTTTCCATCCTTCTTCACGTCGCATCTCTCCACTTTGGCTATTATCTCCTGCGGCTGGGTATTGTCGACGGTGATGGTCAAATCTTCCGTATATACTACGACTTGGGTCTCCTCGTGTTGCGCATCCATGAGTTCGATGCGTTTCTCCACGGAATATTCCTTTGCCGATGTATCTGTTTTCAACTCTATTTTCATGTCGTATCCGCTTTAGAAACAATTAGAACAAATTGACTTTACCTTTAGCTTTTGTTTCCACGTCGCCGCCTGTGGAAAGGACGAGATTTTCCTTGGAACTGTCGATTCCGACTTTCTTTGAAGTCATCTCTATTTCGGTTTCTGTCAATAGAGATAGAGTGTCGGCATTATGTTTGGAATTTTCTGATGCTATCGTTGTGATGTTTTTTGCAGACACAGAGACATCCTCGCCAGCCATAAAAGATATATTCTCATCCGAATATGAACTCAAGCTTTTGCTTGCGTTCAGGACGATGTCTTCTCCAGCGTTTATCGACACCGTTTGCGATGCATCGATAGTGACATTGTTGGCGAGCAAAGAGATGGTCTCCCCTGCCGACACCTGTATATTTTTGCCTTTCGTATCAAATTTGATGACGTTGCCGTTTTTGTCGGAGATGGTGATTCCCCAATCGTTGTCGTCGTCCTCAAACACTATCTGATGACCGCTCTTGGTAAGGATGCTTTTTGTGGTATTGCCTGAGCCTCCACCTTTTCCGTTGCTTCCGCTGAACACACTGCCAGTGACGTATGGGCGGTTAGGATCTCCGTATTCAAAACCGACCATCACCTGATCTCCCACTTCCGGAATGAACACCATTCCACGGTTTGTCATGCCGCTACCTCCCGCATCAGGTGTCTGCACACGGATCCAGTTGGTGCACTTGCCAGATCTTTTCTGCCAGTCGAACTGCACCTGCACTCGTCCCATTCCCTTGGGGTCGCTGTTGCTGCTCACCACCGCCATCTCCGGATATGCCTTGACGCTGCCTGTGTGTCGCTGGGTGATAAATTCTCTGTTTGCCGGAGTGCCGACGAAATGGTTGCTGTAGTTGCCGGACTTGTCCACCTTATGGACTATCTCCACCACACGGTATCTGCCCAACGAAGGCACGTTCATCCTGCTTGGGAATATTATCTCCACTATCCCTCCCAACACCACCTGGCATGTGCGTGTCTGACCCTCCACACTCAGCATCGAGCCTCCGACAGTCCTGCTCTTTCTATCTGCCAACGTCTTTAGGTCGGTGTCGGATGTCACTGGCGACGAGCTTGCCACCAGCTCCTGATCGTCATACAGCCGGTCGGCTCGTTTTTTGATGTCTGAAAGAAGTCCGGCTCCTGAGTCTTTCGTTCCCTCCACACTCACCTGCCTGTCGGACTCATGGATATACTCGTATGCCGCGACGTTGCTGGGAACCGCTGATGCACGTGTGCAGAGGCTGAACACGTCGTGGTCGAAGGTCAACGCCACCTCAGGCGACTTCTTTGGCTGTCCGAAAACCAGAGTTTTTCCGTCGTAGAAAAACATCTCGTTGTATGTGCTCGAGAGTCTGTTGAGAAATTCAAACACACTCTCCTGATATCGCATCACGTATGGGATGACACCGTTGAAATTCGGATCACACTCCAGTGAGATGCCTGAATTTTGCGTCACCTGCGACACGATTGTCTTTAGCTGGCTGTCGACAAACGAATCCATGCCACGTGATCCGTTCAGCTTCACGATTCCGCCCTCACCGATGATATGGACGCGGTTGCTCCTGTGGTTTATCAGATAGAAGTCCGGCTCGCTTTCCCACGCGTCTATACGGACATCAGTCACCCATCCTGAAAATTCGTACGGTGTGCCAGACTCTCGGTGTTCGAACGTGATCAACGCACGTGCTCCTATACGACTCATTAGTTTCTGCGGGGTCTGTTGCCACATCTCGTCCTGTGACATGAACTCACACACCACTTCGAAACGGTGGCATGAATTCATACTCTGCTCCAAGACCAGAGACTCAAAAGGTATATTTTCCCCGTCGAGCAACACTTTCGGTTGTACGGGATTTAAATTCTGTGACATTTAATTATTTTTCTATTTTTATATTGTTCTAACCCTGAAAAAACAGTCAAACAATTCATTGGCTATTTAGAACCCGTTTACGCTTTGATTGCCAAATTTGCTATGTGATTGATTTTGCTATAAAACAAAAATTTATTTATTGACTGCTCGTTCTTGCGAACTCGCAGAAGAGAAGGGAATAAGGGCATTCGCCCTTTGGAATCCTCAACTCAACAACCAAAATTTAAACAAGTTATTAATCAACAATAAAAGGAGAAGGCCTAAACAAGCCCTCTCCTCAGTTTTCATTAAGCCTTTGGCCAATTCTCCTCATATTCCGCTCCACCGATCTTGATGATCTGTGCAGAAATAGTGATGCTGATTGACATTGGGGCAGTACCGACAATGTCGATGCCCTCGGCAAACTCGATGATGTAGGCGTTCTCGAAAGTAAGCTCCTTCATCATGCCCTCCTCGTCTCCTTTCTTAAACACAACGCTTCCGTTGAACGGCTTAAACTGGTTGACCATTGTCTCCAAAATGGTTGTGTCCTCAGTCGACTCAACTCTGACTGTGATTTTGCCTCCGTAAATGTTGGATGATGGACGTCCTTTTGAATCAACGTCACGCTTTAAAGAATAATTACACTCGAGCACATCGTACTCTTTTCCGCCTAGATTCAAAGATGATCTAAATGCCATAACTTTAACTTTTAATTAATAATAAAAATAACTAAACATACGAAACTTTCGCAAAAAACTAATCCTGTCATACAAGTAGTTTTCCCCTGTTACCGTAATTGTTTGATGCAAAATTAATAGTCGTATACATATTATCAAATAAATAAGACGCAATATTTTCTTTATTTTAAGGAATTTTAACATTAAACATATAAAAATATTTCGCAGCAGGACATTCCATCGACTTGCATGGCATTTATAACAAAAAAGCAGGAGAATCGACCGACTCTCCTGCTTACATATTTCACTAAAATTTTGCTTAGAACTTCATCACAAGCGCTAGTCCATTTCCTCTAGCCTCCATGTCGAATTCTGGTTTCCAGCTAGTCTCAGCTGGAGTTTCAGCTGGGATTTCTGTTGGATCAACATTATATCTGTTGACAATCTCGTTCACCTTCTTGTGAGCTCTCTTCTCCTTGATGATTCCCCATACGAGCAGTGCAGCTCCAGAGGCATAGCATCCGATCATAGGATACAACGTCGTCTTCTTATAATCTTTTGCCTTATCCATATCAGATTTGAATGAAGAGTTGTAGAAAAGAGTATTGAAATTATTATCTCTATTGTCTACGCTATCAAAAGATTTGTACGCATTGTAAGCAGCATTAGCCTCTTTCTCTGCATCGTTTAATCCAGCTTGTGCATTTTCCAAACTTGCTTGAGCGTTTGTCAAACTTGTTTGTGCAGCATCAAATTCTTTTTTGGCATTTAGGTACTCCTCTGCAGTTTCTTTGTATTTCTCTTCTATTTTTTCAAAATTACTTTTTGCAGTATTGAACTCACTAGTTGCATTATCTACTGCATAATTTGCATTATTCAAAATACCCTCTGCCTCTATTCTCTTTGCATCAGCAGCATTATATGTTGCATAAAGATCATTTACCTTCTCCGCATATTTTGCGTTAGCCTCAGCCACGTGGTTTTCGTAAGCAGATTTCTTGTCATCGTAATCCTTCGACGCCCAGATATATTGAGCAGTCCAAAGTCCTCCGCCTACAATCAAAGCGCCACCTGTGAAAATCATGGCTCTGCCGACACGCTCACTCTTGTGGGCACGTGTGAAATCAGTCCAATCCTTGCCAAGGACAGCGTGAGCCTGCTCCTCAGAGATGCTTCTACCCCACTTCAACAATCCTGATTTTTCTTTTCTTGCATACTCCAAAAAATCATTTGAAATAGGCATTGTGTCGCCTAATGCTACCGAGTCGACGGGAGTTTCTGCGACAACAGGAGCTTCTACTTGCGACTCTCCGACTGGAGTGGAGAAAGAGATCACCTCCTTCTGACCGTTTTCATACTTAAGCATAAGGACATCCGTTTTCTTCTCCACGAATGTAGGACCATCCTGGTTCTTCCACTGCTTGTACTTAACTTTGTTTGTGCTGACTTCCAATATTTTACATTGGATTTCTTCTCCGTCGCGCTTCACTATAACATCTTGCGCGATTGCCGATACGACTGACGCCATCGACACTAGGACTAAAAATAGTCGTTTCATTGTTTTTTAAATTTCCCCGATTCCGTAAGGATTATACACAATTACATTATACAAACGTCGGAATCTTACTCATTTATAGTGATTTACCATAGTTAAAAATTTGACTAAACGAGTAAACGTTCGTAGGATTTAAATATCGTCCGCAAAAATAATTATTTTTCGGAAATAATAACAGATAGCACAAAAATAAAATTATGAACATCTTAATAACAAAAACGCATATGGAGACGTGTTTTCACCTCGTCTCCATATAGCATTAAAAATTCATAGTTAACGACATCGTATTAACCCCGGCCTTAAATTCAAATTCCGGATTGAATCCGATTGAAGATGAACTATGTTGCTTTGCCAAACGTTTGCAACCTCGTTGGCCTTTTACAAAATTCACTATTCCTATCGCCAAAAGAGGATAACTTGACACTCGCATTCCACCACCTACAATATATAATGGAAATGTTTCAGTGGCGATTCCAACAATTCCGGCTCCTGTACTCAGAAAATTACAGGCAATACCACAAACCAAAAGATTTTTTCCTTTCTTTCTTTTATCCTGATACATCTGAAATTCACTCCAATCTGTGCCCATAATAGTTTGTGCATAATCTAATGGTATTTCAGTATTGCCGGAATACAATCCAGATATTGAGCCTTTGTCATATCTCAAATTTGGAATTGTCATTGCCGACGACGGGTTGACAGCAACATTATTTTGTTGCGACGCTGTTTTTACCCCAAACACGTCTTTCTCTCCGTTTTCATACTTTATCATGAAAACATCGTCTCGCTCTTCCACAAAAATCGGTCCGTTCTGATTCGACCATCTTTTGTATTTGACACTTTCCGTCCCGACTTCAATAAGTTTACACTGGATTTCATCGCCATTCTGTTTGACGATTACATCTTGTGCCATTGTCGACAACGAACACAACGCACTTAAAATCAATAATATCTTTTTCATATTTTTAGAATGTCAACGTGAATGCTAGATTATTTCCTTTTGACCCGATATTAAACTCGGGCTTGGACATACTTGTCTTCTTTGTGTCCTTTTCATACTCATCTTTGTACTTATTTACAATTTGAGTGGCGTTTTTGTGACCTCGTTTGGCTTTGATTATACCTACGATAAGCAAAGCTGATCCTGTTGTAAGACCGCCTAACATGGGGATTAAAGAATGCTTTTTTTCTGACTCATACCACTCCATATACCATCCTAATTGTTCAACATACCCAACAGGCCTATATTCCTTATTACTATAAAAATCTAAATATTCGAGACGTCTAGCGGCTTCTTCCATATCATTTTCTGCTTTCCAGCACGCTTCCCTAACCTGATAATATTCATCATAAGTATACTCCCTCATACTGTTAAGTTGTCTGTCTAATCGTAAATATTCAGATCGAGCTGTTGTGTAATCTTCATAAACCTGTAAATATTCTTTATGACTTTGATCGTACAGCAATCGTTCTTTTTCAAACTCCTCATCATACTCCTTTTCTGTATCAGAATATCTCTTGCAATAAACGATATGATATACCGTCCACCACAATCCACCAAGAAGCAAAGATCCTCCAGTAATAGCCAACACTTTACCTGTTCGCTCTTCTTTTCTTGCAGTTTTATAGTCAAGCCAGTCATTGGTCAGAAGAGACTGAGCCTGTTCGTCAGACTGCATGTGTCCCCACTTTATTATTCCGGACTTTCTTCTTCCACGAGTAGTATACTCCAAATAGACATTTGAGATTGGCGTAGGATCAGCAAGTGTCATTTTGCTTGGCACTGAAGTTGATAAGCTTGGAGTGACGGAAGGAACCGCCAAAACAGGAGACTCATAAGCGACCACTTCTTTTTCGCCATTCTCATACTTGATCATAAAGATCTCTGATTTCTTTTCCGCAAATGCAGGGCCGTCTTGATTCGTCCAACGCTTGTACTTCACCTCATTTTTGCTCACCTCCAATATCTTACACTGGAGTTCTTCACCGTTACGCTTGACAATCACATCTTGTGCTGATGCATTCACACCGATAAATGCCATCAAAAGAACTAATAGTTTTTTCATTTTTGTACAATACTAAGGCCCAACTCCCCAAAACCTTATAACAACAAAAAGCGCAGGAATCGTACCCGTAGTGTGTTCGTCTTACAGGCTCGGCAAAGCCCTCTCCCTAACACACAACAAGAGATTCCTGCGCTAACTATCATTCTATAATCCACCGTACACCTATAAAATAGGCATACGGAGGACACAGATATTCTCTTTTAGCACAGGCATCCACTCATCGTCTGCTTTGGGATTTTCAAATTTTGCCGATTTGTAAGACAAAGCAAAACGAGTAAACGCTCGTAAAAAATAATATCAAAGTATCTTTTTGCGATACCAATTGCAAAATTAGCAAAAAGTTCGACAAGAGCAATACAAAAGACGAGAGAATCTAAAGACCCTCCCGTCTACCCAATTTCAACATCTCAGCGGAAATTTTATTGTAAATACGCGTTTTTTTTCCGCTGATATCAGTTTGGGCAGGTTTGAAACCTGCCACTACGGAACTATAAACACATGGTTTTCAACAACATCAAGCAACAGACAAAAAAAAAGCGAGAAGACTTTTATCCTCTCGCTTTGTCTATAAGTTCAAAGTTTTAGATCATAGAACTCTGCTCTAACCTCAAAGCCCTAACCTCTAACCCTTAACTCTCATTATTTCTTGCAACCTGGACACCAAGGCTGTAACTGCTTGAAGAAGTCGTTACCCTTGTCGTCTACCAAGATGAATGCTGGGAAGTTCTCAACCTCAATCTTCCAGATTGCCTCCATTCCTAGTTCTGGATACTCTACGCACTCAATGCTCTTGATATTGTTCTGAGCAAGGATTGCTGCAGGTCCACCGATTGAACCAAGATAGAATCCGCCGTGTTTCTTACATGCATCTGTGACTGCCTGGCTACGATTACCCTTTGCTAGCATGATCATGCTGCCTCCGTGATCCTGGAACTCGTCTACGTATGGATCCATACGTCCTGCTGTTGTAGGTCCCATTGATCCACATGGCATTCCTTCTGGTGTCTTAGCAGGTCCAGCATAGTAGATTGGATGATCCTTGATGTACTGAGGCAAATCCTCACCAGCATCAAGTTTTGCCTTTAGCTTAGCATGTGCGATATCACGACCTACGATGATTGTTCCGTTCAAAGACAAACGAGTCGCAACTGGATACTTAGAAAGGATCTTGCAAACCTCGCTCATTGGCTGGTTAAGGTCGATCTTAACAGCGTCGCCCTCACCTGCGCTTCTCAACGACTCTGGAATCAACTCGTATGGTTTGTCGTCCATCTTCTCGATCCAAATACCGTCCTTGTTGATCTTACACTTGATGTTACGGTCGGCCGAACATGACACTCCAAGACCGATTGGGCATGATGCTCCGTGGCGTGGAAGACGGATGATACGAACGTCATGAGCCATATACTTACCACCGAACTGTGCTCCAAGGCCAATCTTATGAGCCTCCTCAAGAATCTCCTTCTCTAGCTCTACATCACGGAACGCGCGTCCTGTCTCATCTCCTGTTGTTGGAAGAGAGTCATAGTAGTGAGTAGACGCTAGTTTAACTGTAAGCAGGTTCTTCTCCGCGCTTGTTCCACCGATTACGAATGCGATGTGGTATGGAGGACAAGCAGCTGTACCAAGGCTCTTCATCTTCTCAATCAAGAATGGGATCAAAGTGCCACGGTTCTGGATTCTTGCTTTTGTCTCCTGATATAGATATGTCTTGTTGGCAGAACCACCACCCTTAGTCACACAAAGGAACTTATATTCCATACCCTCTGTAGCCTCGATATCGATCTGAGCTGGAAGATTGCACTTTGTGTTGACCTCGTCGAACATGTTAAGCGGAGCATTCTGAGAATAACGTAGGTTCTCCTCTGTGTATGTCTTGTAAACACCCTTAGATAGAGCCTCCTCGTCGCAGAATCCTGTCCAAACCTGCTGTCCCTTCTCACCGTGGATGATTGCAGTACCTGTATCCTGGCACAATGGAAGTTTTCCCTTTGCTGCCACCTCTGCATTGCGAAGGAATGTCAAAGCGACATACTTGTCATTCTCTGAAGCCTCTGGGTCGTTAAGAATCTTAGCAACCTGCTCGTTGTGTGAGCGACGTAGCATAAATGAAACATCACGGAATGCAGCGTTCGACATTGCTGTCAAAGCTTCTGGAGTGACCTTTAGAATCTGATGTCCCTCAAATTCGCTTACTGATACACCCTCTTTTGTAAGCAAGTAGTATTCTGTGTCGTCCTTGCCCAACTGGAACATAGGAGCGTACTTAAACTCTGGTGCTTTAGCCATAATTTATTTTAGTTTTAATGGTAGACGGAATTATCACCGTCTACATATTTATTTATCGATTTCATTGCAGCGACGCGAATATTCCCGTCGCCACGGATGTTTTCTCAATTACCAAGCAAGCGCTGATGCTCCAAGAATAGCAGCGTCGCCATCCTTAAGTTGAGATGTCAACACCTTGATTTTGCCACGGAATGTTGGCATCAGGTTGGCATCCATTGTTGCCTTCAAATCGTCGATGAAAAGATCAGCGCTCTTCACTGGTCCACCGAACATAACAATTGCCTCTGGAGAAGAGAACTTAACGAAGTCTGCGAATGCCTCACCAAGGATGACACCCACGCTCTTCATCACCTCCTTACCAATCTTGTCGCCCTTGCGAGCCGCGTTGCAAACATCAAGACCTGTGATCTTGTCAAGAGGAATTTCACGAAGAACAGATGGCTCGTTTGAAGCCTGAAGAAGCTCCTGTGCAGAACGGATAATACCTGTAGCAGAAGTATATGTCTCAAGACATCCTTTCTGTCCACAACCACACTGGCGTCCACCACGGCGAACAATCACGTGGCCAAGTTCTCCGGCATTTCCGTCGTGACCATAAACAAGCTTTCCATTGCAGACGATGCCCGATCCGACACCTGTACCAAGAGTGATCATGATGAAATCCTTCATTCCCTTTGCTGCTCCATACATCATCTCACCGATTGTCGCAGCATTGGCATCATTAGTAAGAGTGCAAGGCACACCAAACTTGTTTGTAAGGATCTTGGCAAACTCAATAGTGCCTTTCCAAGGAAGGTTGGCAGCATTTTCGATATTGCCAGTATAGTAGTTTGCGTTAGGAGCACCCACACCGATACCTTTGATTTTGTCAATTCCACCGTTCTCTGCAATAAGCTTTGAAAGAGCAGAATGAAGCTCGTTGATATACGCGTCAAGATCAGCTCCAAACTGCTGAGTCTTGATAGAACTACTTGCGATCACTTTACCGTTAGCGTCTACAATTCCGAACGCTGTATTCGTACCACCTACGTCAATTCCCACAACGTAAGGCTTTACCATATCTGTCATAATATATTTTGTTTTTTTATTTATTTCAATTTTGTAGCAAAGTTAGCACTATTTGCGAATTGTGCAACCCTTAAATCCATACCACATCAAATAAACATAGCAGACAATTGGCAACGCGAATGCCATGTGCACTCCTATATTATCCGCCAAAAGTCCCTGCAACGGTGGAACCACCGCTCCTCCAAGAATCATCATCACCAATAGAGACGATCCCTGAGCTGTATGCTCTCCCAATTCCCTGATGGCCAATGTGAACACATTTGAGAACATGATGGAGTTGAACAAACCGACTGCCAAAATGCACCACAACGACAACATTCCGTCAAACACCAACATCGCCACCAAAAGGGCAATATTGATTGTAGCAAAAATGCCCAAAGTGCGAGACGGAATACTTCTTGCGGCAACGAAAGCAAAATAGTTGGCAACCAAATATCCTAAAAATGGAAGTACCTCTTCTATGTGGAATCCAGTGATTGAGAAAATCAAACCGAATCCTAATACAGCTACAGAAACCATTAAACCATACTTTTTCGCATTTTCCATGTCACTCATTGAAAGAGATCCTACAAATCTTCCGATCATCGCGCCACCCCAATAGAATGCCAAAAATCTTCCTGCTGTAAACTCCTGAATTATTCCCACACACTCCTTCATATATGTGACAAGGTTGCTGCCGATCGCCACCTCTCCTCCGACATAGAAGAATATAGCGAACATTCCAAACACCAGATGAGGATACTCAAGAGCACTCTTCTTTTTACTTGCAACCGTTTCTGAATATATTGAGACGGAATTGTCCGAATCTAACGAAACTCCTTCTTCATCGGCCTGTTTAGTTTTTCTCATATCTGGAATGTCAGACAAAAATATAGTCACAGCCAAGAAAAGCAAAATACATGCGAGAGCCAAATAAGGAATCTGCACAGCCTGTGCTCCACCTCTGTATGGATCCTCATCATTGAAGAAATTGAATATCACATACGAACCGACAATCGGAGCGATTGTTGTGCCGAGAGAGTTGAATCCCTGAGAAAGATTCAGTCGGCTTGACGATGTCTCCGGAGTGCCTAGCATCGACACCAACGGATTGGCTGAAATCTGAAGGAATGTGAATCCTGTGCCAAGCAGGAACAATGCGCACAAAAAGACAGGGAAACTAGGATCCATAGACCCTGCCTCCTCAAAAAACATCAGACATGCCGCCGTCGACGTGAGCAGTCCCGCTATGATCGCATTCTTATATCCAACTTTGTCTATCGGATCCCCGATGTGTCGGCTAACCAAAAAATAGATCAGTGATATCACAAAATATGCTGTGAAGAAAGCAAACTGGACCAGATTTGCCTGAAAGTTAGATAACTCGAACACAGACTTGAAATAAGGAATCAACATATCATTCAGACACGTGATGAATCCCCATATAAAAAACAAACCTGTAAGGATTGTCAACGGATATTTATATGACTTTTCTTCCATCTTAATAATGTATGTTAAAAATCTACTCTAAGTTTTAAATTCAACTGTCGGCCGGTCAGATAATTCGGCACCGGACATTGGTGTCCATCCGCAGTCTTAATCCAGCTGTAGCTGCTCACATTATTTATCGCAAACAGGTTCAAGCAGTCTAATGACAATCCAATACCACGCAGTTTGCGGAATACAGGCTTTGTCATAACCTTGTCTCTACCCTGTTTCAAGCTATACGTAGCTCCTATATCGGCACGCGTGTACGAAGCAGAAGTGTATAGGTCTCTTTCTTTTTCTCCTGGTTTTCCATAACGGAATCCTCCAGCAAAATTCAATGTCAGATTCACCTCCAACTGATCTATGTTCGGAAATTTATCCTGGAAAAACAAAGACACATTATATGTACGGCTGTTTGGAGAATACATGTAGCCTTTTCCGTCGCCATAAATATTCTCTCTTGCACGAAGCCATCCCACACTTATCCACGAATCTGACCCTGGGACAAACTCTCCGAATAGTTTCACATCCGCTCCAACGACATAGCCTATTCCATTATTTTCTCCCTCATAGAGAATCTCCACATTGTCGACCGTGTATGGAATCAGCCTGTCTATGTACTTTCCATAAATTTCGTATGTGAACTTAAACGGACGTCTCCACATTGAGAAATATTTATCAGCACCGACCACAAGTTGCCAAGACCTAGGAGACTGGATTTTATCGTTGAGTCGGACCTCCACGTCGCCATCGGCATTCTTAAATGTGTCCCTCAACTCTTTGTAGAATGGAGACTGGAAATATCGGCCTATCGCCCAACGGAATCCCCAGTTTGAACATTTTTCAGGAAAATAAGCCACTGACGCACGTGGGCTAAACAGCAATTCGTCGTTGAACGACCAATAGTTGAAACGCACACCGGCTGTGAAAATCACACGTCCTTTATCAGTTTCTCCCTGCAATGTGTTCTGCAAAAATGAGATAAATCTTGAAGATTCCATCTTAAGATCGGAATACTGGTTTGAGAAAACAGGAAAACAATCATTACGCGACGGTTGCGAATATCCTGAAGAATCACGCATCTCCCACTCCGCTATCCGATCTTCCACTTTCTCCTTCTGCAACGTCAAACCCCATTTCAAAATATTCTTAGTCAATTTGACCTCTCCGATATGAGACAGACTTACTATATTCGTCTTCAAATTATTACGCGCATGTTCCAAATATGCTGCGACTCCCTGTGAATAATCAACATTCATGACATCGTTAGGCACAATATCACTCAAGAAATATTCAGCATCTATATCATAAGTCACATTTTCTTCAGACCTGTATTCATTGCCAAGCAAAGAAAGCTTGATATTCTTTCGAGGCTTAAAATCTAAAGATAGATTTCCAAAATAGCTACGATAATCATCCACTTCACCTCCATCATAGAAAACCTTAAATTTTTTAGTATCTGAAATAGAACCGAAATTAGTCTCCCTTGTCTTTGGAGTGAAATTATATTTGTTTCTTGCTATATTTCCGAGCAATGAGATCTCCCACTTCGGTGAAATCTCCCATGACAGATATGTCTGGTAGTCAATGAAGTCTGTGTCGTAATTACAAACAGAAGAATCAGCGTTTTCTTTATTGAGAAGGATTTCCGACGACTTATATCTGAATCCGTGCAATTGGGAAAACTTACCCGTTTTGCTTCCGATCGACGCGGATGCTCCCAAAAAACTTCCCGACACACTACCTTCAAACTTACGCTCTGGTTTACGATAACGGATGTCCAACACTGAGCTCATCTTGTCGCCCACCTCCGCAGCAAAACCACCTGAAGAAAACTCCACACTCTCCACCATGTCTAGGTTGACAAACGACAATCCTTCCTGCTGAGCGCTACGTACAAGCTGCGGACGGAATATTTCAATTCCATTCACGTAGACACTGTTCTCATCGTAGCTTCCTCCACGCACAGAATATTGCTGAGACAGCTCATTTGTAGACACGACTCCAGCCTGACTTTTCACCAGACCCTCCACGCCACCTGTGACAGTAGGCACATTACGCATGTTGCTCACGTCGATAAGCACCACATTGTCTGACTGTTTGCGTTGGGCTTCCACCGTCACATCAGAGAGCACAATGTCATCCTCCTGCAAACGGATTCGCAAATATCCCGACATTTTGGTGATTTTGAATCTCTCTTCCGTATAGCCGAGCATCGAAATCGACAGAATAGCGGTGTCGCTCTTCACATCCAAAGAGAAACGTCCATCTTCATCCGTCAAAGTGCCGACAGTAGTGCCAATCAAAGCAGCTGAGGCATCGCTGATAGGAAGGTTGTCTTTATCCGTGACACGTCCACCGATAGTCCATGCCATCGACAGCTGGGCTATCAGCGTTGTTATAATCGCTATGTAATATTTAAATTTCAACATTTGCTACAAATGTAGTAATTATTTTCTTGCGAATGCGCATCCGCAATAACTTTGACGATAAAGAGCCAGTTCACTGCTGAGCTGCAGACTGCGTTCATACCCCTTCTTCCTTTTGAAGTCGGTCGGAAGATACTCTATCCCCTCCTCTTTCGCTATTCCACGCCCCACCGCGCTTATCACATCTGTGTTTTTCTTCGGACCTATGGTAAGTGTCGTCGCAAAGAATTCACAACCATACTGTTTGGCGATTTGGGCTGTTTTTCTCAACCGTAGAGTGAAACATAAAGTGCATCTTTCTCCCTGTTCTTCATCTTTCTCATGTCCGCGCACAAACTGCAGATATTCGGAGTTGTCGTAATCGACATCCACAAAATTCACGTCGGCATAATCAGGATTTTCCTTCACCATCCGGATCAATTCAGCCTTGCGTTTCTCATACTCCTGCTGCGGCATGATGTTTGGATTATAAAATAGAAGAGTCAATCGAGTGAGCGGATGAATTCTCTCTATGCTCGCCGACGCGCATGGTGCGCAACAGACATGAAGCATCACCATCGGCTTTTTCCCGTCGACTGCATACTTCGACAAAATCTTCATCATCGTATTGTCCGCATTTTCTCGATTCATACCGCAAAATTAGCAATAATAAATATATGTATATAATTTTTTCTATCTTTGTTGTCAACATAAATGCACTTACTTTTTTACATATAACTATGAAAAAAACACTACTTTTTATTCTATCGTTCATTTCAGCCTCAGCGTTTGCCCAGACTGCTTGCGACACCACTTGGTTTACTGGTGAAGGGACACAGTATGGCGGAATAGCAGGAACAAATGGTGGAAATTGCGGAATATTTGTCGACGAGGGGGATTTCTACCACTGCGCCATGAACCACGAGCAATACGACGAGAGCATGACATGTGGAGCGTGCGTCCATGTGATAGGGCCAATCGGTGAGATTGACTTGAAGATTGTGGACAGATGTCCGGAATGCAAACACGGGGATATCGACCTTAGCACAGACGCATTCATAAAGATCGCCAAACTTGAAGACGGCAGAGTGCCGATCAAATGGTGTTTCATACCATGTCGTGAGAGCGGAGGCATCAGAGTGAAGTATGAGCCAGGCATGAGCCAGTTTTATTTCAAAATGGCAATCTACGACCATTTGTATGCCATAGATATGCTTGAATATCAGAAGAAAGACGGCAGTTGGGTAGAGATCAAGCGTACAGACTACAACTATTTTGTGGAAAATGCCGGAATAGACGAAGACAAAAGCAAAATCGGTCCCTACACATTCCGTATCACTGCAACGACAGGTGAATCACTCATTATAAAAGATGTGGAATACAAGGAAGGCGGAGAAGTGGAGACGGGAGTACAGTTTTCTCTTACAGAATGTGACGCCAACAGCACCGTCGCAAAAAACATTTCATCTGAAGAAGAATTGGAGCCTCCATTCCAAGTGTTCTCCATAGATGGAAAGTATATAGGAGAATACGAAAGTATGGAAGCCATTCCGTCTTCTTCCAAAGCGATAATCATCAGAAGCAAGTCGACGGGAATTAAATATATACAACAGTAGAGGCAATCTTCGTGATTACACAAAAAGGGGCGAGCTCACAGCATCGCCCCAAATATTTTTAAAAAAGGTAGGTTTTATTCATGATCGCTAAGCATCGCGACATTTTCCGCAGCAGACTCTTGATTATCAGAAGATTCAATCAATTCATCGTTCTGAACATCATCTGCATTTTCCAAATACTGAGTGCTTATCAACAAAGCAATAAGTGCAACCAAGCAAAAAAGTAATTCAAAGATTTTTTTCATAGTTATTAGCTATTAGTATATGTTTATCATTATCACCCACGCAAAAATACAATAATCATTAATTCAACGGTTTAAGATTTTGTTAAATAACCTTAACGGGTTTGTTAAAAAAAATTAACAAAAAAAAGGAGACGCTGCAAAATGCAACGTCTCCGCAAAAATCTTACTATCTTTAAGTATGAATTACTGCTTAACGAAAGTAGTCTCTCCAGCCTTAGTGTTAATATCAGCAGAAGTAGCCAATGTACCACTTGCCAAAACAGAGCCAGACTTGCAAATAAACAATACCTTCTCAGGGTTTGCCTTAGCGTCAGACATAGAAGCAGCAGTAACATAACCGTCAGAAGCTACAATAGCATACGACTTATCTGCAGCTGCACTACCGATAGTGATAGAAGCACCTGAGACTGTAACTGTAACAGTTGATCCTGTAACGTCAACAATTGACAAAGAGGCTCCAGAAATGCCAAGTTTAGCATTTGAAATAGAGTAAGAATCTCCAGCTACAGCAGTGATAGAAGTCTTAGCCTCACCTGCAGGCTTATTTTCATTCTGGTTGTTGTTCTGGTTGTCATTGTTGTTAGTATTCTGCTCCTGCTTTGGCTCTTCTTCCTCATCATCCTCTCCACAAGAAGCGAAGAATAGAGAAGAAGCGATTACTGACATGGCTACCGCCAAATTAAAAATCTTTTTCATTTTACTAGTTTTTTAGTTCAACGTTGCAAACGTACTAATTATATTGTCCATTCCATAAAAAAAAGTCTTAATTTTTCTTAACACGGATAAAATTCAAACGAATAGAAAAGAAAACTATATCAAATGGTCTTTGTATTAATGAGGTTGTCTCACATTTAAGATTTTAAGATGATAAATATAGCGATATTCATATCTCCTTCATTTCTACTAACTAGTAATAACTCGCTACCTAAAAGAAAGAAAAGGATATTTGAAACAAACAATTAAAATATTTCATATCTTTGTAATGCGAAAACATATTTATGACAGACAACAGATAAATCAATCATCTGTGAGTCCATCATTTTAATAAACTTTAATTTGCTATCACAATGCTTAAAAGAAAGATTTTTGCACTAATGTGTCTAGTTGCGACCTTAGAGCCCAGCATCAACGCACAAAATGACGAAGGGAAAAAAGAAGAGATGCGAATTGTAGTCAACAACACTGATTTTTCTGTCAACACAGATCTCACATCTTATTTTGACGGACAAACACCTACCCCAATTGAGCACAATGAAAATTATGATTCCTATTATGTGACTCCAGTTGCAGGAAAGACAATGTCTTATCCGCTAGAATTTCAGTTTGACGCAAGAAACTACAGTGGCAAGGCTTTTTTATTCAAAGAACATTGCTATTTTATGAAAATTGACTCTAATTATATAGAGCCACCATATTTCATCACAAGATACAGTTTTCCTGGAAATTTGTTCATCGATTGTGTAGCAATAGAAGACGCGACAGGTGACACAATTACAAACAATAAATTTACGGATAATTTAGGAACACTTAGAGTACCGATAAAATTAGACAAAAAATATTTCGGCAAACTTATTCGTCTTGACATTACCACTTATGGTATGTTTCCTGAAAGTTCAAACGGATTAAAGCAATTCACTATCCGACCTACATTCAACGAGTTCTCAAACTATTTCAAACTGGCATACGAAATTCCAGACACCGAATACAATATTTACACAGGTGTCTACAATCAATCAGCCAAACCAGAAGGTAATGAATTCGTCACTGTTTATGATGCGATGGGACATGTCATCCGTACTAATATAGAAAAAGCATCAAGTCTGGATGGCTTGAAAAGCGGAATCTATATTGTAAATGGCAAAAAAATAATGGTAAACAACAAATAAAAGCCATCTAATAACTAATATCATACATTCAGTCCTTGTCTTTCGGCAGGGACTTTTTTTGTTGAGTATCCAAGAAGCTCCACACAAATAAAGTAAATTCTTCACAACTAGTCATATTTAACAAAATATCACTTTAAAAACACGGTCAATTGGGAGTTTTCTGAAGATTCTGCTTGAATTTTACGGTATTTTTAACCGATTTTTCCTACTAAAATCATGCGAAATAATCCATTTCTAAAAAAAAGGCATTTTTTGCCGATTTTTTATCTGATGGATCGTGTCAACTTGTCTTATATTCGCAGTGTAAACAAAAAAGCAAATATCTCTAATAACAAATAACGTAAACTAAACTATAAAACAAAATAGCATAAACACATACTTTTTTCAACGATTTGAACACATACAATAATTATATACTCTAATACTCTAATAACGTAGACTTGAAAAAATTCTATCTTTTCTATCAACGTTAGCTTCGAAAGAAGCAAGTCCTAATTTCCTTTTACTTTCACATTGTTCGGATGGACAATGTGAAAGGTAGGAAAGGAAAAAGGAAAATTAAATTGAAAGTCTAGTTGTAAGGTAATATATGATAACTCAGGTTGATAGTGGTCGAGATGACTATTTCAACACAAAAAAAGACGCGAATGCGTCTTTTTTTATGCCTATAAGAGACTGTCAAAACTTAATTAACGTGAGTTCGAAGAATTGTAATCTGTGAATCATTTTCCACTTTCAGATCGAAATCTAACCTCCTTTTCTCATAAAAAGACGAAGTCTTTCTCTGTAAACTTTTTCTCTCTATGGTTTTATTAAATTTTATGTGCTCGCCTACGGCTCGCACGTGGGAGGGGTTAGGGCCAATATCAATCAAACATGAGCCCTTAACAATCCTCATTTATGACACTACAACTATCTTTTTTAATTTCATCGAACTCACGTTATTTAAGGTCAAAGCAAAGATGATTACAGACTAACCAAGCAAAATAAAAAGAGAGACGCGGGTGCGTCTCTCTTCCTTCAAAATCTGCGTCTAGTTAGTATTAATTATCTTACAATAACTCTGTAAGTTTTATTTCCTACTTTTACTATATAAGCCCCATCATGCAGCTTTACAGATGTCACAAAATCAGTTGCAACTGTTTTCGACACTATTGTGCCCAACATTGAATACACCTCAACTGTTTCACCTTCTGCTCCTAAAACAGCTATTCCACCGTCTACAGGCACTATATTAGCAGCAATTGCGTCTACTTCTTCGACTGATGAACTTTCACCATCAAGCTTCAGCATCAACGAAATTGTATTTGCTGAGATAGAAAGGATTGCCCTTCCGTTATCCGACAGATACTCTCCGTCGTTTCCACTCCAGATGTTTGGCAACGCATTATTATATTGTGCTGCAGACAATTTCTTTTTCACAATTGGATTAGTAAACTCATATCCATTAATTGTGATTTTATTGATGTTGACTGAATACAATGAATCGTTAGTGTATACCAAATATCCTAAGTTGGTGAAACCATCCTTCTTTGAAGCTGGCGACAAATCAACATCTACATTTTTTGCAGTGTTTGAAATCTCTTTTGAAATCTCATCCCAACCTGAATATTGGCATTTGAAAATTGGATTCTCCTTCGCACCGTCTACCGACAAATTGACGATATAACTTGTGATCAACTCAAGTTTTGTCTTTGCTGCTGTTGTGTCGATCTCAATTTCCTGATCAAAGGCTTCATTGATTGCGTCCACAATGTAAGTACGACCGACAGTGTTTGTTGCTCTGTTGATTGTGGCAAATCCCTTTGCTGTGCTTAGATGACCATTATCCCAAAGCACTGGCACAGCACCTACACGACGTGCATTCTCACAAAGTGTCTTAGTCCAATAAGCAGTGTATTTGGAATTTTCTGCATCGTAACTAGTTTTATCGACGGTGCCATACTCACCTACTACAACAGGATAGCCCTGTGATGTGAACCAGCTCTTCAATTTGTCAAACTGTCCAGACATCGTGCTTTCACTGTTTGCTCCCTGGCCATACGTAGTGCACTTGCTTGAATTTTGTCTCCACGCTTCGTCTCCCCAACGAGTGACACCTTCATCTGTGTCATCACCACAAAGATCCCAAGGAGCATAGTAGTGGACAGAAATCATAAGACGTTTGCCTGATGTAGATCTGTCTACATATTTGTCTTCAGGGATTTTAAACCCTTTTGCCTCAGATGTCAGATCAATATCAGTGTTCCAGCCTGGGATCAACAACCAACGCTTGGCATTGTTGAGGCTGATCGGACGTACCGTCTCCACAAAAATCTGATTATAATCGTTGATATTCTGATAATAGCCAGCATTTGGATATGGAACACCTGGATTTTGCCACTCATAAGTGCCATCAAACACCTCATTCATCGACTCAAAAATCAGATGCTCATCATAATCTTTGAACGTTGTGGCAATCTGCTGCCAAACGGCTTTAAATTTAGCCTTTATTTCTGTCTGATTTTGAGCATCACACAAAAGCCAGCCACCAGTCACCCCATGATAACCGTCGCCATGGATATTGGTGATCACGTAGAGATCCTCTGCCAATGCCATATCCACCACCTCCTTGACTCTCGAAAGCCAAGCGGCATCAATCTTGTAGTCTGGAGCTGAACCAATCTTACTCAAATAAGAAACAGGGATACGAATTGTGTTGAATCCACTGTTTTTTATCAGTTTCATCAAAGCAGAAGAAGCTTGGGGATTTCCCCATACTGTCTCATTGGGCGTCCCATTGGAATTAGCCTCCAACGTGTTGCCCAGATTCCAACCTGATCCCATAGCTTCTACAGTTTCATACTGTCCGAGGAGATCAAACGTATCGTCCGCAAAAGCCGACGCTGATGATGCTAACATAGCAGCACCAAATCCATAAGACAAAATATTTTGTAGCAGTTTACCCATAAGCTAATACTTTTACTCAATTTCACGACAAATCTAAAAAAATTAGATGAATGATACAAGTTTATAGACATAGAGTGTAGGTTTTGGTACACCTCTCCACCACAAACGAGAAAAAAGACAGAGAAGTCACCCTCTCTGCCTTTCCTAAAATTGAAATGATATGAAAAATATGAGTTTACCTCTTTATTATCTTAATCACCTTGTCGTCTATCTTCAACAAGTAGACTCCAGTTTTGTAGTCACCTCCGAATGTCATGCCAGCGTATGCATCACCAGACTCTATCACCTGGCCAACCATATTAGACACCACATATTCTCCGTCGATGTTGATTGTCCACTCCGAACCGGTAGGATTTGGATAGACGATATCATCAGCAACCACATCAGAAAGGTCTGCCAACTGATCAGTACAGATTTTTGAACCATTCTCAGCACTTGGCGTTGCCATCTGTTTTCCGATATTTGAAGTCGTGCAAATATCAAAGACTGTCAAATCTGATGAACCATCCGTTTTTCTTCCGTACGAACCATTTTGCTCATGTTTCTGGAAAGTCACCTCATCAATCACCTCTTCCTTGCCTGCATATGGCATTATAAGCTGTATCTTTTGAGAGACTTCTGCACTCAACTTAAATCCAACATGCAACGGTCCGCTTGCTGTCTCCTTGTCGGCCCACAACATCACTCTTCCGTGAGCCGGAATTACTGTCGACGAATAATCGTAAGGAATTACAGAAGAAGCGTTTGCTGTCACATTCTTTACAATCATACCAGCCAAATCGACATCATGGTTTTCACTGTTGTAGATCTCAATCCAATCTGGTTTTGCACCATATTCATCCGCTGTCTTATTGTTTGAAGCACAAACCTCATTGATATACAATTTTGGAAGCTTGAAATCAGAATCCTGTGCAAAAATCACCTCAATATCCATTCCTGAAGACGTTACATTATCAAGATAAGACGTTGCTGTGCCATTCTTTGTCTCACCGTTGATTTTCCAAGACTGAATCTTATAACCTGCAGGCACACGAACTTCAACCTTAATTCTCTCACCTACAAACAGCTGACGGCTATAATCTTTAGTGCTCGCTATCTTGTTGACCAAGAATCTGTACTCAGGTGCATTTCCGCCAAACGACATACGGACAGAGACATTTGCTTTTGTCGACTGCACTTCATAATAGGATACAAGCTGACTCTCTACAATAGAAGGACGCTGCTTAGCAAAATTTATCATACTCTGAATGGCATTGTCATATTGCTGCTGTGTACATCCTCCGATTTTTTCACCAACTTCAATAGTCGCGCAAGCCTCCTCTTTAACAAGAGCTGATATAGAATCACAAATTCTAGTCATGCGAGTCTCTGTAAACTGAGTCTCTAGCAAATATGTGTATCTGTCCAAGAAATGATATTTGAAATCCTCATTCTGCATACATCCTTTGAAAAGAGTACATAGATGCATCTCATCCGAAGACAACATACCAGGCATAGAAAAGCCACCTCCCATTCCAGGGAATCCTCCTCCTCCCATTCCTGGCATTGTGCCGCCACCCATTCCTGGCATTGTACCGTCACCCATTCCAGGCCACATTGAACCACCGCCAGAAGTGCTTCCTGTCAAGCAGTAATTCAACATGTTGTTGGATGCACTCGAGCTTGTAGACAAGCCGAAGTCGACATCATACAGGAACCAACGGAATTTACCACCGTCTTTCTTTCTCCACAGTTTGACATTGTTGTTCACCCAGTCTGTGTTTGCCAAGAACTGCTGAACAATCTGATAGTCAATATATTCGTCAATATCCATAATCTGAGACAACTTATCATAGAAATCAGCGTCACCGCTATTGTTAGCGGCAAGGTTTTCCATCTTATAATATGCCTCATCAGTTCCTATTTGAGCCACGTACTTTTTTTCCTCTTTCACCAAACGGATATACTCGATTTCATCCTCCTCGTAACCATAATTAGACTCGATATAATCTTCATCCGTACGCTCACGTAGTCCCATCAAGCCCCTATACTCACCATTCAAGAAGTAAGCGACTGGCTGGTATGCCTGATAGTCGATATTCATTCCTTTTGCGAGAGTCTGCATATATCCTTCTCTCCAACGCGGATGCATATAAAATCCGTTTCCTCCGTTACGAAGGGCAAGGGCTTTATATTTTGTGTAACTTCTGTCATTGAAGAATTTTGTGTATTGGAATTTGTTGTTTCCAGTACGCTTATTGGCTTTGATCTTAAAGCTCTTTGTCGCATGCTGACGTGAACAGACTCCAAACACACCAACCTCAACCTCCTGATTGTCTACGACCTTGCCATCGACTATATATTCAAAATTTGCAGGACGCATCCAGTCATTATAATAGTTAGCGGTCTGAGCGTTGTCACTAGAACAAGTTGCACGTGAGCCATTATTACCCACCACACAAATACCTAAACGTGGATCATTAAAATTCTCATCATCCGAGCTGATTGACACGATCGGCAACTTAGAAAAGCCACAAGAAGAATAAATTTCATCAGTGAACAGGTATGATCCTGTCACGACATCACTATAAAGAGCACCGTCTTTATAAGCTCTAGCACGCACAATAGTAGTGTTATTGATTGCTATCGGAGAGCTGTATACCATTCCTTTTTCTTTTGTAGGAATACTTCCGTCTAGAGTATAATAGATCTGGGCTCCTGATGTTGAACACTGAAGCTGAACCGTAGCGCTGCCACCAGCATATACCACACCAGGATTTGTTCCTGAAAATGTAGGCGACGCTACTCTATCCGATATTTTATAAGCAGCAGTGTTGTCTGTTCCAGGCGATGGTATCATATAACCACCGTCTCCATACGAAATATGCGGATACTGCTTAGGATACTCGATAGAAATAGTCTGCGAACCGTTTGTGAGAGTCAGTTTTCCAGCGTCAGAGGTAAGTTTTTGAGAAACAGTACCTATGAACAATGGATTCATATTGGCTGCAGAGCTTCCTTGCGTCTCAGCGACGTCATCCTTCGCAAAGAAAAGCAAATTATATCCTTTCTTGACAACATGCGACTGTGAGAGACGCAATGTCCAATCCGTCTTACCCTCCTTCTCATTTGTCACAGTCCAACCATTAAGATCCACCTGCTCACCATCATTGTAAATCTCAACATATCCATTATAATCATATTTATCACTGATTATAGTGGAGATATTGCTTGGCATGATCTCCGTGATCTTAAGTGCCGCTGAAACAGAGAGTGCTGACAAACATCCAGCCGAAATCATAATCGACCGAAATAGTCTGTGTACATTAATAGAGTATAAGTTTTTCATAGTATGTTGTATGTTATTAGAGTTCTTAGATAAAATTCAAGGCTCAATTTTAGACACAAATTAGTCGTCATACAATAGGCCACATAATCGCTATCCTTAGTTGAGTATATTGTTAAAGTTTTAAGCAAATGTAGTTTTTTTAAGTTACCCGCAAAATAAAACTACGTTTTTCTACATAAATAACAACTTTTTTCATACAAACGTATGTTTAAAAGCTATTTTTATCTTTTCGGAGAATTGTGTCCAGCATTTTTACCAATAAACAACCGGACACGGATATCTTTCAACCGTACGTATTATATATATCAAGGCAATCTCATGAGACCACGATCCATTCTTTTTCTGCTGCGATGTGAATAGATCATATACGTAGTATGCCTGGAAATTCTTTATCGACGTACCGACCATAAATGAGACATACGAGACTTCAGACAAATCCGATTTCAACGAAATTCCTGCCATAAACGGAGAGAAGAATCCGCCGACACCAAAATCCAACTGTTTCCAAACATCCTGCTTCTGATATGAGGCATTGGCGAATAGATAAGTGTCTGATATAGAATTTCGTCCAAACAAACCGTTTGAAAGCTCCAAATCCTTGATATAGTTGACATGTGCGGCAAAACGACGATGCAAGATATTATTGCCTGTCTTCTGGAATCCATTTTCCGGCTCAGACAAATGATACATGGCTGCACCCAAAGTCAGGAATCCCTGCACACACAATGCCGCACCGACATTGAAATCCGCAAAATTGACACGTTCATGTTCGAACTCCTCTGTACTTTTGGGAAGATAACGGTTACCTGTACCCAAATCATATTGGTCTCCAAACGACACCTTGTCTACATCGAATGTATTTATAAAATATGTAGCCTGTACACCAAGACGCAAGAAAATACCATCTGTCGCATTTGACGAAAACTTGTTCGACTTTCCGCTCTTCAGCTGAAACGTATGGGCATAGACCAAGCCTATCTCATTCGTTCTGTAAATTCCTCCAGCATAACTGTCCAAAGCATACGACAATCCAGCCGAACACATTCGTTTGTAGAAATTCTGGTCGTACGAAGCTCGGAGTGTGTTGTATTTATTTCCCAACGTCGGCCACTGCTGACGGAAATTCAAACCCAAACGTATCGCGTTTGCATTTCCTGCCATCGCTGGATTCAAACTAAATGGCACTATATTATGGTTGGAGAATGTGTAATCTTGCGCATATGCAGACACACCCGCCATCCATACTGTTAATATTATTTGTAGTAGTCTTTTCATCACCTCTTTATCTTACAAGAGTTACAAAACCACGGTTTTCACCGTTTCTCTCAAGGTTGCCGAACTTACATTTATATTTGTAAACCCAACCATACACTCCCCACGGACATTCTTTGCCATTCCACTTGCCATCCCAAGTGTCTTCCAGACCTCTTCCTTCATACATGATCTCTCCAAGGCGATTATATATGATATAAGAGAATTCGTCGACGTAGCGACCTCCATAAAATCTGAATCCGTCATTTTTTTCGTCTCCATTTGGTGTGAACGCCTCTGGAGCCCATATATCCTTCCACACATACAGAGAAGTGACACCTTCATATACACAACCTGCAGCATCCACAGCACGCACAAGCACGCTTACTGAATCTCCGACCTTCTCAGTGTCATAACGGTAGTTCATAGTACGTCCCTCCAATTCCTGTGCAGTAGAGTATGGCTGCCATGTCCAATTAGCCTCAACAGGTGATAATCCTACAAACTGAACCGTCGGGTTTGTCTCGTCAATCCAGCCTGGAGTGACAGTATAGTCGAATGTACGACGGTTTGCAAGAGTCACTGTTTTATACGTTGTAGATTCACAACCGTTTTCATCACGTCCCATCAATGTAAACTTCGTGTCTGCCAAAATGGCTATCTCCATAGATTCTGAATTGTAGTTTGCCGAAAAATTCTCAGGCTCTGGCTCTGCGCTCCATTCATAGAAAATAGCTCCCGACGCAGACAATCTGACCTTGTCCCCCTCATCAGCACAACCTTCCACCGACGACAATTTGATATCAAGCTTTGGAAGTTTGTACACTTCAAGCTCGTATGGCACAGTATTAGTACATCCATTCATATCTGTACCTGTCACATAATATGTTGTGGTCAGCATTGGGAATTGCGTGATTGTAGGTCCAACCTCATTTGTATTCCATCTGTATGTATTTGCTCCGGATGCCGTAATAGTTGCCTTATCTCCAGGGCATACAATCTTATCTCCTGTGATAAGAACATTAGGAGGAGTCAGCTGATGAATAAATATGTTCATGTCAGAAGAACAATTCAAACGAGTTCCGACGAGTTTGACATACATATCTGATTCAGGAATGAAATCAAGATTAGGAGTGTAGACGGTATCTTTTCCATAATACCATTCAAATGTAGTGGCACCCTGAGCACGCAGATGCACATATTCTCCCTTACATGCATCCACACTACCCAAATATGAAAGTACAGGTGGATCAACAGGAAGGATAGTGAATGTCGCTGTGTTCTGGCAGCCGAATGAATCCACTCCGACAACCTCAAATGTTGTCTCTCCAGAAATTTTTTCAATCAACGTTTCACCCTGCTTTCCGTGCTTCCATGAATAATCCATCGCTCCTGACGCAACCATTGTCGCGACACTGTCTTTGCAGACGTTTATATCACCAGTGATCTTCACGTCTGGCACTTCTCTCAACGACACTGTCACAACCTTTGTCGACTGGCATCCGTTTGAACCAGTTCCAGTCAATGTATATTTAGTGGCGACTGACGGAGAGACCTCCAATGATTCTCCATCCAGACCATATCCCCAATTATATGTATCAGCACCATGAGCCTTAAGTGAAGTATATTTTCCCGGGCAAACCACACTATCTCCATCCACCCACAACTCTGGCACAGGAAGTGTGCCAAGGATAGCACTGGCCTCAGACTTACATCCCTTACGAGTTCCTGTCACAGACACTTTCAAAGTTTCATCGGTTATCTTGAATGCACGGTGTCCACCCTTCACTCCGTCATGCCATACATATTCAGTGGCTCCGAGAGCGTCGATTTGCGCCGCTTCGCCCGGACAAACCTCAAAATCTCCAACGATTTCTATCACTGGACGTGTAATTGTGTCTACATAAGTCGAATCTTTTGACTTACATCCATTCCTGTCCGTACTTTCTAGTCTGATCCATACAGGCTCCCTCACTAAATAGCTCGTCTCCTTCTGGAAATCAAAATATATGTCACCAGCATACCATCTCTGGCTTTCAACATTTCCCTCAAAAGCCAATTCTGCTCTATTTCCTATACATACACTGTCTGGTGCAATGATATCCACCTGTACAGGAATGTTGACATTCACTGTCTTGGAAACATGATTAGGACAACCTTCCACGCTATAACCGACAACCTGATACTCCGTAGGTCCGTCTGGGACATCAAACGCCACTGAATCTTGTCCAGCTGGAGGATAAATCCATTCGATTCTTTCCGGTGTGCCGACGACTGACAATTTGACTGTATCCAAAGCACACACTTCATCTTTAGATAAAATGGCGACCAAAGGTAGTTGATAAACATAAACAGGAACAGACATCGAATCTGTACAGCCATTGGAAGTCACTTTCACCTTCCATATCTCATTCTCTGAAATTTTCTTTTGCAATGTTGAGTTGGTGGATCCATCCTGCCATTCAAACGTATATCCTTGAGCGGAAAGCATTGACACTTTTGCTTGCTCATCAGGACAAACCTCATCCACCAAATCAGCAACCTGAACAAGAGGGCTCTGCTTGATGCGCACTTTCTTGCTCGCTGTTCCTCTACATCCAAACTTGTCATAACCAATCACCGTATATGACGTGTCTGTATAAGGCTGTATTTCCATCGACGGTCCACTATAAATAATACCAAGACCAGAATTAGGATCTATACCCAAATCCCATTCGTAACTTTCACCACCTGCTCCATACACCATCGATTTTTCTCCAGAACATAGCTCTTCAGGGGCCAAAAGGTCAATTGTCGGAGCTGGATTAACATGAATTGTAATGGAATCTTCTGTTTTGCAACCAAAATTCAACGAAATTGCCTGACATTTATATGTATTTGTCTCTGTAGGAATAACATTTACACGAGAACCGGTTTTACCATTACTCCATGCATATGTGCACGACACAAGGCTCGACGCTGTAAGACGCGTTGAATCACCGGAACAAACCGTATCTTTCGTGGCATTCAGTTTTATGTTCGGCATCAAGACACGATTAATATAAAGAGAATCATCATATCCACATGATAAATCATCAACAACATGGACATAGAACCAACTGCTGTTATCTATTGTCACCTCCGTACTCATATCATTGCTGATTATTGTCTTTGACGAATCCATCCATGTGACTTTTGAATTTTGGGATATGTTCTGTGCGAACAATTCTACTGTTGCTCCCTGACAAACGGTGTCCTGACCATCAATAATCACAGTCGGATAATCAGGAATAGTCACATTAAACGAATCTGTTCCTGAACATCCATGCTTGGTTGCTGCCATCAGTTTCACCTTATAATTGCCAGCCCTTGCGAATTTATGAGTTGGATTCTCCACTACAGAATTATGTCCATCCGCAAAGTCCCAACTATATTTGAACAATTCGTCATCAGTAGTGTTCAAAGTAGATGCGTTTGTAAACTCCACATTACCGCTACATCCGACCTTAAAGGTAATGTCCGGCTTCACAGATACAGGAAGCAATTCCGTCTCCAATGTGATGGAGCTGCAACTTTGCAATTCGCCACGCATTGTACATGTATACCTGGAATTGGAAGTCATCAGACGACGGTCTATCTCCACTTCACTACTGTCTTTTCCAGTAAACAGGAATATCGGGCTTTCATTTCCGTCGACTTTCCACTCATAGTGGGCAAATCCTTTCGGAGCCTTGATAGTGGCATTCTCTCCACTACTCTCACAGTTGTTCACATCCAATTTCAAATCTGTAGTCTCTACATAGAAATATCCGTATGCTTCATGCCCGCCAGCTTCCTCTTTATTATTTTGTACACGCAAACAGTCATGAGTCAGGAATGTAACAGTCACCTCATAACCAACCTTGCCTTGCAAATTATAAATTGTTGATGTCCAAGGCAAATAAGGGTATTCGGTCAACATTTTAGGGGCACCGGAATAAGGACATGGATTTGTAGGCAACTTCAAGTACGTGGCGGTTTTATTGGCCGTACTTTCAAACCTTGCACACGCCTCTGTTGAAACATCTCCACTCGGGCTCTTAAACTCTACGTTCATTCCAAAATGTGGAATTTGCTCTCCTGAATGTCCCGAATTTGATGCGGCAGCTCCAGGGCGTGCAGGATTGTTATTATTACTTACCGGATCATGAAGCACACAAGCAAAATTCACAATCAAAGCTTTAGATTCATCTGTAACAGTAAATTTATACGTTGCTCTCTCAGCAGCAGCTTTTTTAGAACCATTTCCTTCTGCACCTGTTTTATATCCAGGGGTTCCTATTCGCATTGTGACAGCTCCATCAGAAAAAGGATTTTCCAAAAAGTCATCACAACTAACAATCGTATCATATGTTGAAATAGCTGAATTAATTAATTTAAAACGGTTATTTTCTTGCGTCACTGTACCAGTCCACTCATAAGTACATGTACTATCTGCCTGACGATAATAATTTCCTGTTTCCATCGTCCAACCACTGAAATTTCCTTCGGAGAAATCAATATTCGGGGCTCCTACATGTCTTGCAGAAACCTGAATGGAAAACAATAAAAATAGTAGCAAGCTAATAACACACTTTATTTTCGCCCGCTTCAGCATAGCTGAAAATTGAAATCCTGTTCGACTCATAATATGCTTACTTGGGTCCACAAAGGACTAAATTCACCCTATTAAAATTATTATATTCCAAACTCTGGAATACTTTGCAATACTAATAAAAAAATGTTAAAAAAAACAAATAACTGAAAAAAAATCTGAAAAAAACCTATTAAATCATTTCAAAAGAGACTTCAAATGTAATAAATCATTAAAAATTTTCGTTGTATGACTTGATTTATCACTCTGCATCAAAAATCCACATCTAATCCGAATGCAAAAGTGGTGCTTCTAGGATAGGCTGAATAATCCACGGAAGGTGTAGCCGACGTTGCTCTTCTCACACTGACCTCTGGATCGAACCCACTGTATTTAGTCCAGCAGAACAAATTGTTGGCTGAGGCATACACACGTACTTTCGACAATTTTATCTTGTCTGTCCATTTGTTTGGCAATGTATAGCCCAGTGTCAGCTGCTGCAGACGGAGAAACGATCCGTCCTCCACCGCCCACGAATGGAATACATACCTCGTCATTATCGGCGACCACATCGTGGCATTCGCATTGATCTGTGCCATTTCTTCTGGCGACGCAATACCGCCCTCACCATTTAAATATGTCCAGCATCCTTCCACATCTGCCGACATATTCCTATATGAGTACTTGTTAGTCGTGGTGTTCTCAATTTTGTTGGCATTATACACGTCGCCTCCATATTTCCAATAGAAATAGGCAGCCAAATCAAAATTCCACAGCTGGAATTTCAGCTGCAATCCACCTGTATGCTTTGGCAATGCATTTCCTATCACAACCTTATCAGATTCATCAATAGTACCGTCGCCATTCTGATCCTTCAAACGCAATGAGCCGGGGCGTATGTTGCCTGCCAATAATGTGGCATCAGAAACAATTCCTTCTTTTAAAGTATATGTACCGTCTTCATACTCAAAATCATCCACTGTATACCAGCCGTCCGTCTCATATCCATACATCCTGCCCACGCTCTCCCCTACCTCAAGGATATAATCGCCGGTGATTTCAGATCCCGCCCAGCCTGACGACATCTCCATCTTGTCCACTCCGCCCAAACTTTTGATTTTTGTATCAGTGAAAGCGATATTAAAATCGATGTCGAACTTGAAATTCTTTCTGTTCACAACACCTACGTTCAACGACAACTCAACTCCCTTATTCTCTGTCGACCCGACATTCTGCATCATGTATGTGTATCCAGAAGAGTATGGAAGTTTTGTCTGCAAAAGCAAATTCTCAGTGGTATTGCGATATATGTCAAATATCAATTGGAAACGATTGTTTAGGAACCCGAGATCAAGACCAATATTGCGAGAGACGGTGGTTTCCCATGTAAGATCTGGATTGGGTTTATATTCACCTGTTTTTAAATATGAGAGATATTCGCCATCAATCTCAAGCACCCCATCAGCATCCGACGGCGATGTATAGATCTGCTGGAAGAGATTACTGCTGACGCGGTTGTTTCCCGTCGCACCGATACTATATCTCAACTTCGCATCGCTTATCACCTGCAAATATTTCAAATAATCCTCTTCACTTATTCTCCAAGCCGCCGAGAGAGACGGGAAATGTCCCCATTGCTTGTCCGACGCGAATTTGCTCGACCTGTCGGCCCTGTAAGTGGCTGAGAATATATATTTATCATCGTAAGAATATTTTGCACGTCCGAAATACGACATTATCACATCATTCGGCAAAACCGCAGAATTCGATGGTTGCGGAGTGCCAAGGCTCATGTTGGCAAGACACTGTTCGGCATTGAGATATTCCGGAAAATATCTGCTTTCGCTTTGATTATAACTCTCTTTCTTCTTTATAAACTCCTCACCGACAAGCAGGCTCAAAGAATGACGCTTCAACTTCTTAAGAGGATAAAAGTTTGCAGTGTTGGAATTTCTGAAAGTAGACTGACGTAAGTTGAGGATTGAAGCCATAGGAGCATTTCCATTCTTCAGTGCCTGCGATGTGCCGACCCCATAGCAACGATCCGTCTCCCTGAACATTCCATTCACACCGATCTGCGATTTGAAATCAAAAAAAGAGACGGGAGTGATCGTGACACCTAAGTCTCCCCTCACACCATTCTGAGTCTGCTTACGATAGTCCGCATTGTTCACTGCAATCGGATTATAAGTGCTCGACACCGACTCAAAATCCTCCACATCCTCGATATTCAACGGAGAATAAAGCAATGCGTTTCTCAAACGGGCATCAGTATTGCTGCCTTCCGTCGAAACACCGGCTCCATTCTGTATCTTATTATAATATGAGGTGTTCAAATCAAACGACAAATATTTTGAGACCTCATGATTAATATTCATGCCAAAATTATGTCGACGTGAATTCTGTCCCACTAATATTCCATTGTTGTCGTTGTAATCATATGATATTTTGTACGCGGTCTTGTCTTTCTTATATTTCATCAAAAGAGACTGGTTCATGAAGAAACCGTTTTCTCCAAACAGCTGGTCGACCCAGTCATTTTGCTCAACAGACTGATATTTGGCAAGTTCATCATAAGAGCCATATACGGAAATGAAAGACTCCAACGTCTCCTCGCTCTTCATAGCAGCCGTCTCATAACAGAATTTAGCATAATTGTAAGGCGACAACACCTTCAGTTTATTTTTGAAAGTGCTGAACCCATATTGCGATTTGTAAGAAGTTTCCAATCCATCGCCTCGCGCCTTTTTTGTAGTCACAATTATAACGCCACCAGCGGCTCGTGCTCCGTATATAGCGCAAGCAGCGGCATCCTTCATAACCTCGATACGCAGAATATCAGAAACAGGCAAATTGGAAATATTGTCGACAGGGAATCCATCCACTATATATAATGGTGCATTATTGCCAGTGATAGACGTACCGCCACGCACTGTGACCTCCGCCTCACCCATTTCTCCACCTTCACTCATCCACACATTAAGACCGGCAATCCTACCCTGAAGCGCACTTTCAACATTGCTATTTTCACTTTGAACGGCAGAAAGCGACGAGTTAGCCCCTGTGAGAACCGACTTGCGAGACACCCCGTAGCCCACCACCACCAATTCATCCATCACATATAACTGAGTGCTATCAAGAATGAATTCTGCTTCGACGGAAGCTTTTAAAGAGTCGTCTCCTATATTCTGAGCACTCGCGTCAACACAGAAAGACATCGCAACTGAGATCAGTGCAATGTTCATTATACATACTAGTTGTCTTGCCCAATTGAGTATCATCCCTCTTTCCTTATTGTGAATCACCAAAATAGCGAGTGAAACAATACAAAAATAAAATTTTTACGCTTACTCTTCAAAAACGAAATGCAAAATATCCACTATCGACTTTTTTTTCAAATAGTTTTTGCAAATAAGACAATCTTTCTCTATTTTTGTGTCAAATTTTGAAAATTAAGAAAGATGACAAAGGCAGAATTAGTTAATGAGATATCTGTACGCACAGGAATTAGCCGTGAAGATACTCTTATTGTAGTTGAGGGATTTATGTCAGAGGTTAAAAGAGCGATGCGTAAAGGTGACAACATTTACTTACGCGGATTCGGTACTTTCCTAGTAAAGACAAGAAAAGAGAAGACTGGTAGAAACATCACTCAGAAGAGCACAATCATCATCCCTGAGCACAAGATAGCTGCATTCAAGGCTACAAAAGACTTCATTTACGAGAATGGAGACTATATGAGCGTAGAAGGCAAGAAATAAGCCGGAAGTGAACTTTAGTAAAAATTATTAATACATTAGATTATGCCAAGCGGTAAGAAGAGAAAAAGACATAAAATGTCTACTCACAAGCGCAAAAAGAGACTAAAGAAGGATCGTCATAAGAAGAAATAATCCTTCGCGGTATTTTGCAAAAAGAAAGCTAAGAACAAACGTTGATTGCCGTAAAAAGCTCAGTGTTTGTTCTTTCTTTTTATTTAAGACCATCAAGACTATGCAATTATCTGTTATTCAAAACGTTATCATGTAGAGACACACTGAGGTGTGGCTCCTGGGCGTGCGTCTCATGAATGTGAGTTTACAAAACATACAACACATGAACATAAGTTTTATCATACAGATATTTTACTAAATCAAATTGCATCCAGTCCTAAACAAAAAAAATTAAAAGTGAATAACGAACTTATTATCGACGTTCAGGAAAACGAAGTAAAGATTGCCCTCCTTGAAGACAAGAAACTTGCTTCCTACCACTCAGAGAACAGAGAATCGGAAAACAAGTATGCCGTTGCCAACATATATCTGGGCAAGGTGAAGAAACTTATGCCTGGACTTAACGCCGCATTCATCGACGTGGGGTACGATAAAGGAGCTTTCCTTCACTATCAGGATTTAGGCAGAGGCTATCGCTCTACACAGAGATTCCTTCGCAACGTCCTTATGGAAGGCAGCCGTGCACCAAAAGTGCAGGATGTTGAGCTCGACCCCATTCTGGAAAAAAACGGTGACATCAAAGATGTGCTCGCTCCTGGACAGGAGATTCTGGTGCAGATAGAGAAAGAGCCCATCTCAACAAAGGGTCCTCGTCTGACTGCTGAAATAACAATCGCCGGAAGATTTTTGGTGCTTGTGCCATTGTCCGACAAGGTTTTTGTATCCCAGAAAATCAAATCTAACGCAGAAAGAAGACGTATAAAGGAGATTCTTTCCAAATGTCTGCCTAAAAACTTCGGTTGTATTGCGCGTACAATGTCGGAGGGAAAAGAAGAGGCCGACTTCAAAGAGGAACTTGAAAACTTGGTCGGAAAATGGGAGAATATGGTTGCCAACCTCAGCAAAGAGGATCTGCCAAAACTTGTGCTTAAAGAGATGGATTCCGTGACAGGTCTGCTCCGCGACACACTCTCTCCAGACTATGACAGCATCGTCGTCAACGACAAAGATGTCTATAATGAAGTGATCAACTACGTCAACCAGATTGCTCCTGAGAAAAAAGAGATTGTCCAATATTACCAAGATGACATTCCTCTGTTTGACTTCTACAAAGTCACCAAACAAATAAAGAGCTCTTTCGGCAGAACTGTGGTATTCAAAAACAGTGCATACCTGGTGATCGAACAGACTGAAGCATTGATGGTGATCGACGTCAACAGCGGAAACCGTTCAAAGAGCAGCAACGACCAGGAGACCAACGCACTTGAAGTCAACCTTGCAGCAGCCGACGAAATCGCAAGACAACTGCGTCTGCGTGATATTGGAGGAATAGTGGTGATTGATTTCATCGACATGGCCAAGGGAGAAAACCGTGTGGCTCTATACGACAGAATGCGTCAGAACATGGCTCGCGACAAAGCCCGCCACAATATTCTGCCATTGAGCAAGTTCTGCCTGATGCAGATCACCCGACACCGTGTGCGCCCTGTGACAAACATCAAGACAGAGGAAGTCTGCCCGACTTGCCACGGAACAGGAAAGTCTCAGCCTACAATTTTGTTTGAACATGAGATTGAAGAAAAAATCCGATATGTTAAGGAGGAAAAGAAGATAACAGACTTCACAATTTTCGTGCACCCTTACGTCTACACATATTTGAATGACGGATTCTTCTTCAACAGTTTGAAATGGAAATGGAGACGCAAATACTGCAAATTCAATATGCTAAAAAATGAAGACTTCGGAATGCTTCAATATAAGTTCTTCGACAAGAACGGAGCAGAAATCAACCTAAACCCAGATAAAGAAGATTTGCCAGAAGAGGATTTAAACGAAGAATGCCAGGACAACGGCAAGAAAGGCAAATAATTCTTTTGATGAAACCTAATGTGCAGGTAGGCTCAAAACCTTACCACACATAAACAAACAAAAGGCGGAACAGACAACAAGTTCCGCCTTTTTCAATCACGCGGTAATGATATACCAGTTGTCTATTTGGCAATTTCAACAAGGAATATGCAGTGACCGAAGTCTGAATACAAAAACTATTTTCTTTATCTATCAAATAATATTTTTCGCATTTTTCACTATATTTGCGACGTAAAAAACAACGGATTAAAAACAGACAATAAATCCAGTATATGAAAGAACAAAAAATCAATTTTGACAACATATTCGAAGTTTCACAAGATAGAAGGTTCAAACGAAATCATTCTGGCTATGTCCGTATAGTCAAATACTTAGACAAGAAGAAACATATCAAACCTCAATTACAAGAGAAAGATTTACTTAATTTATTCAAATAATATATGACCACATATAAGAAAGAATGGGATTGTATAGTCGAAGCAATTGAAACTCCTATCGCAGTATGCGAAGCCGTTGTTCTAAAACGAGGGATGAAAACACCCAAAGTATTCAAATCAGAATGTTGTTTATGGGACACTGGTTCAACATCAACTCTAATTTCATCAAAGGTTGTCAGCGAACTTGGATTAAAACCTTATGGAAGGTGTTTAGTTTCAGACAATTCCACCGTTGATGAACGAGACACATATCTCATTCACGTTGGACTGCCAACAGGAAATACAGCGATTAATGTAGAAGCAATGCTAACATTAAGCGAAGATTATGATGTGATAATCGGCATGGATATAATTGCATCAGGCAACTTTAAGTTGACAAATGAAAATGGGAAAAGCGTATTCTCATTTAGCTGAACAAACAAAGGCGGAACCGACAACAAGTTCCGCCTTTTTCAATATTAATCACGTTCTTCTCTATGTAGACTAATTATCCTAGCCTTTTCATTGCCTCAATCGTTGCGTCTTTGTCGCCCAACGCTGAGAATCTTATATACCCCTCTCCACTCACTCCGAATCCGACTCCAGGTGTGGCGACTATATTCTTCTCCTTAAGCAGATAATCAAAGAAAGCCCAGGAATCCATTCCATCTGGAGTCTTTGCCCATACATACGGACTATTCTTTCCACCAAACACTGTATAACCGGCAGCTTCAAGTCCATTTCTGATTATCTTGGCATTAGTCATATAATAATCAATAGTATCCTTCACCTGCATCTTTCCCTCTTCACTATATACAGCCTCCGCCGCACGCTGGATAACGTATGCCGTGCCGTTGAATTTAGTGCACTGGCGACGGTTCCACAACCTGTTCAGCTGGACTTTTTCCCCATTCATACCGACTGCCGTCACATCTTTCGGAATAACGGTGAATCCACATCTGGTACCCGTGAATCCAGCAGTCTTTGAAAAACTACGGAATTCAATAGCACAACGTTTTGCGCCCTCTATCTCATAAATTGAATGAGGCACATCATCCTCTTGTATGAAAGCTTCGTATGCAGCGTCAAACAAAATCAAAGCATCGTTTGCGAGAGCATACTTCACCCACTCCGTCAGCTGAGTCTTTGTCAGAGTTGTGCCTGTAGGATTGTTGGGGAAACATAAATATATCACATCCACCTTCTGCTTTGGAAGTTCTGGCACAAAGCCATTTTCAGCCGTACATGGAAGATAAACGATTCTGCTCCAGCGTCCGTCCGCGAGAAGATCGCCGGCTCTGCCCGCCATCACATTCGTGTCGACATAAACAGGATAGACAGGATCAGTGACAGCAACAACGTTACCCAAGCCCAAAATGTCACCGATGTTGCCAGTGTCGCTCTTTGCACCGTCGCTAATGAAAATTTCATCACTGTCCAGAGAGACTCCGCGAGGCTCAAAATCATTCTTTATAATAGTGTCGATCAAAAATTTATATCCCTGTTCAGGACCATATCCATGGAAAGTAGACGGAATTGCCATCTCGTCGACCGCTTTATGCATCGCCTTTATCACCGCGTCACACAACGGCAAAGTGACGTCGCCAATTCCCATACGGATAATTTTTGCCGACGGATTAGACTCTTTATATAACGCAACTCTCTTGGCTATCTCAGAAAACAGATAACTGCCCGGCAGTTTCTGGAAATTATCATTAATTGCTACCATATCACTATCTTTTAATCACAAATGTCTATTATTGGTAGGATTTGAATCATTTCTTATTGGGAAAACAGACTCAAAGAAGAAAGAAACCAATCCAGTTCGTTTTATCATATTTCCACGTCACCTTCATAAACAGTAGTCGCGGGGCCTGTCATGTAGACGTGATTGTCGTCATCGTCCCATTTTATCTGAAGGTCACCTCCTCGAAGCTTCACACGGACATCACGATCGGTAAATCCATTGAGTACAGAAGCCACAGCCACAGCGCAAGCACCTGTGCCACAAGCCATTGTCTCACCGGCACCACGCTCCCAGACCCTCATTTTCACCTCATTACGGCTGAGAATCTCAACAAACTCAGTGTTAGTCTTGTGAGGGAATGCAGGATGGCATTCGTATGACGGTCCTATTTTCTCCAAATCCAAGGAATCAACATCGTCCACATAAACAACAGAGTGTGGATTTCCCATGCTGACACAAGTAGTCAGAATTTTTTTGCCAGACACAACGATAGGTTGGCTGACCACCGTCGGCAGATCAAATATGGTAGGGATATCAACTCCACGGAGGATCGGCTCACCCATATCCACCGTCACCGTATCCACCTTACCGTCAACAACATGAAGATTTAATATTTTTTTACCAGCCAGAGTTTCGAGAGAGACCTTTGTCTTCTTAGTCAAGCCTTTATCGTAGACATACTTGCCGACACAACGAGAAGCGTTACCACACATCTCAGCTTCCGAGCCGTCAGAGTTGAACATACGCATTCTAAAATCACACGTCTTGCTTGGCAGAATCATCACAATACCGTCAGATCCGATACCAGTGTGACGGTCACTCAGCTTGATCGCAACATCACTTGGGTTGTAAATCTTTTCAGTCGCTCCATTGATATAAATGTAATCGTTGGAGATCCCATGCATTTTAGTAAACTTCATCGTCTCCTCCTTTTTCAGTTCGTTATATAGGGGCAACCACTAACAGTTGCCCCTTTTTTATCCTGTTCGTTTTACGTTCTGTCCAGCACAATCCTCAAAATACATTTTGCAATGTGCCGGCAATATATCTATAAACTCGCCGAATCGCGACAGTTCGTTTTACGTCCAATTCGTTCTATGCTCAGTTCGTTTTACAATGCAAAATTAAAGCTATTGAAATAGCTGTAATTTATTTCGCCTGTCTTTATCCTATAAAAATGTACAATTCTTTCAAAGTATAAGCAAAATCAGGCAAAAACCAAACAATACGTAACAAAATCATGCAAAACAATATCATTCTATAACAATCCAATCAATCAATACCCCAACTTGATTTTTTTGTCAAAAAATATTCAAATGACGTTTTGTACATTCCGTCTACTCATTTCGTCTTTTTAGTCAACTAATTATTCATGCTTTGTGAGAAATATGAAGATACGTTTAAGTATATTTGCAGAAAAAAACAGAGAGTTTACACAAAGATATGAGAAGACAAATATTTTCAGTACTAACAGCATTGGTATGCGCGATTCAACTTTCAAACGCAGAAACACATGTTTTGACTCTTGACAGCTGTCGTGCTTTGGCAATCCGCAACAACAACGACTTAAAAATGGCCGATGCCAAAAAACAGAAAGCTTACTACGACAGGAAAGCAGCATTCACAAAGTTTTTGCCTCGAATCACCGCCACAGGAGCATACATCCTTTCTTCTAAAGACTTCAGTCTTCTTTCCGAGGAGACGCAAGACAAACTAAACAATCTGGGCACAAATGCTGGAACAGCAATGGGCCAGAGTATGCAGCAGATGACTCAGCAAGGCATGCAGCAGATGATGCAAGAGGCGATGCAAAATCCAGCTTTACTACAGATGATGATGCAAAATCCGCAGTTTGCCCAAATGATGCAAAACATGCCAACCATGGCTCAAAATATGACTCAAGGGATGGCAAACAATTTGTCTTCTGCCATGGCTCCCAAACTGAATGCCATCGGATCAGAAATAGTAAACGAATTCGAGATCGACAACACCAACGTCGGCGTCATCTCTGTTATGCTGACACAGCCATTATATATGGGTGGAAAAATAGCGGCATACCATAATATAATGAAAAAAGTGGAGCAACTCACAACTGCCCAAGCGGTCGGAAAAGAGAACGATGTGATTGTTGAGACAGACGAAGCTTATTGGAGAATCGTAGGTCTGCAATCGAAAAAGAGATTGGCAGAAAGCTATCTCCGCACTATCGACACATTAAATAAAGATGTGGAAAGACTTATAGAAGCCGGATTCGCGACGAAAGCCGACGGACTGAAAGTCAGAGTCAAATTGAACGAGGCCAAAGTTTCTGTGATCCAGGTGGAGAACGGCATCACTCTATCAAAAATGCTACTTTGCCAAATATGTGGACTTGATATGAACTCCGACATTGAGCTTGCAGACATCAACATCGACGCAGAAGGTTTCGTAGTGCCAGAGATATCATCCACAGCCAACGTCGAAGAGGCTCTAAACGCAAGATATGAAATGCAGAGTCTCGCATTGGCAAAAGAGATTGGAGAAGAGAAAGTCAAGATAGCAAGAAGCGAATACCTTCCTACTTTAGCACTTATGGGCGGATACACCACAACCAACCCATCAGCATTCGACGGAATCAAAAACGAGTTTGGCGGCATGTGGAACGTAGGTGTCGTATTGAAAGTGCCAGTTGTCACTTGTGGAGAGAGAATTTACAAAGTGAGAGCCGCCAAGGAAGAAGCCAGAATCGCCGAATACCAGTATGACGAGGCAAAGGAGAAAATCACATTGCAGGTCAATCAAAACATGCAAAAGGTGACAGAAGCCAGCGAACGACTACACACAGCCAAGGAGAGCCTGAAGGAAGCTCAGGAAAACCTTCGCTATGCAGAAGTAGGATTAAAAGAAGGAATGATTCCAGTATCAGATGTTCTTCAGGCTGAGACCGCTTTACTAAAAGCTCAGAGCACAGCGGTTGAGGCAGAAATCGACCTTCTTTTGGCTGATTTGTATTTGAAAAAATCACTAGGTAAAATACAAGGCAAATAGCAGACAGCTTATGGCCAATAGCATCAAATTAAGTAAACAAATAAAAACGCAATAAGATGAAAAATAACGGTGTGATCATTATCGCGATCATTGTAATCGTCGTAATTCTATCAGTAATTCTAATTGGATTAACACATTCGACTCCAGAACCAGTTATTCAAGGTGAGGTTGAGATATCCGACTATCGTTTATCTTCCAAAGTGCCTTCACGTGTAATGAAAATCAAAGTACAAGAGGGAGATTTCGTGAAGAAGGGAGACACAGTCGCTATCATGGAAGCTCCAGAGGTGGCAGCCAAACTATCTCAGGCAGAAGCGGCAAAGCGTGCTGCTCAGGCATTGCAGAACAAAGCTCAGGCAGGTGTTCGCAGCGAGCAGATCGAGGCTGCATACGAAATGTGGCAAAAAGCAAAAGCCGGTCTTGACGTTTATGAGAAGACCTACCAGAGAGTAGAAAAACTTTTCAATGAGGGAGTGATTGCAGCCCAGAAAAAAGATGAGGCATATGCTCAGCTAGAGGCAGCCAAAGCGACAGAGAAAGCCGCAAAATCACAGTATGACATGGCTATGAACGGAGCGCAGAAAGAAGACAAAGATGCCGCAGCCGCTCAGGTGGCAAGAGCGAGAGGTGCAGTTGCAGAAGTCAACTCATATATCAACGAGACAATCATCCGTGCTTTGGCAGATGGTGTTGTGACAGAGATATTCCCAGAAGAAGGAGAATTAGTGGGATCTGGAGCTCCTATCATGAACGTTGCTAAAGCCGACGGTGCATATCTCACATTCAACATCCGTGAAGATCTGCTAAAAGATTTTGAAATTGGCAAGAGCGTAAACGTCTATATTCCAGCAAAAGACACGACAATCAACGCTACTGTAAGCGGAATGAAAAATGTGGGCAGCTATGCTGTGTGGAAAGCGACAAAAGCACTTGGTCAGTACGACCTTAAGACATTCGAGGTCAAGATGCGTCCTGAGGCTCAGAATCTTCAGTTGGCTGCAGGCATGAGCGCGATTATCAAATAAGCGATAGACGATAAACGATGACTATTAGTGTCAAACGTCGACGTCATTCAAAATTCAAAATAACTAATAAAAGAGTATGGATATAAAGTCAATTTTTAGCAGATTAAAAAAGTTGGCTCTTAGAGAGGTCGAGATATCAAGACGTCGCCCGCTCTACCTATTCTGTATGCTCATAGCTCCCGTCTTCTTCAGTTTCATGTTTGTTGATGTGATGGAAGAAGGTGCACCCAATGAGATTCCAGCTGCTGTCGTCGACGACGATGACAGCCAAGTGTCACGCACGCTTTTACGCACGCTTGACGCTATGCAGGAGACAAATTTGACAGTGAAATACAAGAATTTCTCCGACGCGAAGGATGCCCTACGCAAAGGAGAAGTGTTTGCGATAGTGCATGTGCCGCATGGTCTATCAGAAAAGGCGTTGACCCAACGCACTCCGACTATCTATTTCTACACCAACGATGCCTATTTTTTGGCAGGGTCATTCCTTTTCAAAAACATGAAAGTGTTAGGAGAGTTGTCTGGTCTTGCTATCACAAAGGCAACACTGTCAGCCAAGGGGTTGGACGAAGACAGGATAATGGGGTTGATTCAGCCAATAACAGTAGAATCGCACCCGTTGAACAATCCGTCGCTCAACTACTCCATCTATTTGACTAACATATTTATACCAGCGATATTGCTTCTTATTGTATTTATTGCAACATGTTATTCAATAGGATTGGAATGGAAACGAGGCACACAGAAAAAATGGTTTAAAGAGTCAGGAGAAAATGTCGTCATTGCGTTGACGGGAAAACTATTGCCACAGACAGCCGTCTACATGCTCATGTTCGCATTCATGGACGTCTATCTCTATAAAATCAACGGATTTCCGATCGCCTGTTCTTTGCTACGACTGCTTGGCATCCAGCTGTTGGTAACACTCGCGTCGCAAGCATTCTCGGCAGCCATTTTCGGAATACTGGCAGGACAGATGCGTTTGGCGATGAGTGTGGCATCACTACTTGGAGTGCTATCCATCTCGTTATGCGGATTCACATTCCCAGTCATGGCAATGCCTAAGATCATGGAAGCGATATCATGGCTTTTGCCATTACGCCACTATTATCTGATATATGTCAACCAAGTGCTCGACGGATATTCTATCATATATGTATGGAAATCATTCGCCGTACTTGTAGCAATCCTCGGACTTCCTCTTCTATTCATCAAAGTGTATGAGAAAGCATTCAACGAGGTGAATTACCAAGCATAAAAAAGAAAAAGATGAAGATACTTCAAATATGCTATAACGAGTTTAAGGAGATTTTTTCCGACGTCGGCATCGTGATTTTCGTAATCATCCTGCCACTCGCCTACCCATTGCTCTATGCCTATATCTACGACAACGAAGTGGTGAGAGAAGTGCCGGTGGTGGTGGTGGACGACAGCCAAACCAACATCAGCCGTGAGTTTCTACGTCGCTGTGACGCGTCGCCCGATATAAAAATCATCTCGCACGCCACTGGAATGGAAAACGCTCGCACATATCTTGAAAGGACAGACGCCTATGGAATCATACGTATTCCACGTGAATTTTCCGATGATATCGCGCAAGGCCGCCAAACCGTGGTCGGCATCTACTGCGACATGGCCAGCATGATGTACTACAAGAATCTGATGATTACTGTTGCAGTCGTGGCGCAGGACATGAACAAAGAGATAAAAGTGAACAAACTAGGTAGTTCCACCGACCGTGAAGCAGAGATTTCAGCAGCACCAGTCACTTACGAATCGAAAGCGATGTATAATCCACAGAGCGGATATTCATCATTCCTTATTCCTGCAGTGCTGATGCTTATCATCCAGCAGTCGCTTATGTTGGGAATCGGAATGCACATGGGAGGCACACGTGAGCAAAACTTCGGCTTTGCGATTCCAAAGGGAGATCTATATAGGAATCCCGTCTACATATATCTTGGCAAAATGCTTGCATATTTTATAATCTATATTGTAGACGCTACATATTTCTTTGTGGTTGTCAATAAAATATTCACTTTGCCACAGATGTCGACATTCGGCACATACCTTGCATGGATGGTGCCGTATCTGATTGCCTGCATCTCATACTCAATATTGTTCTCAATTCTGGTGTACCGACGTGAGGACTGCATCATGCTGTTCGTATTCCTAAGCTTGCCGTTGATTTTCATTTCAGGAATCAGCTGGCCGATCTCTGAAATACCGCAAAAATGGCTGTATTTCTCATATTTGTTCCCATCATCACTAGGAATCCACGCATACGTCCGCACCAACACAATGGGAGCCTCAATCGACGATATCGCGTTCTACCACTGGGGATTGATTATCCAGGCTGCAATCTACACTATTCTTTCGCTCATTTTCTACTATTGGCAGTTGAAGAAAAGAAAGATTGAAGAATAGCAAACAACAGACATCGGGGCAGGTTATGATACCTGCCCTATATTTTAACTATCAAAGAAATCGAACATCAATACGATATATTTTTTGTCAAATCCACAAAAAATATCCAAAAAACATAGTATTTTTGTAGAAATTGACAAAACTAAAGCATATTCTTACCAATGAGTAAAATAGTAAGTAAGGAGTTCTTTTCTGAAAATGTGGTGAAATTGGAGGTGGAAGCCCCATTGATTGCACGTTCGAGAAAAGCAGGACACTTCGTTATCGTGCGTGTTGACGCTAACGGAGAGCGTATTCCGTTGACTATTGCGGATTCTGACACAGAGAAAGGCACCATCACTCTTGTGATTCAAAAAATAGGTGCGTCGTCTACCAAAATCACCAACCTGAATGTTGGAGATGAGTTGTTGGATGTTGTTGGTCCGCTTGGTAAGGCAACCCATATCGATAAATTCGGAACAGTTGTTTGTTCTGGCGGTGGTGTAGGAGTAGCTCCACTTCTTCCTATCATCAAAGCGATGAAGGCAGCAGGCAACAAAGTCATCTCTGTCTTGGCTGCCCGCACTAAGGATCTAGTCATCTTAGAGGAGCAGGTACGTGAGTATTCCGACGAAGTTGTCATCATGACAGATGACGGCTCATATGGCAAGGCAGGTCGTGTGACAGACGGAATCGAAGAGATCGCCAAACGCGAGAAAGTCGATCTATGTGTAACAATCGGACCAGCTATCATGATGAAGTTCGTGTCGCTGCTGACAAAGAAATATGATATTCCTACAGTAGCGTCGCTCAACACTATCATGGTCGACGGCACAGGCATGTGCGGTGCTTGCCGAATCACAGTAGGAGGCAAAACCAAGTTTGTATGCGTTGACGGACCAGAGTTCGACGCTCACCAAGTAGATTTCGATGAGATGCTTATGCGTCTAGGTGCTTACAGAGAGCAGGAGCAAGAGGCAAAAGCAAAACTAGCAAAGTAAAGAAGATTATGGCAACAGATAGAAACGAAGCGTGGAGAGAAGAACTACGCAAGGCTAAATCCCCAAAAGAGCGTACTGCGCAACCTCGTGTGCAGATGAACTCGCTTGATCCTAAATACAGAGCAAGATGCCGTGAGGAGGTAAACCAAGGTCTGACAGCAGAACAAGCAGTCGCTGAGGCAAGCAGATGTATGGATTGCCCTAATCCTGCTTGTATGACCGGTTGTCCGGTCAGCATCAACATCCCTGGCTTCATCAAGAACATCGAGCGTGGAGAATTTCTTCAAGCCGCAGATGTGCTGAAAGAGACAAGCGCACTACCCGCTGTTTGCGGACGTGTCTGCCCACAAGAAAAGCAGTGTGAAAGCCAGTGCATGTACGTCAAGATGAAGAAAGAGCCAGTGGCTATCGGTTATCTAGAAAGATTCGCTGCCGACTATGCACGTGAGAACGGAACAAAGAAAGCAGATAGCAATATCAAGAAGAACGGCATAAAGATAGCAGTTGTAGGTAGTGGTCCTGCAGGACTATCTTTCGCTGGCGACATGATAAAGAAGGGATACGACGTCACTGTATTCGAGGCATTGCACGAAATCGGTGGAGTGTTGAAATATGGTATCCCAGAATTCCGTCTTCCCAACAGAGTAGTAGAAGCAGAGATCGACAATCTTCGTGATCTCGGAGTAGTATTCATCAAAAACTGCATCGTAGGAAAGACTATCACGGTAGACGAGTTGAAAGCCGACGGATTCAAAGGCATCTTCGTCGCATCTGGAGCCGGACTTCCACGTTTCATGGGCATCGAGGGCGAGAATTTGACAGGCATCATGTCAAGCAACGAGTATCTGACTCGCGTCAACCTAATGGACGCAGGCAATCCAGACACCGACACACCAGTGTTGAAGGGTAAGAAAGTCGTCGTTGTTGGAGGAGGAAACACAGCCATGGACTCAGTGCGTACAGCTTTGAGAATGGGAGCAGAGAGAGCCATCATCGTATATCGTCGTAGCGAGGAAGAGATGCCAGCCCGTATTGAGGAGGTTCACCACGCAAAAGAGGAAGGCGTTGAGTTTATGACTCTTCATAACCCTATCCAATATATCGGCGACGAGAATGGACGCGTCACAAAGGTTCGTTTGCAGAAGATGGAGCTTGGAGAGCCAGATGCAAGTGGACGCAGAAGCCCAGTCGAAATTCCTGGAGCCATTGAGGAGGTTGAGTGCGACGAAGTGATTGTCAGCATCGGTGTGTCACCAAACCCAATCGTACCAAACTCAGTAGCCGGGCTATCAGTAAGCAAGAAAGGCACAATCGAAGTCAACGAAGGCATGCAGAGCAGCATTCCGATGTTGTTTGCCGGTGGAGACATTGTAAGAGGTGGAGCAACCGTTATTTTGGCAATGGGAGATGGACGTCGTGCGGCAGCCGCAATGGACGAATACCTGAAGAAATGATAAATTTATAAATGCTAAATGCATAATTTAAGAAGACGGGGGAAACCTCGTCTTTTTTGTTTTTATACTCTGCCCTCTTCCACTCAACACAACAGCGAATACTTTCGAAAAGATATACAACCACATCATTCTAGGCCATGTATCGCTTGTGTTGCACACTAAAATCAAAAAAATCCTCATTTTTCCTTTGCACATTCAAAATTAAGCATTACCTTTGCATCGCAATTGAGGAAAACAAATCTGAGATTCGCAAAATTGTCTTGTGGTGTAATGGTAGCACATCAGTTTCTGGCACTGCTTGTCAGGGTTCGAGTCCTTGCAAGACAACAAAAAATATAAAATTGTCCTGTGGTGTAATGGTAGCACATCAGTTTCTGGCACTGCTTGTCAGGGTTCGAGTCCTTGCAGGACAACTTAAAAAAGACGCTTTTTCAAGCGTCTTTTTGTTTTTAAATAATCATACTATACATTTTATTGAAGGGACTCACGATAAAACGACAATCATAATACAATAATCGCCATATTATGACGAAATCATTCTAATCATAATGAAATTCATTCTCATATGACGATTCTATTCCATATATAACTAAATAGCCCAGGGCTTACGCCCTGGGCTGTGTTATGTCGCACCTTCGGTGCTGGGTGATGACATCTATTCATATATCCAACATTTCGCAATATTCCCAACATTCTCAGGGTTTACGCCCTGGGCTAGGGCATGTCGCACCTTCGGTGCTGCTGGTTAATCCCAGACATATCGTTCGTCGTATTGTGCGTCATTCTTTTCACATATTCGCCGGAACTCGTCCTGATACGTGGTCCTAGAATGGTGAGCCTCCTGGTTTTTGATGTAATTGGCGACGAGTTCCACATGTCCTCGACTGACACTGAATGCACCATATCCATTTTGCCACGCAAACGGATATAGGTTCTCATTGATCCATTTGGATGAATTGGTTTTCACTATACGCACCGTATCACTCAACGTAATTGTTTTGCTCTGCACATATAGGATATGGATGTGGTTTGGTGTGCCTCCTACACATATGGCTGAGCAGCTGATATTGTTCAATATGCCTGCCACGTATGCATGGACTTTAGCTAAATGCTGTTTCGATATCATGTCGGCTCTCTTTTGGGTAGAGAATACGAGATGAATGTACTGTTTTGTTAATGATTGTGACATTTTTGTACTGTTTTATGCCCATAATGAGCGATTATTTTTATTATTTGATTGGTTTTTCATTAGCCCAGGGTTTACACCCTGGGCTAGGGTGTGTCGCACCTTCGGTGCTGGACGATGTTTGGACGGCTCCATTCATCTGTCCAATTCCCAGGGGTAAAACCCTGATCTGGGGTATGTCGCACCTTCGGTGCTGGGTGATGACATCTATTCATATATCCGACATCCACAATATTCCCAACATCACCAGGGTTTACACCCTGGGCTGGGGTGTGTCGCACCTTCGGTGCTGGGTGGTGTTTCTATTTCATCATTCTATAGCAATTTGTCTCCTTCCTCTCAAATCCGAGAGATTGGTATAATATGTTGGCGACGGTGCGTTTGGGATTCGATGTCAGATGCAATTCTATCGGAGCAAATGTTTTCGACGCTTCCAACACGTGCTCCATCAGCTGTTTGCCTAGATGCTGTCCTCTGTATGCAGATGACACCACAACGTCTTCTATAGATGCTTTTGTGCCTGTTGGAGAATGAAACACACAGAGTGTCGCACAACCGATGATATGACCGTTATCCATGACGACGTAGAGATGGCAATTTGAATCCGCCAACACATCATCCAATTTCTGCTCTGAAAATGAGACTCTATCAGACAATTCCGTCATCAATTGCTTCAATTCCTCAAACTGTGATTGCGTATATGTTTCTAATTCTTGGATTTTCATGTTTAACAAAATACCCAGGGCTGACGCCATCTCTGTGAAAATGCACGCATTGCATACAAAATACCCATGGTTACACCCTCTCTGTGAAAATGTCACGCATTGTATACAAAATACCCAGGGCTGACACCCTGGGCTATGTTATGTTGTGTCTTCGACACTGGGGCAATCATTTTACGATTGCTTCTTTGATGCTGTCTACAATATAACGGACATCGTCATCGGAAACGTATGGACCGGCAGGCAAACAGAATCCGATCTTAAACAATGATTCTGACACTCCGTTTACATACGATACAGCGTTTGCATACACAGGCTGCTTGTGCATTGGCTTCCACACTGGACGACACTCTATCTTCTTTGCCAACATATATACTCGCAGAGCCTCAACATTATCGTTTGGCTGGCAATCTGTTGTGGCTGAGTCTACAGCCTTGATGACTCCTGCAGCTCCTCCCACTGCTGTTTTTATCACCTCTTTGTAGACATTCTCCTGTCCTTTGATTTTGATATTCTCATCGATAGTCGCTGTACACAACCAGAAGTTGGCATCATAACGTGGATCTGCAGGCTGCTTGTGAATATCAACACCGTCAACATCCTTAAGGAGCTCTTCATACAATGCCTGCACATGCTTATGATGGGCAATATGCTTATCAAGAACTGTCATCTGACCACGTCCGATACCAGCACACACATTACTCATACGGTAGTTGTAGCCGATAGCGGAATGCTGGTAATAAGGATAAGAGTCACGAGCCTGAGTGGCGCGCCACATGACAGTGTTGGCATCTTCAGCGTCACGACAGATAAGTGCTCCTCCTCCAGATGTTGTGATCATCTTATTGCCATTGAAACTGAGCACTCCAAATTTTCCAAATGTGCCCAGTACCTGTCCGTTAAAACGAGATCCCATGCCTTCTGCGGCATCCTCGACAACAGGAATTCCATACTTGTCGGCAATAGCCATAATCTCATCAACCTTGTATGGCATACCGTAAAGAGCAACAGGAACGATTGCCTTTGGATACTTTCCCGTCTTCTCCTTTCTTTCGACGATAGCCTTCTCTAGAAGAGCAGGATCCATATTCCATGTCTCTTTTTCTGAATCGATGAAGACGGGAGACGCTCCCAAGTATGTGATTGGGTGAGAGCTGGCGCAGAATGTGAAACTCTGTACACAAACTTCATCACCTGGACCTACTCCACAAGCCAACAGAGCAAGGTGAACAGCAGCGGTTCCGGCAGAAAGGCACACCACCTTACGGTCCAATTTGCTACCGTCGCTATTACTATTTGCGAAATCCGCCAAATTCTGCTCGAATGCGTTTACGTTTGGACCCATTGGTACGACCCAATTGGTGTCGAATGCCTCTTTCACATATTTCTGTTCAATTCCCTCTTCCGACATATGAGCCAAACAGAGATAAATTGTTTTTCTTTCTTCAGCCATAATCATGCGTTTAATTGTTATACCTCTTCTCCAGCAAACTTGACTTTCCATCCCAATACCGTCGCAAATATCATCTCAATGTCTTTGATGAATGAGTAATTACGATAATAGTACTTGTTGAGTCTCACTTTATCTGGATAAATTACATTATCATTATATTCTGTGGCGATTTCCTGGATTGGACGAGAATCACCTTCTGCCTGTCTCTCAGCGACGTACTCCGAAATCATCTCGTCTTCACGGCGGTACTTCAACGTTGCCGGACCAGTGATTCCTGGTCTCAACTTCAACACTACCCTATCGTCGCCCTCCAGTTTATCCGCATATCCAGGAACATCCGGGCGCGGTCCAACAAACGACATATTGCCGACCAGCACATCCCACAATCCAGGAAGTTCATCCAATTTATAGTGACGGAGTGTCGCCCCTAGCGGAGTGATTCGAGAATCTCCCGCCACACTGATAGTGCTTCCATGATGTTCCACCGTCATTGTGCGAAACTTATGGCATGGGAACAAATTCCCGTTTTTTCCAACACGCTTCTGTACAAAAAAAATTGGACCATCTGGCATCTTAATTCGAATCATCAAAGCCACAACCAAAAACACCGGCCACAAAGCCAAAAGACCAATCAGCGCGACCAAACGGTCGAAAATCCATTTTAGTAACATTTACTCTTTCTATAATCTTTTAAATCATCAGCTTCTCTTCACATAGTGAAATTTCTTATATACGCCACACACCAAGTTCATACCTGTCCAAAATGTACTTGAAATATGATTTTTTCCCATAGCCTCATGCCAAAGTTTATAATGCCACTTTATCATCGTTGTACAACTATGAGAAGACACACTGCCTACACGACCACGACGATACTTTGCCAAAACTTCATCCAATAGATGACAATCCGCAGTTTGACAAATTTTCAACCACATGGCATAGTCATTATTCTTTTTGATATCTGCAATCTGAAGAAGACCTATAGCTTCTCTATCATACATAACGGTCAGACAACCCGGCCAGCAGAAGGAGTACATACCAAACTTAGATATATGTTTGGGTCCAGAAACAACACACCCCGTCTCCTTTCCATAATTATCTATTTCCTGATATCCCGTATATGAGAAACGATAGTTGTGCTCTACCATAAATCTTAACTGTTTCTCCAGTTTATCAGGCTCCCAAAGATCATCAGAATCCAAAAAAGCAATCCAACGCCCTTTCGCTCTTCTTAATGCATTATTTCTAGAAACAGCAGCTCCTGAGAAGTCTGCATTACGTTCATACTTAATCCGAGGATCTTCATCTGCATAATGTTTGATCAACACCTCAGGATTATCTGTCGAGCAATCATCCTGTATGAGCAATTCCCAATTCTTATATGTCTGAGCCAAAACGGTCTTGATTGTGATACCAATCAGCGCAGCACAATTAAAATTGGGCATTATTATCGAGACCAAACCGAAGTCTACCATATCATTATCAATTTCAAAATAAGCAAACTATTTTTATTTTTAACATCCACGTTATTTTTCTATCATAAAATAATTAAGTATATACCTTTAATTGGATTTTTTTCTTCTATATGTTAGACATTACATTCCTAATACCAAATATTAGTTCTGTTAATGTATTTATTCTCTTATCTTTGCATTGTGTCTTTGGGATCGACAGGCTCATACGCTCCATCTTTTGCCTCGAAAATCACACAGGGTTCTTTCACTTCCACTGTATGCCATGTGCCCGCCGGGATTTGAACCATCATATTTCCTGTAGATGGACCAAGTTCAAAACGCTCCGTTTCGTTTCCATTTTCGTCAAAAAACACCTCCGTCAACCTTCCACGAAGAACAGTCATCGATTCTGATGTCTTTGTATGACGATGGATAGGCACAATTGTACCTGGCATCATAGCATTGATTATACGTTGTGAATTATCGGCAGAGGTAGTGCGCATATCAAAAGCTGTACGTTTTCGTTCGCTGTTTGCCGCCTGCTCCAACAGGTTGTCTAGAAACTTATTGTCTATTACCATTTTATTATACAATATAGGAGATCAACAAACGTCTCCCGTTATTTCATTGATTAATTTCCAAATTGCAACATATATGTTTATATGCATCACATACATACTTTTTATATGTCCAACGAAAATCGTCGCAAAATTACATATTTTTCCCGTTTTTATTATTAAATTTTAATTCTATTATTCAAACATTACGCCATTTTCCACAATCTAAAATGACAAAAACACAGCGACAATGATATTCGATTGCCATTTTCGTCACGCCATTGTCATCAACAGATTATCCATACAAATCAACCGGCATTTATCCACACCTATCGATTGCACAACGTCGTCCGACCATTCGATTATTTCCTCAATCGATTGCCCAGGGTTTACACCCTGGGCTGGGGTGTGTCGCACCTTCGGTGCTGGAGAGAATGAATTTTATTCCTCCTCGCTGTATTTTTCAACAACCTCTTTTTTCTTCTTTCTCCAATCCACATACAATCCTTTGGATTTCAAATAATCTTCATGTAGATGATAATATTTCATCTTGAACAGGATGTATGCGACACACAACACAGCCGAGGCTATTGCGAAATATGTGTATGGGTCGACGGGTAAATATATCGCTCCTAACGATATTGCCAACTGCAGCGCCATATATATGCTCGACACTAACACATGCGGCATCTTCAGCTCGTTCGCCATCAACTGGTAGGCATGCTTTCTGTGCGGCATACTGATGTCTTCATGCAACATCAGTCGGTGACAGATGGTTAGACATCCGTCTACTCCATATACCATCAATAGAAATACGGCCCAGAAATTGGCTGTGTACGACACGTACCTGCCTATCAGGAAGACGATGGCAAACGCTATCGAGACCGCACCCACGTCGCCTGCAAAACATCTCGCTTTCTTCCTGAAATTGAAGAAACAGAAAATGACAACACTCATCGTCAATACGATCAGCAGATTCTTGTCGATAAAATGGCTCTCCTCATTCAATATTATCAATGGTATCAACACAGACAGTGAATAACCGCCTGTGATTCCATTGATTCCATCCATGAAATTATATACGTTGATAACACCAGTGCAAAATACTATTCCCACTGCAATAAACCACCAATACCTGAAATCCAAATAACCCCACTGCTGGAACATCAGCAACATGGCGGCAAAATGGACCATCAATCTGTATCTCGGACGCACCGTCTTCACATCGTCCAAAAAACTTACCGCACCGATCATAAGAAGACCTAACAAAAACCATGGATACCTAAACCCGTAGAATACGGCATATAGAATCGCTCCGAAAATGAATATTATTCCTCCTCCAAGCAACGTGATCTGGGTGTGCGACGAGCGCAAATTCGGTTTGTCGATAATATTATATTTATCGGCCACTCTGAAATATAGCAGTTCTGCAACAAGCAGGATCACAAAAATTATTACATACGACAACATATTCTCCATTATTTCCATACAGCTGACTAATTCACATTCAGACTGCACTTAGGTTTTCTTTTTGATTTTTTCTATTTAATTTTTATAAAGTCAAGTCTCCATCTTTCTATTTACTTCTGACGGAAAAACTTTGCAAAATTATATATTTTTTCAATTCTTTTATTCTGGATCGACGGATTTTTTCCACAAATTGGGAAGATGATTGAGGGGTGAGGGTTGATGATTGAGGGTTGATGATTGATTTAACCGTCCTTCATCCGACCAACCGGTTATACGACCATTCCGTCAATCAATTGGCATCAATCCACGTCATCCGACCAATCGGTTATACGACAATTCCGTCATTCGATTGGCATCAATTGCCATCGATTGCCCAGGGTTTACACCCTGGGCTGGGTCATGTCGCACCTTCGGCGCTTGCCGGTGGATTTTCCCTGACTACCTCCAGCAACACTTCGTCGTTGTCCATCTCCTTCACAACCTTCATTTTGCTGGCGGATATGGATGAACGGTAGGACGCGATATTTTTGCGTGACACGGTTTCATATATATCTAGTCCTATTCCAAAACCAATCTCGTTCATCAGTTGGTTGCCAAGGGTGGCCAACCCTTTGCTTTGATAACTATAATCCACCATCCTACCCCTGTAGGCTTTGCCCATGAAGAAACTGCGGAGGAAGAAATAGCCTACTATTTTCTCGTTTTCCTCATCACGAAACACATACGCAATAAACGATTTGTTCCGTTGTATCTTTTCTATGCTTTTTGCATCAAATCCATGCGGACGGAAAAATTTATATGCCTCTTCCGGCTGGTTGTCGAAAAAAGAAACCATCTCAGATGTCGGCACTTCGGACATCGGTATGGCTTTAACACGCACACCTCCCTTACTCTCTCTGGATATATTTAGATTAGACGTCACTCGTGCTAACTTTCTTCCGTATCTCAAAGAGAATAGAAATGAATTTATCAGATCGATTATGCCCCACACAAATGGGATTTTATCCTTAATAAAATGAGCTATTGAATATAGCATAGTTCTAATAATGTAATGTTATTTCATGACTTGACAAATGGCTAATAGCTTATCGCTTATGGCAATTGGCTTATTATTGGATTTATTTTAATCCGATTTCGCCATTGTTTCCACACCATCTGAACAATCGATTGCCCAGGGTTCACACCCTGGGCTGGAGTGTGTCGCGTCTTCGACGCTTATTTATCATCTTCAATGACAGGCATATTATCGATCAAAAATTGACGAATCTCCTCTTCTTTCGGAAGTTGAAACATATATTTTCCTACATATATGTCATCAAGTCCTTCTGTTGAATATTTAACCAAAGTATCACTATAGTCCGTACATAGAAGGAGACCAATTGGAGGATTATCTCCTGGTTGCATCATTTCATGACGATAAAAATTCTTATATGTATTGAGCTGAGAAGCATACTCATGACGGTAACTCAATCTTCAAGTCAATGATAACATGACAATGAAGTATACGATTATAAAATATCAAATCCGCTTTGAAATAATCATGATCAATCAAAATTCTCTTCTGACGTGCCTCAAAACAAATGCCTTGTCCTAATTCAAGCAAAAATTTTTGGAGGTTATTTAGAATAGCATTCTCTAATTTAGTTTCTGTATAAACCTCATCATTTGGGATGTCTAAAAAATCAAGCGTCATAGGATCTCGAAGAATATACTTCGGATCCATTATCTCTGTCCCTTTTTGTATATAATTCTTTAGTGCCTCTTTATTCCTTGAAAGAGCAGATCGTTCATAATAGAGACTAGATATTTATGATCAAGTTGTCGCTTCGACCAACATTATTGTATCAATTCATGCTCATAAAAAGATCTTTTCAACGAGTCTCTAATCTCGCTAAGTATCTGAAGGCTAGAATAGAAAAGACGAGATGGTGCAACCATCCAAGACTCTCGAGATATTGCAACCAGTGGCCGCAATATTATATAATCATCATTTTCAAGTATATAGGACATTGCAGTCAGTGACTGCAAATTTCTATCATTGGGAATATTTTGTCGTTGTCCACGAAGATAAGACAAGATTTCATTTGTTTTACCCCAATGCCCCCTATAGAGTTTAATCGATTGCAATATCATCCACACCCATCATTGCCATCGATTGCCCAGGGTTCACACCCTTGGGCTGGGGTGTGTCGCGTCTTCGACGCTGCCTCCCAACTTTCAAGAAAGACCGATAGATACAAAACATCTGCGACAACTGGATTTCTTGGACATGAATTATGAGGCAACTTAATATTCCTGTCTCATTAAAAATTCAGACAATTTGCGTATAATTTCACAGACTTTATGGCAATAAACTATCAACAAACGATTTGAATGAAGCACAACGATTAGAATTACGAAGACTCTCATAATCGTCTTTCGATAAACATGAAAGAAACGATAAATGATCTCCCTCATGCTTACCGTAATGTTCACCAATAGATTGTAATATTTTCTGTACTTTGTTATATGGATGGAACACTGTTGTCTCAAAGTCTGAATCATGATCAACCACTGCATCGGCAAATGCTTCTGCAGGATCGCCTCCTTTAGAAATGATGAATTTATCTATCAAAGCCAACATCCAGGCTTCATATTCCATAATTGCAAAATGAAGCCGTATATCCGCGCAATCATTTTTTATTTGATCATACTGAACATCATGCATCTGTCTAATCAGATCCAAGTCAATCTCTTGATTTTGGATTAACGCTTTGTACCCTTCCCCAAAGACGTCACGCAAACCAATTATTATCTCATAACCTTGCTTCGCAAGATTTGGAATATCTTTCTTTAACTTAGAAACAACCAGATCGTCATTATTTACATTGACTATTTGATAGTACGACGAAGAAGATAATTCATCTCCTTGAGCAGGATGCGATACTGGTTTTAACACATCTTTGTTTAGTGTAATGCATTTAAAACCTATCTTAGAAGGATCATAGTCAGAATATTTTGCAAGGACATCAGCCACAAATAACATCTCAGCTTTCCCTTCTACATAAACCGCGCACTTCATTTCTTCTACTCGTTCAAATAGCTATCTATAAAATCAGACGAGAAAAAATCAAAATTACTCAAACCTGTCATTCTAAACTTGCGAAACAGATCTGGATTATTTTCTGAATTTATTGAAGTCACCTTTCCATTATTTCTACTCAGCACTTGCCAATCGGCAATATCCACCACATCCATCAAAAACGCATCATTCGAACTTGCGATCAACTGCAATCCATATTCTTTGCAATCATTAAAAATCATTTTTCCCAAGTCGACAGAGCGACGATAATCCAAACCCTCACCTAAATCATCTATCAACAACAAACTAAGCTTCTTATCATGCTTTATAAAAAAGATAAAACACAACAGATACAAAGTACGAAACATACCATTAGACAATTGAGTATCCGCCAAAGGAACAGAGCGTTCTTTTAGCTGCACAAAACGGAGTGCATTCCCAATTTCTATGACTTTTATTTCCGCTATATTGTAACCTAGAATTTTAGCAAGAGAAATGACCTTTTTCTTCTCTTCTGCAGACAGAGAATCTACTATATTGCTAAAAGAATATCGATTTGCGACCTTACCTATTCCAAAAGAAGAATTGCTGATACCCGAACAAGACACCATGACAACCCCATCTGCCCACTCCATTAATTTTTCTATATCTGGATAGAGCGACTTGTCTCGTCTGACCTGAACAATCAATTTATCAGAAGGAGGATCTACAGAAGTATTTTTGTACTTTGCAGTAAGCTTAGTACGATCAATCAATATGTCTCCATTAACAACAAGACTCTCCTTCTCTACCACATCTTTAGTTATCTTGAAACTATATGTCATAGTCCAAGATTTGTCTTCTTTGGAGCCGAATTTTAGTTCCGTTTCAAAAGATTTACCTGTCTTAAAATCGTTGTTCTGAAAAAACTGGGCCACATTTCGGATTGCACGTATAGAGCGAGTCTTGCCTGTCGCATTTCTACCTACAAACAAGTTTACCGGTTTTAAGGGAGCCAAATCTTTCAGTTCCCAACCAGTTTCTTTATATTCAAACGACGTTAATATCATACAAGCTTAGCTAGTCTAGCCTCATTAAATATCAATAAAATATTGTTTTATAATCCGTGCAAATATAGCATTTTCTACACGATAAACAAACACCGAACGATATCTAAAGGTCAAACGCTTTTCTATTCTTCCAAAACACTTTACTACTCTAACCGCGTAAAAATATGGAGTTGTTGGATTGTCATCTTCTATCTTAAAGAATCAGCCACACGTTTCAGAGATTCATCAAAGCTTACCAATTGATAGTCGAAATCGGATTTGGACATAACCACAAATAATTTGTCTTGACGGATATTATTCCGTCTTCTCTATACCCTATAATTCTCCAACACATCCAACGGTTCCCAGCCTAATTCTTTTCTTGCCTTTTCATTAGGAAATCGAAACCGAAGAATCAGAAAAAAATGTTGAAATCACAGCTTTATGACCATTATTTTTTCGAACATCAACGACACTTACCTCTTTTACATCTAATTTTTCTCCCTAAAGAATATGATCAATACGGAAAGGAATACCTCTAACACAACTTGTACCGCTAAATTCCCAAACACCGCTCCACAAAGCGTTTTTTCCAACGCTCCTAATTCGAATAATACTAGCCCCTCCCACATCATTAAAAAAGTACAGAGAACAACTGTATAATTTATATCTACATTTTAATGATTTACATAACGAATCAACATTTCTCCTGCAGCATAAGAGAGATTCCATATTCAAGGCATTTACATATATGAAGAAAGCTCCAATACTAGAAAATCTGTCAGAGTCACATCTAGTTTGAGAATCCGTAGAATTGTTGCTACTCAAATGACACCCTAGAAAATACAAATAAAAATCTTTAATATCCTTAACTATAGGCTGTCTTTTCTTTCGCAAATATCCATATAGGAAAAATTCTCTAATTCTAATGGACATCTACTATACGCTATTGTTCTTATTAGCATTTGTAGAATATTTATATTTTACACTTAACATATATTCAATTTCTACTATAGAAATTTGTAGATAGAATAATAATATTCACATAAAAACAAAACATCTGGATCTTCGTTTATAATTATCCGATATATAACTGATTTTATCTGCAAAATCATTTGTAGCGTCATATAACTTTTACTGACTATGAATAATCAAAATCATAAAGGAAAGCTGAATAAAAAAACTCACAAAACTATTAAAACACAAGAAAAACAAAATCACAAATACAACCAAAAGAAACAATTATGATTAAAGGCAATATTAAAACACGATCATCATTCATCCCTTTCTTAATATTTTTTCATACAAATATTCTTTGAGTCTGGCAGGTATGAAAACAAATGCAGTAATTGCTATCATATTTCTAAGATAAGTACAATAACCTATCATTCCAGCTTCTATCATTTCTTTATTAATCAAATGCCAGCTTTTTATGTATTTTTTAGTTCCACGACGCTGAACCATACCATTCCCTACGCGAGCATGAACCAAGACCTCTCCGATATTGGCAATTTTGATTCCATTAATCATCGCCCGAATCCACAATTCATAATCTTCTACATAAGGAATATGACGATATGATCCAATTTTTATAATATCATCTTTACGCATCATAACCGACATATGATTCAGAGGATTTCTGAATTTTGCCATTTGATAGAGTTCTTCATGAGTCAATGGCAATGTTTTTACTCTATTGGGATTGTTCCAATCTTCAGCAAACTCATCAATGTACGAACTGATGATTCCAATCTCAGGATGCTCCGTCAGAAAACCGACTTGCTTCTCAAAGCGATCGGGAGCACAAACATCATCGCTATCAGAGCGAGCCACCAAAGGACAAGAACATTTAGGCAATCCGAAATTCAATGCCTTTCCCAATCCACCATTTTCCTTACGGTATACCATTAATATCTCAGGAAATAATTTTTGGTATTTATCAATGACAGATTCCAACTCTGGCGTGAGATCACCATCACATACCAATACAAATTCATTGGGAATTAAAGTCTGATTTACAAGATTGCTTTCCAAAGACAAATCAAAATACTTTGGATCCTCTTTGTAATAGACAGACATCAATACAGAGAAATTCTCCATTTATAAAAATTATTTTGGATTATTTCTAATCACACACAATATTACAATTTGAATCTTACTTAAGGCAATAGTGCATAACCGAAATATCCTGTTTATTCAAGCTAAGATTACACCATTTTCTTTATCGTATTAGTCACATTCAATGGGAAAAATGCTAATACATTTTTTATATATCTGACAAATTTTTGCTTTATTGTTTGATTGGCATGGAGAGTTTGAACTGCATCCCATACATCTTGCCGAGGATTTGTCAAACTATCAAGTATAGCTTTTCGAGCTTCAGGTCTTGGATGATGCAATTTTCCATAACTCTGATAAGGTAGGAATTCTTTGTAATCACATAACTTGGCAGTCATATTTTTCTTCTTTATTGCCTCAAATATTTCTTTTCCTCGATCTGTCACAACACTAATACCAGAGACTCCTCTTGTGTTATCAAGATATTTCTTTCCCCAAAAATCTCCTAAACGAATGTCTGTGTATTCAAGTGTACTTCTTAATTGGCATTCATTACATCCGTCGTTCAGAACCTGATCACAAAAGAATAATTCATAGAATCCATGAAGGTTTCTAGAGCTATTATAGATCTTTTGTCCATTATTATAAAACGATACACTGAAGGTTCCCCAACCAAGAGTTTTGCTTCGGAATTCTACTTTGTCAAAAGAATTAACACTTTGCTCTTCTTTAATATATTTCTGATATTTTGTCCAAGTAAATAACGAAGGACAACCATGACAATATAGATCAACAAAAAAGAAATTATCTCGACAATTCTTTATTTCGGCAATCTTACTCAATGCATATATCTGGCAAGGAGTTCCGAATACTGCATATTTCTCCTGACGACAATTTGAAACAACATACCTTAAAGCATCAAACGTATAGCTTTGAATATACTTGCTTCCTCTAAACAGCAACAACTGTTCTTCACAATCAGCAATACGATGTTCAGCTCTTATCTTCTCATCATTATAAGCACATCCTACTACTTTGTATCCCTGAGTCAATAACTCATGAGCCAACAAATCTCCAATTCCACCAGATGTTGTATTACGTACCAAATCATCATCATTAGACCAAGCCGAGTACAATTGTGTTTGACGAAGTTGCTCTAAAGTTGTTATTCTTAGACTTTCGTCAAACTTATAGCAAACCTTTGTGCACAAACTACAGTCTATGCAAGCCAATGCATCTATCGTTGGACGATAGAATCCGTCTTCATTTAATACAATGCTGATTGCGTTCTTTCCACATACAGCAGCACACATCTGGCAACTTGTGCACTCTCGTTTAGCAGAATTGTCGTTTATATTCATTTTGAAATCATTCTTTTCAAATAATCCAACGATGCGACACGTCTTTCTTTTATCTGACCATTAACAACATCCCAATCGACTTTCTGCGAAAATACATCATCCAAACTTTTCTCTTCTCCAAATACACGATTGTCAATTTTGTATTCCTGCATTAAGTTTAATAACTTATTTGCATTTCCTCTCATTTTCACAGCCATCTCACGTCCTGTGATTATGCTCATCACACAACCGTGGAATGTATTGGTAATAACGCATTCTGCACCTTTAAACCAATTCAATAATTCTATTGGATCGACATTCGCATTTATATCTGCCCATTTTTGGATAAATCCAGGAGAAACAATCTTCAATCCATTCTTTCTTGCATACTCTTTGATTACATCAGACTGATCATCAAACTTATTATCATATGCATATACCACCAAATATGGATCATTTAAAAGTTTCTGCATATTCGCTATTTCTTGCTCATAACCATAAAGAATAACAGGATCACAAACCAACTCTGGTGTTTTTCCTGTAAGTTCTGCAGCAATGCTAATAGAATTCTGATCTCGCATTCCAAGTCCACACATACTATTTAATCCACTCTCTATGAATGCTCTGCAATGCCATTTGTCAACGTCTTCAATAGTTGTTGGGCCAAAACATCCACCGTATGCAAAAACTTTTTTCGACGGCAATGCATGCCCAAAAAATGCAGGTGTCGGACCAGTATGAAGAGCGAACACCTCATCACTTCCTACAACAACGCCATCCAACTCTCCACATTCTGTGTAATAAGGACCAACTAAATTTTGACTTTTACGAAATCCATTTAACAATTTGCTCTTTTTATAGTTGAATAGCGTACTTTTAATTCCTCGTTCTAAAATAAACTTAATATAAATGCCTATTGATTTGATTGAAATTTCATATTTGGCTTTCATAGCCTTACCCATGAAATCATAATTCTTATCAAATTGAAGAGCAGACGCTTCTATTCCCAACTTCCTAAGCACTTGTATTAGTCCATTCAATTGTAGCAATGCCCCATGGTTATGCACATCATAGTGTGTGATTATCCCGTATTTCATTGTCAGTTATTTAATGCTTATTCTTTTCCAACTATCACAAATTGGATCATTCACCAAATGTTTATTCATCCATATTTCAGGTGCTAAAACAACTTTATCATCATGATTATTTAGCCAAGCCCCCCACCAAGAGAAACTGCTGTTGGCAATAATATTATAATGGCAAAGTGACATTAGCTGCATATCCCTGTAACTATCTTTCCCTTTATTCCAGTCGACAAATACAACCTCTTTATCGTCTCCTATGGTATCAATTAAATTTTCTTTACACCACTCAATATCATCACTGAAGATGCAATATAATTCGGGATCTACCAATTTATTTAGTTCCTCAACAGCCTTTTTATAATATGATTCATTACATACACCATATACAGGATCCTTCAAATAATCCCCTCTTCTAACATGACAAGACACAGTTCGTTTATTTCTAAGCCTTAAAGCCAAATTCCTATTCTTGTCATCAGAAAAATCAGAAAAAGCAAATGTCTCGATTATCTTATCTCTAATTGGAAGAAAGTTTTTTTCATTCTGCCAATATCCATCATAGAACACATTATCATTTCTTTTCACTTCTTCATAATTGAAAGGTATCTGAGTAGTTCCAGATGCCATACTTTTTCTTTGAGGAAAAAAATGACGCATTATTTGCCAAGTTTTATAATTGAAGTAAGGATATGCCACTTTTGCCAGCTGACACAAACTAGCATCTGGTGCTTCCAATCCAAATATTCTATCTAATTCATATCCATTGTGCAAAGGATACCCATTATAACTTCGTCTACACAACAACACTTCTTCATCAGGATGAGCATCTTTCAATGCAAGATACATTGCGTATACAAACATCTGGTTACCGAGACCTCCAAGTATATTTACTATTTTCATATACTAATTTTTATATTTTTCCTAAAAATATTCTTGCTGTATACTTGTTCTTTTCTATCAGTCGTATCATCAAATAAGCTATAATAAAAGTGAACACACTGGTAATTGCGATACCTAACCAAATGTTCAAGTCTGGAAACGCTTGCAAGAGCAAGTTCTTGACATATCCCAAAAACACAAGATGACCAGCATACATTCCTAGAGAGATGATACCTACTCTTGAAAGAAAAATATTCAATTGGTCAGTGCCATTCAAAATCATAGGAGCCACGCCTATCAGAAAAGCTATTGCAACAAACGCCGTAAAACCTCTATATGCATACTGCAACAGAGCAGATGGAACATTAGGAATAACAGGCATCCAAGACGGCAAGCCATGCATAGTCCATCCCCAAGCAAGGATTAACCATAGACAAAAAAGAGGTACCAAACACTTCCATTGCCAAAATAATTTCATCTCATATTTGTGCAAACAATATCCAAGAGTATAGAACAAGAAATAGTACGCCAGAAATTGAAACCCAAACATTCTCAACTCTAAACCAACCATAAATATCATCAAAATGATACAGAACCCACCAATTGAAATCATTTCATTAATCTTGCATTTTGATGCTATCAGCTGAGCAAGATTGAAAAGAACACAAATCCAAAACAAAACCCAGAGGAACCAAAGATAGGCATCAGGATAGAATATCATCTTTGATAGATTTTGAATAGAGTAATCTCCCATCCGTATAAACTGAATCAAAGACCATACAAAATAAGGAACCAACAACTGAAAAAAACGTCTTTTACAATTATTTAAAAAAAGCTCTAAATCAAAATTGACTAATTTACACGTACTGTCTATTCTATAATTCAACCAACCACTAACAGCCATAAAAGCTGGCATATGAAATGAATAAATTAAGTTCCACACATGATCATTATGACACCCATCATGAAGAAAACTCTGAATGGCATGTCCAATGACAACTAATATCATGAGCCATCCCTTCAGAGAATCTGCCCAAATCAATCTTATTTTCATAATAACTATTTATCTACTATACCACAATTGTAATGGTGCATAATAGAAAGGTTTTAAACAATAATCTTTTATCAATCTTTTGAATATGGCAACCTTTCTATGTTTGCTTGTTTCGTCCTCTCCATGACGAAGTCGAGTTGCTCGAATCGCCTGTTTAAAAAAAGGATCTAAGTCCTCGATATGCTCCCACTGAGTATATATCTTATCCTTCGTTTCCGAGCATTTAAGGTATTTGTATACCAATGAAGAAAATATAGCTTGATCGTGACGATTTTCTATCAATGATGAATGCTGAGAAGAACGTTCTTCCGGTGTAACATCCATTGCGAGTTTAGGGTTGGATATCATCAAATCACGCCATTCACGTACAAATTGTTTTGTGAATTCACTTACCTTAAACATAGGTGTTGCCTGATATTGGTAGCACTTTGGCCAATTTTTCCCATTTGATGAAAACATATCCAACAACTCCTTACGTGTCCACCTATCAGTCCTTTGATAAATTCGCTGAACGATAATATCATGGTTCTCCAACTTCTTCCAATATTTGGACCATTCTTTAGATGGATATACAGAACAACCTGCATCACAATAGACAATTATATCCCCATCTTGAGATCTTTCCATTGTGGATAGAATCACATCAGGCTTCCAACTCCATAAACCTCCTCCTCGTTTTATCTTAATAACTTCCGATTTTAGAAGTTCATCTGACAAATCCTCAATTCCATAGGCATAAATTTTATCAAATACCTTAATAGATTTAACAGAAGCAACAATTTTGTTTTTTGCCGCCTCATACCCATCGTCTCCGTAAGTTATAAATATTCTATCCATTTATTTTATTCAATAATCCTAATATCACTCTTGTAACATGATATTTTTCGTCATTTTCCAAAGCGACAAAATACATTGTCAAACAAGTAACAAATATTGATCCAACAAAAGAAATAATCAAACGTCCATCGAAAAGATAGAAATTAAACACAATTACAGAGAATATAATAACTAGAAGTATTGGAAACATAGATTTTATTATAACTCGCTTAAAAAAGAACGTGATAGAAGCTCCGGATATGTCTTTTAAGAAATATATTCTCAACAAAGAGGATGCGAATTCAGTAATAACAAACCCGAACATTATATATTCTACCCTCAGGTCTAATATTTTTACAATTAAAGCTAAAGGCAAAGCTCCTAATTTCACAGTATAAATCACCAAATTATATTTTTTTATATTTCCTACCGCTTGAATTGCAGCTCCAATTCCTATTGTCATTTGATCCATCGTAGCTGCAATAATTACACATCGGCAGAAAAAAACAGCATAATCAGGAACATCTCCAAGCCATAACTTCAACAAGACTGGCATTTCGAAAACACAAGGAATACAAATCATACTCATTAAGACAAACGCAAACTTGGACTCTATTTCGCACAAACGAATCATTTTATTTCTATTCTCTTCTCCTTCAGCTTTCATTAATTGTGGATTTATTGCATTACAAACAGATAAACAAACAAACTGAACGGAAGAACTTACATTAAAAGCTATTCCATAAGAAGCATTTACTACAGTTCCGCAGATTTTATTTATAACAATTGCAATTCCTTGATTTTTAACAAATAAACAAAACGAACTAAAACTGGTCCACATAGCGAAAGAAAATAGATCTCTTAAATAAAACCTATCAAACTTACAAAGATGTAAATCAGAAGCTTCCTCATACTTTATCCTTGAATATACAAAAAACGAAAAGAAATTAAACACACTTATTCCTCCCATCAAAATTCCGTAGAAAATTAGTTTATCCCAACAACAAGAAGACACAATAAAAGCGACAACAACTTTCAACACGCCATCTAGAACATCTACAATTGAAACAAAAACTATGTTTTCATGCGAAACAAGCAAGGCCTTAAAAGGTGCAGTACAAAATGTAATAAAAAGACTTAACGTCACAGTATAATAAATACATTCTGCAGCATAAAGTCTTTCTGGTAATATCCTTAAATATCCATCAAAAAGAAATCTTGATACAATCAATAATATTAATACCAACACAATACCTAAAAGGATATGTAAATTTACACTATTCTCAAAAATTGTACGTGATTTTTTAACATCATTTTTTCCCTGATAAAAAGACATAAACCGCTGCGTTGTAATCATCAATGCATTTGTCATAAAACCAAGCATTGCTATTACACCTCCAATAAGTGAATATGTACCAAAATCATTACTTCCTAGTGTAGATAGGACCACTCGTGTTGAATACAAGCCAAGTATAACATTTGTAATGGTCTTACCATATTGGGCTATTGTATTTAAAACTACTCTATGAACAGGAGACATATTGTAAACTAATTAATCATTTTAATTCTATTTGGAGCACCATATATTACAGAATTATCTGGCACATCTTTGGTAACAACAGTACCAGCACCAATTGTCACATTGTTTCCTATTCTAATAGAACCAACAACTATTGCCCCCGTGCAAATTTTACAATCATCCCCAATTATAGGCTTATCATTCATACCAGAATGTTGAACTCCAATTGTTACATTTTGCCATATTTGGCAGTTTTTCCCAATAAATTCAGCATTAATTTCAGAAGAAAATCCATGTTGAATCACAAATCCTGACTGAATATTACTATTTTTCGTACATATAAATAATAGACTCTGAGGTTTATAAAACAATCCTAGAATTATTGATAAAAATTTACAGCGCTTATACAAGACAGATCGATATTCTGGATATCTAAAAACTTCAATAATATTTTCAATATCATATTCCTTTTTATGTAAAATAACTTCAATCCACCTTATCATATCAGATTTGATGATTGGATCTTTTGAACACCATTTATAACATAAATAAAAAGGCAAATATTTTATAAAAAAAAACAAAAACCTTAATCTCTTTTTCATGAGTATACGCTTTTTTTATTCTTAAATATTGGATTAAATAACAAACCGACAAGAAAATAAAAAAAAGGATATGTAATCCATGACCTAGATACAAGAAGAGGGAATAGTCCAATAGAAACAAATATGATGATTAATCGTATATTAAAATAACTATCAGACCCCGTTATTTTAAAAAATATCCTCCTTAAAATAGTACAACCAATTAAAAGTCCCGGAATTAATCCAAACTGCATCATCAATTCTAAAAAAATATTGTGACAATAACAACCCCATACAGAAGCTGTTTTAGAAGCAATAATGTTCAAATTGTAAAGGTATATTCTATCCATAAAAAAACCACCTCCAATAAAAGGGCGTTCACAAGAATAAAGCCATGCTGCATTTCGTAATGAATCTCTGACTTCATCATCACCAAGATTATTATATAATAAACCTTCTACTACCCTTGTACTAACACCTAAAGAAGCAAACAAATCAATTATACAACTCAAAATTTGATCCTTATACAAAATATAAGCCACAAATAAACCGGAAAAAAATAATATCAAATATATAACCTTTTTAATTGTCAATCTCACAGAACATGTAAGTATAAGCCCCAAAATTGAGCTTAACAATGGACCACGAGATCCACTAAACAAAACAATAACAAAACCCAAAATAACAAATAACAAGTCAAACTTCTTTTTTTCAAAAAGGAAACTCGAAAAGAAAAGCACTATAGGCAAAACACAATTATACCCAACATCTTGACTATAGACGTCAACTTTAGAAAAGACGACACAATTTAAAAACTCAATAAAAATAATTAAAAAACCAACATATCTTAAGTAAAACAACAAATTCTCAACATCTTTTATCAAAAGTGACATAAACAAATAAGGAATACACCATAACAATATCATTCTGTTCATATCAAATTTTAACCCATCATCAGAGCATTCTATGTATGAAAAGAAATAAATCATCAACAACAAAATAAAAAAAAATAAAAAATTTACATTTCTAAATATACGACTAGCTGCAGGTAAAGCATTTACAATACCCAAAATATAAAGTATTTGAAGAATTCTAAAAAAAATTGTTTGTTTTGATTCCTCTCCAAAAATAGATCCTAATAACCCAGTAATAGGAACCCATAATACAAGATAGCTTAATCCTAAATTAATACTATCATATTTTTTTATAAAAAGACCAGGATTATTAACTACATTCATAATTATTCTATAGTCTTTCAAGTATTTTTTTTATTTGAGCATCCCAAGAATAATTATCTTGTGCAAATTCATGGATATACAATGATGTATTTTTTTTATCTTTAATCGATTCAAACCATTTTATAATATTTACTAAATCAAGTGGACTTTCGTCGGATTTGACAATAAGAGATTTTTCCTTAATCTCATATTCTATTCCTTCCGCATCTGAAAGTACCATTAACATACCTCTTGATGCATATTCCTTTACTTTTAAGGATGAATTAGCAAATACATTGCGACGATGATTACCAAGAGCAGCAAGGGCTATATCTGCCCTTGCATATGCCTCGTCAAGTTTCTTTCCAGACAAAGATCCGGTAAATTCAATATCATCCAAAACATCTAAACGCTCTGCTTGATCTATCAATGATTTTCCTGCTGATTTATCACCAACCATAATTAATTTTATGTCGTGTTTTCCAGTTTCCTTAACATAGTTGCTTAAACCAACAATTGCTCTGTCATATCCATTCCAAACAGAAAAATTACTTACTGCTATGATATTTATATATTCATCTGGATTTTTATGTTGATATGGATTAGATTCGACATCTATTCCATTTTCTATTCTAACAGTATCTGCAAAAAGAAATTTCTTGTCATCAGCAACAATAACCACAAGTTTTGAATATAAAGTCATGATATATATGTCCATTATAACTAATATAGTTCCTAATAGAGTCTTGATAGCAGATAGATACCTTTTGTTGGACAATGCCGCTTTTACCCTTGCCAAACTTTCTTGATATGGAGGATAAGTCGGAATTTCGGATATAATTTTCACACTCAACTTCTTACACATAAGAATTATTTCTCGATAATACTTATGGCGAAGCAATTCAAATCTAGCATAACAAAAAACACATGTTTTTAGATAATCCTTTATCTTCAATAATTGAAATTTGTCAGAAATGTCAATTTTAGTAATTTTTCCATCTATATTTCGAACATATGCTTCAGAAGAATCTCTTACAAATAAAATCAGACATTCATATCCTTGTTCAGAAAACGCAGAAGCTTGAGAAACAATCTTTTTATATACACCTGAAGACTCATCAATAGGAGCCATTGTTAAATATAGTATTTTCTTCATATATCGTCATTTGAGACATTAGTTTGAAAAAAGATTTATACTAAATTATCACAAAGAATCATATTCTTTATATTTTTTTAACATCAAATTGTCATAAACGACTATTAATTCCATCGAATTCGATGGGATTAAAATTAGGATTAATTATTAAGAGTTTCCCATATTCTCAAACAGTCAATAGCATCCTTAAGACGCAGCCAATTACCGATAATCTCATTTGTCGTCAATCATAAATCCAATCATTGACCCAAAAAAAATTTAATTTCCTCCGGAGTCAAGAGGCCACTCTTTTTTATATTATCTTGTATATTAATCAGATGATTCGAGTTAAGTTGAGTTTTATAAGAAAAGTCTGTTCCGTCAAAATGAGACAACTGTCCTTTTATAGGATTGGCACAATTAATATACGAAACATGGTCAAGAAAATCATAATCGTCTGGCGTTATTTCTATTTGAAGTTGAAGTAGATGCTGTCGGCGAAAAGGATTTATACTAGAATTTATCAGTACAGAACAAACTAAAACCCTATCCTCAGATATTCCAGCTATAACATAAAATTTCTGATGATCCACACCATCAAAATCACCAAGAAACACAGCCCCTGGCTGTATAAGTGCGGAATGTTATTTTATAAGATCAGCAAAAGAAACCATATATCTTATGCCAAATTTTTCTGGGATTCAAGCGTCTGTGTAATATACTCTATATCTTGACTATCTAAACCCGCTTCTCTTGCTATTGATTCCCAACTGATTGCAAAATCTTTTGCCGTAGATCTCCATGCAATGTCATGTGATTTTTCCTTAATCTCATCATATGACAAAGCCCCATAAGTATTTACAGACCAATCTAATGCATCAATATCTGATTTTGATAGTTTGTTAAGATCTGCATTCTGTAGTGGGACAACATACATCCAATCCTCAATAGCAAACATTTTTTTCAAACCTTCTGTATCAGACATGTACGAATCACCACGTACAATTTTTAATATGTCGTATACCCTTGAAGGGACTGGTCCTGCATCCATCGCTATATAAGTGTCACCCAAAATAGGCATTCCCCAATCTTGCAAATGTTTACGCTCCGCAAAATAGAGAACCTTAAAGATCTTATGCAGATCCCGCCTTTCAAGTTTATTGGCAACATATAATATTGATTGAGTTGCCTTTTCTTTATTGAATATTATCTGGCTATTTTCCATAAATCAGAACTCTATTTTACTTTACAATCCTAAAATTCGCAACAAAGATATAATTAAGGATAATTTGATTAATGATTGATTATCTCTGAATCATCAATCATCAATCATCAATCATCAATCATTAATCATCAATCATTAATCATCAATCATTAATCATCAATCATTAATCATCAATCATTAATCATTAATCATCAATCATTAATCATCAATCATTAATCATCAATCATTAATCATCAATCATTAATCATCAATCATTAATCATCAATCATTAATCATTAATCATTAATCATCAACCTTTCATCATTTCACGATTCCCTTCTCCAGATATTCAGCCAAGTTTGTTCTCACCTTAGCCGCCTCAGCGTCGGCAGCCACTTTAGCCATATCATGGCGAACCATAAGTTCAACCAATTGTTCGAAAGTTGTGGTCTGCGGATTCCAACCAAGCTCGTTCTTAGCCTTAGTTGGGTCACCCCAAAGGTTGACAACGTCTGTAGGACGATAGAAGTCTTCTGAAACGCGAACCAACTCTTTGCCGACAAGTGCCTTATTAGCAGGATTTTCCACTGCGACACAGATACCTTTCTCGTTCAATCCCTCACCCTCGAATTTAAGTGTGATACCAGCATGTTTGAACGCAAGGTCCGTAAACTCACGAACTGAGTGCTGCACTCCCGTCGCAATAACGAAATCTTCTGGTTTATCATGCTGAAGGATAAGCCACATACACTCTACGTAGTCCTTAGCATAACCCCAGTCGCGAAGAGAATCAAGATTTCCTAGATACAAACAATCCTGCTTGCCCTGAGCAATACGAGCAGCGGCAAGAGTGATCTTACGAGTGACGAAAGTCTCTCCACGTCGCTCCGACTCATGATTGAAAAGGATACCAGAGCAGCAGAACATATTGTAAGCCTCACGATACTCCTTGATGATCCAGAAGCCATAAAGCTTAGCGACTGCGTATGGAGAATATGGGTGGAAAGGAGTCTTCTCATTCTGAGGAACTTCCTCCACTTTTCCATAAAGTTCAGAAGTAGACGCTTGGTAGATCTTACAAGTCTTCTCAAGGTGGTTAGTACGAACAGCCTCAAGGACACGTAGAACACCCACTGCATCAACGTCAGCAGTGAACTCAGGAGCATCAAAGCTAACCTGAACGTGAGATTGTGCCGCAAGGTTGTAGATTTCAGTAGGTTGCACTTTGCCAACAAGTTTCACAAGAGACATCGAGTCGCCCATATCGGCATAGTGAAGATGGAAGTGAGGAGTTCCCTCAAGATGAGCGATACGTTCACGAAAGTCTACTGAAGAACGACGGATAATACCATGTACTTCATATCCCTTAGCAAGAAGAAATTCACTCAAATAAGAACCATCCTGACCAGTTACGCCAGTGATTAGTGCGATGTTTTTTGACATTGTATATAAAATTTAGCCCCCTCAATCCCCCTAAAGGGGGAGGCCTGGTTAATACTTTAAATTATAAGTAGAAATTGATTTATTTCCTGTTTTTCAATGAAATCTAATCTTCAGCACCTGCCAAAGTCCCCTTTAGGGGATTTAGGGGCTATTCTAAACTATTTTTGTACCACTCAAACAACTTCTTCACTCCATCCTCAATTTCAACCTTATGAGTCCAGCCCAAAGAATGTAACTTACTGACATCAATCAGTTTACGCATTGTACCATCAGGTTTAGATGCATCAAATTCAACAGTACCCTTGAATCCGACAGCCTTGACCACAAGTTCAGAAAGTTCACGAATAGTAAGTTCCTTACCAGTTCCGACATTGATGTGGCAATTACGAATTTCCCCGAGCGACGGAATAGCGCCACCACGACCAGTAGAATGGTTACGATCCACCACTCCATCAGCCTTAACACCGTAGTGAACACTTGAATACTTTTCGATACCGATAATATCAGAGAAATTAACGTTAAGAAGGACATGGACAGAAGCGTCTGCCATATCCTCACTCCACAAGAACTCACGAAGAGGCTTTCCTGTACCCCAAAGGCGAACAAGATTGTCCTCGATGCCGTAGAACGCAAGCACCTTACGGATAACACTCTCATCAGAAGTTTCATCAATGACATAACGCACCGTCTCACCATTCTCCTTAATATTCGCACCTACAGGACGAATTTTAAGGTCATTGCGGATAGCAGCCCAATCATTATCATTGATCAGTTTTGCCAAATACACCTTACGCATCATGGCAGGCATGACGTGAGAGTTCTCAAGATGGAAATTATCGTTAGGTCCATAAAGATTAGTAGGCATTACAGCGATATAATTGGTGCCATACTGAAGATTATAGCTTTCACACATCTTCAGACCTGCAATCTTCGCAATAGCATATTCCTCATTAGTGTATTCAAGTTCAGAAGTAAGCAAGCAATCCTCCTTCATAGGTTGAGGAGCATTTTTAGGATAGATACAAGTACTTCCAAGGAAAAGTAGCTTCTCCACACCATGGGCATAAGCTTCTGATATGACGTTGCACTGGATCTTCATGTTCATCATCATAAAGTCGGCACGATAAAGGCTATTTGCCATGATACCGCCCACAAAAGCAGCTGCTAGAACAACCGCGTCTGGACGTTCTTCATCGAAAAACTTCTTTACAGCGTATTGATCAGTAAGATCAAGTTCTTTATGAGTTCGACCTACAAGGTTATTATAACCTCTAGATTTAAGATTATTCCAGATCGCAGAACCTACAAGCCCATGATGTCCTGCAACATAAATTTTACTTTCCTTATTCATTTTAAATCAAAGTACTTTATTCAAAAATGGTTAAGAATAAATTTCTCCATCAAGACTGTTCTATTATTCCAAGCATAACAATCCACCAACCAATTTATTACAATAATAATTAGTTTGATTTGTCACACAAGAAAGAGTCAGGGACAAACGCCCTTTTTCACTTCGAACACTTCTCTCAAACAGATTCTCTAAATCCACTTAATAGTTTTTTCCTTAAAACAGGTTACAAACGGGTTGCAAAATTACGATTTTATTAAAAAATGGCAAACAAATTCTATTAAAAATGGATTACGGCAAATGGTTCTCTTTTTAATTATCAATTCATACCTGACACAGGATAACCGACTTTGACATTTGAAGGCGAGAGAATGCGAAAAGACGTTTTCCTAGTTCATTGAGAGATGCACCAAGATG
>OCTX014559839.1_pt1 | contig 119783 bp, 107 predicted proteins | sample 1539691 | NCBI WGS metagenome assembly OCTX01 (sample SAMN02144231, study PRJEB22623) | gut metagenome | biome: sheep rumen | host: Ovis aries | place: New Zealand
AATGAAAGGAGGAGTGGTACCTCCAGGAATCGAACCGGGGACACACGGATTTTCAGTCCGATGCTCTACCAACTGAGCTAAGGCACCATGCTTTTATCTAAGCGGATGCAAAGGTAAGGAGTTTTTTTCAATCTGCAAAATATTTTCTCGTTTTTTTTGTCTTTGTGTGTTAAAAAAGGTCTGAAAAGTGAGATTTCTGCCATTTCCCTATCAAATTCATTTCTTGAGAGGGTTCCAGCCTTGGGCGCGTATTTCGAACTCGTTGTCGTCGCGGGTGACGAGCATGGAGCCCAGTTCGGGGCGGGTGATGTGGCCGATGAGGTGGATGTCGTCAAGGTCCTGTATCTTCTCATAGTCGCCTATGGGCACGGTGAAGAGCAGCTCGTAGTCCTCGCCTCCGTTCATGGCGCAGGTGGTGACGTTCATGTTGAGTTCTTCGGCCATGACGGCGGTCTGATAGTCGATGGGGATGTTCTTCTCGAACACGCGGCATCCGCAGTGGCTCTGCTGGCAGATGTGGAGCAGCTCGCTGGAGAGTCCGTCGCTGATGTCCATCATGGCGGTGGGGCGTATGTTGGCTTCGTGCAGGCGAGCGATGATGTCGCCGCGGGCTTCGGGTTTGAGCTGTCGCTGGAGCAGATACTCCTTGCCAGCAAAGTCGGGTTGGAACTCGGGCATGGGGGCCGCTACGCCTCCTTCGGCGGAAGTGGCTTTTTGCTTTTGCTGATGCTCGCGGAGCATTTGGTAATAAACGGTCTTTTCGCGTTCGAGCAGCTGGAGGCCCATGTAGGCTGCCCCCAGGTCGCCGCTGACGCAGATGAGGTCGGTTTCCTTGGCGCCGTTGCGATAGACGATGTCGCTCTCGGCGGCCTCGCCGATGCAGGTGATGCTGATGGCCAGGCCGGTGAGCGACGAGGTGGTGTCGCCGCCGACGATGTCGATGCCCCACTTGTCGCATGCCATGCGCAGCCCGCTGTAGAAGGCGTCCATGTCTTCCACGGTGAAGCGTTTGCTCAAGGCGATGCTGACGGTCATCTGGCGCGGTGTACCGTTCATGGCGAAGATGTCGCTGATGTTCACCATGGCCGACTTGTAGCCCAGATGCTGAAGGTCGATGTAGGTGAGGTCGAAGTGTATGCCCTCCATGAGCATGTCGGTGGTGATGAGTACGCGGCTGTCGGGATAATGAAGAACGGCGCAGTCGTCGCCTACGCCGTACTTCGTACTTTGGTTCTTGCTCTCAAGGTTGTTGGTGAGGTGGTCGATGAGGCCAAACTCGCCCAGTTTTGCAATGTCTGTCATTTAAGCTCTTTTTATCATTTCACGCATGATTTCGGTCATCAGCGGCTGCGCCTTGTTGGCGGCCTCCTGCACTTCCTCGTGGCTCACCTCGACGGGCACGTCGAATCCGCCCAGGTCGGTGATGACGCTCACGCCGAAGGTCTTGATGCCGCAGTGGTGGGCCACGATGACTTCGGGCACGGTGCTCATGCCGATGGCGTCGCCTCCCATGATGCGGTACATGCGGTATTCGGCGGGTGTCTCGAAGGTGGGGCCCTGCACACCCACATAGACGCCGTGGACGACGCGTATGCCGCGTTCGTTGGCTATGCGGTCGGCCTCGGCAATGAGCTGGTGGTCGTAGGTTTCGTGCATGTCGGGGAATCGCGGTCCGGTGGGGAAGTTCTTTCCGCGGAGGGGATGTTCGGGGAAGAGGTTGATGTGGTCGGTGATGATCATCAGGTCGCCAATCTTGAATTCGGGGTTCATGCCGCCTGCGGCGTTCGAGACGAAGAGTGTCTTGATGCCCAGTTCGTACATCACGCGCACGGGAAAGGTCACCTGCTTCATGTCGTATCCCTCGTAGAAGTGGAACCGTCCCTGCATGGCCAGTATGTCCACGCCTCCGAGCTTGCCGAAGATGAGTTTGCCGGCATGGCCTTCGACGGTGGATACGGGGAAGTTGGGGATTTCTGTGTATGGGAACTCGTAGGTGTCAGTTATTTCTGAAGCTAATTGTCCGAGGCCCGTTCCCAGCACGATGGCTGTTGTTGGGCTTGTGGTCATTCTTTGCTTTAACCAGGATGCTGTTTCTTGAATTTTTTTGTACATAGCCAGTTATTTTTTTGTTGAAGTCTTCTTCTTGTTCGAGCATGAACTTGATTCTTATGGGCAGCTGGTAGATGTTGGCTTTGGCCTCGTCGCTCAGTCCCTCCATGGCGAGCAGCCTGACGGCGTCCTTCTCGGTGGTGATGATGGTCTTGGGCGAGGGCATGGAGGCGAATCGCTTGTTGATGCGTCGTATGTCGCGCTGTGTGAACTGGTGGTGGTCGGCAAACGTCATGGGTGTGATGTTGTGGGTGTAGGCCGTCAAGTCGTTCATCAGCTGCTTGGGCGAAGCGATTCCTGTGAGCAGCAGTATCTGCTCGTTGGCTGTGATGCTCGCGAGTGTTCGCGTTGCTCCGCCGTAGAGGGGCTGCATGTCTTCGTAGGCCAGGGTGGTGAAGTAGAGTTCCTGGTAGGGGAACAGGTCCATGGCCTTGGTGATGACGCGGTACTCGATGGGCTTCAGCTCGGGCGGACATTTGGTTATGATGACGATGTCGGCTCGGCTCTTGCCGTCCTTGGGTTCGCGCAGTCGGCCTGCGGGCAGCAGCTTGTCGTAGATGATGAGGCGGTGGTAGTCCACGAGCAGGATGTTCACGCCTGGTTTCACGTATCGGTGCTGGTAGGCGTCGTCGAGCAGCACCACGTCGATGTCCTTCACCACCTCGTTGCTGGTGAGCCGGTCGATGCCGTGGCAGCGGTCGCGATCGACGGCCACGTCAACGTCGGGAAACTTCTTCTTCATCTGGAAGGGTTCGTCGCCGATGACACGCATGGGCGTCTGGCTGTCGGCCAGCACGAATCCTCGGCTCTTGCGCTTGTAGCCTCGGCTGAGCACCGCCACCTTGCACTGGCTCTTGAGCAGTCGCACCAGATATTCCACGTGGGGAGTCTTGCCCGAACCGCCCACGGTGATGTTGCCCACCGCGATGACGGGCACCTTGAAGCTGCGGCTCTTCAGCAGCCCTAGCTCGAAGAGTTGGTTGCGCACTTTCACCCCCAAGCCGTAGATCCAGCTTAGGGGCAAAAGCCATTCGTTGATTTTGATGAGGTCGCCTTCCATGGTGTTGCTGTTCTGGTGCGCGTTACTCCACTCTGATGACGAAAGGAATGCGCGCCTGAATGGCATTGTGGTAGTTCATGCGCTTGAGCATCATGAAAGGCTCGTAGAATTCACCCAGCGTGGCCTTGAGTTTGGTGTTCAGGTAGTTTTCGCCCTTGTTCTCATCCAGCAGTTGGTCCATCCAGTCGTCTGGGGCCGGATAAGGCTCGGTGTGGAATATGTCGAGCTTGGCCAGTTGGGCGGCTTTGGCCACGGCCAGGTCGAGTCCGCCCAGCTCATCGACGAGTTTGATGCGCAGAGCGTCCTGTCCCAGCCACACGCGGCCCTGGGCAATCTTCTCCACGGCTTCGTCGGGCATTTTGCGTCCCTCGGCCACGCGCGAGCGGAACAGCTTGTAGCCCCGGTCGATGTAGGTGTTGAGCATGGCCATTTCGTTGGCGTTGAACGGGCGGGCGCGTGTGCCGAAGGTGGCGTTCGCGTTGGTCTTCACCTCGTCAAACTTGACGCCCAGTTTCTGAGTGAGCAGCTCGCTCACGTCGGGGAACATGCCGAAGATGCCGATGCTGCCCGTCAGTGTGGTGGGCTCGGCCACGATGTAGTTGGCGATGCTGCTGATGTAGTAGCCGCCCGATGCGGCCATGCCGCCCATCGACACCACGACGGGTTTCTTGGCCTTGAGCTGTTTCATGGCGTGCCATATTTGCTCGGAGGCGTAGGCGCTGCCGCCGCCCGAATTGACGCGCAGCACCACGGCCTTCACGTCGTCGTCGTCGGCCAGTTCGAGCAGGTCCTTCACCACCTTCTTGCCCACAATCAGGTGTTCGCCGGGGCTCATCGGGTCGGTGGAGTCTTCATCTACTATGTTTCCGAAGGCATAATAGACGGCAATCTCCTCGCCCTCGCTCTTGTCTTTCTTCACGTTGCCCATGTCGGCCAGGTTCAGCTGGTTGATGTCGTCGTCCTTGTCGAGCTTGAGCAGGGTTTTCACCTCGTTCTTCACCTCGTCGGCATAGACCACCTTGTCGGCCAGTTTCATCTTCAGGTACTCGGCGGTGGTCTTGAAGATGGTCAGACTGTCAGCATAGAGGTTGAGCTGTTCCTTGCTGATCTTGCGGCTCAGGCAGATGTCGTTGACCACGTTGTCCCAGATGCCGTTGACATAGACCGACACCTGCTCGCGGTTGGCGTCGCTCATCTTGTCGGCGGTGAACATTTCGGGAGCGCTCTTGTAGGTTCCCACCTTCGAGAGCTGCATCTTCACGCCCACCTTGGCCATGAGGTCTTTCAGGAACATGGGCTGTGCGGCCATGCCGTGGATGTCAATCATGCCCTGCGGGTTGATGAGTATCTTGTCGGCGGTGCTTGCCAGGTAGTATTCGGGCAGGGTGTAGGTGTCGCCGTAGCTGACAATCCACTTTCCCGCCTTCTTGAAGTCCATCAGAGCGCGGCGGATGGCCTGCAGCGAGGCGTACGAGTCGGGCGAGAAACCGCCAGCCTCGATGTAGATGCCCTTGATCTTGTCGTTTTTCTTGGCTTTCTCAATGGCGCTGAGTATTTGGTCCAGCCCCAGGGCGTCCTCGCCGCCACTGGTGAATTTGCTCATCAGGTTGCTTTCCGAGCGCTCGTCCAGCGCTTTGTTCAGGTTGAGCACAAACACACTGTTGTCCTTCACGCTCTTGGTCGATTCGCTCGAGGCTACCATGCCCACCAGGCTCATGACGCCGAAGATGCCCATGACCACGAAGAACAAAATGAGGCCAACGACGGTGGCCAGCACATACTTGAAGAAATCTTTCATTTTTAGTCTCCTTATAACTGTTTTGTGAATAATTGCTGTTCAATAAGGCATATTTTGTGCAAATATAGCAATTTCTCTGATGATAATCAAAAAATTTTGATTAATTTTGCCCAAAACTTGAACAAATCGGACTAAAACAAACATAAGTAATGAGAAAAAGCAAATTTTCGCGGCTCCTCTCTGTGGCCGCGGCAAGTGTGTTGGTGCTGGCGTTGCTGTCGGCCAAAAAGCACGACGTGATAACCGTCTTCACCGTGGGCGATTCCACCATGGCCGACAAGTCGCTCAAGAACGACAACCAGGAACGCGGCTGGGCCATGATGCTGCAGGGATGGTTCACCGAGCAGGTAAGGGTCGATAACCATGCCGTCAACGGCCGCTCCACCAAGAGCTTCATCGACGAAGGCCGTTGGCAGAAGGTGCTCGACCTCATCCGCCCCGGCGACTATGTAGTCATTCAGTTTGGCCACAATGACGAGAAACCCGACCCCAAGCGCCACACCGTGGCAGGCGGCTCCTTCGATGACAATCTGCGCCGCTTTGTCCGCGAAGCCCGCGAGCGGGGAGCCCAGCCTGTGCTGATGAACGCCGTGGTGCGCCGCAACTACCAGCTCAAACCGCCGGCTGGCGAGGACGAGGCCCTGCGCGACGCTGCCTACAAGGAATACACTGGCGAGGAGGTGGACACCATTGTCGATACCCACGGCGCCTATGCCGAGGCACCGCGGCGCGTGGCTCGCGAGATGGGGGTGCCCTTTGTCGATGCCACTCGCATCACCCGCGACTTGGAGAACTCGCTGGGCAAGGAGGGTTCGCGCCGTCTGCACATGAATTTCAAGCCTGGCGAGCACCCCTCGCTCCCCGACGGCCGCGGCGACAACACCCACTTCCGTGTTGAGGGCGCCCGCCGTGTATCGGGCCTTCTGGCCGAAGCGCTCTGCCAGCAGGTGCCCGCCCTGAAACGTTATCTGCGCCACTACGACCTGGTGGTGGACGCCAACGGGCGCGGCGACTTCTTCACCGTCCAGGAAGCCTACGATGCAGCCCCCTTGGGTAGAAAAACCACCATCCTCGTGGGCGACGGCACCTGGACGAAACCCGCCAAGGTGAAAGGCAAACGCGTTAAGTTCACTCTTCGCAGCGGTGCGCGGTGGAAATAAACCGTTGTTTTACTAGCTTACATTATTCATAGTATATTTAACAACCTGTTTTATGAATAGTTTCAATAAAAAAAACAGAGAAAAACCAACAAAAACAGAGAAAAACAAAAGTTTTTTTCCTGTTTTTCCTGTTTTTCCCTGTTTTACTTACAAATACCATTTACCATGAAGAGCCGAATTCAGCGCAGTGAATAATCTAGGCTAGAATAAAGTCGTGAGTTATGAAAATATCTCACGACGTTATTTTTTTATTTCACAGCATTGCGAAATTATCTCTCGACGTTGCGTTCAAATTTTCTAGAGAATTTGAGCACAATGCCGAGCGTTATTTTTTTGTTTTCAAAAAAGCGCAATGCAATGCCCGATACGGACAAGGTGTCCTTAGAAAAAACAGGGAAAAACAAAGAAAAACCTAATAAAACCATTATAATTATCTTTGTTTTTTCCTGTTTTTCCTAGTTTTTCCCTGTTTTTCTTAGAAAGACTTGCAGTTCATCACCCTTCAAAGAATAGTTCTGAATGAACAATGTGTGATGAGATGACTTTTCTGTGCACATATTGTGCACAAATACTCGAGCGCGTTTTTTTGAACAAATTGTACACGGATTTTTTTCGTTTATCATTTCGCTCAGAAGTCGAGCCCCATCTCCACCACGTAGCAGCCGTCGTCGTACATTTCGCCGGCAGAGCGGAAAGTTGCGACGGGGTTCTGGTCTTGCAGCTCATCGTAGGTGGTGTTGACGATGCGGCCCGTGCGCTTTGCGGGAATGAAGTCGGAGTGCCCCTCTTCGTCGGCCACGCGCAGCAGTCCGTAAGCCTCAGCCTCGCCGACAAAGTTCTGATAGTCGTTCTTGTTCCAGAACTTCAGGGAGATACTTGACGAAGTGTCGGCCACGAAGCGCAGTTCACAGGCATGCTCGTTGGTGGGCTCGGGGTCCATGCCGCCGTCGGGTGCTTCAACAAGTTTGATGTCGCGGCCGTAAACAATCCAGTGGGTCACGAACTCCTCTTCCTCGCATTGCTCATGCCTGTCGAGCATCAGCACAAGTCCTGTTTTGTCGGCCAGCTCGCCTTTTACGGCTTGCCAGTCTTGCTCTACCACGGCCAGGACGAGCCGTAGCGTGGCCTCAAATCCGGGAGACGGCATGGGGCGACCCACAGAGGTGATGTTCTTGTATGTTTTCGTGGCAAACGGCTTCGCGTCCTTCGCCTTTTTTGTCTGTGCCGCCGTCGCTTCCGGCACCAAGACTGCCAAAACCATGATAACAACCGCCCAAAATGATATTCTTTTCATATCTTTCACCTTAAATTATATATATGCTTGTTATGCCGCAAAAATACGAAAAAAAATCGAAAAACAACATCAGCTGGCTAATTTTTCTAGAGAAATACTTGTTGTATAGTTGGAGCGGCAAACGGTTCAACTCAATAATTGCATTCCAATAATAGTTGTGTATTTCCCCTTCTGCCTCAACTTGGCAGAAGGGGATTTTTCTTTTTTCCGTTCTGCCACTTTGTCATACTGACACTTTTGGCACGGTTTTCGCATTCTTGGGGGCAGAAGAAAAAATAAAAGTCAAACATCAAATAATATAAAAAACAAAACAACTATGAACATCAAACCATTAGCAGACCGTGTGCTGATTCTTCCGGCACCGGCAGAAGAGAAAATCGGCGGTATCATCATTCCTGACACTGCCAAGGAAAAACCGCTTCGCGGAAAAGTAGTTGCCGCAGGCAATGGAACCAAGGACGAGGAAATGATTCTCAAAGAGGGCGACACCGTGCTTTATGGCAAGTATGCCGGCACTGAGCTGGAGTTCGAGGGCGAGAAATATCTCATCATGCGTCAGAGCGATGTGCTCGCAGTACTTGGGTAATTAAACGTGAAAGCGAAAAACAAAAAACGATAAAAACGAAAAAAACAGAACAATGGCAAAAGACATTAAATTCAATATTGACGCCCGCGACCTGTTGAAGCAGGGCGTTGACCAGTTGGCAAACGCAGTGAAAGTGACGCTCGGCCCGAAGGGGCGCAACGTTGTCATCGAGAAGAAATTCGGTGCTCCCCAAATCACCAAGGACGGTGTGACCGTGGCCAAGGAGATTGAACTGGAGGACAAGTTCGAGAACACAGGTGCCCAGCTTGTGAAGAGCGTGGCCTCGAAGACGGGCGACGATGCCGGTGACGGCACCACGACAGCCACCATCCTGGCCCAGTCCATCATCAACGAGGGCCTGAAGAACGTCACCGCCGGCGCCAACCCCATGGATTTGAAACGCGGTGTTGACAAGGCCGTCAAGGCTGTGGTGAAATTCATCGAGGACAATGCCGAGAAGGTGAACGACAACTACGACAAGATTGAGCAGGTGGCCACCGTCAGCGCCAACAACGACGAGGAAATTGGCAAACTGCTGGCCGATGCCATGCGCAAGGTTTCGAAAGACGGTGTCATCACCATCGAGGAGTCGAAGAGCCGCGACACCCACATTGGTGTTGTTGAGGGCATGCAGTTCGACCGTGGCTATCTCTCGGGCTACTTCGTGACCGATTCGGAGAAGATGGAGTGTGTGATGGAGAATCCTTACATCCTCATCTACGACAAGAAGATATCGAACATCAAAGACTTCCTGCCCATCCTGCAGCCTGCTGCAGAAAGCGGACGCCCCTTGCTCGTCATTGCCGAGGATGTTGACTCTGAGGCACTCACCACGCTGGTTGTCAACCGTCTGCGCGGTGGTCTGAAGATTTGCGCCGTGAAGGCTCCTGGCTTCGGCGACCGCCGCAAGGCCATGCTCGAGGACATCGCCGTGCTGACCGGTGGCATTGTCATCAGCGAGGAGAAAGGCTTGAAACTGGATCAGGCCACGCTCGAGATGCTGGGCACGTGCGACAAGGTGACCATCTCGAAGGACAACACCACCATCGTCAACGGTGCAGGCGAGAAGCAGGCCATTCAGGACCGCATCGCCCAGATCAAGAAGGAAATCGAGCTCACCACCTCTTCTTACGACAAGGAGAAGCTGCAGGAGCGTCTGGCCAAGCTGGCCGGTGGCGTTGCCGTGCTCTACGTGGGTGCCAACAGCGAGGTTGAGATGAAAGAGAAGAAAGACCGTGTTGACGATGCCCTTTGTGCTACCCGTGCAGCCATCGAAGAGGGTGTTGTGGCCGGTGGCGGAACCACTTACATCCGTGCTCAGGAGGCTCTCTGCAACGTCAAGGGCGACAATGCCGACGAGCAGACAGGTATCAACATCGTATGCCGTGCCATCGAGGAGCCGCTGCGCCAGATAGCCGTCAACGGCGGTAACGAAGGTGCCGTGGTGGTTCAGAAAGTGCGCGAGGGCAAGGGCGACTATGGTTACAATGCCCGCACCGAGCAGTACGAGGATTTGCGCAAGGCAGGTATCATCGACCCGGCCAAGGTGGCCCGTGTGGCCCTGGAGAACGCCGCTTCCATAGCAGGCATGTTCCTCACCACCGAGTGCCTCATCGTTGACAAACCCGAGAAGGAGCCAGCCATGCCTATGGGCGGTGCTCCCGGCATGGGCGGCATGATGTAATATTGACAAGGTGAAGTGCAGTTTTGCAAACTTCAGATATCAAAAACGGGGATGACGGCTTGGTGTCATCCCCGTTTTTAGGTATTTTCCGTTTTTTAAGATTTTTTCATGAGTAAGTATTTTTTTGTTTACAATTTTATTTTTACCTTTGCAGAGCGAAAAGTATCGGAGTGATTCCGACAATTATATTTTTTTGATTTGTTTTAGTAGATTAGTTTTTAAGTAGTTTGTTTTTTTGGAAATCGGTTGTCGTGATGACATCCGATTTTTTTTGTGCCCTTTTGTCATTTTTCTTTTCCTGCCAGGCCTTTAAGTCGGGATTTTTGTCTAATTTTGCAGCATGGAAACAAAAATCGACTGGAAGAAGGTCATCATGTTCATCGTGATTTGTGGCGGTTTGATCTACATCACCGAGTCCTACCTGATGTCGTTCGGCATCCTGTTGTTGCTGTTTGTGGTGTATGACTTCATCAGCAAGAAAGCCGAACAGGAAAAAGAAAACAACGAAGAAGAATGAAACAGCTCGTCAGTCTCTATCAGCAGTGGAGTGGGGCAGCGCCTGCTCAGGTGGTGCAGTTGCCGGGAGCCGGCAGCAACCGCCGGTATTTCCGTCTTGAGGGTCCCAAGGGCGACACGGTGGTGGGTGTCATTGGCACCAGCCGCGACGAGAATCATGCCTTTGTCTGTCTAACCCGCCATTTCACTCAGCGCCAGTTGCCCGTACCGCGCATCCTGGCTGTCAGCGACGACGAGTTGCGCTATCTGCAGACCGACCTTGGCAACCTGTCGTTGTTCGATGCCATCAAAGGTGGGCGCGAGTCGGGTGGACGCTACAACGTGAAGGAGCAGCAACTGTTGCGCCGCACCATCCGCGAGCTGCCCAACATCCAGATGCGTGGAGCCCGCGGGCTGGACTGGCAAAACTGCTACCCGCAGCCCGAGTTCGACGAGGACAGTGTGCTCTTCGACCTGAACTACTTCAAGTATTGTTTTCTGAAGGCCACCGATTTGGATTTCCACGAGCTGAAGTTGGAAGCCAATTTCCGGCTCTTTGCCAAGGATTTGACCGCCGAGAAAAGTGACAGTTTCCTCTATCGCGACTTCCAGGCGCGCAACGTGATGTTGGTGGATGGAGCACCTTATTTCATTGACTATCAGGGCGGTCGCAAAGGTCCGTTCTACTATGACTTGGCTTCGTTTCTTTGGCAGGCCTCGGCCAAATACTCCAACAAACTGCGTCGCGAGCTCATCTACGAGTATTACAACGCCTTGAAACTCTATACCGAGGTGCCTTCGAAGCATCATTTTGTTGACAGGCTGAGTTTGTTTGTGCTTTTCCGCACACTGCAGGTGTTGGGAGCCTACGGCTTTCGTGGCTATTTTGAGCGCAAGAAACACTTCATCGACTCCATTCCGCCCGCCATCCAGAATCTGCGCGAGCTGATAGGAGCCGGCGGTGCCCAGCCCTCGGCCCTCACATCGAATCTTCAGCACCAGTATCCTTACATGGTCGATATGCTCAAGCGGCTCACCGAACTGCCTCAGTTTGCCCAAATAGAGCAACCAGCACTCAGTCGTGCCGACGGCTACCGAACCACTGAGAACAATCCCTACAAGGCGCATCCTCAGGACGGGCCAGCCACATTCTCGAAATACGACGGCAAGGGCCCCCTGGTGGTGCGGGTGTTCAGTTTCTCCTATCGCAAGGGCATCCCCGACGACGAGAGCGGCAATGGCGGCGGCTATGTGTTCGACTGCCGTTCCACCCACAACCCCGGCCGGTACGAGCCCTACAAAAAACTGACCGGCCTTGACGAGCCGGTCATACGTTTTCTGGAGGACGATGGCGAGATTCTCACCTTCTTGCAAAGTGTCTATCGGCTGGCCGATGCCCATGTGGCCCGCTACATCCAGCGCGGGTTCACCTCGCTGATGTTCTCGTTTGGCTGCACAGGTGGCCAGCACCGTTCGGTCTATAGTGCCCAACACCTGGCCGAACATATCCACGATAAGTTCGGTGTCGAGGTGCGCATCGTGCATCGCGAGCAGCACATTGAGCAGGTGCTTGAGGCCCGGTAGCGCCGGAGTGCGCTTTATGGCAGAATGGGCTCACCCATTTCTGACTTTTCTGTGTCTTTCTGGTCGAGTTTGAAGAGCATGAACTTCGGGCTCTCTGCCGTGCAGGGTGTCCATGCGCCATCTTCTTTCTCGCCGTTGGGATTGCTGTATTTGGCAAAGTTGGTCCATGCCGTCAGCATCTTCTCGGCCAAGTCCCAGTCGCCTTGAGTCCAGGGTCGCCAGCAGTGTTTCAGCGACTTGAAGACAAACCACAGGTCGCTTGAGTGGAAGGCGCCCTGCAAGCGGTTGGTGATGTCGGGATGTTTGCCGTCGTCGGGCAACGGGCGGGCAAACTCGTAGGCCCATGCCTTGCCGCCCTTCTCCTGGCGCACTTTGCAGAACTCGGCAATGCCAGGCCCCATTGCTCCCATGTCGTTCAGTGTGTAGCCAATCATGTAGGGCACGTCGGCAATGCTCCCTTCGCGGGCCGCTTCGTCGAAACTCTTCAGACTGACGTAGCCATCGACAATCGGTCGCTCCATGACGATGACATCGCTCTTGTTGGCCATGTTGTAGATGGTGGTCAGCGAGTAGAGCACCTCGGTGGAGGCGGCGCGCATCTTCTTCAGGTCGGTCAATCCGGCCCAGTCCATCACCTTCTTTGTTTCGGCCTCAGCCTCTTTCAGCGTAGGGTTGTAGGTGAAGAACTTCACCATCGGGGTGGCTGGTTTGGCCTCCTCGCCCTCTTTGGGTGGCACGTTCAGTCCGCCGCCACTCATGATGACAGCCTTGTGGAACAATCCGCGCGCCAGTGGCGATTCGCACAAAGTGCGCACACTACCTGCTCCGGCGCTCTGTCCGAAAATGGTGACGTTGTTGGGGTCGCCGCCAAACTGTGCGATGTTCTGCTTGATCCACTTCAACGACTGTATCTGGTCCAAAATGCCGTAGTTGCCCGACACCTTGTGAGGGCTTTCCTCGGACAGCTCGGGATAGGGCATGAATCCGAAGATGCCCAGGCGGTAGTTGATGGTGACGAGCACCACATCCTTCGACGCCCACTCCTGTCCGTCGAACTCAGGCTCTGAGCCCCAGCCCTCGCGGTAGCCTCCACCGTGAATCCAAAGTGCCACGGGCAGTTTCTTGTCGGTCATGCCCGGTGCTTTTGTCCACACGTTCAGATAGAGGCAGTCCTCGCTGTAGGGAGCCTCGTCGCCGTAGCCCCACTCCGAAGCGTAGAAGCCCGGGTAGTGGACGGCCTGATAGCCCGGATGGCCAAACTTGTCGCACAGGCGCACACCTTCCCATGCCACCACGGGCTGTGGCTCGCGCCATCGCAAGTCGCCGATGGGCGGTGCTGCATAGGGTATTCCCCTGAAGACATAGACACCGGCGTTCTCGGCCGGCACACCCTGTATCTGGCCACCTTCCACGGTAAGCACGGGATTGGCCACTTCGCCTTTGCAACCCAGTAGGAGCAGCAGCGGCAATGCTAATAACAGTTTCTTCATGTTTTTTGTTTTTTTTTGCTGGTTTAGGTTGATAATAGGTTTGGAATGTCTTTGCTGTGAAGCGTCCTCACTATCTTCCTCCCCCCCCCTCGGGGGGGGCGTTGGAATGAGGATACGCAAAGATAAAAAAAAAGGGGGTGAGTAGTAGAGCCGTGTGTTACATTTATTTTTTGTGCAATTTTTTCGTAACTATTTGTTACATGTAGAAAAGTTTTCCCCCTTTTGGTTGGCTTTTTCCATGTTTATGTGTATCTTTGCAATCGTTAGTTTAAACAACGAAGCCATGAAAAAAAGCAATCATTTCCTTTTCCCTAGATTTGCCCGTAGTGGCAGAAAGTGCAACAAGTTGTGTGCAACGGTTGGTCTGTTGGCGGTGGCTGTGCTCACGTGCTGCAAACCCGCACCGTCAGGTGGCAACGAACCGAGCAAGCAAGAGCCACCTGTCGAAGGTGCGGTTGCCGACACCAGCAAGTCGGCAGCGGCCAACCAGCAGTCTGCGTCAGCGCCAACAGCTGTCACCCACCTCACGTTTGAGCAGGCCAAGGCCATGGTGACGCCCGGCCAGAAGTACGACGAACAGTCCGTAGAGGCTCTTTTTGCCGCCATCGACCAACCCAAGGTGGCTGCCGAGCGTTACATTTGGGATGCCGACTTCGGGGGTGACAGTCCTGCCATCAGCTACACTTGGGGCAACCATGTGGCTTTCAAGGACTGGGAACTGACCAACACCGAAGCCAACTACTACGGCGTACACTTCAATTTCTTCTTCGACGACTCGCGCAAGACAGGCAAGCTCAAACAACTGGAAATCATCACCGACGATACCACTTTGTACGAGCAGTTCATGAGCGATGCCCGTGCGGCAGGCCTGAAGTTGGCGGGGCAGCTTGACAAAGCTGTCTATGGGCATGATGGAAAGGATTATGTGTTGAAAACGAGCAACGGGTCCATGTTCTTCATCCATGACTTCTCTGCCGACGGTGCCTACAGCCTTGAGCTTGGCTACGACGATGGCGCCGATGTGTGAACAGACAAAGACCATGCGCTTTGATAGATACTAAACCGAAGTATCGGGAGTAGAGATGCCATGCTACGACACCTCTACAACAACGAATATAACGAATTTTCCGAATACGCCCATGGCGGCAGCGAATGGCCTCAAGTGGCCAACGAATCATTCGAATCGCTGCATTCGTCAACATTCGTTGCATCCTTCGATGCATTGATAAGATTCGCTTTATTGTTAAATTCGTTGTTGTAGAAAACAACCGAAACTTCAGATACTTAACCAAAACTAAACAACTCAACCAACTCAACTAACAATGAAACTTCTACTATTTGCCCATCTGCTGATGGCACTTCATGGTGCTGACAGCACCGAGTTTACCCGAGGCATTGGAGTCTATCCGGGCGCCCCGAGTGAGTATTTCGCCCCTAGCGTCAGCTGGACAGACAATGGCGGACAACTCAGCAACGTGGCTCTCCATCGCGCAGCCTACGCTTCGTCGGCCTGCGACTACAACCATACGGCCCATCTTGTCACCGACGGGTTGTGCGATGCCGGCCAACCTGTCACCCTGAACGTCAGCACCCCTGCCGGACGCTTGGCCCGTCGCGAGTCTGAATGGGCCATCGACGGTGGGCCTTTCTCGCGGAACATCCTTATGGGGAGCCGCACTTGGCTACAGTTCGAATGGGGCGGTGATGACCGCGCCCTGTCGGCCACACTTTGCACGGCCAACCAAGTGAGGCTGCAGGGAATGGTGGCTTACGATGACCAGAAAGCCACACAAGGCTACCTTATCAGCATACAACAGTCTGCCGACGGCACGAACTGGCAGACCATTGGCCGGCTGAAGGGCGACGGGTTGCCAGGCCAACCCCTTCACTACAAGTTGCACTCCGACCCCAACAAGCAGGAAGCCCAAGAATATCTGCCAGCCCGCAGACTCGACGAAGTAATTCAGCTGGAGAATGCTCCTGCCGCCAGCCGTTTGCGCGTCTGCATGGAGATGGAGGGCGCCGCCCACTGGGATGTCCACGAACTGCAGTTGCTGGACGGCAACCGCCAACCGCTCGAACTGTTGCCCTCGCGGCAGTTCTCCAGCATGTGGATGAGCAACGGCGGTGGTGAACAGTGGATTTACGCCGATCTCGGCACCGTGCTGCCCCTCGAGGAATTGAGGCTCAGCTGGTATCTGCCCCCCGCAAAAGGTCAGGTGGAAGTGTCCGACGATGGACGCCAATGGCGAGCCATGGCTGACTTGCCCAGCGTTGACACAACGCCCAACGTACAGCAAACGCTCGCTTTGCATACCTCTGCCCGCTACGTGCGCTTGCTTCTGCACCAAACCGGCAGTGCCGGTTGCTATGCCCTGCGCGAGATGGAAGTGATGTCGAAAAAGCGCATTGTATATACGCCCCATCCAACCCCCGCCGTGCATCAGCCGGCTTTGGGCGTCCAGCAGCTGAGCGGTGGCAACTGGGTGTTGCAGCGCGCCTCGGAGGTGAAAGCCAAGGGCGAGGATATAGCCTCTTCGTCGTTCAGCCATCAGGGGTGGATTCCCGCCACGGTGCCGGGTACGGTGTTGGCTTCCTATCTGAACATCGGAGCCATTCCCAATCCTAACTATGGCGACGACGTTGACCAGATTTCCGAATCCTTCTTCCGTTCCAATTTTTGGTATCGCAACGAGTTTGAAGTCTCTCGGCAGTTGCTGGAACGTCCGCAGCAGTGGCTTCATTTCGACGGCATCAACTGGAAAGCCAATGTCTTTCTCAATGGTCAGTTGCTGGGACGCATCGAGGGAGCCTTCATGCGTGGGCGGTTCAATGTGACGGGGCTTCTTCGGGAAGGCACCAACTACTTGGCTGTCGAAGTGGTCTGCAACGACCATTTTGCCGCCATCAAGGAGAAAGACACCAACACTACCCAGTTCAACGGAGGATTGCTGGGAGCCGACAATCCTACGTTCCATGCCACGGTGGGGTGGGACTGGATTACCACGGTGCGAGGTCGCGAAGCAGGCATTTGGAACGAAGTGTATCTTTCGGCCACCGAGCTGGTCACCCTGAGCGACCCCTACGTTGAAACCCATTGCGAGGCCGACGGAAAGACGGTGCGCGTCAGTCCGTCGGTGTTTGTGCGTAACAATGATGTACGAACGGCCAAGGGTGTGTTGCGTGGCTGGATCGGCAATGTGCAGTTTGAAAAAAACGTCGTTGTTCCCGCCGGTTCGGAACAGCAGGTGTCGTTCTGCCCCGATGAGTTCCCGCAGCTGACGGGCGAGCATTTCCGCCTGTGGTGGCCCAATGGCTATGGCGAACCCTATCTCTACGATGCCGGGTTCTCGTTCAACCCCGATGGCAATGCGTCGGCCAACACCACCGCCCGGACGCCCCGATCCTCTTCTCCATCACCGTTGACCTACAAGGCGGGTTTGCGCGAAATGAAATATGTGGCCGCCACCGACAGCCTGCGCATTTATGTCAACGGCCGGCGGTTCATTCCGCTGGGCGGAAACTGGGGTTTCGACGAGCACAACCTGCTCTACCGCTCGCGTGAGTACGACGTGGCCGTGGGCTACCACCGCGACATGAACTTCACCATGATACGCAACTGGGTAGGCCAGGTGGGCGACGAGGCTTTCTACGAGGCATGCGACCGCCACGGCATCATGGTGTGGCAGGACTTTTGGCTTGCTAATCCCGCCGACGGCCCCGACCCTTACGACGAGCGCATGTTCCTGAGCAATGCTGAGGACTACGTAAGGCGCATCCGCAGCCATGCCAGCATAGGGCTTTATTGTGGACGCAACGAGGGGTTCCCGCCCGAAACGCTTGACCGCAAGTTGCGCGAGTATGTACACACGTTGTCGCCCGGCATTGAGTACATCTCCCATTCCTCGTCGCAGGGCGTAAGCGGCGGTGGCCCCTACCGCGCCTTGCCCATGAAGGAGTACTTCAGCCGACAGAGCGGAAAGATTCATTCCGAGCGCGGCATGCCCAACGTGATGAACATTGAGAGTCTGCGCCGCACCTTCAGCGAAGAGTCGCTTTGGCCGCAGAGTCTGCAGTGGGGACAGCACGACTTCACCCTGCAGGGGGCCCAGCGGGCTTCCGAGTTCAATGCCTTGATGGATCGGGGCTTCGGTCCTTCGCAGAGCGCCGAGGAGTTCAGCCGCCGCGCCCAGCTCATCAACTACAACGGCTACCGTGGCATGTTCGAATCGACCAGCCGTAGCCGTGCCGGACTGCTGCTCTGGATGAGCCATCCCTGTTGGCCCTCCATGGTCTGGCAGACCTACGATTATTACTTTGAACCCACGGCAGCCTATTTCGGTGCCAAGAAAGCCTGCGAACCGCTGCACATCCAGTACAATGCGCTCACCGACAGCATCGAGGTGGTGAACCACTCAGCCGGTCAGCGCAAGGGCGTCACAGCCACGGCCACCATCTTCAACATGGACGGCAAACAGGTGAAACGTCTGACGAAGCGCATGGACAGTCCTGAAGACACCACTCAGCCTTGGACAAAACTGTCGCGGCTGGTGGCTGCAGCTCCTTCGGATGTGTATTTCCTCAGGCTGCAACTGACTGACAAAAAGGGCGTCATTTCTGAGAATCTTTACATCCTGGGACGCAACGAGGGCGACTATCGCGCGTTGAACAACCGAACGAAAGCTCAGGTCCATCAGCAGGTGAGCATCAATTCGGCAGGCGACACCCAGACGGCCACCGTCATGCTCAGCAACACGAGCGACGTTCCGGCTGTGTTCTTGCGGCTGAACCTGAAAGGCACCCCGCGCTGTATGGCTTCCGGCGGCATCCAGCCCGACAACCGGCAGATTCTGCCCGCCACCTACAGTGACAACTACATCACGCTGATGCCCGGTGAAACCACTACAGTGACCATCAGCTGGAAACTGCAGGATGCACATGGCATGCAGCCCTATGTGGAAATCACCGAATTGTAATAAACTGAAGTTTCGGGTGTAGAGATGCCATACTACGACATCTCTACAACAACGAAGATGGCGAATTTTCCCGAATACACCCATGGCGGCAGCGAATGGCCTCAATTGGCCAACGAATCATTCGAATCGCTGCATTCGTCAACATTCGTTGCATCCGCGATGCATTGATGAGATTCGTTTTAATCGTTAAATTCGTCCGCAGGCATGTTTCATCTCCGTCGCAGATGCCCTGACACCGCAAGGAGCAGTGGTGGAAAGCAAGGTCGAAACCGACGTTCCTCTGTGGATGGAGGCCCTTTCGCCTATACGCAATTTCTCCAAGGAGGCGGCTGACAACGTGTTCTGCCATGTCAGCATGGACACCGATGGTTTCGATGCTTCTGCCACCCCCATCAACAACGTTTGGCATGCCACGTGGGTTGGCCCCATGTGGAGCCAAGTGGGCGTGGTCCATCTCAAGAAAGGGAAGAACCGCCTCTGTGTCGGCAATCTGAAGCCGGGCGCGCGCATAGACCGTATGTTCTTGGGTCTTTGGCCTCCATTCTGTGCTGAACCGATGGTGCGCATCGCAGCAGCCAACTGTTCAGAGACGCATCCCGGTCGCGAGGGCAGCGTCTGTTGCGTTGACCAGCTGGGCTACACCGATGGACTGCTGGTGCAGCCGTTCGACACGCCCTCTTACGATGCAGCTCGTCTGGACGAAGCTCCGTGGGTGGCCTACGACATCGACGTGCCTGCCGGAAGCGGTTCAATAGAGATTCGCACTCTGCCCACCCTCCATGTCTATGAAGGACGCGAAGCCCGCTACGCTGTTCAGCTGGGCGACCTGCCGCCCGTGGTTTGTTCCATTCATGCCGGCGACTTCACTGCCGAGTGGCGTTTGAATGTGCTTCGTGGATATGCTTCGCGCAAGATAGCTATTCCCGCAAAGGATGTTGCCACCTCCCAGCGACTGAAAATATGGTTGTTGGATCCTGGCATCGTGCTGCAGGAAGTGCTCGTTTGGCCGTAGTAGCGTGTTTACGCTCGGCAATGAAAGGAAAAAATGTTTTTTCCCTTTGCATTCCGCTCGTTTATGCGTAACTTTGACTTCGTCGAAGTTACTTTCGCTCGGGAATGAAAGGAAAAAAATGTTTTTTCCTTTTGCATTCCGCTCGTTTATGCGTAACTTTGCAGCCATGAAACAGTGCATGATTTTGGCGGCTGGACTGGGAACCCGCCTGAAACCAATCACCAACACCCTGCCAAAGGCACTGGTGCCTGTTGGAGGAGTGCCCCTGCTCGACCTCAACATACGCAGGCTGAGAGCACAGGGATACGACCGCTTTGTTGTGAATGTCCACCACTTTGCCCAGCAAATCATCGACCATGTCGGCAAGCAGGACTATGCTCCATTGGTGCATTTCAGCGACGAGACGGAGCAACTGCTTGAAACGGGCGGCGGACTGAAGAAGGCCCAACGGCTGTTTCGTGACGACGAGCCAATACTCATCCACAACGTTGACATTCTGGACAATGTGGATTACGAATGGATGCGTCGCCAACACCAAGACGACGAGGACGCGGTGCTGCTCGTAAGCAAACGCAAGACCAAGCGCTATCTGCTCTTCGACGGGGCCATGCGACTGGTGGGATGGAAGAACATCGAAACTGGCCAGGTGAAGAGTCCTTTTCCTTGGTTGCGCGATTGGGATTTCTCCATCGATGACGATTTGCAGGTGAAAGCGCGTGAGGGAAACTCGCATGCTCAGGCTCCCAGTTCTCAATACTATGCTTTTGCATTCTCGGGCATCCATTCGTTTTCGCCGCGGCTCTTCAGGCTGATGGACCGCTTTCCCGACAGGTTTGGCATCATTGACTTCTATCTCAGTGTTTGCCACAGGTCTCGGATTGTGGGTTTGCAGAAAAACGACCTGCGGGTGCTTGACGTGGGCAAACTCGACTCACTCTCCGATGCTGAGAACTTCATGAACAAAACCTAATTCTCAATTGCCAATTCTCAATTATCAATAAAAAAAGATATGAAACAGAAAATCATTATCTTGGACTTCGGTTCGCAAACCACTCAGCTGATAGGCCGACGAGTGCGCGAGCTGGACACTTTTTGCGAGATTCTGCCCTACAACAAGTTCCCCTCTGTTGAGGCGGATTTGCAATCCGGCTCTATCATCGGCGTGATTCTCAGTGGCTCACCCTATTCTGTGCACGACCCAGAGGCATTCAAGGTCGATCTGAGTCAGTTCATGGGAAAAATCCCTGTCTTGGGCATTTGCTATGGTGCTCAGTTCCTTTCACATTCTTTGGGAGGAAAAGTGGAGAAGGCTGATTCGCGTGAGTACGGACGGGCCCATCTGGAGACAGTAGATACCACGAACCCTCTGTTCAAGGGCTTTGAACAGCACTCGCAGGTGTGGATGAGTCATGGTGACACCATCACGGCCATTCCCGAGGGCTTCAAGGTGATTGGCAGCACCAAGGACGTAAAGAACGCCGCCTTTTGGGCACCCTCCCTACGGGGGAGGGAAGGGGAGGGGCTTCCCGTCTTTGCCGTCCAGTTCCACCCCGAGGTGTTCCATACGGTGCAGGGATCTCTGCTGCTGAAGAACTTTGTGGTCGATATCTGTGGCTCGAAACAAGACTGGAGTGCTGCTTCGTTTGTCGATACGACGGTGGCTGAGTTGAAGGAACAGTTGGGCCAGGACCGCGTGATCCTCGGTCTTTCTGGTGGTGTTGATTCTTCCGTTGCTGCCGTCTTGCTTAATAAAGCCATCGGAAAGAACCTCACTTGTATTTTTGTGGATCATGGTATGCTGCGAAAGAACGAGTTCCAGCAGGTGATGGAAGATTACAAGGTGCTGGGTCTGAACGTGATAGGGGTGGATGCCTCGGAAAAATTCTTTGCTGACCTGGCTGGAGTGTCCGACCCCGAGCAGAAGCGCAAGATCATCGGCCGCGACTTCGTGGAGGTGTTCAATGCCGAGGCAAAGAAGATAACCGATGCCCGTTGGCTGGCACAGGGAACCATCTACCCCGACCGCATTGAGAGCCTGAACATCACGGGCAAGGTGATCAAGAGTCACCACAACGTGGGCGGACTGCCCAAAGAGATGAATCTGCAGCTCTGCGAACCCTTGAAGTGGCTCTTCAAGGATGAGGTGCGACGTGTGGGACGCCAGATGGGCATGCCCGAGCATCTCATCACGCGCCATCCCTTCCCCGGACCCGGACTGGCTGTCCGCATCCTGGGTGACATTACGCCTGAGAAAGTGCGCATCTTGCAGGATGCCGACGACATCTATATCCGCGGCCTGCGCGACTATAAGGTGAAACTCTCTGGTGAAGAAGCTCGTAAGGTGCTGGCTGCCGGTGTACCCGCAGCCATGCAAGATGGAGAAATAGAAGTCTCGCTCTACGATCAGATATGGCAGGCAGGAGCCATTCTTCTGAGCACCGTGCGCAGTGTTGGCGTGATGGGCGATGAGCGCACCTACGAGCATCCCGTAGCTCTGCGAGCCGTCACCAGCACCGACGCCATGACTGCCGACTGGGCTCATCTGCCCTACGACTTCATGGCCCGCGTGAGCAACGAGATTATCAATAAGGTGAAAGGCGTCAATCGCGTCTGCTACGACATCTCGTCGAAGCCACCCGCAACAATCGAGTGGGAGTGATGGACCATTGATAATTGACCATGTAGGATTGATAATGGGTCATTATGAAAATTCCATTTAACATCATCGAACAATTGAAGCGCAAGTCGGGAAACGGCTTGCGCTTACCGTCTGATTGTGAATATCTGTCGCTCGACATCGAAAGCAAGACGGGAGTGCGCATTGGAGCCACCACCCTGAAACGGCTCTTGGGTTTTGCCAGCGACGAACGGCAACCGCACACCAGTACGCTCGACGCCATAGCCCGCTATCTGGGCTATAAGCATTGGGACGAACTGGCCAAGATGGAGGACAAGGGCAACTCGGACTTTGGCACAACCGACGAGGAAGTGCGTTCGGCCGATGTGTCGCCGGGCTCAGAGGTGCTGTTTACCTATCTGCCCGACCGCCGGGTGCGGTTGCACTACTTGGGTGGCTGTCGTTATCGGGTGGTAGAGAGTGAGAATAGCAAATTGTTGGTGGGCGACGAACTGGAAGTGCAGAACTTCGTGCTTCACCATCCCTTGCTGGCCGTCAACGTTTGGCGCGGCTGCCAGTCGTTGGGGCCGTTTACGGCCGGGCGAGTCTCCGGTCTGTCCTCTGTCAAGGTCTTATCCTGATTGTCAATTCTCAATTCACAATTACTAATTCTCAATTCACGAAATGGATTCTTCATGTTTCTCAGATGTCCCCCTTCTGTTCGACGGCATGGAGCAGATAGCATCCCGGGGCTTTTCCTGTGATGCCTATCGAGTGAAAATCTATGGAAAACTGCATTTCCTGAAACGGTTGAAACCGCTATATGCTGCTGACATCCGCTATCAGGAAGCTATCCGCAAGGAGTTCGAGACAGGCTACCGACTGGAGCATCCCAACATCGTACGCTATATCTCCTTTTCAGACGATGGCATCTTGATGGAATATGTGGATGGCGAAACGCTCAGTCAACGTCTCTCCAGTCATCCCGAATACTTTGAGAGCAAGAAAAATACCGAGAAGTTCCTTCGCCAGTTGCTCAATGCCGTTGGCTATCTGCACAGCCATCAGGTGCTTCATCTCGACTTGAAGCCCGACAACATTCTGCTTACGCGCATTAACGATGACGTGAAACTCATCGATCTCGGCTGCTGCTATACCGACGGGTTTGTCGATACACACGGCTTTACTGAAAGTTTTGCTGCTCCAGAACAATTGTCCATTATCCATTGCCCATTGTCAATTAGGACAGACATCTACGCCATCGGCAAGATAATGGAACTCTTGCCGCATCACCATATATATAATAAGGTGATAGGAAAATGTACGGCACAGCTTCCTGAGAATCGCTATCAGAGCATTGCCGATTTGCAGAAGGCTCTCCTTCCTAAGCGTAAGCCTTGGCGATGGGCATTGTTGGCACTTCTCCTTGTCATCTTCTTCCTGGGCTATCTGCTGTTTGCCAAAAATGATAGTCATTTTTCAGAGCCAATGGAATCTCCAGTGGAGAACAAGACCGTACAGGAGCAACCCCTACCGCCTGTGCAAAGTGTGCCATCCGCTACAGCAAAGAAGAATGAATCGACAAAAGAGCAGCAACAAATAACTCCGTCTGCGCTCCCTCCAATAAAGAAAGAACTATCCGAAGAGGAACAAGCGTTTCTGGATCAGCCCCATCTGAGAACTGTCACATCAGAAGAGTTCTCACGCTACAAACAACGGTTGGCCGAATATTATCGTGAGGCAAATGCTTTTCTCAACGACTCATCCAACTACCGGAAATATCCTTCCCACCAGGCCTATTTGCGACGCTATCAAGATATTGTCTATGAGACCCTGCAGCGAATCAAGGCTGACGAATGGTTCCATCCGCTATACAACAGCCCTATGAATCCCATCAGTTCCTATACACGGAAATACAAAGCCGACTTGGAGCATCGTGCCTTTGTCAACAGTAATCAACTGCCGTAATAACAAAAAAACGACTCAAATGAATGTTGTTTGCTTAATTTTTTTTATCTTTGCAGCAAATAATAAGGAATTACTATGTCATATAACCAGTTAGCGCAGTTGGAACTCATGAACGCCATTAATAGCATCAACTCTGAATCAGAGCTACAAGAGTTCAGAGATTTGCTGGCACGCTATTTTGCCCAAAAAGCACAGAAAGCAATCGATACCTTATGGGACAACGGTGTCATTAATGAGGACACCATTGAAGCATGGGGCGAGGAACACATGCGCACCCCTTATCGATATGAGGAGAATCGTTCTTGATACAAACTGCCTTTTGCAGTCACTCCCTACGAAAAGTCCATACCATAAGATATGGACAGACATACTTGATGGACGTATTCAATTGTGCGTCAATACTGAAATTATGAATGAATACGAAGAAATTATATCCATTAAGACGAACAAGTATATTGCGCGCAATATTGTTGAGGCAATAGCAAGATTGAACACAACATATTACCAAGAGGCTTACTATCATTTCGGATTGATTGAGACTGATCCAGACGACAATAAGTTTGTTGATTGTGCTGTTGCAGCAGGTGCAGAATTCATAGTAACCAACGATAAGCATTTTGAGGTCTTGAAGACCACTCCTTGGCCTAATATTTCGATTATTAAGATAAAGGACTTTATAGTTCAGATATCTCATTAGAAATAATAGTTTTTTTGTGAAATGGAAGAAATGGTCGCGCCGTTTCTTCCATTTTTCATTTTTCCGTTATATCTTCGCAGTCGTAAACATAAGTGTAACCCTTTAAAAACTGTATTGACAATGAAAAGAATCGTCATGCTATTCATGTTCTGCGGTCTGATGCTCACGGCCTTGGCCGACTGGACATACGGAACAGCCTATTTCCAAGGTTCTCAACCCTCCCATTGCCTGAATCACGGCGGAGTGATGATTTGGTATGATGGCGACCTTAAACAGACAGGCCTCAATGGCGGTGTAGAGATTTGGGAGGGCACAGGCGACATCTGCGTGGCCTATCCAAAAAACTACAATGGCCCCAAGATGCGCTTCTTGTCTAAGGGTGGCTCCGTGCAGATTCAGTATCTGAAGTAACTCCCATTCCTTTCTAGGGACTTGCAGGGCATTTGTTCTTCCAGTCCATCAATGTGCCGATTTTGAATAATTTTAAGTACCATCGCAAAAAAACAGCTCACAAAGAACGTCGTTTGCTAATTTTTTCTTATATTTGCGGTGTCGTTCAATAAAGGGCGACAAACTTAGTAGGAAGCGTTTAGCTTTCATCTGTACCGAAAAGTCTGGTAAACTTGAAACGTACAACAGATGAATGTGAACACGTTCTCTCCTTGGTTGGAATATACCATGCCGAGCCGTCATTGGCTGACATCATATATATCCTCCAAGGGTGTGGGCTGTTTCTTTTATCTTTGTACAGGTTTTACCAGAGCCTTCGGTAGGATAGACTGAAAGGCTCACACCTTCCTGTTTATAACATATAAGGTAAAACCAATGACAGACAACAATAAATATTACCGCCCAGTATGGACGTGTGGCAGATACAATGAGAAAGCGCAGGCAGCAATCTACTACAATCTGATTGCTGGCATGAGTTATTTCTTCGAGAGTTACTCGGCAATGGTAATTGGTGAGATACTTTCTGTGCATAGAAATGGCGAGATAAGTCTTGAAGATATCGCTAAACGACTGAATATAGCGATGGAGAGCCTTGCCCCGTTCTTTCATCAACTGGAACAGATGGGAATTGTTTCATCAGTGTTGCCAACTGACAATATGATTGCAGACTATCGCAGACGAGTTAGCGAATACAACTGTCAACAAGCACAAACAGTAGAGAAAACTACTCAAGAAAAACTTCCTTATGCAATATCTAATGCTGAAAGGCTATACACAGAGAAAGTAGGCGGCATCACAAGCGTGATGTTTGAACTTACTTATTGCTGTAGCGAGAAGTGCATCCATTGCTATAATGAAGGAGCCACAAGAAATGATGAAGAAGTCAGCACTCGTGGCGATAGAGAGGAACTGACGCTTGACGAGTATAAACATTTGGTAGATGACCTGTATGAGCAGGGTCTTGTCAAGGTTTGTCTGACAGGTGGCGACCCATTTTCTAAATCGTTTGCGTGGGAGTTGATAAACTACCTATATAATAAAGGTATAGCCTTCGACGTATTCACCAATGGCCAGCGGATAGTCAATGATGTTGAAAGGCTGGCAAATTATTATCCGCGCTTGGTAGGCGTATCTATTTATAGTGGAATTTCTGAAGTGCATGACTATATCACCCGTATCAAAGGCTCTTGGGAGCGTTCCTTGTCAGTAGTACGCCAGCTATCGGCATTTGGTGTCCCGATGAATCTGAAGTGCTGTGTGATGCGGCCCAACGTGAAGTCGTATTACATGGTGGCTGATATTGCCAAACAATATGGTGCAGTGCCTCAGTTTGAAATCAGTCTGACAGATTCTATTGAGGGTGACAAATGTGTCAGTAAGTATCTGCGCATGACTCCAGAGCAACTCGAGATAGTCCTGCGTGATGATAATATAGCCTTGTATGTAGGCAAGGAAGCACCTAACTATGGTGGACAACAGAAGCCGATGGATGAGAATCCATGCGGTGCTGGTGACAATTCTTTTTGCATTACTCCAGAGGGAAATCTGATTCCTTGCTGTTCTTTCCATACGTTGTTTGGAAATATTAAGCAGCAGAGTATTTCGGATGTCATTAAGGGCAGTAAAGAACTAGCATATTGGAGAGGACTGAAACTGAGTGACTACGAAGAGTGTGGACAACACGATTATTGTGCTTATTGCAACCTCTGTCCTGGCAACAACTTTATAGAGCATGGTACGCCATTAAAGGCATCAGAAGTAAACTGTTCTATGGCAAAAGTACGTTATAACCTCGCTCAAAAGATGATGCAAGGATATGACCCACTGAATGGAAAAACGCTACGAAAACGGTTGGACGAGTTATCAGACTTCGTGTCGGCAAAGATAAGAAAGGAAATGTCGCTAAACGATTATAGCGATACGAGATTAAAGGTAGGTGGGTAAGTGTGGTTCCCCAAGAAATATTACACATAACCTCTAAACATTTACAACTATGAAGGTAGATTTGAATGTTAGCGCAGCATCTAAGGTAATGACAGCAAACGGTTGCCCAAAGCTGTATGAGTCTTCATGCGGTGTTATGTATCGTCAGAGCTAAAGGCTACTTTTTAATGGCATGGGGAATGGTATGCTTTTCCCCATGCTCTTACACAAACAGACAATAACTTTATAATCTAAAAATGAGTTTTATATACAGGTCAGCAAAAGATGTCTTTAAAGCTATCAAACCATTTGTGAATGATATTCGTGTAGATGCTCTTGGTAACATAATTGCCCACAAAAAAGGTGTGGGGAAGCGTATTATGCTGATTGCCCACCATGACGTTGTGCGACTTATGGTTTCTCACATAGATGATAATGGTTTCCTTTATGTAAAGCCAGCCGGCAGCATTGATTCCCAGATTCTTTATGCTAGAAAAGTTGTTATAAGACATGAGGGGAATACAGTTATAGGTGTCATAGGCAAGAAGCCTATCCACCTTATTAGGGAAGAACAGAACGGTAAGGTAACTTATGATAATCTATGGATCGATATAGGTGCCAGAAATCAGTTGGAAGCCCTACAAATGGTTACTAAAGGCGATTATGCCTACTTTTGTTCTGACATAGTAGAACTACCAAATAATCTTGTTACTGGCTCTTACCTTGACAATCAAGTCGGATTAAATGTACTATTAGAGTTAGCAAAACAAATTCACGGAATAGAGATACTTTGGGATGTTTTTTTTGTTGCATCAAATCATGAGGAAATTGGAATGAGAGGTGCTTCTGTTGTTGCTCATTCGATAAATCCTGATGTCTGTATCTGCATAGATGTTACACATGCCACTGACTATCCTACAACGAATGTTATTATCGATGGAGAAATAAAGTTAGGCAAAGGGTGTGTTATAGCGAAAGGGCCAAATATTTACCCTGCTTTATTCAAGGGGATGGAAGAAACAGCAATCAAACATAACATAATGTATCAAGTAGAAGCAAGTCCATATCCTACAGGAACGGATGCCAATGTGTTACAACTATCTGGTGAAGGTGTTAAAACGGCTGTGGTTTCAATTCCATGTAGATACATGCATACTCCCCATGAAGTGTGTTCAGAAGAAGATATTGATTCGGTAATAAGGATTATAGGTGATTTTATGCGTACAGAATACGTTTCAAATTTTCTTATTGATAACAGCATATAGTTAATCCCCAAATATATTCAACTACAATATGGCCGCAAAACGAATAGATTGGAATTTCGATGGTTACAAGAGAGAGGCCCACTTCTTCCTTTGTGGAGCGTTTGAGTCTTTTAAGTTTATAAGCGCCTTTTTGCAGATAGCGAAGCAATGTCCGAGTATGTTGAAGGATAATGTTGTGATTGAAAGCGTATTTGGCTCTCCCACATGCGTTTGGAATGGTGGCCGTGCATTGGCAAATGTCTATTACAACAAGAAACAGCTACAAAACATTCGTGATACTTATGCGAACCTTGGCGTCAAAGTAAGGTTTATATTTACAAATCCCTTTTTAAATGAGTATGACTTGCACGATAGATATTGTAACTTGATTATGGATGTTTTTAAGGAGTTGTCTCCCGAAGTGGTTGTTTATTCTCCGCTGTTGGAGGATTATCTTAGAATTGTATATCCTACAGCCTCTTTTATCAGTTCGACAACGAAACGTCTTCGTTCTAGTGAAGCACAGTTGAATGAATTTAATCATGGTTATAAGTATGTTTGCCTTGATTATGACTACAATTATGATTTTGTTTTTCTCAATAGCATTCCTATGCACGAGAGAGATAAAGTTGAAATACTCATAAACTCTACTTGTCCCAAAGGATGTAGTGCAAGAGTCCTACACCAAGAGTTTTCTGCAAAACGACAGTTGGAATTCAACAGTGATGAAGATTGTGAGTCGGAAGTATTCTATAAGGAGTGCCCTAAAATTAAAAGGATTATGATTCCATCTTCTTCTCCTCGTGACAGTACAAGAGACATATACATTGGAACCAATTATATATTCCCACAAGATTTGGATATGTATTTGGAAAAGGGCTTCTGCCATTTCAAAATCCAAGGACGTGAACTCTCGACAGGTAAATTGTTTGCAGAGTTTCTTCCTTATTTGATAAGACCAGAATTCTATCCAATAGCATTGTCGATTATCGATAAAAGCAATAACAATGGATAAACAATACTTTTTTAACACAAGAATAACTTATGGGTAAAGAAAACAACAAATCAAATAGTGTAGCGGGTGTTCTGATTAACCAAGACCTCTCATTGCTGATACAAGCTGTGTTGCATGTGGATAAAGAATATCTTTCATATGCGGACACAAATGCCAATGCTGGCGATAGAAAAGATCAAATTAATCAATTGGAACGTGTGTTTGCTTATGAGTTATATCACCAATGGTCACTGCTTAAGGATGATAATCTGGTGTTAAATGGGGAGATAGGCAAACTATGGAATAACGAAACAAGCTATCCAGACTTGATACTTCATGGCGGTCAAAACGATTTTGGTAATAATAAATTGTTGTAGAGATTAAGCGTGAATGTATGGTTAAAGGAAAACCAGAAGCTATCCTTGACGATTTAGAAAAACTGTCTGCTTTTCTTGAAACAGTCGAGAAAGATGATAAATTTGGAAGTTATCGTAATTATGATCATGCTGTGTTTCTTTTGCTTAAAGGCGAACTCAATGAAATAACAAGAGCCTTGGAAAGCAAAAAGGCTTCAGAAAAAAACTCAATGATAATGTCATCTGTATGTCTTACAACGAAGAGAAAAAAAATAAGAATGGCATGTCTTGCAGATTTGAAAAAGTAGAAGTTAGATGGTGAAATATGAAATAAATCGAGAAAAGTATTTCCTTTATGATAGTATCAGTAACATGCCCTAATTGTGGCAATCCAGTCGTTTTTAATTTGGAACCGCCTATATGTGGTGGTTTTGTAGAGTGTTGTTATAATTGTTCTGCTACCGTTTCTGGCTCATATAGTTGGGGGAACAATAATACTCCCATTATTCGCTATGTGCGGTCGAGTGGCGGATATAAGAAACGGTAGCAGGGATATTGGTTTGTTGAATATTAAGTGATAAATAGAACTTATTAATAATGCAAAAATATGGGATTTATAAATGATTTTAAGAAAGGCTATCAAGATGGCCAAAATGGCAAGTATAACACTCTTGGTGTTATCATATTGATTGTTATTGCGCTTTACTTTATTCAAAAGTGGACAGGCTTACCTGTGTTTGATTGGGCAAAGAGTGCAGCAGTCTGGATTTGGAATGGGATAATGTCCCTTCAAGAAAAATAGTTGGACTTCATTCTTGAGTAGTAATGGGAAGTGTGACAGTGTTGGTGAATTGTCCTAATTGCTTCTGCTTAGTTGCTGTAAAGTGGAGATTATAAAGAAGGGAAATCTATGGTAGCCAAACAGCATAGTATGTTGCTCGCTTTCGATGAATGCAACATGAAATACTTCGAGGGCAAGTTGCCTTTCCCCCAGTTTGACCTGCTGCACTCCTTTAGGACGTGCGGCTACTTCAATTGTGACTATAAGCAAGGGTGGTTTAGCAGGACGCTGTATAACTTCCGCATATCAATGACGGACTATTATGACTTCACTCCAAAACAGTTTGAAGACATACTGGTGCATGAGATGATTCATTACTATCTGGCATACTTCGGAATAGACAAAAGCATAAGTCATGGGCGGGAGTTTAAGAAAATGGCTAAGCGGCTGAATCAGACTTATGGCTTGAATATCACGAAGACATTAGACATCTCGCAATATAAAAGAAGAGAAGGCACGCCGACGATTTCTTACTGGTTGGCACAATGGTTTTGAGTATGAGGTTTTTCAAAGAGTTTCATGGTTTCTTTTTCGAGTTCAACTCGCTTGGAGATTATTTCAAGTTTCTGCTTGGCAGGCTTGTCGGTGCTATATTAGGTATTGGGATTTTGTTCGTGATTGGCTATCTCCTCTATTTGTATGGACAAACCTTATAGTATGCGACTACTGGAAATTATGACGGACGACGTGCCGATAGCATGTGGAGACGTGTTTGGTGTGAATGATATGTTGGACGTGCTGAGGGCGTTCTGCAGGGAGCAGGGCATGGAGATGCCACTTGTGAGGCTGATTGAGGTGGATGACGTACTTAGACCATACGCTGTGTCGCTGCACTTGATGAAGAACGACCAGATGGATCAGTTTGACGCGGAAGTGATCTTTTTGCTGACGGATTTCCCTGAGAGGGTGGATCGGGAGGCTGAGGCTTGTCGGCTGATTGTGATGGCGAAGGAGTTCGAAAGGCCTTGCCTGCTGACGACGAGGACTGCTTTCTCACCGCGGCAGGACAACTTCTACGAGCGTTTCGGCTACATGAAAATGCCTGTGACGTGGTCAGATGAGGCAGACAATGAATATGAAGTTTTTCTGAAAGGCCAATTGGAGATGGGCAGTTTTGTGAGTCTGATGGAACGGGTGGAGTATATAGGAATGGAAATAGTGTATAGGTATTATGAGTTATGATTGAGGATGAAAGATTGTGGTTGGATAATTTAGCCAAACAACCAAACAGGATTAGGCCAAATAACCAAACGGAATTAGGCCAAATTACCAAATTTGGTTAGAAAATATTTTGTTTTCCAAAGGATTTTTGTATCTTTGCACCATCAATCAAAAAATCATAATATGGCAGACAATACAGAATATAAGAAAAGAATTGCAGATGCCTTATTAGCAGATAAACTGGATGCTATGGGAGCCGTGCTGATTGAGGGGCCGAAAGCATGTGGCAAAACAACTACTGCAGAACAACAAGCCAACAGCATTCTATATATGGATGACCCAGTTAACATGCGGCAGAACTTGCAATTGGCAGAAACAAATATTAAGCGCCTGTTGCAAGGTGATAATCCTCGACTTATTGACGAATGGCAGATTGCTCCTCAAATTTGGGATGCAGTCCGTTTTGAGACAGACCATAGGAGGGGTGATGGACTATTTATGTTGACGGGGTCTGCGGTTCCTGCTGATGACTCTAAGATAAAGCATAGTGGTGCTGGCCGATTTGCATTTCTCACAATGCGCCCTATGACCCTTTGGGAATCGGAGGAATCATCTGGAGATGTCAGCCTCAGTAAACTTTTCTCTCATCCTGATAAGATAGATGGAGAAAGTTCACTAATGATGGAGGATGTCGCATTTGCAATCTGCCGAGGGGGATGGCCAATGTCATTGAACAAAAAGACTAAGAAAGCCGCATTGAGGCAAGTGACGGAGTATTTCGAAGCTATAACACGTTCTGATATTTCAAGGGTTGACGGCGTAGAGAGAGACGAATATAGGGCTAAAAGGCTTTTACGTTCCTATGCAAGGTTGCAGGGGGCTATGGCAGGTATTCCAACCATAGTTGAGGATATGAAGACAAATGAGCCTGAAAGCATGAGCGATGAAACAGTAGTATCCTATATAAAGGCTTTAAAAAAGATCTTTGTTATTGAAGACATGAAAGCCTGGAATCCAAATTTGCGTTCTAAGACGGCTATTAGGACGAGTGATACAAGATACTTCGTAGATCCATCTTTAGCCATAGCCGCATTGGGTCTTGGCCCTAACGATCTGCTTAATGATTTGGAAACAATGGGGTTGTTCTTTGAGACTCTCTGTGTACGTGACTTGCGTGTATATGCCGAGGCTAATGACGGTGAAGTGTTCCATTATAGGGATAAGAACGGACTGGAATGTGATGCAGTCGTTCATCTGAGAAATGGTAATTATGGCTTGATAGAGATTAAACTCGGTGGTGATACACGTATTGAAGAAGGTGCAGCAAATCTTAACGCATTGGAAAAAAAGATAGATACGACAAAGATGAAGAATCCATCTTTTAAGATGGTATTAACGGCTGTCGGACAATATGCGTATATGAGAAAAGATGGTGTGATGGTCGTACCAATTGGCTGCCTAAAAGAATAACCAGTATCGACAGTCAAATTCGGAAAGGAAATCGTGTATAGAAACTATGAACAGCGATAGGAAGTATAGCCTGAACTATGGGCAGATGCTCAAGAACAGGATGTCGGTGGTTTTCGATGACATCGGCATAGAGGAAGGGGAGGAAGTGGAGCGGATGTGGCTCTCTGATATTATCGACGGGAAGTATGTTGAGGATTATGTGGTAGTGCGCCGGTCTGCGTACGATATTGAGACGGATGAGGCAGGGGCTGTGCTGGCGAAGATAGAGAACGGACGGATGCTGGTGAAGGCTCCTGACGTGGCGTATTATCGGATTCCTGAGGATGTCTATCGGATTGCTGTCAATGCTTTCAAGGATTGTAATGCGTTGGAAGAACTGGATGTGCCTTATATGGTGGATGACTATGAAATAGACAATGCCTTGAAACAATGCGACCATCAGTTTAAGGTGCATCTGTGGAACTGGTCGTATGACAGCACGAGAAGTGAACAACTGGAGAAGGAGATTGCAGAGGGGTATGTTGATGAATATGGATTCGTGTACAGTCAGGACCGCAAACGGCTCTTGAAGGCTGCACCCAAGGTGAAGGAGTATTGGATTCCCGAGGGGGTGGAGAAGATAGACCATCTGGCTTTTCATCATTGTGTGTTCGAGGACTTGCACCTCCCCTCTACCTGCAGGATGGAGGAATGGCCCTCGGAGGAATACCCCGTGTTTGGCAATGAGCGTATTCAGGGTTGTATCTGGCCGTGGGAGGAGCCATATTAGGCATTGGCGTATTGTTCCTGATTGGCTATCTTTCTGGACAAAGGACTATGCGAATCGTGATGAGGAGACGTGGGCGTTTGAGGATGAGGGGGAGTATCGTGTGGATGAACATGGTATCGGCTATAGTCTGGATGGGCATCGGCTGTTGTTTGCTCGTGCTGAATTCAAGGCGGAAGAGTACCATGTGCCAGAAGGTGTAGTGACGATTTGTTCGATGGCCTTTGCTTCGTGCCGTCAGTTCGTCAAGCTGCATATCCCGCGTTCTGTGCGTCTGATAGGTGATTTCGTGTTCGGCACTGGTGGTGGGAAGATTGTGATCAGGGACTAAAGATGTTGTGCAGACTTTACGGCCAAATGCCTTTGTGAGAATGGAACATTGCATAGAGCAGAATTGTAGCTTTTGGAGAGATTGTTTTTTTATGGCCTTTTTTTTGCCTATCTTGAAATTATTCTATAATTTTGCACACCAATATGAAAGATGTGAAAGTGAAAGACATTGCGCTGCAGCATGCTGCGGGCGAGGGCATGGATGCTTTCGTGCAGGTTTTCGTCGATGCCATCAAGGAAAGCATAGGTGGAGAACTGACGGCGGAAACCATGGCCGAACTGAACGTTGACCAGATTACGCTGTTGGGCTACCACATGCTGCGTGAGGAGGTGATGGAAGGTGGATTTGTGCAGCTCATCCATAACGGGCTGGGCAGTTTCATCTTTCTCAACCCCTTTGCCAAGGTGCTGAAACTCTGGGGGCTGAAAGAGCTGAGCAAGATGATTTACGAGGTGCGCCGACTGTATGCTCAGTACTACGAGGAGATAGAGCGCGACTGTAGCGACGAAGAGTTCGTGGCTTTGTACGAGCGTTTCCCTGAGTTTGAGGATTACGATGACGACTTCATCGAGAACGAGGAGGACTGGACGGAGCAGGTGGCACGCCATGTAGATGAGAACATTGAGAATTTTGCGAAGATAATATGAACAAGGAACAGCAGGAACTCCGCAAAAAGAGTCCCGTACAGATAAAGAACAAGAATGCATCGTTCGAATACTTTTTTGTGGACGAGTTCACCGCGGGCATTGTGCTCACGGGAACCGAAATAAAGTCAATCCGTGCCGGCAAGGCTTCGCTGGTTGATACCTATTGTTACATCACGGGCGGCGAAGTGTGGGTGCGCGGTATGAACATCTCTCCCTATTTCTACGGTTCTTACAGCAATCATGAGGCCAAGCGCGACCGCAAGTTGCTCTTGACGCGCCGCGAAATACACAAGCTGGAGGAGGCCACCAAGGCGGTGGGGTTCACCATTGTGCCCACGCTGATTTTCATCGACCAGAATGGTCGTGCCAAGGTGGACATAGCTCTGGCCAGGGGCAAGAAGATGTACGACAAGCGTCAGTCGATGAAAGAGAAGGAAGACCGGCGCGAAATGGACAGAGCCATTAAACATTACTAGATTTCAGGAATGACCATACAAAAACTAATCCAGCAGAAAATCCTTATCCTCGACGGTGCCATGGGCACCATGATCCAGCGCTATGGGCTGACGGAGGAGGACTTCCGCGGCGAGCGTTTCAGGGATGTCGAGGGCATGATGAAGGGCAACAACGACATGCTCAACCTGACGCGTCCCGACGTGATACTCGACATCCACCGCAAGTATCTGGCCGCTGGAGCCGACATCATTGAGACCAACACCTTCAGCAGCCAGCGCATATCGGAGGCTGACTACCATCTGGAATCCTACTGCCACGAGATGGCGTTGGCCGGCGCAAGGTTGGCCCGACAGGCTGCCGACGAGTTTTCCACACCCCTGAAGCCGCGCTTTGTGGCCGGGTCGGTGGGCCCCACAAACAAGACTTGCTCGATGAGTCCCGACATCAGCAATCCCGCCCTGCGCGAACTCAGCTACGACGAGTTGTTCGTGGCCTATAGCGAGCAGATGGATGCACTCGTCGAGGGTGGGGTGGATGCACTACTGATAGAAACCATCTTCGACACGCTCAATGCCAAGGCGGCCATCGATGCGGCGATTACCACAATGCGAAAGCGCGACCTTTGGCTGCCCATCATGCTGTCCGTTACGGTGAGCGACCTGGGTGGCCGCACACTCAGCGGACAGACGATTGACGCGTTCTTGGCCAGCGTGAGCAGCTATCCCATTTTCTCCATCGGCCTGAACTGCTCGTTTGGGGCTGCACAGATGAAACCCTATCTGCGCGAGTTGGCCCAAAAGGCTCCTTACTATGTTTCGGCCTATCCCAACGCTGGCTTGCCCAACTCGCTGGGTCAATACGACGAAACGCCCGAGAGCATGGCTCCGCAAATTGCCGAGTTCATTGACGAGGGGCTGGTGAACATCGTGGGCGGTTGTTGCGGCACCACAGAGCAATTCATCGCCCGCTATGTGCCTCTGGCAGAAGGAAAGGAACCACGCAAGGTAGCGGCCCGGCAATACCCCTACGACACCATGCGGCTGAGCGGTTTGGAGCAGCTGAACGTCACTCCCGAGATTCCTTTCGTCAATGTTGGCGAGCGTTGCAATGTAGCCGGGTCGCGCAAGTTCCTTCGGCTCATCAAGGAGAAAAACTATGCCGAGGCTCTCTCCATTGCCCGCAGGCAGGTGGAGGACGGCGCACTGGTGATAGATATCAACATGGATGACGGGCTGCTGGACGCTGAGGCTGAAATGGTGAATTTCCTCAACATGATAGCAGCTGAGCCCGACATTGCCCGGGTGCCGGTGATGATTGACTCGTCGAAGTGGAACGTCATACGTGCCGCTCTGAAGTGTGTGCAGGGCAAGTGCATTGTCAACAGCATTTCATTGAAAGAGGGCGAGGAGGTTTTTCTCAGCCATGCGCGTGATGTGAAACGCTATGGCGCCGCCGTGGTGGTGATGTGTTTCGACGAGCAGGGGCAGGCCACCAGCTACGAGCGGCGCATAGAGATAGCCAATCGCGCTTACAGGCTGCTGACTGAGCAGGTGGGTTTCAATCCGGTTGACATCATTTTCGACCCCAACATACTCTCCATAGCCACGGGCATGGATGAGCATGCCAACTACGCCGTGGATTTCATCCGTGCCACTGGGTGGATTCGCCGCCATTTGGCGGGTGCCCATGTGAGTGGTGGTGTGAGCAATCTGAGTTTCTCTTTCCGCGGAAACAACTACATCCGCGAGGCTATGCATGCCGTGTTCCTCTACCATGCCATTCAACAGGGCATGGACTTTGGCATCGTCAACCCAGCCACCAAGGTGCTTTATTCTGACATTCCTGACCAAGAACTGCGCATCATTGAGGACGTGGTGCTCAATCGCAGGCAGGGGGCTGCCGAAGATCTTATCCGTCTGGCCGAACAGCTGAAACTCCAACAAGAAGCAGCCAAGGCGCAAGACTCAGAGGGGAGGGGGCCAGCTGCGACTGCCGCACCCGTTGAAGAGTGGCGGTTGGGTGACGTGGAGAGCCGCCTGCAACATGCGCTCATCAAAGGCATGGGCGACTATCTGGAGTCCGATCTTATGGAGGCTCTACAGAAATATCCCCATGCGGTGAACATCATCGAAGGCCCTCTCATGGGTGGCATGAACACGGTGGGCGAGATGTTCGGAAGTGGCAAGATGTTCCTGCCACAGGTGGTCAAGACGGCTCGCACCATGAAACAGGCGGTGGAAATACTGCAGCCCTTCATCGAACAGGAGCGTGAACGGACGGCGATTGTCAATTCCCAAAGAAAAGATGCTGCCCGTTGCGATGAACAAGACTGTGGCAAGAGCGAAGCGCATGGCCATGCCGGCCGCATCCTGTTGGCAACGGTGAAGGGCGACGTTCACGACATCGGCAAGAACATTGTGGCCGTTGTCATGGCCTGCAACAACTACGAGGTGATAGACCTGGGCGTGATGGTGCCGGCCGAGCAAATCGTGAAGAAAGCCGTCGAACTGAAGGCCGACATGATAGGACTGAGCGGACTCATCACCCCCAGTCTGGAGGAAATGGTCAACGTGGCGCATGGAATGGAGCGCGCCGGACTTCACATTCCCATCATGATAGGAGGAGCCACCACCAGCCAGCTGCACGTAGCTCTGAAGATTGCCCCCGTCTATGGAGGTCCTGTGGTGTGGATGAAAGATGCGTCGCAAAACGCTCTCATGGCAGCCCGCCTGATGGACAAGAAGGAGCAGCCGCGGCTGGAGCACGAACTGGAGGACAAATATGCCGCCCTGCGCGAAGACTTCCACAACGAGCAGCAACGCCTGCTCAGTCTCGACGAGGCGCGTCGAAATAAACTCGACCTGTTTGCGGGCTCATAACGATGAACACGAATACGGGAAGAGAAAAAACTATTAAAGGTATGGACAAGGTAAAAAACATTGTTTTCGATTTGGGTGGAGTAATCATCACCCTCGATCAACCGCAGGCCGTGCGACGATTTCAGGAACTGGGTGTCAAGGACGCCGCCGAGCGGCTCGACCCCTACACACAAACGGGCATCTTCGGCGATCTGGAAAAGGGTAGCATTACAGACGAGGACTTCCGCCGCGAGCTCTCTCGCCTGGCTGGACGTGAGCTCACATACAGCGACTGTTGCTATGCGTGGCAGGGCTATGCCAAGGAGGTGCCACAGCGCAACCTCGATGCACTGGTCAGGCTTCGTTCCGAAGGCCACCGCATCATTCTGCTCTCCAACACCAACCCTTATATGATGGAGTGGGTGATGAGCGACCGATTCGACGGCCGGGGCCATTCGCTGGCTCACTACGTTGACGCCATGTATCTGAGTTACGAGATGAAGGTGCTCAAGCCCGACGAAAGTTTCTTCCGGCAGGTGCTCATGAGCGAGCAAATAGTCCCCTCGGACACGCTTTTCGTTGACGACGGCCCCCGAAACGTGGCCGCTGCCAGCCAAATAGGCATCCGCACCTTCTGTCCCGAGAACGGTTCCGACTGGACTAAGGAGATTTACAAGTACCTGGAGAAGGGCTAGGGGGCTGACCCTGAAAACTCCAAAGGCTCCGATTATTCCGAATATTCAGAAAGCCCCATAAAAACTAACAACAAAATGATGAGTTTCAAGAAAAAGAAAAGATGGCACTTGCTGCCCGGACAGCCAATCACCGAACTGGACAAGCAGGTGATGTACTGGGAACACAAGGGTAAGACCGTGCCCACGCGAGACCTTATAAAAACTCCTGAACAGATAGAGGGCATCCGACGTGCAGGGGTGGTCAACACAGGTGTGCTCGACGAAGTGGCACGGCAGATTCATGTCGGCATGAACACGCTCGAGATAGATCGCATTTGCATGGACTATTGCGAGGCCCATGGCGCTACGCCAGCCTGTTTGGGCTATGAGGGATTTCCCAAAAGTGTGTGTACCAGCATCAACGAAGTGGTGTGTCATGGCATTCCCAAGGAAGAGGATGTGCTCTGCGAGGGCGACATCATCAACGTGGATTTCACCACTATCCTAGACGGTTACTATGCCGATGCCTCGCGCATGTTCATCATCGGGAAAACCACACCCGAGAAGGAACAGCTGGTGCGCGTGGCAAAAGAGTGTCTGGAGATTGGCATGGAGGCTGCAAAGCCCTATTCCTTCGTTGGCGACATAGGAAACGCCATCGAGAAGCATTGCCGACGCTACCACTACGGGGTGGTTCGCGACCTCTGCGGCCACGGTGTGGGGCTTAAGTTCCACGAAGATCCCGAAGTGTGCCACTACGGCAAGAAGGGGACCGGTATGCTCCTCGTTCCTGGCATGGTGTTCACTATCGAACCCATGGTCAACATGGGTACATGGCGTGTTTTCATCGATGCGGATGACCCCTATGGGTGGGAAGTGATTTCCGAGGACGAACAGCCCAGCGCACAGTGGGAACACACCTTGCTGATGACCGACCACGGTGTAGAGGTGCTCACTTACTGACTTTTGGGGTGCCGAGGTGATCATTAGCCTCATGGCAAGGATGTATCATCTTACGCAGAGGCGCGGAGGAGTCTGGGTTTTGGTTGAACAATGAGTTTTGGGGCCTTGCCTTCGTAATTGTACGTCTCCTTGATGGTAGCCGTCAGACGGTTGAATGCAGGAGGGGATGGTCGATTCCTCAAAAACTGATGGGATTATTTGCGAATTTCATTTCCTTTGATTACCTTTGCACTCCCAAAACGAGATGTCTGGGTGAGGTTTATGAACATGGCAGAAAACATGGAACGAGTGGCCGTGTTATATGCAGAAAGGAAATGGAATGGCAGATAAAAACATATATATATTAGGTATAGAGTCGAGTTGCGACGACACTTCGGCGGCTGTGCTAAGGAATGGGGTGCTGCTGTCGAATGTGACGGCGTCGCAAGCGGTACACGAAGCTTACGGCGGTGTGGTGCCTGAGTTGGCCTCGCGTGCGCACCAGCAGAATGTGGTGCCCGTGGTGGACCAGGCTCTCAAGAAGGCGGGTATCTCAAAGGAACAGCTTTCGGCTGTAGCCTTCACACGTGGCCCTGGACTGATGGGGTCGCTGTTGGTTGGGGTGAGCTTTGCCAAGGGCTTCGCACGTGCTTTGGGCATACCGCTCATCGATGTGAACCATCTGCAGGGGCACGTCATGGCTCATTTCATCAAGGAGAGCGATGACGACCAGTCGGCTCCACCGCTGCCTTTCCTCTGTCTGTTGGTGAGTGGTGGCAATTCTCAAATAGTGAAGGTAAATGCCTACAACAACATGGAGGTGCTCGGACAGACCATCGACGACGCTGCGGGCGAGGCTATCGACAAGTGCTCGAAGGTGATGGGACTGGGTTATCCTGGTGGACCCATCATAGATCGGTTGGCGCGGCAGGGCAATCCACATGCCTACAAATTTGCAGAGCCTAACATCCCCGGGCTGGACTACAGTTTCAGCGGGTTGAAAACATCGTTTTTATATAATCTGCGTGACTGGGTGAAGGACGATCCCGATTTCGTGGAGCACCACAAAGAGGACTTGGCCGCGAGCTTGGAGTTTACCATTGTTGACATCCTGATGAAGAAGCTGCGCCTAGCTGCCAAGCAGACGCGCATCAAGCATGTCGCCGTGGCGGGGGGAGTGTCGGCTAATACGGGGCTGCGCAACGCTTTCGGGGAGCATGCTCGAAAGTACGGGTGGAAGATATACATTCCCAAGTTCAGCTACACCACCGATAATGCAGCCATGATTGGAATCACGGGCTACTACAAATATCTGGACGGCGAGTTCTGTCCGATTGATGCGCCGGCGTTCAGCAAGGTGACATTCGAGTGATAAGAAAGCAAAAGGGAGGGAAGGAGAGGAAAAGCAGAAAGAGATTCTTTAATAAAAAAAAACAGCATTATGGAATTTGAAAACAAGATTTTGAGTGCTGAGATTCAGCGTATTATGTATGAAGCAGGGCTGACCCTCTCCACGGCAGAGAGCTGCACGGGAGGTCACATTGCCGAGTCTATAATAGCGGTGCCCGGTTCGTCGGAGTATTTCAAAGGAGGGGTTATCAGCTACACAAACGAGATTAAGGAGCGTCTGCTGGGTGTTGACCCTCAGCTGATAGCCGAAAAGACGGCCGTCTCTGAGGAGGTGGCAGTAAGCATGGTGCGCGGAGCCATCAGAACCATGCAGACAGACTTCGCCATAGCTGCCACAGGAGTGGCGGGGCCTGGGGGAGGCACGAAGGAGATTCCCGTGGGCACCATCTGGTTGGCCTGCGGCTCGGTTGACGAGGTGGCAACGTTCAAGATGGAGGAGGACGAAGGGCGCGACAAGAATTTGGCCAATGCATCGAGTAAGGCGTTGCACATGTTTCTTGATTTTTTGCGCGAACATGTGGAGAAAAAGAGCGAATGACCCCTTATGTAAACGCCAACAGAGCACGGAATTAGCCGGAAAAGAGAAAAAAATCCTTAAATGGGAATATTAATCGAGGAATAATTTTGTTTTTTCCAGAAAAGTTTGTAATTTTGCACCCTGTTTGGAATAGGTATCAAAAACGAAAACAAAAAATTTAGATAGAAATGTCGAAAATTTGTCAGATTACAGGCAAGAAGGCACAGATTGGCAACAATGTGTCTCACTCAAAGCACCGTACGAAGAGAAGCTTTGACGTAAACTTGTTCAGCAAGAAATTCTACTATGTGGAGGAAGACTGCTGGATCAGACTCAAGATCAGTGCAGCTGGTCTTCGTCTTATTAATAAGTTGGGTCTTGACGCAGCCTTGAAGCAGGCTGTTCAGAAGGGCTACGTTGACTGGAAGGACATTAAAGTAATAGGAGACTAAGCACCATGGCATCAAAGAAAGCAAAGGGTAACAGAGTTCAGGTCATTTTGGAATGCACCGAAATGAAGAACAGTGGACTTCCGGGCACCAGCCGTTACGTGACGACTAAGAACCGCAAGAACACTCCTGAGAGAATGGAATTGATGAAGTATAATCCTATCCTGAAGAAGATGACTCTTCACAAGGAGATTAAATAATAATTAGCACAAATGGCAAAGAAAACCGTTGCAACCCTCCACGAAGGTTCGAAGGATGGTCGCGCTTACACAAAGGTCATCAAAATGGTGAAGAGCCCCAAGACCGGTGCTTATGTCTTTGACGAGCAGATGGTTCCTAACGAGGCCGTGAAGGATTTCTTCAAGAATTAATCCTTAAGAATAAAGATAATGAACTATTGAGAAAGGTTGTCACCTACACTTAGGTTGACGACCTTTTTCATTTTTATTCCGAAAAATTGTTCATGTATCAATAAAATTTGCTACCTTTGTGGCAAATTGTACAATTATCATGGGTTTATTCGGATTTTTCAATAAAAACAAGAAGGAAACGCTTGACAAAGGTCTGGAAAAGACCAAGCAGAGTGTGTTTGGCAAACTGGCACGTGCCGTTGCTGGAAAGTCAAAGGTGGACGACGAAGTGCTCGACGACTTGGAGGAGGTGCTTATCACCTCAGACGTGGGCGTTGACACCACGTTGAAGATCATCCAGCGCATTGAAGAAAGGGTGGCGCGCGACAAGTATGTCTCCACTTCGGAGTTGAACCGCATCCTGCGCGAAGAAATAGCATCGTTGCTTGCCGAAAACCACACCGACGACAACGAAAATTGGGATTTGCCTGCCGACCACAAACCCTATGTCATACTGGTGGTTGGCGTGAATGGGGTGGGTAAGACCACAACCATAGGCAAACTGGCCTACCAATTCAAGCAGGCGGGCAAGAAAGTGTGCCTTGGGGCTGCCGACACCTTCCGTGCAGCAGCTGTTGAGCAACTCTGCATCTGGGGTGAACGAGTGGGAGTGCCCGTGGTGAAGCAACAGATGGGAGCAGACCCCGCCTCGGTGGCCTACGATACTCTTTGCTCGGCCAAGGCCAATGGGGTTGACGTGGTGTTGATTGACACCGCTGGCCGCTTGCACAACAAGGTGGGACTGATGAACGAGCTGAAGAAAATTAAGGACGTGATGAAGAAAGTGCTCCCACAAGCCCCCGATGAGGTGATGCTCGTGCTCGACGGATCAACTGGCCAGAATGCCTTCGAACAGGCCAAGCAATTCTCGGCCGTCACCAATATCACAAGTCTGGCCATCACGAAACTTGATGGAACGGCCAAGGGAGGTGTGGTGATAGGCATTAGCGACCAACTGAAGGTGCCCGTGAAGTACATCGGACTGGGCGAAGGTATGGAAGATTTGCAACTGTTCAACAAGAGCCAGTTCGTTGACTCGCTCTTCAAGAACGACTAAAACCGGAATATCGAGACACTTTTACTTACACATATATAGAGGAAAGAGCAGAAAGCGTGGTAAAGAATCAGATAGACATCATCACCATGGGGTGTTCGAAGAACTTGGTTGATAGCGAATTGCTGATGAAGCAGTTCGAGGCCAACGGCTATACGTGTACGCACGACAGCAAACGTCCTCGCGGCGAAATTGTAGTGATCAACACGTGTGGATTCATCAACGACGCCAAGGAGGAAAGCATAAGCACCATTCTGGAGTTTGCACAAGCCAAGGAGCAGGGACGCATCAGAAAACTCTACGTAATGGGATGTCTGTCTCAACGCTATAAAGACAAGCTCGAGGAAGAAATACCCGAGGTGGACAAATACTACGGCAAATTCGACTATAAACAGCTGCTCACCGATCTAGGGAAAGCAGAGATCGAGTCCTGCAATGGAGTGCGCCACCTTACCACCCCGCGCCACTATGCCTACCTGAAAATCAGTGAAGGGTGCGACCGACACTGCGCTTATTGCGCAATTCCTATCATTACAGGCAAGCACGTGAGCCGTCCCATGGACGAGATTCTCGATGAGGTGCGCCGACTTGTAGGCCAGGGCGTGAAAGAGTTTCAGGTCATAGCCCAGGAACTAACTTTCTACGGTCTCGACATTGACGGGAAGCCCCACATCGCCCAATTGATAGAGCAGATGGCCGATATCCCCGGCGTGAAATGGATAAGGCTGCACTATGCTTATCCGGCTAATTTCCCCTACGACCTGCTCAGAGTGATGCGCGAGAAACCCAATGTATGCAAGTATCTCGACATTGCCTTGCAACACATCTCGGACAATATGCTCACGGCCATGCACCGACATGTAACCAAAGCAGAGACCTACCAGTTGGTGAGCCGTCTGCGCCAGGAGGTGCCAGACATTCATCTGCGCACCACGCTGATGGTAGGGTTCCCAGGTGAAACTGATGCCGATTTTGAGGAACTGATGGAGTTCACACGATGGGCTCGCTTTGAGCGCATGGGAGCCTTTGCCTACTCGGAGGAGGAAGACACCTACAGTGGCATGAACTATAAGGACGACGTGCCGCCCGAGGTGAAGCAAAAACGGCTGGACCGGCTCATGGCTCTGCAACAAGAAATCAGTGCGGAAATAGAGGCAGAGAAGGTGGGTACAGTCATGCGCGTCATCATCGACCGTAAGGAGGGTGATTACTATGTGGGACGCACTGAATTCTGTTCGCCCGAGGTTGACCCCGAAGTGCTGATTCCCGCCGAAACGAAACGTCTGCACTTGGGAAGATTCTACCAAGTGAAGATTACACATTCAGAAGAATTTGATTTATACGGAATTGTGCAATGAACAACAAGGATTTCATAGCAGAGTTGTCCAGGCGTATGGGATTCACCCAGGACGACACCCAGAAAGTGATGCGCACGGCCATCGACGCCATGAGCGAGAGTCTGCAGAACGGTGACACCGTGCTGCTGCCCAACTTTGGCACTTTCGAAGTGAAAAAGCGTATGGAACGAGTGGTCGTGAATCCTTCTACTCGCAAGCGCATGCTTGTACCGCCCAAGTTGGTGTTGGGATTCAAACCCGTGGCCGCCATTAAGGAAAAACTAAAGAATGGAGGACAGGCAAATGAGTAGGATTTCTGTAGCAGAAATAGCGAGGGTCATTGCCAAGAAACACAAAATGACCATCCGTGAGAGCGAAAAGTTCGTCACGGCATTTATTGATGTCATAAACAATGGCTTGCGATATGAGAAGCAGGTCAAGATCAAAGGTCTGGGAACCTTCAAAGTGATTGACACCAAGAATCGCAAGAGCGTTAACATCAAGACTGGCGAGGCCATTGTCATTGAGGGTAGGGGGAAAATAACTTTCACGCCCGATGCTGTTATGCGCGATCTGGTCAACAAGCCTTTCTCTCAGTTTGAAACCGTAGAACTCAACGACGGGGTCAACTTTGAGGACATCGAACAGGTTTTCGCAACCGGCAAGGAAGACGATGCACTAGCCTACGAGGCGCTATTCGCCGCTGATGTTGTGCAATCTGAAGAACCAGAGTCCGTCTTGACCACAAAACCCGAAATCGTCGATGAGCTCGAACCTGTTGAAGAGACTGATGAGGAATCTGGACTCATCGAGACTCCCGAAACCGCCCCCATTGCGGGTACTGAACCCGAGCCCGTTGCAGTTCCCGAACCCGAGCCCGTTGCGGTTCCCGAACCCGAGCCCGTTGCAGTTCCCGACCCCGAGCCAGAAGAGGAACCCAAGTCCGAATCCGACGAGTCCCCTGAATCCGAACTCATAGAGGTTTCCGAAACTGAATCCATCGCAGTTCCTGAAACTGAGCCCCAAGAGGAACCCAAGTCCGAATCCGATGAGTCCCCTAAATCTGGACTTATAGAGGCTTCCGAAACTGAGTCCATTGCGGTTACCGAACCCGAAGAGAAACCCAAGTCCGAAGAGGACCCCGAGCCCACTAGAGAAACGGCCGAAAAAGAGACGGCTGATGAAGAATTGCTGGAAGTGGAGCCTGTTGGGGAATCTCGGGTGAACACCCACATTTTTGAGGATCGTAAGGCAAGCCTGCTGCAACACTATCGTGACTACAGCGAGGAATTGGAATACCAACTCGATAGACAAAAGAATTACAGAAAGTGGTTTGCCCTGATTTCCTGCCTTCTGATCGTGGCGGCTGGCGTGGGAGGATATTATGCCGGTTCCAAGATCATGAAGGACAAACTCGATGAGCAGTATCAGTCGATGCTTGTGGATAATGTGTCGCCCGATTCCATTTCGAGCATGATGGAACAGGAGGCCAAAGCCGACTCGTCAGCCAAGGCTGCGCGGTTGGCGAAACTCAGAGAAGAGACTGATTTGAGGATGAAAGCCCGCCAGCAATCCACCCAAACCAATACAGCCTACGAGACAGCCCGTGAGCGTGCAAAGGAAATAACCACAATCAAATCAGAACAGGAAAGAGCAGAAAAAGAGAGGTTCGAAGCCGACCTCAAGGCTAAGGCACAAGCCAGGGAGCAAAAACTGAAAGCCGAAGCTGAAGCAAAGAAACTCGCCGAAGCTGAAGCTGCGGCACAGAAAGCTGCTGCACAGAAAGCTGCGGCACAGAAAGCTGCTGCACAGAAAGCTGCGGCACAGAAAGCTGCTGCTCCAAAGACGGCAACGGCTAAACCTTCATCCCAATCAGCCAAGGGCCAGCCAAATGCAGGGAAGGTGATTCCCGTCTCTCCGTCAAAATACGAGCAGATGAGTGCAGCCGTGCGTTTGGGTGCCTATCGCATCGTGGGAATTGACCAAACCATAACCGTCAGGAAAGGCCAGACGCTGAAGTCCATCTCGAAAGCTTATTTCGGACCGGGCATGGAGTGTTATGTTGAGGCGTTGAACGGCGGCATCAAGGAAGTGAGTGAAGGGCAGAAACTTAAAATACCCAAATTGGAACTCAAAAAGAAGGGCAACAAATAATCGCTGCCTCGACTCTCCACTGGCAAGAAAAACGAAAACATGAAAAGTTTCTTAAAATGTAGGTTTTAAGAAACTTTTTTAATATTATTTAGTCACTATTTTTCGGCTATAAGGCCATATATTTGTACTTTTGCACCACTTAGAAGAAATCATAAAAAATCATTACAATTATGGCAGAAGCTATTGATATACGCGAGTTGAACATCTTGATAGAACAACAAAGCGCATTCGTAACAAAACTCACCAGTGGCATGGATCGTGTCATTGTAGGTCAGAAACATCTTGTTGATTCGCTGCTTATTGGTTTGCTCAGCGATGGCCACATACTCTTGGAAGGTGTGCCAGGGTTGGCCAAGACATTGGCCATCAAGACATTGGCACAGCTGATTGACTCCGACTACAGCCGTATTCAGTTCACCCCCGACCTGCTTCCCGCCGATGTCATCGGTACGATGATCTATTCGCAGAAAGACGAGAATTACCAGGTGAAGAAAGGCCCCGTGTTTGCCAACTTCGTGCTGGCCGACGAAATCAACCGTGCTCCGGCAAAGGTGCAGAGTGCTCTGCTTGAAGCTATGCAGGAGCATCAGGTGACCATTGGCAGCGAGACGTTCCCCTTGCCCAGCCCGTTCCTTGTGATGGCTACACAGAACCCCATCGAGCAGGAAGGAACCTATCCGCTTCCCGAGGCACAGGTGGATCGATTCATGCTCAAGGTGGTGATAGACTATCCCACCATTGACGAGGAGAAAAAGATTATCCGTGAGAACATTCAGGGCGGGTTGCCTGAAGTTTCGCCCGTCACTACGGCAAAGGACATCCTGAGTGCTCGCGAAGTGGTGCGCGAAGTCTATATTGACGAGAAAATAGAGCAGTACATAGCAGACATTGTTTTTGCCACCCGCTACCCCGACCGCTACGGACTGAACGAACTCAACGACATGATAACATTCGGAGGCTCGCCCCGTGCCAGCATCAATCTGGCCAAGGCTGCCCGTGCCTATGCATTCATAAAGCGCCGTGGCTATGTGAAACCCGAGGATGTGCGCGCCGTGGTTCACGACGTACTCCGTCACCGCATTGGCCTCTCCTACGAGGCTGAGGCCAGCAATGTTTCCAGCGAGCATATCATCAGCAAGATTGTCAACAAGGTCGAAGTGCCCTAAGAATGCTCTGCAAGGTCGAAGTTGTCCTTGAGAAATCCTGCTCGTTGACTTCGTACTGGAAAGGAGTTTAATACAAGTTTTTTTTGAATAGAGAACAAGAAAAATAACTGATGACCGAGACTTCTGAGTTGCTTAAGAAAGTAAGGAAGATTGAAATCAAGACCCGTGGATTGAGCGCCAATATATTTGCAGGCCAGTACCACTCGGCTTTCAAGGGGAGGGGCATGGCTTTCAGTGAAGTGCGCGAATATCAGTTTGGCGACGATGTACGCGACATCGACTGGAACGTGACGGCCCGTTTCCACAAACCCTACGTGAAAGTGTTCGAAGAAGAACGCGAGCTAACCGTGATGCTGCTCATTGACGTCAGCGGCTCGCTCGACTTCGGCACTCAGCGCCAGATGAAAAAGGACATGGTGGCCGAGATTGCCGCAACACTGGCTTTCAGCGCCATACAGAACAACGATAAGATAGGGGTGGTGTTCTTCTCCGACAAGATAGAGAAATACATTCCGCCGAAGAAAGGGCGTAAGCACATCCTATACATCATCCGCGAAATGCTCGACTTCCATCCTGAGAGCCAACGCACCGATGTGAAGATGGCCGTTGAGTTTCTGACAAGTGTCATCAAGCGTCGTTGCACAGCTTTCATACTGAGTGACTTCTACGTGCGCAATGATTTTGAGAACGCACTGACCATCTGTAATCGCAAGCACGACGTGGTGGCCATTCAGGTTTACGATTTGCGGGCCAAACAGCTGCCCGATGTGGGCTTGATGCGTCTGGTAGATGCCGAGACCGGCCATGAGATGTACATAGACACGGGCAGCAAGAAAGTGCGACGTGCCCACACGGCTTTCTGGATGAACCGACAGGCAAACCTGCGGCAGACGTTCAACAAGAGCAATGTCGATAATGTTTCGATAGCCACCAATGAGGACTATGTCAAGGCATTGCTCCAGTTGTTTGCCATGAGGGGCGTTTGAGTGGCGCTGGAAGAAAAGGAATACAAACAACCACCGAGGAGTTAAATTTTGAACAGAACAAATCATTCACCGAGGAGTATAATTTTGAAAAGAATCATAGCTAACATTTTGTTTCTGCTGACAGCTCTGGCGGCATCTGCGCAGGTGAACGTCGAGTCAAGCATCGACTCCATGGAGATTTTCATTGGCGAGCAGGTTCACCTGACCGTGAGTGTCACCCTAAAGCACGGGCAGCGCCTGTCTATGCCTGTGTTCAAACCGTCGGAGCAAATCACTCCAGGTGTTGAGGTGCTGAGCGAAGGAATGGCTGACACGTCAGAGCTGGACAACAATATGGTGCGCGTGTCAAAGCAGTACACCCTGACCTCTTTCGATGAGAACCTCTACTATCTACCGCCCGTTAAGGTGAAGGTTGACGGCAAGGATTATGCGTCAAAAAATCTCGCGCTCAAAGTGCTCACGGTGCCTGTAGATACCCTTCATCCCAACCAGTTCTTTCCGCCTAAGGGCGTACAGGACAACCCATTTCTTTGGAGTGAATGGAGCGGAATCTTTTGGTTGAGTGTAATTGCTCTAATTCTTTTTGTTATAGCTGTTTACCTGCGCATTCGTTTGCGTGAAAACAAGCCCATCATTGCCAGCGTAAAGATCATTAAGCGTGTGCCTCCACACCAAAAGGCCATGCAGCAGATTGAGCAGATCAAGGCCGATAGGCTGGTTACTTCCGAGAACCAGAAAGAATACTACACCAAACTCACCGACACGCTGCGAAAATACATCGAGGAGCGCTTTGGCTTCAATGCCATGGAGATGACCTCCGATGAAATCATCGAGCGTCTGCAACAAACCGACGACCGGCGCATGATAGACGAGTTGCGCGAGTTGTTCACTACGGCTGACCTGGTGAAGTTTGCCAAGTATTCAACGCTCATCAATGAGAACGACGCAAATCTTGTCAACGCCATAGAGTTTATCAATACCACGAAGTTGGAAAACCAGCCTACCGAAGAGCGCATCGAGCCGCAGCTCACCGAGCAAGACAAGCGGAGCATCCGTTCGCGCAACACCACAAAGTGGATGTTGTGGATCATTTTCTCCCTGTGTATTGCCCTGATGGTTTACGTTGCCTATCAGCTCTTTCTGTTGTTTGGGTAAGGAATTTGTTTAGAACGAGAATCATATATGGAATTTGCCAATAAGGAATATCTGCTTTTGCTTCTGTTGCTCATACCCTACGTCATGTGGTATTTCCTCTACAGAAAGAAAACCGAACCCACCATGCGGATGAGCGACACTTATGCCTATCAGTATGCGCCGAAGAGTTGGAAAATAAGATTAATCCATCTGCCCATGCTGCTGCGCGCTATCGCCTTCACACTTGTCGTGCTGGCTTTGGCCCGTCCACAGACCCACAACTCGTGGGGCAGCAAGACTGTTGAGGGCATTGACATTATGCTCTCCATGGACGTATCCACGAGTATGCTGGCCGAAGACCTCAAACCCAACCGCATCGAGGCGGCCAAAAGCGTGGCAGGTGAGTTTATTTCTGGTCGCCCGAGCGACAACATTGGTTTGACCATCTTTGCAGGCGAGGCCTTTACGCAGTGTCCCATGACGACCGACCACCAGTCGTTGCTCAATTTGTTGCACAATGTGCGCACCGACATTGCCGCCCGCGGGCTTATCCAAGACGGCACCGCCATAGGTATGGGATTGGCCAATGCTGTGAGCCGTCTGAAGGACAGCAAAGCCAAAAGCAAGGTGGTCATCCTCCTCACCGATGGCAGCAACAACAGCGGTGACCTTTCGCCACTCACCTCGGCACAGATAGCAAAGAGTCTGGGCATCAGAGTTTATACCATTGCCGTGGGGACCAACGGCGTGGCACCTTATCCGATGATTGTCGGCGGTACTACCCAGTACGTAAACATGCGCGCCGACGTTGATACCGAGACACTGAGTCAGATTGCGGCTCAGACTGATGGCAATTTCTACCGTGCCACGAACACCGCCGAATTGAAGAATATCTATCGTGACATCGACAAACTGGAGAAAACCAAGATGGACGTTAAGAAATTCAGCAAGCGATACGAAGCCTATCAGCCCTTTGCCTTGGGTGCAGTTCTTGTTTTGCTGTTGGAGATTCTGTTGCGTCTGACGGTATTCCGGCGCATTCCATAGCTCGCGGAAAGCGATAAAGTGGAAAGGAAGAAATAAATGGTAAACAAATTGCCAGAAAAAAGTAATAAACCAGTAAATTTAGTTAAGTAAGAAGAAAGAGTGCTACATGTTCAGATTTGAAAGCCCCATATATCTGTACTTCCTGTTGCTGATTCCCCTGTTGGGTGTCATGCGATTCGTGGCAGTACGTAGCCGCAGGAAGAAACTTCGCAAGTTTGGCGATACCGACTTGCTCAAGCAACTGATGCCCACAGTGTCAGTCTTCCGCCCCGAAGTGAAGTTCTGGCTTATGGCTGCAGCTTTGGCAATGCTCATTGTCATGCTGGCGCGTCCACAGATGGGCACTCGCATCAGCCATGAGAAACGCAATGGCATAGAAACCATCATTGCACTCGACATCAGCAACTCCATGTTGGCTGAAGACGTAATGCCGTCACGTCTAAGCAAGAGCAAAATGCTTGTTGAGAACATGGTTGACCATTTCACCAACGACAAAATTGGACTCATTGTTTTTGCTGGCGATGCCTTTGTACAGCTCCCCATCACCAGCGACTATGTTTCGGCCAAGATGTTCATGCAGAACATCGAACCCCAGCTCATCGCCACCCAGGGAACTGACATAGCCGAAGCCTTAAGGATGGGCATGAACAGCTTCACTCAAGACGAGCAGGTGGGGCGCGCCATCATTGTCATTACCGACGGCGAGGATCATGAAGGTGGGGCCGTCGAGGCTGCCGAAGCTGCCAAGAAGAAAGGCATGCGCGTGTTCGTCCTGGGCGTAGGCGACCCCAAGGGATCTCCTATACCCACAGGCGACGGAAGCTATATGACCGACAACACAGGTCAGACCGTCATGTCAGCGCTGAACGAGGACATGTGTCGCCAGATAGCCCAGGCGGGTGGGGGAGCCTATATCCATGTTGACAACACCAACGTAGCTCAGGAAAAACTCAACGACGAGCTCATCAAACTACAGAAAGGCGACATCACCACCACGCTCTACAGCGAGTACGACGAGCAGTTCCAAGCCTTTGGCATCCTGGCTTTGTTGCTGCTCATCATCGAAATTTGCGTGTTCGAGAGCAAGAACCCAATGCTCAAGAACGTACGCCTTTTCAAGCAGCGACGACGTTCGGTCAACGCAGTGCTGCTTTTGCTGTTTCTTATGACGAGCTTAGGGGCTGCCGCCCAGGCCGATCGCCAATCGGTGCGCCATGGCAACCGCCTTTTTCGCACCCAGGAGTTTGCCAAGTCCGAAGTGGAGTATCGCAAGGCTGTGGCCAAGAACCCGCGCAACGCACAGGCTGTTTACAATTTGGGATGCGCACTCATGGCACAGCAGAAAGACTCTGCCGCCATTGTGCAGTTCCAGAATGCCGGCAAGATGGAGACTGTCAAGATGCGCAAGGCTATGTCGTACCACAACATAGGCGTTATTTGTCAGCAGCACCAAATGTTTGGCGAGGCCATCGAGGCCTACAAGGAAGCACTGCGCAACAATCCAAAGGACGACGAGACGCGCTACAATCTGGCCCTCTGCAAGCGTCAGCAGAAAAACCAGCAGAACAAAGACCAAAAACAAAACCAACAAGATAAAGATAAGAAACAGAATCAGCAAGACAAAGACAAAAAACAGCAACAAGGCCAGCAAAAGCAACAGCAACAGCCGCCCCCCAAGGAGCAGATGAGCAAGGAGAATGCCGAACAGTTGCTCAATGCTGCCATACAGGAGGAGAAAGCCACTCAGCAGCGCATGAAGAAAGCCATGCAGCAGCCTCGGTCGCGCCGTTTGCAGAAAAACTGGTAGTTGCCAAGACCGAAAAGAAAATGCGGCGACTGCCCGTCCCCCCAATAAGGAAAGGATTCCAAACATACAGAAAAACAAAGAGATGAAAACACCTTTACACCAAAAGCATAACACTGCCGCCTTCGAGGCTGGCTGGGCAAGGATGGTGCTCGCCCTGCTGGCCTTGCAGCTGTCGTATGCCGTTTCGTTGGCTCAGACGCTTACGGTGAACGCCCCCTCACGGGTGGCCACGGGCGAAAATTTCCGCCTTTCTTACACCGTGAACACTCAGAATGCCACCGATTTCCACGTAGGCAGCGTACCCGACGAGCTGGAAATCATCACTGGTCCCTATACCTCGCAACAGAGCAGCTACCAGATGGTCAACGGCCACACCAGCAGCAGCTCGTCCATCACCTACACCTTTATTATCTGTGCCAACAAAGCCGGAACCTATACCATTCCCCCTGCAACTATCCATGCAGGAGGAAAGACCGTCACTTCGGCAGCCGCCAAAATCACCGTTGCTGGTTCCTCCACCAATTCAGGTGGAGCTCCCCGCATGCACGACGACAACGATAGTCCCAGCACCATGCGCTCGGCTGGCTCGAAAATCAGCGGCAACGACCTCTTCATCAAAGTGAGCGCCAACAAGAGTCGTGTCCACGAACAGGAGCCCGTCCTGCTCACCTATAAGGTCTATACCCTTGTTGACCTTTATCAGCTCGAAGGTGTCATGCCCGACCTCACCGGTTTCCACACTCAAGAGATACCTCTGCCACAGCAGAAGAGATACCATGAGGAGATTGTCAACGGAAGGCCCTACCGCTGTGTCACGTGGAGCCAATATGTAATGTATCCGCAGATGACCGGCAAACTCTCCATTCCCAGCATCACTTTCAACGGAACTGTGGTGCAGCAAAACCGCAACGTTGATCCCTTCGAAGCCTTCTTCAACGGCGGTTCGGGCTATGTAGAGGTGAAACGCTCCATCAAGGCTCCCGGCATCACCATCCAGGTTGATCCACTGCCAGCGCGCCCCGCCAATTTCTCCGGCGGTGTGGGAAAGTTCAACATTTCCGCCCAAATCAGCAAGAACGATGTCAAAGCCAACGACCCCGTTACGCTTCGCGTCATCGTCAGTGGTGCAGGCAACCTCAAGCTAATCAAACAGCCTGTGGTCAATTTTCCCAAAGACTTCGACAAGTACGACCCCAAAATTACCGACAAAACCAAACTCACCCAGAATGGGGTAGAGGGAAGCATGGTCTATGACTTCCTGGCCGTGCCTCGCAACCAGGGCAAATACACCATCCCCGCCATTGAGTTTGTTTATTACGACACCAGTGCCAACACCTATAAGACGGTCAAGACCCAGCCCTTTGTCCTTGATGTGGCCAAGGGCAGCGGAACCTCCTCGTCAGCCGACTTCACAAGCGAGTTGCAAAACCAGGACATCCACCCCATCAAGACTGGCAAGAGCCGCTTGCAGGACGTTCAGGGTTTCTTCTTTGGTTCAGCTCTCTATTGGTCGGTGCTTGCCTTGCTCCTTGCCTTGTTTGTGGCTTTGCTTGTGGTGTTCCGGAAACGGGCCATCGACCGTGCCGACATCACCCGCATGCGCGGAAAGAACGCCAACAAGGTGGCCACCCGCCGACTCAAGAAAGCCAATCAGCTCATGGCACAGGGTCGTCAGGGCGAATTCTACGACGAGGTGCTGCGCGCCCTTTGGGGGTATGTGGGCGACAAGCTCAACATGCCCGTCGAGCGGCTCTCGGCCGACAATATAGCTGAGCAACTCACGGCTGCCCAAGTCGATGCAGACACCGTTGGCCAGTTTGTCAGTGCCATTGAGGAGTGTGAGTTCGAGCGATATGCTCCGGGCGATGCCGCCGGCAACATGAACAAGACCTACTCTACGGCCATCAACGCCATCATGAAGATTGAAGAAGCCATGAAGAAAAATAAGAACGCCAACTCCCGACGGAGCCGCGGCAGCCTGTTGATGCTGGTCGTCGTCGCCGCTATGGCCATGCTCACACTCAGCCCGCTGAAGGCCATGGCCGTCACCAAGGAAAACGCCGACGACGAGTATGCCAAAGGCAACTATGTACAGGCCATCAAGGACTATGAAGAACTGCTCCGTAAAGGCGGCAGTACGGAACTCTATTACAATCTGGGTAACGCCTACTACCGAACCGACAACATCACCCGAGCCGTCATCAACTACGAGCGCGCGCTGCTGCTTTCGCCGGGTGACAAAGATGTGCGGTTCAACCTGCAGATGGCTCGCAGCAAGACCATCGACAAAATCACCCCCGAGTCCGAGATGTTCTTCGTCACATGGTTTCACTCCTTGGTCAATCTCACGAGTGTCGATGGGTGGGCCCGAACAGCCATACTCAGCCTTGTGCTCGCCCTCGTGCTGCTGCTCGTCTATCTTTTCGTTGACAGAATCTTAATGCGCAAGGTGGGGTTCTTCGGAGGCGTCTTTTTCCTCCTGCTGTTCCTCTTTGCCAACCTCTTTGCTTGGCAGCAGAAACAAGAGCTCGTCAACCGCAGGGGGGCTGTCGTCACCGCAACGTCAGCCTCCGTCATGAAAACACCCGCTGCCAATGCCACCGAGCAGTTCGTCATTCACGAAGGCACTCGCGTTGACATCACCGACGACACCATGCGCGACTGGAAAGGCATCCGTCTGGCCGATGGCAAGGAAGGGTGGATTCATGTCAGCAAAATTGAAAAGATTTAATTCGTCATTGGCCATTGAGCTTCGAACATTGATAAAAACTCAAACCATAAATTGGATTTTACACCCATATTACCTATAGACCAGTGGCTGCTGACATTCTTCAACGGTAGCGACTCTCTGTTCATCGACCAAGTGGCTGTCACCCTCACCGACGGGCTCACTTGGGTGCCACTCTATGTGGCCGTGCTCTTTCTCGTGGTGAAGAACAACGACACCATGGCTCAGATTATGCTCACCATCGTCTGTGCCCTGGTGTGTGTGGTTATCTCAAGCACTGTGGCCGACGGCATTGTCAAACCTCTCGTCGGCCGACCGCGACCGCTCAACGACCCTGTCTTTAAAGACACCATCGACACCGTGGCCGGCATGTTCAGTCGTCAATACAGCTTCTTCTCAGGCCACGCCTCCAACACATTCAGCCTCGCCCTCTTCCTCGCTCTGCTCATACGCAGCCGCTTGGCCACCTGCCTGCTGGTGGGCTGGTCATTGCTCAACTGTTGGACGCGTCTCTATCTGGGCATGCACTATCCTTCCGACATCCTCGCCGGTCTTCTTTGGGGTGCCTTCGTCGGTACCGTCATGTACCATCTCTACCGCTACCTCTACTACCGTTTCTCGCCACGCATCAGCTATGTCTCTTCTCAATACACTCGCACGGGCTATGCCTATTCCGATGTGGATGTCATGTGCTCCGTATTCGTTTTCACGCTGCTCTATGCTGTGATGAAGGCGTTGGTACATTGAACGTTGCTCATTGGCCATTGACAACCGAGTATTGGTGATTGACCATTACATTATATCATTCAAAAGAAAAAAACGAAAGTGGAAACAAAACATATTAGAATCAGCGACTACAGCTACGACTTGCCCGACGACCGCATCGCAAAGTTCCCCCTTGCCCGACGCGACCAGAGCAAACTCCTCATCTATCGTCACGGACAGCTTTCTGACGACACCTTCTGCAACCTGGCCGACCATCTGCCTGCCGACTCATTAATGGTGTTCAACAACACCCGCGTCATCCAGGCCCGCCTGCACTTCCGCAAGCCTACCGGTGCACTCATCGAAGTGTTTTTGCTCGAACCGTCAGTTCCTGCAGACTACGAACAGATGTTTCAGACGGCAGGCCATTGTGCATGGCTCTGCATGGTGGGAAACCTCAAAAAGTGGAAGGAAGGCATTCTTGAACAAACTGTCAGCGTGGGCTCTGCCACTGTACGGCTGACTGCCACGCGCCTCGCCGAGCAGGGCACCAGCCAGCTCGTGGACTTTGCGTGGGAGTCGCTCGACGGCAGCCAGCCCCCTTCGTTTGCCGAGCTGATTGATGCTGCTGGCGAACTGCCCATCCCTCCCTATCTGAACCGCGCAACCCAGCAGAGCGACCTCACCACTTATCAGACCGTCTATAGCAAGATACGCGGCAGTGTGGCTGCTCCCACTGCAGGGCTCCACTTCACCCCCGAGGTGTTGGCCAGTCTTGATGCGCGAGGCATCCATCGCGAGGAACTCACCCTCCACGTAGGTGCCGGCACTTTCCGTCCAGTCAAGAGCGAGCAGATAGAAGGCCACCAGATGCACACCGAGTACATCAGTGTGCGCCGGCAAACTGTTGAGCAGCTCATCCGCCACAACGCTCAGGCCATTGCTGTGGGAACCACCAGTGTGCGCACCCTTGAGAGTCTCTACTACATGGGAGTCTATCTTGCCGACCATCCCGATGCCGCCGAGGCCGACCTTCATGTCAGCCAGTGGACTCCCTATGAAACCCATCCCACGCTCACACCCACCGAAGCTCTCACCCATTTGCTCGCGTTTTTCGACCGCAACCACTTGTCCACTCTCCACAGCAGCACTCAGATTATCATAGCCCCTGGTTACGAATACAAGATAGTGCGCATGCTTGTCACCAATTTCCATCAGCCCCAGAGCACGTTGCTCCTGCTTGTCAGTGCCTTCGTTCACGGCGACTGGCGATGCATCTACGACTACGCCCTGGCTCACGACTTCCGTTTCCTCAGTTACGGCGACAGCAGCTTGCTCATTCCGTAGCAGGCGGATTGAGCGGTACATTCAGAATTGAATCTTGTTTATAGTATATAGAGTAAGAATTGGTATTTTTGGTTTAATAAGCGACATCGAAATGATTTTATTGAGTTTTGACACAGAGGAATTCGATGTGCCCCGCGAACATGGGGTTGACTTCTCGTTGGACGAGGGGATGGCCGTCTCTAAAGTCGGCACACTCCGCATTCTCGATGTTTTGAAACAGAATGGCGTCCGAGCCACCTTCTTTTGCACGGGCAATTTTGCAGAGCATGCACCAGAAATAATGGAGCGCATCATGGCCGAGGGGCATGAGGTGGCCTGCCACGGTGTGGACCACTGGCAACCCAAAGACACCGACTTCGCCCGTTCAAAGGAAATCGTCGAACGTGTGACGGGGCGCACCGTCTATGGCTATCGTCAGCCACGCATGTTCCCCGTGGTAGAGTCTGAGATCAAGCGTGTGGGCTATCGTTACAACTCGTCGCTCAATCCCGCTTTCATTCCCGGTCGCTACATGCACCTCACCGACCCTCGAACCTGGTTCATGAAAGATGGAGTGATGCAGATACCCGCTTCGGTGACGCCGCTCGTCCGATTCCCCCTGTTCTGGCTCTCCCTTCACAATCTGCCCGAGGGAGTCTATCACTGGATGACGCGCCGAGTGCTCAAGACCGATGGCTATTTCGTCACCTATTTCCACCCGTGGGAGTTTTACGAACTGAAGGAACATCCTGAGTTCAAGATGCCGTTCATCATCAAGAACCACAGCGGCCTGCAGATGTGCGAGCGTCTGGACCGTCTGGTCAAGATGCTTCTTGCCCGCGGCCACGAGTTCATTACCTTTAACGAGTTTGTCAACCGGAAATTGAAGAATCCAAACTCCTGACAGCCAACTCCCCAAAACCTGACATCCACCCCACAAAACACACCAAGAGCTATGATCAGACTAGCCACTGTTTCACCATGTTATAACGAAGAAGAAGTGCTCAACCACAGCGTACAGCGGCTGACAGCCCTCTTCGAGCGCATGATAAGCGAAGGCCTTATCAGCGAGGACTCCATGATGGTGTTCGTCAACGACGGCAGCCACGACCGCACATGGTCAATCATACGTGAACTCCATGCTGCTAACAAATTCGTGCGCGGCATCAATCTGTCGCGCAACTTCGGACATCAGAACGCCATCATGGCAGGCATGATGACCGCCCGCGAGTGGGCCGATGCCGTTGTCACCCTCGATGCCGACCTTCAGGACGACATTGAGTGCATTCCCCAGATGGTCAGGGATTTCGAAGCGGGCAACGATGTTGTCTATGGTGTGAAGGTTTCGCGCCAGGGCGATTCGTTCTTGAAGAAGATGACCGCCCAGGGCTTCTATAAGTTTCTGACGAAGATGGGCGTGGAGAGCATCTACAATCATGCTGACTTCCGATTGATGAGCCGCCGTGCGCTCGACATCCTCTCCACGTACAAGGAGCACAATCTTTATCTGCGCGGTCTCATCCCGATGATTGGGTTGAACCATTCCACGGTTGACGATGTCATCGGCGAGCGCTATGCAGGCCAGTCAAAATATACGCTGGGCAAGATGATGCATCTGGCACTCAACGGTGTCACCGCCTTCTCGGCCCGTCCGCTCTTCGCCATCTACAACATCGGGCTTTTGTTTCTTCTTGTCGCATTCGTGATCGTCTGCTATGTAGTCTATTCGCTGTTGTTTGGCCAAGTGGAGCCCGGCTGGGCGTCGCTCATGTTCTCCATCTGGATAGTCGGCGGCTTCATCCTTATTTCCCTGGGCATTGTGGGCACCTACGTCGCCCAGATTTTTACAGAGGTGAAGCGTCGTCCGCTCTACCACATTCAGGAGATACTCTCTTGAGCTCGCTTTCCTCTTTTTTTTCAAGCCATTCTGTCCAACAGTTCCACGAACACCCGCCAAATGTCTTCTATGGTGCTCAGCTCCACGCGCTCGCTGGTGGAGTGGGGCTCCACAATGCGGGGGCCGATGCTCGCAATCTCGATGCCTGGATACTTCTCTACGAAATAGCCGGCCTCCAGCACGAAGTGCATGGCAACCTTTCGTGGTCGCCAGCCCAGCACGTCGTTGAATGTGTCGGAAGTGAGGCGCAGGAAGTCCGACTCTTGGTTCTCTTGCCAGGCAGGAGCCGACATCACCAGCTCTGAAGTGGCGTGTGCTTTGGCAAACGTCGTGGCGATGTCCTTGCCCAGGGCTATCATGTCCTTGTCGATGAAACTGCGCGTGTGGGTGGAAACGAAGATGCAGTTCTCTTGGCTCACGATGCGACCCACGTTGTTCGACGTTTCCACCGTTCCTTCCATCGTTTCGCTCATTTTCACCACACCCTGCGGCACCTGCTCCAGGGCTGTGAGCAATGCCTCCCAGCTCTCGCGGTTCAGGATGGTTTCCTGCCTTTCACATTTCTCGATGTGGCATCTTATGTTCGGGTCGTTCTCGCCAAATTCCTGCCGAATCCATTCGTTGAGACTCTGTTCCTGCGATTTGACAAACTCTGCCGCTTCGCCCGAAGGCACACACACCACGATCTCTGCCGACGAGGCGATGCTCGCGTTGGCTTCGCCCACGCGGATGCTGCTGATGTCGAAGTCGTAGTCGTTGTAGATGGCTGCCAGGACAGCCCAAACGAGCACGGTGGCGCTGGCGCGCCCTTTGTTGATGTCCACGCCCGAGTGGCCACCCAGTCCGCCGCTGATGCTGATGCGGTACCAGCGCCGCTTGCCGCCGGGTGCCGCTTGCCTTCTGACAGGAATGCGGTGGAACTGCAGGTAAGCGCCTGCGGCGCCCGTGGTGATGGTGTCGTAGTCCTCAGAGTCCAGGTTGATCACCTTTCGTCCGCGAATGAAGTCGGCCGAAAGATTGGCTGCGCCCGACATGCCGTCCTCCTCGTTGGTGGTGGTGATGACTTCCAGCGGTCCGTGAACAATTTGTTCGCTGGCCAGCACGGCCAGCGCCATGGAGAGCCCTATGCCGTTGTCGGCACCGAGCGATGTGCCCCGCGCCTTCATCCATCCGTTCTCCTCGTAGGCCTGAATGGGGTCGTTGAGTGGATCCTGCATGCCCACGCACACCATGTCCATGTGGTTGAGCACCACCACGGGCTCAGCCGCCTCGTGCCCCGGCGTTGCCGCTTTGCGAATGACGACGCAGTTCTGCGCGTCGCGCTGATAGTCGAGCCCATGCTCTTGGGCAAACTGGCACAGGAAGTCGGCCACGCGCTCCTCGTGGTGCGAAGGGCGGGGTATTTTGTTGAGCTGCTTGAAGATGTTGAAGACAGTCTCGGTGTTTGGATAATTGCTCATGTTTTGTTTTGGGTTTACGGGGGTGTTTTTTATGTTTTTCTCGATGTTTTTGGGTGAAAACGCGGACGTTGTTTCGCCTTTTGCCCACAAAGATAATACAATCCCACGGAATAGCAACAAATTTTCTAGAGAATTTCATCTTAATGCCGTGAAATAAAAAAATATCTCCCGACGATAATTTTCTGTCGTCGGGAGATATTTTTTTATTTCACGGCCAAGTGGTTTTCGTTCGTTGTGGCGGCTCCAGGGGGCCGCATTGGCCGTTGGCCACCCGGCGAGGAAGCAGGAAATGTGCGGCAGATAAAATCCTACATTCCAAGTTTTTTGGCCGGACGGCCATTTTTTCTGTTTTTATGGCAGAAGTTCGGAAATAATGTTGTACCTTTGCAGCATTAAAAGGCGGGAGCCTAATCGAATGCTTACTAAAGCACACAATTTTTATCAAAAAACATATATATGTATTTTACGTTGTTTATTACCGTCATTGTGACGGCTATTACGCTAGTGGTGGCAGCTTACGCTATTGCTAAGCTGATAGGTCCACGCTCATACAACAAGGTAAAAGGTGAACCCTACGAGTGCGGTATTCCCACTCGTGGCAGTTCGTGGTTGCCTGTGAGTGTGGGATTCTATCTGTTTGCCATCCTCTTCCTCATGTTTGATGTGGAAACTGTGTTTCTGTATCCATGGGCAGTGGTAGTGAAGGAGTTTGGTGGTGCAGCTCTGCTGAGCATCGGCTTCTTCTTGGTAGTACTTGTGTTTGGCCTGGCCTATGCTTGGCGGAAAGGAGCGCTCGAATGGAAATAAAGCCGAAAATCAAGAGCATTCCCTACGGCGAGTGGAACGACAACGAGTCGTTGGAGAAGCTGGTTGACGAGCTCCACGAGGGCGGCGTCAACGTGGTGACAGGCTCGCTGGACAAACTCATCAACTGGGGTCGCGCCAACTCGCTGTGGTCGCTGACGTTTGCCACCTCGTGCTGTGGCATCGAGTTTATGGCTTGCGGCTGCTCGCGTTACGACTTTGCGCGTTTCGGTTTCGAGGTGACGCGCAACTCTCCCCGTCAGGCCGACCTCATCATGTGCGCCGGTACCATCACCCACAAGATGGCTCCCGCGCTGAAGCGCCTGTACGACGAGATGGCCGAGCCTAAGTATGTCATCGCCGTGGGTGGCTGTGCCATCAGTGGCGGCCCGTTCAAGTCGAGCTACCACGTGGTGAAGGGCATCGAGGAGATTGTTCCCGTGGATGTGTTCATCCCCGGTTGTCCCCCGCGTCCCGAGGCCATCATGTATGGCATGATGCAGCTGCAGCGCAAGGTGAAGATCGAGAAATTCTTCGGCGGAGTGAATCACAAGCAGAACCGCGATGAACGTCAGCTCGGCGTTTCGAACGAGGAGCTCACGGCGCGCCGTCTGGGCGACCGCCGCAGGGAACCCATCGTGGTGACGCATGTGCCCGAGGAGTTTGTTGAGGAACTGAAGAAAGAAAAGGTTGAAGTAACGAAGAAGGAGGAGCAGGCATGAAATTAGAGTTCTTATCATTCCCGTTTGACAAGTTCGCCAAGGAAATGCGGAACTTGAAGGAGCAGAAGGGCTTCGACTATCTGGTGACCATCGTCGGCGAGGACTTCGGCGGCGAAGAGGGGCTGGGATGTATCTACATTCTGGAAAACTCGCAGAGCCACGAGCGCTGTTCGGTGAAGATGCTGGCGCGCACACAGGTTTGCGGCGACGGACTGGCCTCTAACGGCACCGGCGAAACCGACGGCCTGCTGACACCCTATATTCCCTCGGTGATTGACATTTGGCACGTGGCCAACCTGCTGGAGCGCGAGGTATATGACTTCTTTGGCATCGTCTTCCTGGGCCATCCCGACATGCGCCGCCTGTTCCTGCGCAGCGACTTCAAGGGATTCCCCTTCCGCAAGGACTGGAAGTTCAACGACGAATATACGCTCGACGACGACGTGGAGCCCGACTACGGACTGGAGTATTATCTGGACAAGGACGGCAACTTGCAGTCGAAGCAGAACGCCCTGTTCGGCGAGAACGACTATGTGATGAACATCGGCCCGCAGCACCCCTCCACCCACGGAGTGCTCCGCCTGCAGACTGTGCTCGACGGCGAGACGGTGAAGCGCGTCTATCCCCATTTGGGATACATTCACCGTGGCATCGAAAAGATGTGCGAGAGCTACACCTATCCGCAGACCTTGGCTTTAACCGACCGTCTTAACTACCTGAGCGCCATGATGCACCGCCATGCACTGGTGGGTGTGATTGAGGAAGGCATGGGCATCGAACTGACCGACCGCATCAAGTACATCCGCACCATCATGGACGAGCTGCAGCGCATCAACTCGCACCTGCTCTACGTGGGCTGCTGCGCGCAGGACATGGGCGCGCTCACCGCGTTCCTCTATTCCATGCGCGACCGCGAGCATGTGCTCAACTGCATGGAGGAGACCACGGGCGGACGACTCATACAGAACTATTACAGAATAGGTGGTCTGCAGGACGACATCGACCCCAACTTCGTGAAGAACGTGAAGGATCTCATCAAGTACATGAAGCCCATCATTCAGGAGTACGTCGATGTGTTTGGCGACAACATCATCACCCACAACCGTTTCGAGAACGTGGGCCCCATGAGTCTGGAAGACTGCATCTCGTATGCCGTGACCGGCCCCGCCGGACGCGCCTCGGGATGGAAGAACGATGTGCGCAAGAACCATCCTTACGACATGTACGACAAAGTGGAGTGGGAGCAGGTCACCATGACCGGCTGCGACACCATGGACCGCTACACCTGCCACATCAAGGAGATGTATCAGAGCCTGGCCATCATCGAGCAGCTCATCGACAACATCCCCGAGGGTGAGTTCTACCTGAAGCAGAAGCCCATCATCAAGGTGCCCGAGGGACAGTGGTACTTCTCGGTTGAAGGCGCCAGCGGTGAGTTTGGCGTCTATCTCGACTCGCGCGGCGACAAGAGTCCTTACCGTCTGAAGATGCGCCCCATGGGCCTCTCGCTCACCGGTGCGCTCGACCCCATGCTGCGCGGCCAGAAGATAGCCGACCTCGTGGCCACGGGTGCCGCTATAGACTTCGTTATTCCCGATATCGACAGATAGAACAAGTAGAAAAAGATGAAAAGAATAAAGGAATGGATTGAGGATGCTCTCAACGCCCTTTCATTGATTCTTGCATTCTTGAAATAAAAAAGAATAAGCATTATGTTTGATTTTTCGATAGTAACACAATGGTTCGACACCCTCCTGCGCCAGACGCTGGGGTTGGGGGATTTCTGGTCGATATTGATTGAGTGTGTACTGGTGGGTGCCATCATCCTTACGGGATATGCGCTCATTGCCATCGCACTGATATTCATGGAGCGCAAGGTCTGCGCCTACTTCCAGTGCCGTCTGGGCCCGATGCGCGTAGGCTACTGGGGCTTGCTTCAGGTGTTTGCCGACGTGCTGAAGATGCTCATCAAGGAGATCTTCTTCGTCGATAGGGCCGACAAGCTGCTCTACATCATTGCTCCTCTGCTGGTGATCATGGGTTCGGTGGGAGCCTTCTCGTTCCTTCCGTGGAACAAGGGAGCCGTGGTGCTCGACTTCAATGTGGGCATCTTCCTTCTGACAGCCATTTCGTCCATCGGCGTGGTGGGCATCTTCCTCGCCGGTTGGGGCTCGAACAACAAGTATTCGGTGGTTTCGGCCATGCGTGGTGCCGTGCAGATGATATCCTACGAGATTTCGCTCTGCCTCTGCCTCATCACAGCCGTCATCCTGACGGGTACGCTGCAGATTTCGGGCATCGTCGAGGCACAGAAGGACTCGTGGCTCATCTTCAAGGGCTTTGCCGCCATTCCGGCCATCATCGCTTTCCTGATATTCCTCGTTGCCGGCAACGCCGAGGCCAACCGTGGCCCGTTCGACATGGCCGAGGCCGAGAGCGAACTCACCGCTGGTCACCACACCGAGTACAGCGGCATGGGCTTCGGATTCTTCTATTTGGCTGAGTTCCTCAACCTGTTCATCATTGCCGGCGTGGCCGCCACTGTGTTCCTGGGCGGATGGATGCCATTCCACATCAAGGGGCTCGACGGTTTCAACAGCGTGATGGACTTCATTCCCGGAATCGTTTGGTTCATGGGCAAAACCTTTGCCCTGGTGTGGCTGCTGATGTGGATAAAGTGGACTTTCCCCCGTCTGCGCATTGACCAGATACTGAAACTGGAGTGGAAATATCTCATGCCCGCTTCGCTCATCAACCTGGTGCTGATGACCGTGGCAGTGGCCTTGTGCCAATCTTAAAACAGTTAAGCAATTCCAACAGAAGAAATAAGAATGGAAAACAATCAATCATATTTCGGAGAACTCGGACACGGCATCAAGACACTTGCCACGGGTATGAAGATCACCTGGAAAGAGTATTTCAAGGACTTCTTCACCAACAAGTCAACGGAGCAGTATCCCGAGAACCGCAAGACCACGCTGCACGTGGCCAAACGCCATCGCGGGCGACTCGTGTTCAAACGCGATGAGAACGGCAACTACAAGTGTACGGCTTGCACATTATGCGAAAAGACCTGCCCCAACGGCACCATCAACATTAAGACCGAAATGGTGACCGACGAGGCAACAGGCAAGAAGAAGCGCCGCTTGGTGGACTACCAGTACGATCTGGGCGACTGCATGTTCTGTCAGCTCTGCACCAACGCTTGCAACTTCGACGCCATCGAGTTTACAAACGATTTCGAAAACGCCGTGTTCGACCGCAACAAACTGGTTCTGCACCTTGACAAGGAGGTCTATGACGGCGGCTCGCTGCCCAATCTGCGCGATGGCGGCGCACCTTTCGAAGTAGGTAAGTTTAACACCAAAACAAAATAAAGGAGGCAGAAACGTTATGGCTAATTATATTGTATTTGCACTTCTTGCTGTTGTCATTCTCGGCTCTGCCGTGATGTGTGTGACAACGAAGCGCATCATGCGGGCAGCCACATTCCTGCTGTTCGTCTTGTTTGGTATCGCAGGCATTTATTTCCTGCTCGACTACACATTCCTGGGTGCAGCCCAAATCAGCATCTATGCGGGCGGCGTCACCATGATCTATGTGTTTGCCATCCAGCTGGTCAACAAACGCACCCTTCAAGGAATGGTTGAACGTATGAAAGGCAGCCGTGTGCTCTTCGGGGCGTTCATGGCACTGCTTGGATTGGCAGTGACGGTGGTGGTGTTCATGAAGAACATGTTCATCGACATGTCGGCCAATCTGGCCGATGCCGAGGTTCCCATGAAGGAAATCGGAACGGCGCTGGTGGGTTCGGAGAAGTATCAGTATGTGCTTCCCTTCGAGTTCATCTCGGTGTTCCTCTTGGCATGTATCATTGGTGGAATCGTCATTTCAAGAAAGGAGTAAGAAAGAGTATGGTACCAGTAGAATTTTTCTTTGTGCTGAGCGCACTGTTGTTCTTCATTGGCGTTTTCGGGTTCGTCACTCGTCGCAACCTGATTGCCATGCTCATCTCCACTGAGCTCATCCTGAATGCTGTGGACATCAATTTCGCCGCGTTCAACCGTCTGCTTTATCCCGGGCAGCTCGAGGGTTTCTTCTTCACGCTGTTTGCCATGGGTGTGGCCGCTGCCGAGACAGCCGTGGCGATAGCTATAATCATCAACGTTTACCGCAACTTCAAGAGTGATCAGGTGAACAGTATTGAAAACATGAAATGGTAATTAAGAGATGGATTACGGATATACATTTTTAATACTCCTTCTGCCTGCACTCTCGTTCCTCATTTTGGGACTTTGCGGTATGAAGATGTCGCACAAAGCCGCAGGCCTTGTCGGCACGACCTCGTTGGGTATAGTGACCATACTGTCTTACCTCACGGCCATCAGCTATTTCACGGCTGGGCGAGGTGCTGACGGTACGTTTACAACCCTCGTTCCTTACAACTTCACATGGCTGCCGATGGGACGGCTGCATTTTGACATGGGCATTCTGCTCGACCCGATTTCGGTGGTGATGCTCATCGTCATCTCTACGGTCAGCCTGATGGTTCATATCTATTCGTTTGGCTACATGCACGGCGAGAAAGGTTTCCAGCGCTACTACGCATTCCTCTCGCTGTTCACCATGTCGATGCTTGGACTGGTGGTGGCAACCAACATCTTCCAGATGTATCTGTTCTGGGAGCTGGTGGGCGTTTCTTCCTATTTGCTCATTGGTTTCTACTATCCGTTGGGCGCTGCCGTTGCCGCATCGAAGAAGGCTTTCATCGTGACTCGCTTTGCAGACATGTTCTTCCTCATCGGAATCTTGATTTTCGGCTACTACACGGGTTCGTTCAGCTTCTCCTTTGCGGGCAACATCGAGATGGGTGCCTGCGCGGCACCGTTCGCCACATGCAATGCCGGGCGCGTAGCGGCCATGAGCGGTTTCATCCTTCCCACGGCGTTGGTGCTGATGTTCATCGGTGGTGCCGGTAAGAGTGCCATGTTCCCCTTGCACATCTGGCTGCCCGATGCCATGGAAGGCCCCACGCCTGTTTCGGCCTTGATTCACGCCGCCACCATGGTGGTTGCCGGTGTCTATCAGGTGGCTCGCATGTTCCCGCTTTGGATTGAGTATGCCCCGCAGGCCATGAGCGTCATCGTGTGGGTGGGTGTCATCACGGCTTTCTATGCCGCTGCCGTGGCATGCGCTCAGAGCGACATCAAGCGTGTGCTGGCATTCTCCACCATTTCGCAGATTGCCTTCATGATGGTAGCCCTCGGCGTTTGTCTGCCTGGTCACCACGGCGCCGTGCTCGACAACCATGCCCAGCTGGGCTACATGGCTGGTATGTTCCACCTGTTCACTCACGCCATGTTCAAGGCTTGCCTCTTCTTGGGAGCCGGTTGCATCATCCACGCCGTCCATTCCAACGAAATGTCCATGATGGGCGGGCTGCGCAAGTACATGCCCATCACCCACATCACTTTCCTCATCAGCTGTTTGGCCATTGCGGGCATCCCTCCGTTCTCGGGATTCTTCTCGAAGGACGAGATTCTCACCGCCTGCATGCAGTACAGTCCTGTGGTGGGATGGATCATGACCGGTGTGGCAGCCATGACGGCGTTCTACATGTTCCGTCTGTACTATGGCATTTTCTGGGGTACTGAAAACAAGGAGGCTCACGAGCACCACACTCCCCACGAGGCTCCTTGGACCATGACCCTTCCTCTCATTGTTCTCTCTGTGATTACGATTGTTTGCGGTTGGCTGCCCCTGGGTGGCAACTGGATGCCTTTTGGCCATTTCGTCAGCGCAAGCGGCCAGGCTTACGACATCCATCTCGACATGTCGGTAGCCATCACCAGCGTGGTGATTGCCATTGCCAGCATTGCGCTCGCCACCTATATATATAAAGGTGAGCAGCAGCCCATTGCCGACATGCTCTACAAGCGCTTCCCCCGTTTGCACCGTGCAGCCTACAAGCGTTTCTATCAGGACGAAATCTGGCAGTTTGTCACTCACAAGATCATCTTCCGTTGCGTTTCGCGTCCCATTGCATGGTTCGACCGTCATGTCATCGACGGAACCTTCAACTTCTCGGCTTGGGGAGCCAACGAGGCCGGCGAAAGCCTGCGTCCGTGGCAGAGCGGCGATGTGCGCCAGTATGCCGTTTGGTTCCTTACGGGTACGGTGGCATTGACATTGATACTGCTCGCGTTGTAATAGGAAAAACAGAAAACGTAAATTCTCAAATTGTAAATTACAGATATGAATATATTAAGTCTATTCGTAGTTATACCCGCACTCATGCTGGTTGGCTTGTGGCTCAGCCGCAATCTCAATCAGGTGCGTGGTGTGATGGTAGCGGGCTCGTCGTGTCTGCTGGCACTCTCCGTATGGCTGACCATCTATTTTGTTCAGCAGCGCGCTGCCGGCAACAACGATGTCATGCTGCTGGCTGCCAGCACACCTTGGTTCAAGCCTTTGAACATTGCCTACTCGGTGGGCGTCGATGGCATTTCGGTGGTCATGTTGCTGCTCTCGAGCATCATCGTCTTCACCGGTACGTTTGCTTCGTGGCAGCTCAAACCGCTCACCAAGGAGTATTTCCTTTGGTTCACGTTGCTGTCAACGGGCGTTTTCGGATTCTTCATTTGCACCGACCTGTTCACCATGTTCATGTTCTACGAGGTGGCGCTCATCCCGATGTATCTGCTCATTGGTGTTTGGGGTAGTGGTGCCAAGGAATATGCTGCCATGAAGCTGACGCTCATGCTCATGGGAGGTTCCGCCCTGCTCATCATAGGCATTCTGGGCATCTACTTCTTCAGTGGTGCCACCACCATGAACGTGACGGCCATAGCCGCCATGCACAACATTCCGGTGGAGATACAGAAGATTTTCTTCCCCTTCATCTTCATTGGATTCGGTGTGCTGGGCGCCATGTTCCCGTTCCACACTTGGTCTCCCGACGGTCATGCTTCGGCCCCCACGGCAGTGTCGATGCTCCATGCCGGCGTGCTGATGAAGCTGGGAGGCTACGGCTGCTTCCGCGTGGCTATGTACTTGCTGCCCGACGCCGCCCGTGAACTCTCTTGGATTTTCCTCATCCTTACCACCATTTCGGTGGTCTATGGAGCCCTTTCGGCTTGTGTGCAGACCGACCTCAAGTACATCAATGCCTACTCGTCGGTGAGCCACTGCGGACTGGTGCTCTTTGCGCTGCTCATGATGACCAACACCGCCTGTACGGGAGCCATCATTCAGATGCTCTCTCACGGATTGATGACAGCTCTGTTCTTCGCCCTCATCGGTATGATTTACGGGCGCACCCACACGCGCGACGTGCGGCGGTTGGGTGGACTGATGAAGATCATGCCCTTCCTGGGCGTGGGCTACGTCATTGCCGGTTTGGCTAACCTCGGATTGCCGGGCTTCTCTGGGTTCGCTGCCGAGATGACCATCTTTGTGGGTTCGTTTGCCAACAACGACACCTTCCACCGTGTTTGTACCATCATTGCCTGTACCAGCATTGTTGCCACGGCCGTGTTCATCCTGCGCGTGGTTGGTAAGATTCTCTATGGCAAAGTGGCCGATCCTCACTATGAGCATCTGACCGACGCCACTTGGGACGAGCGTGTAGCCGTCTGCTGTCTTATCTTCTGTGTGGCCGGTCTGGGTCTGTTCCCCTTGTGGGCCAGCAATGTCATCAGTGATGCCGTGCTCCCCATCCTGACGGTTGTTAATCCTGCATACGCTAACATTTAATCAAGAAGGAGAAAAAGAAAAATGAATTACGGACAATTTTTGAATATGTTACCGGAAGTTTATCTCATTGGTATCCTTCTGTTGGTGTTTTTCTGGGATTTCTTCAGCACCAAGCCCAAGAGCGAAGGTGCTGAGCCTGTGCGTCGCAATTTGTTCAACTCGTTTGTGGTGTGTCTCATGACTGCCTACGTGGTGTTGTGCTTCTTCGTCACTCCTGCCGAAGCATTCGGTGGCATGTACGTCAGCACGACGGCTGCCCACGTCATGAAGATCATTCTCGGCCTAGGTACGGTCATTGTGCTCATCCAGTCGAAGGCATGGATCACCTGTAGCGAGGTCAACGGTCAGAACGGTTCGCGCGAAGGAGAGTTCTACATGCTGGTGGTTTCCACCCTGCTGGGCATGAACATGATGATGTCGGCCGGACATTTCCTCTTGTTCTATCTTGGCCTCGAAATGGCCAGCATCCCCATGGCTTGCCTGGTGGCTCTCGACAAGTACCGCAAACTCAGTGCTGAGGCTGCCGCCAAGTACATCCTCACGGCAACCTTCTCCAGTGGCATCATGCTTTATGGCCTTACGTTCATCTATGGTGTGTGTGGAACGCTCTACTTCAACGATGCCGCAATGGCTCTCACGGGTGGGCTCAACCGCACCATGGCCATCATGGGATTGGTGTTCTTCTTCAGCGGACTGGGCTTCAAGATTTCGCTGGTTCCCTTCCACTTCTGGACAGCCGACACCTATCAGGGTGCTCCCACCTCTGTTACCGGCTATCTGAGTGTCATCTCCAAGGGTGCAGCCGCCTTTACGCTCTGCACCATTCTGATGAAGGTGTTCGCCGCCTACGTTGAGCACTGGCAGATGCTGCTCTACGTGGTCATTGTGCTCAGCATCACAGTGGCCAACCTTTTCGCCATCCGTCAGAGCGAGCTCAAGCGCTTCATGGCCTTCAGTTCCATCTCACAGGCCGGCTACATCATGCTGGCCGTTGTGGGCAACGACAAGATGGGCGTAGCCGCGCTCATGTTCTACGTGCTGGTTTACGTAGTGGCCAACCTGGCTGTCTTCACGGTCATTGCCGCCGTTGAGGAGCGTTACAACGGGCGCACCGACATGGCCGCCTACAACGGCTTCTACCAGACCAACCCCAAGCTCGCCTTCCTTCTTACGCTGGCGCTCTTCTCGTTGGCTGGCATTCCGCCGTTTGCCGGTATGTTCAGCAAGTTCTTCGTGTTCATGGCTGCCGCCAACGACGGTTCCTTCGGAGCCTACTTCGTAGTGTTTGTGGCATTGGTCAACACGGTGGTTAGTCTTTACTACTATCTGCTCATTGTCAAGGCCATGTTCATCAAGGGTTCCGACCATCCGCTGCCCACATTCCGCAGCGATGTCAACACCCGCCTTGCACTTGCCCTTTGCACTGTCGGCATAGCCCTCTTCGGCATTTGCTCGTGCATTTACGACTGGCTCTATGCTGCCGCCTGAATGAGCTTTGAGAATGGCTGAATCAGGCCATCCCAAATAAAAAAACGTATTCTGCAGGTTGAAAACTTTATGTAGCTTTCGCCTGCAGAATACGTTTTTTTTGTGGTCAGGGGGCTTTTGTGCTTCCCTTTTGGGCTTTGAGCCTTGACAGTCTTAACGTTCCTATCTGACCACCACTTTCTGGCCGTTCACGATGTAGATGCCTTTCTGCTGTGGTTTGCTTATCTGTCGGCCTTGAAGGTCATAGACGGTCTTTGTTTCTGTTTGCTTTTCTGAGCCAAGGCTTTCTATTCCGTTGGTGCCATAGCGCAGCACGTTGGCTTTGGCTGCGTTGGCGATGGTTCCTGTGCGTGTGTCCACCAGCATGGCTACGGCATAGAGTTGTCCTTTGTCCTGCACGAGGGCGTTTGTCGCAAGGTCCATGTCGTGGACGTAGTGCTGGGTTTCTCCGCAACTGACGGGCAGGCTGATGCTGCCCTCAATGCCGTCGTTGATGCCCGCGATGGCAATGGCCACGTGGTTGTACTCCATATTGATGTAGCGTGGTCCGAATACATATTCGCTCAGGTCGTCGTCCCAGCCTTCGTCCTCTTTCCCGTAGAGTCCGTTCACCTGCAGCCAGTTGTTCTCTTCGCCTTTCAGCCCGTTGGCCGTCATCACCAGGATGAGCCTGTAGGGCGTCTCGTCGGCGGAGTAGCGGAAGGTGGTGCCTACGTCTATTCTCACTTTCTTCTCCGTCGCATCCGTCCACTGCGCCTTCAGGTCGATGTCGGCCAAGGCCGTCTGTTCGAGGGCCTGTTCCACCAACAGGTTGGTGGTGAAGTGTTTGTAGAAGATGTCCGTTCCCAAGTAGGGGTCGCAATCGATGAGTCGGTCGATGCTGGCCGAAGGCACCCCCGATGCTGCAGCGCGCTTCTTGATGTTGCTGTTGGCATATTCGCGCAGTATCATGGGGTCGTCGTTCGTGCCGCCCGTATGCACGGCAATGCCGATGAACTTGTCGCCAAATTCTTCTTCAAGCATGTGCATGCCCGCGATGCCGCGTACACAGTTTGGACACCACGAGCCCGTGAATTCTTCCATCACTGCGCGCTTCCGGGCTTTCCGCTCAAGCACTATGAGCGACGCGTCGGCCTTCCTTGCCTCGCTGGCGTTGGCTTGTCCGTCGGCCTTGGTGATTTCCAATTCATATTTGTAGAGTCTCGCTTCGGCCGGAACACTCAGGGGTATGAGCACCTTTCGTGTCAGCCCCAGTTCGTTGATGGGTTTCTCCAGGTTGAGTCGCTTCTCAGCATCTTTGCCCGTCCCTGTGCGCACCACGTAGTCGATGTTGCTGAAGGACTTCGTGCCCCAGTTGGTGAGGGTGGCCTCGAGCGCCGTTTCGGCCGTGCCCTTCATCACCACCATCTCGCCCAGGTTGGCCACGTCGATGGCCACCGGTTTCAGCGTTCGGCCGCTCACCAGCAACTGCATGGCCAGCGCGCCGTAGCTCTTCTCCAGGTTGGTGGTCCATCCGTAGATGTTTGAATTGTCCTTCACGTCGTCGCGTTTGCCCGACGCCAGCATGTCGCAGGCGTTGTCCTCGGCCATGGTCAGCGTGAATCCCGCATAGACGCTGGCGTAGCGGTTCGAACCGGGAAGGGGGGTGTAGGGCTCGTCGAAGAGCACCTCTGTGGGGGCGCCGTCGTGCAGTTGGTCGCGCAGCTGGCTGACGGGAATCTCCTTGATGCACACGTCGGCGGCGTCGTTTTTGAAGGTTTTCACAGAGAGCCACACCTTGGCTGCCGTCACCTTGGTCTTGTCGCTGATGTAGAACCTCAGTCCCTGCACTTGGCAGTCTTTCAGTTCGGTCTGGTTGTAGGCCAGCAGGCGTATGGCGCACGTGTTGTCGCCTTGGGCGAACGAGCCGACGGGGGTGAGCCCCATGTCAGAGTTCCACATTCCCCACCATGCCTGTCCGTCGGCAGGCTTCACTTGTGCGCTTGCTCCGATGGCCACCGCAAGCAGCATCAGCATAACTAGTAGTTTTCCGTTTGTTTTCATCATTTTCTCTGTATGTTATTGTTTTGGGTTAGCAATCTTGGCTACAAAGATACAAAAGAAAAGCAAAACCGCAGCATGTTTCCCTCTTTTTTCTTCACCGTCCGCCCACAAAGCAGAGGCAAAAAACGAGAAGAGGCTGGAAAACGCTCCGTTTCCCAGCCTCTCGCCATGAGAAGAATAGATTCTTTATAAAATCATCAACTTCCGGTCTTTCGTCTCCTTACTCACCCTTGATGGCAGCCACACCGGGGAGCACCTTGCCCTCGATGGCCTCGAGCAGAGCGCCACCGCCTGTAGAGATGTAGGAAACCTTGTCGGCCAGTCCGAACTTGTTGACACAAGCCACCGAGTCGCCACCGCCAATCAGCGAGAAAGCGCCCTCGGCAGTAGCTTCGGCAATGGCCTCGCCGATGGCGCGGCTGCCTGCTGTGAAGTCGTCGCACTCGAACACGCCTGCGGGGCCGTTCCACAGAATGGTCTTGGCACCCTTGATGGCGTTGCGGAAGTCTTTCTGGCTGTCGGGACCAGCATCAACACCCTCGAATCCCTCGGGCACGTTGTTGGCCGGGCAGGTGATGATTTCCGAACCGGGCTTCACGGTCATTGTGCCGAAGTCCAAGCCGTTGGTGGCGGTGCAGTCCGAACCGAGCACCAGTTCCACGCCGTTCTTCTTGGCCAGCTCCTCTACGCCCAGGGCAACGTCCAGCTTGTCCAACTCGACGATGGAGTTGCCGATCTCGCCGTTGTGAGCCTTGGCGAAGGTGTAGGTCATGCCACCGCAGAGGATGAGCTTGTCAACCTTGCCCAGCAGGTTCTCGATGATGCCAATCTTTGAAGAAACCTTCGAGCCACCCATGATGGCCACGAACGGGCGCTTGATGTTCGACAGCACATTGTCAACAGCCTGCACCTCTTTCTCCATGAGCAGACCCAGCATCTTCGAGTCGGCGTCGAAGTAGTCGGCGATGACGGCCGTAGAGGCATGCTTGCGGTGAGCCGTGCCGAAGGCGTCCATCACGTAGCAGTCGGCATACGAAGCCAACGTCTTGGCAAACTCCTTCTGGCTGGCCTTCATGGCCTTCTTGGCCTCGTCGTATTCGGGAGTACCCTTCTCCACGCCCACGGGCTTGCCTTCCTCTTCGGGATAGTAGCGCAGGTTCTCAAGCAGCAAGGCCTCGCCCATCTTCAAAGCGGCAGCCTGCTCCTGAGCCTTGGCGCAGTCGGGAGCAAAAGCCACGGGAACGCCCAAGGCCTTCTCCACAGCCTCGCGAATCTGTCCGAGCGACAATTTGGGGTTCACCTTTCCTTTGGGCTTGCCCATGTGGCTCATGATGATGAGGGCACCGCCATCGGCCAGAATCTTCTTCAGCGTGGGCAGTGCGCCGCGGATGCGGGTGTCGTCGGTGATGTTACCATTCTCGTCGAGGGGTACGTTGAAATCTACACGTACGATTGCCTTTTTGCCGGCAAAGTTGAATTCGTTGATAGTCATGATGTAATTACAATTATAATGATTAGAATTTTTGATTGAAACTACGTGTTTGTTGTCTTGCTTTGGTTTTATCCGTCAATAATCGTTTTACCGTATGCAAAAATACGACAAATTCTTCATATTCCGCCATACCTGACGTTTTATTTATTCTTTTTTTGCACACCACACTTGTCGTCAACGCCGCGAATGCTATTTTTGTGCCATCAACGCCAACCACAGTGGCAACGGGGAGCGTTAAACTCGGAAAACGCATTGCAAATGCTGACATTCACTGCTGAAGGATTGCCATTGCAGTAAATCATTGCGGACGCAGGGGCAGAGGACCCGAGAATGGAGGCAGCGTGGTTTTGAAAAATCATGAAGTTTTAACAGTTCCCCTCTGAAGCATTCTGGAAGTGAAATGGCTGTTAGTTTGCTCATTTTTGCCGTTTTGTGCATTGCGCATTTTGCGAGAAATGTGCAAAATCGTTGATTTTCCACTCGAAAATGCCGTTTTCGAGTCCATTTTTTTCGTTTTTGTGGTTGTTTTTGACAGCAAAAAACGACTGTTAAAAAAAATAACTCACGACGATATTTTCGTAACTCACGACGATATTTTCATAACTCCCGATGCTGTTTTTCTAAAGTGCTGAAATGGTGCATTTTAACAAAAATGCGATTTTTCGCATCTTTGGCGGGAAAATGTTCTTTGCTGGTTAGACGGCCCTTTTTATGAGGGTAAAATGGTATGTTTTCTTTACATTTTAACTAACCTATATTGTTCATACGTTTCTTGTTTTACGCTTCGCGCCTTTAACAAAACAAAGTAAAACAAAGTAAAACCAAGAAAAACCGGATGGGTACAATTAAAAACCTGTTTTTCCTTGTTTTTATTGGTTTTTATTGGTTTTTGGAAAGGCGCGTAGCGTAAATCTTCTTTCTTTGTGAATAATTCAAGTTTGAGACGATATGAAAGGGTGGGGAGTTTTTGTGAGCGCGTTTTTTGTACGTTTCGATAATTATTTGTACCTTTGCCGAAAACTGTTGGAAGTCTGGAAAGAGAGTTCATAGTATGGGCTTTTAACTTATAAGATACTGACCCCACCCCCAACCCCTCCCCTACAAGGGAGGGGAGAGTTCACAGGGGGATTTTTGTGGGAACAGATACAGACGAGCAGACAAGCAGTTGAACGGATGAACGTACGAGCAGATGAATAGATGAACAGACGTACAGACGAACAGAAACCTCTTAATATATTTTGAAACCATGCAAAGTGATCCCAAGCTGTGCCTCTATTGCACCAACAACCAAACCTTGCACGACCTGATGATTGAGATTTGTCCGCTCACAGTGTCGCGCGCATTTCTTTTCAAGGAGCAAACCTATCGCGGCCGTTGCCTTGTGGCATACAACGGTCATGTGAACGACCTCAACGAGCTGTCCGACGAAGAGCGCAACGCCTTCATGGCCGATGTGGCCCGTGTGACCCGCGCCATGCAGAAAGCTTTCAATCCCGAGAAAATCAACTACGGCGCCTACAGCGACAAACTCTCGCACCTGCACTTCCACTTGGCTCCCAAATATGTGGATGGGCCCGACTATGGCGGCACTTTCCAAATGAACCCGGGCAAGGTGTATCTCTCGGACGAGGAGTATCAGCAAATGATTGAGCAAATCAAGGCAAATCTCTGATAGTTTACGGTTTACAGTTTACGGTTTACGGTTTACAGTTTACAGTTTACGGTTTACGGTTTACAGATTTAAGAATACAATTTATTATGAAAGCAATTAGTACAGCCAAGGCCCCTGCGGCCATCGGTCCTTATAGTCAGGCCATCGAGGCCAACGGATTTGTTTATGCCAGCGGACAGCTGCCCATCGACCCGGCAACGGGAGCTTTTCCTGAGGGTGGCATCAAGGAACAGACTCGGCAGTCGCTGCTCAACGCGCAGGCCATTCTGCGCGAGGCCGGACTCGACCTCTGCAACGTGGTGAAGACCACCGTGCTGCTGAGCGACATCGCCAACTTCGGCCCCATGAACGAGGTGTATGCTGAAATGTTCAGTGCACCGTTCCCCGCCCGCTCGGCCTTCGCCGTGAAGGATCTGCCCAAGGGGGCGCTGGTGGAAATAGAGTGCATCGCTGCGAAGTAGGCGGCCATGGCTAACACATGTATTTAGAGCATTGGGTTGATGAAAGACTCTGTGATCATTGTGAGTGGCGGTATGGACAGCATTACGCTGCTCTACGACTATAGGGAACGTATCGCCTTGGCCGTTTCGTTCGATTATGGTTCGAACCACAACGGGCGCGAGATTCCTTTTGCGCGGTTGCATTGCGAGCGGCTGGGCATTGAGCACGTCACCATTCCCCTAGGTTTCATGCACCACTATTTCAAGAGCTCGCTGCTCGAAGGAGCCGAAGCCATTCCTGAGGGCAGCTATGCCGACGACAACATGCAGAGCACCGTGGTGCCCTTCCGCAACGGCATTATGCTGAGCGTGGCCGTGGGAATGGCCGAAAGCCGCGGATTGCACCATGTGATGATGGCCAACCATGGGGGCGACCACGCCATTTATCCCGACTGCCGGGCTGAGTTTGTCAGTGCCTTCGACGAGGCGGCCCGGGCCGGCACCTACATCGGCGTGAGCCTGCTGGCCCCCTACACACATCTCACCAAGGCCGACATCGCCCGTCGAGGCAAGCAGCTGGGCATCGACTATGCCGAGACGTGGAGCTGCTACAAGGGCGGCGAGAAACACTGCGGACGCTGCGGCACCTGTCTGGAACGTCGGCAGGCGCTGGCCGAAGCAGGCGTGGAAGACCACACAGAATATGACGAGTGAAGAACGGCGAATGATGAATGAAGAATAAAAGGCGCATTCCAAGGACAAAGGATGAACTGAAGCACAGATGGAAAGTGTTCAGCCGCTGGCAAAGGCTTCCCCACAGGGTGAAACCTCTGTCAACGGCTGAGCACGATTGTCCCACCTGCCATACCCACTATCAGGGAAACTTTTGTCCGCGTTGCGGACAGTCGGCGGCAGTGGGGCGCTACTCGTTCAAGAAGGCTTTCTTGCTCTTCCTCGATGTGTGGGGCATGGGCAACCGTGGCATGTACCACACGTTGCGCGACCTCATGCTTCGTCCGGGCTACATGGTGCGCGACTATCTCATGGGCATGCAGATGGCCTATTTCCCGCCGTTCAAGATGCTGTTTCTGCTCACCACCTTGTCCATCATCGTGGCCAATGGACTGAACATCAGGGGGCTGGTAAAGGAAGATGCTAAATCGGAATCATTTACAGACTTGTTCGGAGAAGACGACGAAAACGAAAAAAGCGCTTCTCTGAAGAAAAGTGACGCTGCACTGAAGGTTGATACTGTGAGCATGGGCGACTCGGTTGACAGTGGCAAGAAGAACATGGTGGTCAAGAACGTGAGTCCCGTACAAACAGAAATCAAGGTCAAGAAGGGGGAGGGCAGTTCTCTTATTGCTCCCAAGTTCAAGAAATTCGACAGATATTTGTGGAAGTTGCGCGAGAAGTTCCCCAACATCGTCAGCCTGCTGCTGCTTTTCCTGCTGTCGGGATTCTACTATCTTTTCTTCCGCAAGATGAAAACCATCGAAAACATCTGTTTTTCGGAGTTTTTCATTGCCAGTGTCTATTTCTCCAACATGATGTCGATCCTGGCCATCGTGTTCTCGTTTTTCTGCATGAGCAACAGCATGCTGGCCTATTTGTTGCCAGTAGTCATGCAAGTGGTTGCGTTTAAGCAGTTCTCGGGCTTCAGGCTGAAGAAGGTCGTTTCCCGAATGTTAGCTTCCGTTTCGCTGGCTGTGCTGACCGCAACACTGTTTGTTGCTCTTTATTTGTTCACACTGATGGGGCTTTCTGCCTTGATGGAGTAGGCACTCCTCTTGTTTCCCTCTTGTTTCTTATCCGAAAAGTGCGCGCAGGGCTTCTTCCACCTTGCGCACAGGGTGCAGCTCTATGTTGAATTTCTTGCGGTTGAGCCCCGACAGGTTGTATTGGGGAATGATGATGTGGCTGAAACCGAGCTTTTCGGCCTCGGCAATGCGCTGCTCAATGCGGCTGACGGGGCGCACCTCGCCGCTCAGCCCCACCTCGCCAGCCATGCACCAACCGCTCTCGATGGGCGTATCGACGTTGCTGGAGAGAACGGCCGCGATGACGCTCAGGTCCATGGCCAGGTCGGTGACGCGCAGGCCGCCTGCAATGTTGATGAACACGTCTTTCTGCACAAGTTTGAATCCCACACGTTTTTCGAGCACGGCCAGCAGCATGTTGAGCCGACGCTGGTCGAACCCAGTGGCCGACCGCTGGGGGGTGCCGTAGGCGGCGGTGCTCACCAGGGCCTGCGTCTCCACCAGGAACGGGCGTATGCCCTCGATGGCGCTTGAGATGGCGATGCCCGAGAGTCCGTCGTGGTCTTGTGTGAGCAGCAGTTCCGATGGGTTGCTCACTTGGCGCAGCCCCGTCTGCTGCATTTCGTAGATGCCCAGTTCGGACGTTGAGCCAAAGCGGTTCTTGATGCTGCGCAGAATGCGGTACATGTAGTGTTGGTCGCCCTCAAACTGGATGACCGTATCGACGATGTGCTCGAGTATCTTCGGGCCGGCCAGGGTTCCCTCTTTGGTGATGTGTCCGATGAGAATGACGGGGATGCCGCTCGACTTGGCAAAGCGGAGCAGGGCAGAGGCGCACTCGCGCACCTGGCTGATGCTGCCGGGCGAACTGTCAACGTCCTCGGTGCTGATGGTCTGTATGGAGTCGATGATGACCAGGTCGGGCACCACCTCCTTGATGTGGCTGAAGATGGCTTCGAGCGAAGTCTCGCACAATATGAGCAGGTGGTCGGAGTCTGCATCGAGGGCCGCTGCTTGGTTGGCGTCGGGCTGTGGGTGCCTGACAATGCGCTCGGCCCTCATTTTCAGCTGGTGCTGGCTTTCCTCACCGCTCACGTAGAGAATCTTTCGGTCGGTTATTTGCAGTGCAGTCTGCAGTGAGAGTGTGCTCTTGCCGATGCCGGGCTCGCCGCCCAGCAGCACGATGCTGCCCGGCACCAGCCCGCCTCCCAACACGCGGTTCAGCTCCTCGTCGTGCATGTCGATGCGCGGTTCGTCCTTGGCGCTGATGTCGCGCAGCCGCATGGGCTGGTTGCGGTGGCTCAGCCGTTCGTTGCGCACGGTGGTGGCTGCCGAGCGGGCGGCCATGGTGCCGCTTTCGTTGGCAATGCGTATTTCCTTGAAGGTGTTCCACTGTCCGCAGGCGGGACATTTGCCTATCCACTTTGCACTCTCTTGTCCGCAGTTGGAGCAGACGTATGCTATTTTGTCTTTTGCCATGATTCGAAGCCGAATGAGTTGGTTGTTTTTCTTGAAAAGTGATGTTGTTGCTGACAAAAGTACAAAAATATTTTTTTACTTTCAAAGGTTTTTATTAATTTTGCACCGTCGAAAAGGAATTCGGCTAATATCGCACATTAATTTTATATCAACCGAAGGGCGACTCTCGTTTCTGAAACGCTGGGTAGCCCTTTTTTCAAAAAAAACTACGGACGTAAGAGATGAAGAAATCCTTCGCATCGCTCTATATATTAATAGGTGTAGGCTGTCTGCTGATGGTCTGCACACTGGTGGCTTCGTGCGGGCAGTCGTACGAGGAGCACCAGCGCATCACCCGGGCCGAGCGTAAGCGGCTGGCGCGCGAAGACTCCGCCGCGCTGAAAATTGGCGTCACGCCAACGCTGGACTGCCTGCCCGTTTGGCTGGCCAAGGAACGACGGCTGTTCGACACGCTCGGAGCCGACGTACGCCCCAAGGCGTTCAACTCGCATCTGGACTGTCAGGAAGCCTTGCTGAAAGGAAAAGTGGAGGGATGTTTCACCGACATAGTGCGGGCTGAGCGCATGATGAAACGCGGCACACCCCTGCAGTATGCAACGGCCACCAACGCCTATTGGCTGTTTGTCAGCAACCGTCTGGCCCGTGTGAAGGAAGTGAAGCAGATGAACGACAAGATGGTGGCCATCACCAACCATTCGGCCACCGACATGATGGTGCAGACCTGGGTTGACAGTGCCAAGATGCAGCAAACCAGCGTGTTCCGTGTCCCCGTGAACGATGTGCTGATAAGAATGCTCATGCTCCGCAACAACGAGATGGATGCCGTCATGGTGACTGAGCCGCAGGCCACCGAAGCCCTGCTCTTCAAGCACCGCAAACTGAAGGACAGCCGCGACATGGACCTGAGGATGGGAGCCGTGGTGTTCAGAACCAAGGGCATGGGCGACAAGGCCCGCAAAAAACAGTTGGAAGTGTTCGTCAAGGCTTACAACATGGCTTGCGACTCCATCAACCAGAAGGGATTGAAGCACTATGCCGACCTGATAAAGAAACACACGAAGGCCGACGACAAGGTGATCGAGGCGCTGCCCAAACTCAAGTTCGAACATGCCGCGCCGCCTCGGCAAAAAGACATAGAAGCAGCCCGCAAATGGCTGGGGAAATAGTTATCTTCCATCACGTACTGACAGAAAATGAACGACGACGTTTTTAAGCTCATAGCGCAAAACCACCTCATGGCAGCCGTCAGAAGACTGCAGGAGTATGCACAGCTCTATCCCGAAGTGCATGCCCCGGAACGCATCGAACGCATCGCTGCCGACTATAAGCTCATGCTCGACTATATGGAGCGTGGATTCAAGGACGACCAACGGCAACAACTCTATCAGGAACTGCTGGCGAGGACATGCCTCCTGGAGGCCGACACGCGCCTGGCCGACAAATGTCGCAAAAGTTCGTTTCTGTCCAACACGATGCGCCAGGCGGCTAGGGTAAGTTGGGACAACGAGCTGATTAGATACACGCTCGAGAACTTTGTTTCGGAAGTGGCCTTGCTGAGTTTGGAAGAGGAAGAGAGAAGGAAAGAAAAAAGCCGTACCCTCTACCAGCGGCACGACGCCTTCATGTCGTTGTTGTTTCGCAAGATTCTGCTTTCAACCCAGTGGAACGAGCAGACGGCCGCTTTTTTCGAGTCGTTGCTGCTGTCGCCAACCGTCGATGTGAACGATGCACTGCTCATGGCCAGTGCGCTGTTGCTGGCATGCCGCTTGCAGTTTGATTACCGCAAGTGGCGCACCTTGGTGAATGTTTTCAGGCAGACCACCGACAAACGCCTTCATCAACGCACTTTGGTAGGGTGGTGCTTGGCGCTGAAGGAAGGTGACGAGACTGTTTTGTATGCCGACCGCATGCGAGCCCTGCTGAAAGAGGTCTGCGCAAGTCCTGATGTGAGGCGCGAACTGCTGGAACTGCAGATGCAGGTGTTTCACTGCATCAATGCCGAGCGCGACAATAAGAAAATACAGGAAGACATCTTCCCGACGCTCATGAAAAACAACAACCTGCGCATCACTCGCTTTGGCATAGAGGAGGTGGAGGACGATCCCATGCAGGACATCCTCGATCCTGGAGCAGCCGACCGCGCCATGGAGGAAATGGAACAGACCATGCAGCGCATGGCGGAAATGCAGCGGCAGGGAGCTGACATCTATTTTTCTGGCTTTTCGCAGATGAAGCGTTTCCCCTTCTTCAACGATGTGGCCCACTGGTTGTTGCCTTTCTTCAGAGAGAATCCCGGGCTGAACGAGGTGGTTGACCGGCTGAGCAATTCCAACCTGATGCAGAACATCGTGGAGAATGCCCCTTTCTGCGACAGCGACAAATACTCGTTTGCGCTGGCCATCCATCAGGTCATCGACAAATTGCCGCCAAACGTTCGCGAGATGGTGGGCACCGCCGAGGCCATGGGACCCATTTCCCCGCGCGAGGAACTGACATCGCCCGCCTTCCTGCGCCGCATGTTTCTGCAGGATCTCTATCGGTTCTACAGGTTGTTTCCCCTGCGCGCCGATTTCGACAATCCTTTTGATGAATGCCAGAATGACGCCAACAAGCAGCCGGCTGTTCTCAAATCGTTCTTCTTTGCCCAGCCTGTGTTCGGTACCGACCTGTTGGCCGACCAAGTGGGCGAACTGGGCACATTCCTGCTCAAGCACGGACGGATGGGGGAGTTGCGCTTGTTGCTGAACACATACGTTGGCAGCCGCACATCGGCGGCTGAGTCCACCGATGTGCGGCTGCTGTTGCTGAGTGCGCGATGCAGCGAATTTTTTGGCGAGGGCAGCGAGGTGTCCTTTTACGAGCGTGTGTTGGACTTGCAACCCGACAATGAGGTTGCCCTTCGCAATTTGGGGCAGCACCATTTTGCCCAAGGGCGTTATGCAGAGGCAGAGAACTGCTACCGCCAGCTGCTCGCCAAGCAGCCCGAGAAGAAAAGCTACCTGATGAGCTTTGCCGTAGCTCTGCTCTACCAGGGGAAAACCGATGAGGCCATGCCCGTGGTGTATCAGCTCGACTATGAACATCCCGACGACCTGAACGTGAAGCGTACATTGGCTTGGGGATTGATGGCTCAGGAAAAGCTGCAGCAGGCTCACGATGCCTACAGTCTCATTCTCGGCAGCGAACATGCCGTTGCCGAGGACTATCTGAATGCCGGATATTGTGAGTGGTTCATGGGGAATGTCAGTGCAGCAAAGTCGATGTTTGTCCTTTACAACAACAAAGGAAAGGAACCGCTCGACAGCCACTTCCTGCGCGACAGAAACACGCTGTTGGCCCATGGCATAACGGTCATGGACCAGATTCTCATGGCAGACTTGCTGCAGGTGTAGCCTACAGCCATGGTGCCAACAAATGGGCAAACCATCCCACAAACTTTTTCCATGGTGTACGCCACTTGTTCCACGACTTTTGGGTGAGGCGGAAGGAGGATTGTTTGTCGTGCTCGAAAATGCGGTCGAGCTCACGAGTGGTGCAGGTGTCAATGATGACCGCATTCTCCTCGTAGTCGAAGCGTAGGCTGCGCGAATTGAGGTTGGCACTGCCTATGGTGCAGAACCGTCCATCCACCATGATGACCTTGGTGTGGTGGAATCCCGGCTTGTAAATCCATACGTCAACACCCTTGCGCATCAGCCGGTGGACATTGTAGAACACACAGTCGGGGGTCAGCGGAATGTCGCTCTTCTGCGACACCATGATTTCCACTTTCACGCCCCGCTTCACGGCATTGCGCAGCGCCTTTTTCAGTTTTCGGTTGAGTGTCAGGTAGGGATTCACCAGCTTGATGCTGTCTTGGGCCATGTTGATGGCGTTGAGATAGAACGAGCGGATGATGGCAGGCGAAACGCGGGGTTCGCGGTTGATGATGCCAATCATTTTCTTCCCGGCAGTAGCGGTGGTGTCGGGCTTGAGTTCGCTGAGATAGGAGGCAGGCTTGAGGCCGTAGTAGTATTTCTCGCCCTGAAGTTGCACTCCTGTTACCTTTTTCCACATTTTTATGAAAATGCGCTGCAGCGTGTTCACCTCCTCACCTTCGATGCGGCAGTGCATGTCGCGCCAGCTGCCCACAGCTTCGGTACCGTTGATGTAGTAGTCGGCTACGTTCATGCCTCCCGTGTAGGCTGTCTTTCCGTCGATGATGACAATCTTTCGGTGGTCGCGAGTCCACACATGGTTCACCCATGGAAAACGCACCGGGTCGAACTCGTAAATCTCTATTCCTTTTTCGCGGATGGCCTTGAGGTGGCGTTTCAAGAGCGGGCGGTTGTTGGAGTCGTTGCCGAATCCATCGAACAAGGCGCGCACCTCCACTCCCTGTTGGCTTTTTTCTTCGAGCAAGAGAAACAATTCGCGGGCGATGGAGTCGTTTCTGAAATTGAAGTATTCCAAATGAATGGAGCTGCGCGCCTGGCGTATGGCCTCAAACAGGTCGTCGAATTTCTCCTGTCCGCTGGTGAGCAAAGTGATCGAGTTGTTGTGTGAAAAGGTTACGTTTTCCTGGCGCAGTTGCTCCACGAGCAGCGAGTCGCTGGTTTGTGCAGAAGCTGCAGAGAACAAAAAACAACAGGTGAAAAGAACCGCGAAGGTTCTTTTCACCTGTTGTTTGTATATGTTCAGCAACATTTCGAAAGTCATCACGCTATTTCTAATTGATTGATACTCCTATCTCAGGGTTTCCAGCTCCTGGCAGTCAACTCTTGTCTGTTATTTCTTGTCTCTTGTATCCAAACTCGTTTCAAACCATGCACGAATAGTGATCCACTACACCCAGCAAATGGTTGTCGGCATCGACAACGAGCACGGAGTGAACCTTGTACTTCTGCATGATTTTCTGTATTTCGGCTATCTTGGTGTTGGGCAGCACCGTCTTGGGATTTCGCGTCATGATGTCGCTCACAGTGCGGTCGAAGAATTCCGCTTGCCATTTTTCCATGGCGCGGCGTATGTCGCCGTCGGTGATGAGTCCGCTCACGCGGTTGTTCTCCAGCGACACTCCCAGTCCCAGCTTGCCCTTGCTCACATGTATGATGGCTTGGCCCAGGTGCATGTCGGCAGGAATGATGGGCAGGTCGTTCGAGCGCATCACGTCGCGGGCAGTAGTGAGCAATCGTTTGCCCAGTTCGCCCCCCGGATGGAATTGGGCAAAGTCCTGGGGCTTGAAGTTGCGCAGCTCCATCAGTGCAATGGCCAGGGCGTCGCCCATGACGAGCACAGCTGTCGTGGAGCTGGTGGGAGCCAGGTTGAGTGGGCATGCCTCTTTCTCTACGCGCACGTTCAGGTGGACGGTGGAGTATTTTGCCAACAGCGAGTCGGCGTTGCCGCTCATGCCTATGATGGGTACGTTCATGTGGAGCACCATGGGGATGAAGCGCAGCAGTTCGTCTGTTTGTCCCGAGTTGCTGATGGCCAGCACCACGTCGTCTTGGGTCATCACGCCGAGGTCGCCATGAAACACGTCCAGGGGGTTGATGAAGAACGAGGGTGTCCCTGTGCTCGAGAGCGTGGCGGCAATCTTTGCGCCGATGTGCCCGCTTTTTCCTACGCCTGTCACGATGACCTTTCCACGGCACTTGAGGATGAGTTCCACGGCTTGGTCGAAACTGTCGTCTATTTGCGGTATGAGGTCGAGCACGGCCTGTGCCTCGTCTCTGATGGCCTGGATGGCGTGCTCTCTGATGTTTTTTTCCATTCTGTGTGTGTCTTTATGCGAGAATTTCTTTGATGAGGGGTTGCAGTTTGTTCAGTTCCAGCATGTTGGGCCCGTCGCTGAGTCCACGGTCTGGGTCGGGATGCACTTCAAAGAAGTAGCCCGTTGCGCCGAAAGCCTTTGCGGCCAGGGCCATGGCGGGTACAAAACGGCGGTCGCCCGATGTTTTGCCGCCTCCTGCTCCGGGGCGTTGCACACTGTGGGTGCAGTCCATGACTACGGTGGGCACGATGTTGAGCATGTCGGGAATGTTGCGGAAATCCACCACAAGGTTGTTATATCCGAAAGTGTTGCCACGCTCGGTGAGCCACACCTCTTTTGCGCCAGCCTCTACGGCTTTCTCAACGGGATAGCGCATGTCGGCTCCAGAGAGGAACTGGGCTTTCTTGATGTTGACGATGCGTCCCGTCTGGGCTGCGGCTATGAGCAGGTCGGTCTGTCGGCAGAGAAATGCCGGAATCTGCAGCACGTCGCAAACCTCGCCTGCCATCTGTGCCTGGTGGCTCTCGTGAATGTCGGTGATGATGCGCAGGCCGTATTTCTCCTTGATGTCGCCCAGCATGCGTATGCCTCGCTCCAGTCCTGGGCCGCGGAACGAATGGATGGAGGTTCGGTTGGCTTTGTCGAACGAAGCTTTGAATATGATGTCGATGCCCAGCTGTTTGTTGATTCGTACCAATTCCTCTGCCACGGTGTTCAGCAACTCCTGCGACTCTATGACGCAGGGGCCGGCGATGAATATGGGCTTGTTCTTCATGTTTCGGTTCTTCTTTTCTTCATTCTTGAGGTTCTTCATTCTTCAGTATTCTTTTATTTAAAAGATTTTTCATTTTCCATACCCTCTCCCTTGATGTGAATGTCTCTTTGCGGGAAAGGTATTTCTATGTCATGCTCGTTGAGCGTGTTGTAGATGGTTTCCATGATTTCGCTCACCACATATATTTTCTTCACGGCATCCACCCACGCGATGAGTTTCATGTTGATGCTGCTGTCAGCAAATTCGGTGAACACCACTTTCACCTGCTTGCTGTTGTCCATCCAGGGGTGGTGGAGCTTGGTCACCGCATCCTGAACAATCTGTTGCACGAAGTCGATGTTCGAACCGTAGGCCACGCCGAAGGGCACCAGTGCCAGCACGTACCCATGGTTGCGCGTAAGGTTCTTGTAGTTCTTGGCAAAGAGCTGAGAGTTCTGGTAGCCTATCACCTCGCCGTAGAGCGACTCCACCATGGTGCTGGTGTAGTTGATGTTGGTCACTTTTCCTATTGTGCCGTCTATTTCTATCCAGTCGTTCTGCTTGATGCGGCCAGCCATGAGCGATATGCCGTAGTAGATGTTCTCGAGGATGTCTTTCAGGGCGAATCCCACACCCGTTGACAAACCACCCGAGATGACCACCAGCCATGTGTTGCTCACGCGCAGGATGGCCAGCGAAATGAGCAGCCATGCGCCCCAAACCACCAGTTGGATGATGTTCCTTCCCATGATGTTGCGGCTGGCCGACGTGTCGATGCCCCTGTTCAGAAGATAGAGCCGCAGCGATTCGCGCAGCAGTTTGCTGATGTACGAGAAAAGGAACCACAGTCCGATCACCACCGAAATGTTGTAGAGGCTGAGCTTGAAGTTCTCGGCATCGACAAAGTGGGTGGTGAATATCTGCCATGTCAGGTCGCTCAGGTTGAACACGTCGGCAGCCCAGTAGATGGACAGCAGCACCGACAGCAGTCCCATGATGGGGAGCACCACTTTATAAACCAGCTGGTAGAACCAGGTCTTGGTGATGGGTTTCTTTTCCAGCTGATGGCGCTCGGCGTAACTTTTCATCCATTCGCTGAAGCAGGTGATGGTGAGGATGCACGTGAGCTGCATGATCCACCAGATGAGTATCTGCACACTGAGCAGTGTGTAGCCCGCCCACGAACAGCCCACCGAAATGAGGAACACCACGAGCGAAGCATAGGCGTAGAACATGTCGCTGTTTGGAATGTTCTCGTTGTTCTTGCGGATGACCCACCACTGCCAAACCGAGCACAGCAGCAGAATGGGTGGGAACAGCAGATTGACCAGCTCGTTGGGGATGAGGATGATGCGGAACGAAATGACGATGAACCCCATGCTGATGAGCGGGGCGTAGATGCGGAAGGCACTCTTGATTTGGGTGCCATCGACGCGCAGCAGCAGCGATATGAGAATCACGCCCAGCAGCCAGGCATACTCCACGAGCAGGTTGCTGGCCATGATGATGAAGTTCTGCTCGATGGTGGTTTGGATGATGCCCAGAATGATAGCAAAGGTGATGGTGGCCGTGGCCATGGTTATGCACGACCGTTTGGCCATGAACGATTTTGAGCGGAACCGCTTGGGCGTGAGATAGCGAATGACCACAAAATTGAGCACAGCGGCCAGCAGTGCGTAGAAAACGATGATCATGAACAGGCCGACAATCATGCGCACGTCCCACTGCGAGTCCTGCTCTTTCACTGGCCGGTACTTCTCGCTCACGGTCATGGCCGTACGGTTCACGTTCGACCCCAGCCTCGAGAGTATCATGAAATAGTTCTCGCCGCCGTTGCGGAAGATGTTCGACTGTATCTCGTTGTAGCGCAGGTTGGCATAGTCGTTCAGCGTCTTCAGCTTGTATTCGGTGTTCTCGTAGTACTTGTTGTACTGTTGCAGTTGCTCCTGGTTCTCCACGAGCGTGTTGCGGATGCTGGTGGCCAGTGTCAGGCATACGTTGCGGTCCACGAGCGCGCTGTCGTCGAGTGTGATGCGCGCCATCGACTGCAGACTCACAATCAGGCTGTCGTAGCGCTCAATCTCTGCGCTCAGGTTCTCCGAGAGCGTGCGCAGCGGGATGGCCTTGGTGCGGAAATCCTGATACTGGTCGGTGGCCTCGTGGCAGGCGTAGGTCAGGTCGAACACGTAGTCGGGCTTCTGCGAGTAGAGCATCAGCGCGTTTTGGTTGCTCCGCTGCATGATGGAGAACATGTTGCGGCGCACCTGCTCGTTCTCCTGCTTGAACAGCTTCATCTGTTTTTTCTGCTCGCGGTGGTAGCTGCCCAGCTCGACGCGAAGCACCGAGAGTGTCTGCTTCAAGTCTTTTTCCTTCAGCACGGCATGCGCAGGAATAGCCAGCATGAGTGCCGACAGTATGGTAAATAGTGCTCTTTTCATAATTTTGTGCAAAGTTACAAATAATTGTCGGAACTAATGGCCGTTTTCCATAAATTATTTCTTAATTTTGTCCGCAATTATCGTTCAACGAGAAGTAAGAAAACAAATGAAACATCCACTTCCCTCCATGCTCATAGCCGACAGTGGCAGCACCAAGACCGACTGGCTGTTGGTTTCGGCCGACGGAGCCGTCGGCCAAACGCTGGCTTCTCCGGGCATCAACCCCGTTCATCAGCCTGCAGCCGAAATCGAAAGTACGCTTGCCGAGGTGGCGTCCCGACTCACTGAAAAACCTGCTCAGGTTTACTTCTACGGTGCAGGTGTTCTCGCTCAGAATCAGCCGCTTATGCGCCAGCTGTTGCAAACTGCTTTCCCTACTTGCACCGCGCCCCTTGCCGAGAGCGACTTGCTGGGAGCAGCCCGTGCCCTTTGCCAGCGGAAAGCGGGCGTCGCCTGCATTCTGGGCACCGGTGCCAACTCTTGTCTCTACGACGGCGAGCGCATTGTGCAGAACACGCCGCCGTTGGGCTACATTCTGGGTGACGAGGGCAGCGGGGCCGTCTTGGGTCGTCAGTTCCTGAACGCACTGTTCAAGGGCACGCTGCCCGCAACCATGCGCGACGACTATTTGCGCTCCGAGGGGCTCACCTACGCCGACATCATCCGCCGCGTCTATCGTGAGCCGCTGGCCAACCGTTTCCTGGCCTCCACCTCTTTATATATAGCCGCCCATCTCAACGAAAGCCCTGCCTTGCAGCAGCTTGTCACCGACAATTTCCGCCAGTTCCTCCAGCGCAATGTCCGTCCTTACGGCCACCCCGACCTGCCTGTCAATGCCGTGGGCAGCATGGCCCATGTCTATCGCGACCAGCTGCTTGCCGCCTGTCGTGCCGAAGGCTTCACGCTGGGCGCTGTGGTGAAAAGCCCCGTCAGGGGCATGGCAGACTACCATGCCCAATTTGTTTAAGAAAGTTGAAACAGAGGAAAAGTGGATTAATGGTTCAGTTCTTCAAAAAAATCTTGAAGTTTTATCACTTCTACGTGTGGAAAAGGAATTGTTTTTCGTTTTGATAGTGACTGTAGTAAACAGTTCGTGTCTAAAACAATTTGCCTTTTCATTCTTAGTTCTTATAGGGAGTGCGCATGTGCTCTGATGCCCAAGATGATAATATTTCTTGGGTCAATGTTCCGTTATCCCACAATTTTTCCAGTTCGTTTTGTAACCGAGTGTTCAGAAATTCCACAATAGCATTCTTCAACGCTGCTACATCTTCGTCGCTGTTGACGCAAGAAAGTAGATTGATGATTTCATATTGTGCGGGATTTATTTTCGTTGTCTGTTCCATGTTGAATAGTTTTTTTGTAACGGTGCAAAGTTAACGATAAAGGAGCATTGTTCCAAATATTTCCCCCGTTTTTTTTGATAGTACCTTTTCTGTTCCTTTACAAATTGTAGCCAATAACATGTTGAAAAGTATCTTTTTGCAAGAAAGTACAATTTTTTAACAAAAAAGTATCATATTGTTAGGATTTATTTCCTTAACTTTGCAACCAAATTTGGAAATCTATTCAATTGTCTAACTTAAATAATAACTTAAAACTTAAAAAAGCTTATGAAAAAGATTTTTACCTTGATTGCTGCCGCACTGATGGCAGTGGGCGCAAATGCTCAAACCACGGAAAACTTGAAGTTAGGTGGTAATGCTTGGAATGTGAATTTTCCTTTGATGGAAAATGTACTTCTTACTGCTAAGGGTGGTTATGCTGAATACAAATTGTCAACAGACATGCCTTTTAACGCAGCAGATTACCAAGGATTTAGAGTTGAATATTCAGACATTGAAGGTACTGCTAATGAATGGGGTACAATTATGCAAATAGTTATTAGTTCGGCTGAAACTCATCTGGGTAAAGACTGGCAGGGAAATGACGCTCAGGTTCCGAATCTTGTTGATTATCAGGCTCTTGACCCCGCAGCAGAGGAATATGTTGGTAATTTTGATAAATTTGTAGAAACTGAAGATCCTGAAACTACATGTCCTACGGTTGGGGGCTTTACTCTTCAGGCTGTATCACAGAATAATTCTATTTTTCTGAAAAAAGTTTTTCTGATTAAGAAGGATGGAACCGAGATTCAAACAACTTTCGCTGGTGATGCATGGGGTGGCAGTGGCTACACTGTGGAACCTAAAAGCGAAGGATTCCCTCCAATGGAGTTTGTTGGTCAGTATGGCGGACAGCAAATTCAGCTTGAAGATGGAACACCTGCAACGTGGTCACAGGAAACTGAAGGCGAAGGAGAGGTTCAGAAATACACTATCGAGTTTGCTCAGCCTTTAGGATGTGATGTGGTTGTTGAATTCCAAAATGCTGGTAATGGTTTTATGTGGATGAATTTTGAAAAAGGAACAGAAAAGATTGAGTTTACTTTGGACAAAACCACTTCCTTAAAGAAAGCAAATGATGAAGATCCTGGTGTAGTAACAGATGTTACAGAGATTTGGATTAAAGCTGCTTCTGGTGATGCTAGTGATTATCCTGCTATTGCAACAGTTAAGTCAATGGAACGAGTGTTGACTACAGCAGAAGAATTAGCAGTTAAGAATATTTTGGTAGAGAAGAATAATGGCGCTATCTTCAACCTCGCAGGCCAGCAGGTGAGCAAGGCTGTGAAGGGTGTTTACATCCAGAATGGCAAGAAGTTCGTTGTGAAGTAATCATTGGTCATAATGAAAATAAGAAAGGGGGCGGCCTGTGGGTTGCCCCCTTTTTCTGTCATGGACGAAGAGAAATACAAGAAGCATCGGCCCTATGCCGGTGAAAAGAAACCATCGATGCTCCGGCGGCGCGTGGGCCACGACTATGAGTCGCGGCGCATGTACCTCATCACGATGACCGTTGAAGGGCGGCGCCCACTGTTGGGCAGGCTTGTTGGGCGGGCCGATGCCGAGGAGGGCAGTGGGGATGCGCCGCGAGTGGAGCTGTCGGAGTTGGGAGAACGGGTAAAGGAGCGGTGGATGGATACGCCGAGGATTTATCCGGAGGTGAGCGTGGTGGCCCTGCAAATCATGCCCGACCATCTGCATGGGGTGCTTTTCGTTAAGGAGCAGATGGGCAGGCACTTGGGCCAGGTGATTAAAGGGTTTAAGACGGGGTGCAACAAGGAGTACAGGAAGCTGGGACTTGCGGCTGCGACACGGTCGCAGCAAAGGGGACCAGAGCAAGAGACGATGGGCTGTGCTGCGACCGAGTCGCAGCAGGCAGCAGCGGCAATGCTGGAGAGAGGGGAGCAGCAGGAGAAAGGGGAGCAGCAGGAGAAAGGGAAGACGCAGGCGGCGGCAGTGCAGGCAGCGGCGGGCGGAAAGGCGAAGCGCGACCGGCGGCTCGACGACCGTGAGCACGGGCAGCTGTGGGCGCTGGGCTATAATGACCATATTCTTGAGGGGGCGGGCGAACTGCAGCGGTGGATCGACTATCTGAAGGACAATCCGCGGCGGCTGGCCATCCGGCGCGCCCATGGCGACTACTTCCGAGTGCGCTTCGGCATCACCGTCGGCAGCCAGAGCTATTCGGCCATCGGCAACCGCTTCTTGTTGCAGCACCCGCGAAAAGAGCAGGTGCAACTGTCGCGCCGGTTGACCGACAAACAGATACAGCAGCAGGTGGAGCACTACTTGGCGTTGGCCCGTTTGGGCGCGGTGCTGGTGTCGCCCGCCATCAGCAAAGGCGAGCAGGCTGTCATGCGCGCCGTACTGGACGCCCGACTGCCGCTCATTTTCCTCACGCCGTGGGGCTTCAACAGTTTTTCGCGGCCCGGCCATCATCTACGATGCCTGTGCCGAAGGGCGCTTTCTGATTCTCGCCCCTTGGCCGCACGAAAACCAGCGCATGCCGCTGACGCGAAGCATGTGCCTGGAACTGAACCAAATGGCAAAGGAGATTGTTTGCTACTTTCGGCAGACCTGAAACCATCTCCCGAGAAAAGAAAACCATCTCCCGACAATAATTTTGTATCTCCTGACAATAAAAAAATATCTCCCGACGTTACGAACAGATTTTCTAGAGAATTTGAGCATAGCGTCGGGAGATAAAAACGAGAAACAAAACAAGGGCTTTTTAATGCACGGCCCGGTGACTTTCATGTTGCGTTTCGGCATTCTTTGGAGCGCGGCACTGTAGAGTTTTTTCTCCTTATTTTTTGTTGAAAACGCTAAGTGTTACAAATGAGCATGAAAGTATCAAGGTTTCTTGTTTTTTTTTTGTTATTTTGCAACGTGAAAATATGTTTATACCTTAATAATTAAAGTGATATGCGAAAATTATTTTTGCTGATGGTTATGATAGTATCGGCATCGGCAGCCAATGCCCAGTTTGTGAAGATGAAGAACGGGCACTTTGTGCGCGACGGCAAACCCTACTACTACGTGGGCACCAATTTCTGGTACGGAGCCATTCTGGCGAGCAACGGTCAGGGCGGCGACCGCAAGCGTCTGCACCGCGAGCTTGACCGCATGAAGTCCATGGGCATTGACAATCTGCGCATTCTTGTGGGCAGCGACGGCGAGCGCGGTGTGCAGGCTTCGAAGGTGGAGCCCACGCTGCAAATCAAGCCCGGCGTGTATAACGACTCCATTCTCGACGGACTGGACTATCTGCTCTACGAAATGCAGAAACGCAAGATGGTGGCTGTGCTCTATCTGAACAACTCGTGGGAGTGGAGTGGGGGCTACAGCTTCTACCTCACCCACGCTGGCGTGAAGAATGTTCCCACGCCGCAGGAGGCGGGCTATCCGGCTTTCATGAACTTCATGGCGCAATATGCCACCAACAAACGGGCTCACCAGCTGTTCTACAACTATGTGCGGTTCATTCTCACGCGCACCAACCGCTACACGGGCAAGAAATACAAGGACGACCCCGCCATCATGTCGTGGCAGATAGGCAACGAGCCGCGTGCCTTCAGCAAGGAGGCGCTGCCCGCCTTCCGCAAGTGGATTGGCGAGGCAGCCGCCCTCATCCGCTCGCTGGACCGCAACCATCTCATCAGCATCGGCAGCGAGGGGGCTTGGGGCTGCGAGAACGACTACACGACGTGGGAGCGCATCTGCGCCGACCGCAACGTGGACTACTGCAACGTCCATCTGTGGCCCTACAACTGGAGCTGGGCGCGCAAGGACCATTTGTGGGACGACCTGGAGCGCAGCTGCCAGAACACCAAGGAGTACATCGACAAGCACCTGGCCATCTGCGCGCGGCTGAAGAAGCCGCTGGTGATGGAGGAGTTCGGCTATCCGCGCGACGATTTCAAGTATGCGCTGGGCACACCCACCCGTGCGCGCGACGCATATTATAAATATGTGTTCTCGCTGGTGGCCGACAACGCCGAGTCGGGTGGCTATTTTGCCGGTTGCAACTTCTGGGGATGGGGCGGCTACGCACAGCCCCGCCACGAGCAGTGGCAGGTGGGCGACGACTATTGTGGCGACCCGTCGCAGGAGGCCCAGGGCCTGAACTCGGTGTTCTCGGGCGACGAGAGCACACTGCAGGTGGTGAAAGAGCAGGTTGACAGGATGAGGAAGATTACTGAATAACAAATAATGATAAAAGATTTTGCAAGCCATATGAGGAAGAACATTTTATTGGCGCTGCTGTTGGCAGCCGTAGTGCAGCTTCATGCACAGATTCGTGGCAACAACATCCAGGTGTTGGTGCAGCCCGACCACAAGGACTGGACCTATCGTGTGGGCGAAGAAGCTTCGTTCACGGTGAGTGTGCTCAAGTCGGGCACGTTGCTCGACGGAGTGAAGGTGGATTATCAGGCCGGTCCCGAGATGTATCAGGACGCGAAGAAGAGCGTCACCCTGAAAGACGGAACGCTGAAGCTCTCGGGCACCATGAGCAAGCCCGGCTTCTACCGGGTGGATGTGACCGCCCACGTGGACGGCAAGGACTACAAGGGTGCCTGCGGTGCAGCCTTCTCGCCCGAACAGCTGGAGCCCTCGACGGTCATGCCCAAGGACTTCTTTGACTTCTGGCAGAATGCCATCCAGGAGGCGCGCAAGGTTGACCTCGACCCCACCAAGCGCCTGTTGCCCGAGCGGTGTACCAAGGACGTGAACGTCTATGAAGTGAGTTTCCAGAACGTGCGTTGGGGCAGCCGCACCTACGGCATACTCTGCGTACCCGTAAAGGAGGGCCGCTATCCTGCGCTGCTTCGGGTGCCCGGTGCCGGTGTGCGCCCCTATGGCGGCGATGTCTATACAGCCTCGCGGGGAGCCATCACGCTTGAGATTGGCATCCACGGCATACCGGTCACCATGGACCAGTACATCTACGACAACCTGAACAACGGCGCGCTCAGCGGCTACTGGAACTTCGGCAGCGACAACCGCGACGAGAGCTACTACAAGCATGTGGTCATCGGCTGCATCCGTGCGCTCGACTACATAGCCGACTACACCCCCTGGAACAACAAGGAACTGGGCGTGACGGGCAGCAGCCAGGGAGGCTTCCTGACGCTGGCCACCGCCGGACTGGACGATCGCATCACCTTCTATGCCCCCGTGCATGCCGCCCTGTGCGACCACACCAACTCGCTGCGCGGCGTTGCCTGCGGATGGCCCCACTACTTCTACTGGAACAAGGGCAAGGGCATGGAAAAGAACATTGAGTGCTCGCGCTACTACGACGGCGTGAACTTCGCCCGTTTCATCAGCGACCACCAGAAAGGCTGGTTCTCGTTCGGCTACAACGACGACGTGGTGCCTCCCACCACCGCCTGGGCCACCTACAACGTGGTGAGTGGCCTCAAGGAAATCTCTCCCTACCAGGCCACATGGCACTTCTGGCATCAGGAGCAGTGGGACGAATGGGAAGCGTGGCTTCTGAAACAAATGAACATCAAATAAAAACAACAGCAATCACGACATGAAGAATCTATTGATGACAGCAATGGTAGCAGCAGCGATAGTTGGCTGCTCGACACAGAAAGCAGAGACCGAAACGACCGGCGCTCAGCAGTTGGCTGCACGTCTCGACAGTCTGCAACAGAAAGGCATCATGTTTGGCCATCAGGACGACCCGTTCTACGGTCTGACGTGGGAGTATCAGAACGACAGCAGCGACGTGAAGAACGTATGCGGCGACTATCCCGCCATCATGGGCTTCGAGTTGGGCGGCATCGAGATGGGCGAAGCCAAGAGCCTGGACAGTGTGCCCTTCACGCGCATCACGCAGGAAATCATCAACCACTACAACCGTGGCGGCATCATCACCATCAGCTGGCACCCGCGCAACCCTGTGACCACCATCGACGGTGGAGGCCCCGCAGGCCAGAAATTTCCCGAGGGTACGGCGTGGGACGTGACCGACTCAACGGTGGTGAAGAAGATTCTGCCCGGCGGCGAATACCACGCGAAGTTCCAGACCTGGATGCAGCGTCTGAGCGACTTCCTGGCCACGCTCAAGACCGCCGACGGCAAGAAGATACCCGTCATGTTCCGTCCTTGGCACGAGAACAGCGGCTCTTGGTTCTGGTGGGGCGAGAAACTCTGCACCGTGGATGAATACAAGGCTCTCTGGAACCTGCTGCAGGACAAACTGAAGGCCGACGGTTTCGACAACCTCGTGTGGGCCTATTCGCCCGGCTGCCAAGACGGCCTCACGCCCGAGCGACTGCTCGACCGCTATCCCGGCGACGACCGTGTGGATATGCTTGGACTGGACGGATACCAGTGGAAACCCGAAGAAAAAGACGCTTTCGTGGCTCGCACCAAACAGAATCTGGAGGTGCTCTGCAAGGTGGCCAAGGAGCATGGCAAGATTGCTGCCCTGACCGAGTGTGGCATGAAAAACCTGACGCAACCCGACTGGTGGACGACGACACTGCTGCCCGCCGTGAAGGATTACCCCATCAGCTACCTGCTGGTTTGGCGCAATTACAAGGACGAGTGGTTCGGCCCGTCGCCCTCGAAGCCCGACGCTGCTTACTTCAAGGAGTTCTTTGCCGACGAAAAGACTCTTTTCCTGAACGATATCAAATAAAAAAACAAATCATAATATGACAGATTTTGCTAAGAGAGTGGAGGCACTGCGTGCCCACCACGAGGAGTTGCTCACACGCAAGAACGAACCTGCAGAATGGGGCAACGGTATTTATGACAAGTGGAAGAACCCTATCCTCACCGCCGAACATACACCGCTGGAGTGGCGCTATGACTTCTGCGAACAGGACAATCCCTACCTGATGCAGCGCATCATGATGAACGCCACGCTCAATAGTGGCGCCATCAAGTGGGGCGACAAGTACGTGCTCATCGTGCGCGTCGAAGGAGCCGACCGCAAGAGTTTCTTCGCCGTGGCCGAAAGCCCCAACGGAGTAGATAACTTCCGTTTCTGGGACGAGCCCATCACCATGCCCGACGACGTGATTCCCGCCACCAACATCTACGACATGCGCGTCACCCGCCATGAGGACGGCTGGATTTACGGTGTGTTCTGCGCCGAGCGCCACGACGACTCTCAGCCCGGCAATCTGAGCGCAGCCACGGCCACGGCCGGCATCGCCCGCACCAAGGACCTGAAGACGTGGGAGCGGCTGCCCGACCTGAAAACCCAGAGCCAACAGCGCAACGTGGTGCTCCATCCCGAGTTTGTGGATGGCAAGTATGCCTTCTACACCCGCCCGCAAGACGGATTCATCGACACCGGCAGCGGCGGCGGCATCGGTTGGGCGCTGGTTGATGACATCACCCACGCCGAGGTGAAGGAGGAGAAAATCATCAACGCCCGCCACTACCACACCATTACCGAGGTGAAGAACGGCGAAGGCCCGCACCCCATCAAGACTCCGAAGGGATGGTTGCACCTGGCCCATGGCGTACGTGCCACGGCCGACGGTCTTCGCTACGTGCTCTACATGTACATGACCGCTCTGGACGACCCCACGCGCGTCATTGCCCAGCCCGGCGGCTTCTTCCTCGTGCCGCAAGGCGACGAGTATCTGGGCGACGTGATGAACGTGGCCTTCGCCAACGGTTGGATAGCCGACGAAGACGGACGGGTGTTCATCTACTATGCCTCGGCCGACACCCGCATGCACGTGGCCACATCTACCATCGACAAACTCATCGACTACTGCATGAACACCCCCGAAGACGGCCTGTTCACCGCCGCTAGCGTGGAAACCATCAAGAAACTCGTGGCCAAAAACAAAAATAACAAGTAAAAAAATTTGAGTAGTTGGAAATTATGATTACCTTTGTGCAATCCAATGGTTTCCAATTACTCATTTTTTATTGATACAAACAACAATCATGGCAAGTCTTAAAGAAAAAATCGGCTATGCACTTGGTGATGCAGCGGCCGGTGGTATTACCTGGAAAATCATGTCGATTGCTTTTCCGCTTTTCTTCACCAATGTGTTTGGCCTCACCGTGGCCGACACCGCAACGCTGATGCTCATTGCACGTATGTTCGACGTGGTGACCGATCCCCTGATGGGGTCGTTGGCCGACCGCACTCAGTCGCGCTGGGGCACCTATCGCCCGTGGCTCATCTTCGGTGCCGTACCCTTGGGACTCATTTTCGCCCTGCTGCTCTATACCCCCGACTTCGGCCCCGTGGGCAAACGTATCTATGCCTACACCATGTATTTGCTGATGATGGTGGTCTATACCGCGGTCAACGTGCCTTACGGTTCATTGCTGGGCGTGATGACGAGCGATGACAACGAGAAAAACCAGTTCTCGTCGTTCCGCATGGTGGGTGCCTATGCCATGGGATTCGTCACGTTGCTCTCGTTCCCCTATCTGCAGAAGATGGTGGGCGGCACCGAGGCTCACCAGTATGCCGTCTTGGGTGCCGGTTTCGGCGTGGTGGCCGCTGCTGGCACACTGGCCTGCGGCTTGCTCACCAAGGAGCGCCTGAAGCCCGTGCGCGCCGAGAAATTCTCGTTCAAGCCCTTTGCCGACCTGTTCAAGAACAAACCCTGGATCTACCTGACGCTCATCGGCATTTGCACCAACTTCTTCAACGGCTTCCGCTATGCTGTGGCCGGCTATCTGATAGAGTACTGTCTGCACGGCGACGTTACCGTGAGCGGTCTCATCATCAACTACACCGTGTTCATGACCTTCGGCGAGGTGACCTGCATGATCTTCGGTGGCGTTTCGCCCAAGTTCACCCAGTGGGTGGGCTCCAAGGCCAAGGCCTTCACTTGGGCTGCCATCATTTGCTTCGTGTTCTCGGTGGCCTTCTTCTTCGTGCCCATGGATCCCGCCTACATCTGGGTGATGGTGGCTCTGGTGATTCTCACTTCCATCGGCATTGGCCTCTACTCGCCGCTGTTGTGGTCGATGTATGCCGACGTGGCCGACTATGCCACTGAGAAGAACGGTGTCAGCTCAACTGGCCTCATCTTCTCTTCGGGCACCATGGCCCAGAAGTTCGGCACCGCCATCAGCGGTTCGCTGGTGGCTTTGTTCCTGGGTTTCTCGGGCTTCATCTCGGGCACCGACGAAGCTACGGGCCAAACCGTCATCACCATCACCAACGAGGAGTCGGTGAGACAGATGATTTGGTCGCTGTTCTCGTTGTTCCCCGCAGTGATAGCTCTGATTATCGTGTTCCTGATTTACAAATACCCCATCAAGAAGTAAACGATGAACGAAACCGTAAGAAAACTGAAAGCAGAGGTTCAGGATGTGTTGGAAAACAACATCCTGAACTTCTGGCTCAATAACATGCAGGACCGCGAAAACGGCGGTTTCTACGGGCGCATCGACGGCCAAGGCCATTTGCATGCCGATGCTGAGAAAGGCGCCATTCTGAACGCCCGCATCCTGTGGTCGTTCTCCGCTGCCTACCGTGTGCTGCGCAAACCCGAATATTTGGAGGCTGCCACCCGTGCCAAGGACTACATCGTCGAGCATTTCTTCGATTGGGAATATGGCGGCTGCTATTGGAGCCTCGACTGCAAAGGGCAGCCCAAGGACACCAAAAAGCAGTTCTACGCCATCGGCTTCATGATTTACGGCCTGTCCGAATATGCCCGCGCCACTGGCGACCGCGAGGCGCTCGACTATGCCATTCAGCTCTACGAGTGCATCGAGGAGCATTCGCTCGACAAGCAGAACAATGGCTATATAGAAGCTTGTACCCGCGAGTGGGGCGTAATCGGCGACATGCGGCTCTCGGAGCTTGACGCCAACTACCCCAAGTCGCAGAACACCCACTTGCACATCATTGAGCCTTACACCAATCTCTACCGCTGTCTGAAGGAAATGCAGGCAGCCCAATCGTGCGACTACGTGCCGGCCATCGGCTCGGTGCTGCCCGTGGGCGTCACCGTTCCGCAGGAAACCGTCCTTCGCATTGAGGACTCGCTGCGCAACCTCATCTACATCTTCACCGACAAGATTCTGAACCCCGAAACCCACCATCTCGACCTGTTCTTCGACATGGACTGGACGCGCCAGGCTGGCCGATTGGAGAGCTACGGTCACGACATCGAGTGTTCGTGGCTGATGCACGAGGCTGCGCTGGTGCTGGGCGACGCCGCCGTGCTCGAGAAGATGGAACCCATTGTGCAGATGGTGGCCAAAGCCAGCGAGAAAGGGCTGAACGAAGACGGTTCGATGGTTCACGAGGCCAACCTCGATACGGGACATGTTGACAGCGACTTGCACTGGTGGGTGCAGGCCGAGAATGTGGTGGGCTGGGTGAACATCTATCAGTATTTCGGCGACGAATCCGCATTGGAAAAAGCCGTTCGCTGCTGGCAGTACATCAAAGACCAACTCATCGACTGGCAGGGAGGCGAGTGGCACTGGAGCCGCCACAAAGACGGCACGCTCAATCTTGATGACGACAAGGCCGGTTTCTGGAAATGCCCCTATCACAACAGCCGCATGTGTCTGGAGCTGATGGAAAGAGAATTCTGAGTGTACCCAGCTTTTCTCATTGCTAGATAACAGAGAAAAACCGGGAGAACAAAGAAGACAAAAACAAAGAAAACCGGGAAAACAGAGCAAGAGCGCTTGTTTTCCCGGTTTTCTTTGTTTTTCCCGGTTCTCTCGGAAAAGCCCGACGAGGATTCCTGTCGGTGGGCATTAATTGCTTGGAAAGCTTTCCTATCGGCGGCTATTACAGTTTGGAAAGCCTTGTAAATGCGTTTTTGTCAGATGAGATACTGGTCGCTGATGCTCTCGTTGTCGAGCACACGGCGGATGGTTTCGGCAAACATGTCGGCCACGGAGAGCTGCTTCACCTTGGCGCAGCGCTGCGAATAGGGGATGGAGTCGGTAAAGACGATTTCCTCCAACGCAGAGTCTTGCACACGCTCGCTGGCCGGCCCGCTCATCACACAATGGCTGGCACAGGCTCTGACACTCTTTGCCCCAGCTTCCTTCATGATGTCGGCCGCCATGGTGATGGTGCCTGCGGTGTCCACCATGTCGTCGATAATCACAACGTTCTTGTCCTTCACATCGCCAATGATTTGCATGCTCGACACCACGTTGGCACGGGCGCGCGTCTTGTTGCAGAGCACCAGCGGGCATCCCAGATACTTGGCGTAGGTGTTGGCGCGTTTCGAACCGCCCACGTCGGGCGAGGCAATCACCATGTCGTCCAACTTGAGGCTTTGCAGATAGGGGAGAATCACGCCCGAAGCGTAGAGATGGTCAACGGGAACGTCGAAGAAACCCTGAATTTGGTCGGCATGCAAGTCCATGGTGATGACTCGGTTCACACCTGCCACGCTGAGCAGGTCGGCCACCAGTTTAGCCCCGATGCTTACGCGCGGTTTGTCTTTCCGGTCCTGGCGCGCCCATCCGAAGTAGGGTATCACGGCGTTGATGGTGCGAGCCGATGCTCGTTTTGCGGCATCAATCATGAGGAGCAGCTCCATCAGGTTGTCAGAGTTTGGAAAGGTGCTCTGAACCAAGAAGATGTCGCGACCGCGGATGGATTCCTCATACGAAACGGCAAACTCGCCGTCGGAGAACTTTGTCATGAGAAGTTTGCCGAGCGGGCAACCAAGACTTTGGCAGATTTTCTCTGCGAGGTATTTCGTGCTGGTTCCCGAAAATACCATAAAAGAGTTTTTCTCCATTTTTTAGCTTTCGATGTGTGTATGATGTTTGTTTTTTGAAGTTTTGCTAAGAGGTGGCTTTTTTCAGTTTCAGGAAGTGGCCAATGAGTGCCTTGTAGTCCAGCTCGTTGTGAATGTCGAATCTGTTCCATAGGTCGCCGCAAATCACCACACCTCCGAACCCCAGGTCTTTTGCCAGCCGTATGTTGTCCAGGCTCATTCCTCCGAGGGCATAGACGTGTTTGTCGATGAGTCCCTGTCGCGAGGCCGCCTTCAGTTCGTCGAGCGTGTAGGCGGGTTCATCCTCGGGGTTGGTGATGCCCTTGAAGAGTTTGCCCAGAAACACGTATTCGGCCTTTTTCTTGGCCGCCTTCAGCTGGTCGATGGCGTAGCAGGTGCGGCTGAAGCGTCCCTTGTACTTCTCGGGTAGGGCGGCGTCGGGCTGGTCGAGGTGGATGCCTGCCAGTCCGTACTCAGCTTTCAGGTAGAAATGGTCGTGTACGGTGATGCGTCGATAGTAGTTTTCGGGTAAAAGTGTGAGCAGCCGCTCCGAATACATGGGCGAAGAATTAGGTTTGCACAGGTGCAGATTTTCCATGCCTTCTTCGAAGAGCGTTGCGAGTATTTTGTCTTCTTCCACAAAGAATGTGGATTTTGTCATGATAACGAGTTTCATCGACGTTTGTTTGTTTTCTGATTGCAAAATTAAGAAAAATAGTTCAAACGTGCAATTTAAACAAAGACAAAAAACGGCCCGCCCTTGTTTTTTTCACAAATATCAAGAGGGGGCTTGCTTTTGTCGGTTCGTTTTCCGGCATAAAGAGTGTGTGGGCCGCTATGAACAACGGCCGGAAAGTCATTCGTTGATGACATTCCGGCCGTGGCTGTTGCAGAAGAAATGCTGTTGCTTGTTGTGTTGGCGGCAGTAGGCTTATTTCTTCAACACCTTGTGTACGGTGCCGTCGTCCATGCGGAGGATGTTCAGCCCGCGTGTGAGTTTCTGCTGTTCGGCACCGCTGACGCTAAATACTTTGTCCACCTTGGCGTTGCTGCTGACAGGAGCTTTTACGCCCGACTCATCGTCGATGTCGATGATTACATGCTTGGCCCATTTGCCATCTCCGCCGACAATGCCATAATTGTCAAAATTGCCTGCAATGTCAATTCTTCCATCTAACGGTTCAGTAATCTTGCAGTTACCAAGGTCTATTTTCTTAAAGTCGCAAATGGCTCCATAGACACAATCGAAATCCAAATAACAGTTTCTGATGATAAGTGATTCATTGCTTGGACCATTTGGTCCGCCAATGCCCCAATCGCCAGTACCATAGACATACAGGTTGCGAAGTGTAAGGGTGGCACCGTCTAAGACATAAAAACATTCAAAACCGGGTGCATCAAGAGTAAGATTTTTATAATCTCCTTCGATAGTGGTGTTTGCATGGATGCGGAAAACAGAGTAGTTGTAAGACATTTTACAATCAGCTGAAGTGAATTTAATGGTCAGCCCATCCACACCTCTGTTTTCGATTAAAGGTTCATTGTCTCCGCTTGTGGAAACATCGTCGGAGTCGATGGTCAATAATTTGGCGTCTTCATCGTAAGTGACAACATCTGATCCAATATAATGCATTAATGCTAAGATGTATTCGTTTAATGGATTGCCTGCAATGCTTATTTCATAATTTTTGCCAAGATTGAGTGTATTTGCAATTTCTCCATCAGAAGTGTTGATAAAAGTGAATTTATCTGTATTGAATTCGCTTGCTCCAGTAATGTCGCCATAATTGTCTGCGCAGTTGAATGCTCCATAACATTTAAAAGCTGAACTTCCTGTAGGAACATCAACCATGATCATGCAGTTTGCAGTGATATCGCCATAGATTGAGATTCCAATGGATTGTGAACTCACGGAGAGATAGGAAAACTGTTTTCCTGTAATCTCCGAGTCCTCTCCAAGAATAGAAATACCATAACCGTCACTTTTTATCTCTAAATGCGACTCATAGTCAATGTCAATGATTAAGCTGGAACGTGACATGAGACCGTGGTTTTTGTAAATGTCTTTACCTCCTTCCGCCTTGATTTTGCATACGCCTTTAACGATTATCCTAAGACCTTCGATGGCATCTTCCCAAGTGTCTCCATTTTCAATACCTTTAACGCCGTTGCCATTAACGGTGATCGTGGCATTGTCGAGCGTGAGTTCTTTCGTAGTGTAGTTGTAGGTAACAGTGCCTTCGATGCCTTCGCCAGTAACGGTGACAAGGTTTTGCTGGCCAGTGACTTGATGACCAGCCACATAAAGGGGCACACCCCATGCTTGCGCAAAAGCACAAGTTGGCAACACTGCCAGAATGGCAATAACGAAAATAGTAGAAATCTTTTTCATACTCATTGTTTTTTTAGAAGGTTAATATAAAAAAATAAATACCAATTTAACAAAAGGTTGTATTTGTTTTGCAAATATAACTAAAATTGTCAAGCTGAGGATGTTTTTTGTAGTTAAAAAAACAAAAAACCGATGGTTTCTTGTGACAATCTATTGTTGAGGGGGCTGAAGACTGTGTGCTGCCATGGTTAGTTCGTGTGTCACTTGTTTCAGTTCGCCAATGGTAAAATGTTCTTTTTGGCTGGTGACCGTTTCGGGGCGAAGCCGTAACAGGTCGAGCAATGCCTGGCAAGCGCGTGCAAGCATCTCTTCGTGGTCGAATGCGAGTGGGGGAGTGGATTTGCTGACAATGGCCTCGCACAGGTCGCTAAGGTTAAACCAGCGAGCAAGTGCGGCATCGTCGGCGCCGCACACGTCTTGCATCCTCACCAGCGCGTAGTGGGCAATGCTGACGACGCGTTCGCGCGGGTCGCGGTCGGGTGAGCTGAAAGTGTGGAACTGGTGGATGGTGGCTTGCTCCATGCCCGTCTCCTCTTGCAGTTCGCGCAGAGCACCCTGCTCGGCGCTCTCGTCTATTTCGAGATAGCCTCCCGGAAAAGCCCAATGGCCTTTGTAGGGGTCGAATTTGCGTTCTATGAGCAGCACTTTCAGTTGTTGGCCGTCGAGAGCGAATATGACGCAGTCTGTAGCAATGGCGGGGTGGGGGTATTTGTAGGTGTAGGGCATGGAGAGTGAACGATTGAAAATGAAAGTCGATGATTGAAGATCAACAATTCTGTTGCGGAAGGGTTTCCTTCCTGGTTGCAAAAATACGGAAAACGCGGGACATTTGCAATAAAACAGTAGCAAAAAATGAAATGTGGAATACAGAATGAAAGATTTTTGAACATTTTTGCAGCTTCTTTTTGCTCATCTGCAATATTTTGTGTAATATTGCAGGTCAAAAACCGTAAACAATTCATTATTAAACAATAAAAATTATGAAGAGCGAAAGCCAACAACCAACACAGGAATACTGGCAGCCGGAACTGGAAACCATGCCCCGGCCGCAATTGGAGCAATTGCAAGTAGAGAAACTCAGAAAAACCATCGAGATATGCCTCAAGTCGCCTTTCTACGGCAAGCGCCTGGGAGAACTGGGCATCACTCCCGAAAGCATCAACAGCCTTGACGACCTTCGCAAAATTCCTTTCACCACCAAGCAAGACCTTCGCGACAACTATCCCTTCGGTCTTGTTGGCGGAAACTTGGACGACGCCATCCGCATCCACTCGACGAGCGGCACCACCGGCAATCCCTGTGTGGTGGTGTATAGCCGCCACGACATCGAGTCGTGGGCCAACATGATTGCCCGCAACATGTACATGGTGGGTTGTCGCAAGAGCGACGTGTTCCAGAATTCCAGCGGCTACGGCATGTTTACCGGCGGACTGGGCTTCCAGTATGGAGCCGAGGCGTTGGGCGCCACCACGGTGCCGGCGGCAGCGGGCAACTCCAAGCGCCAGATCAAGTTCATTCGCGACTTTGGCACCACCTGTCTTCACGCCATACCGAGCTATGCCATCCGTTTGGCCGAGGTGTTCCGCGAAGAAGGCGTTGACCCGCGCAGCACCAAGTTGCACACGCTCTTCATCGGCGCCGAGCCACACACCGAGGAGCAGCGCCAGCGCATTGAGCGCATGCTGGGCGTGAAGGCCTACAATTCGTTTGGCATGACCGAGATGAACGGCCCCGGCGTGGCCTTCGAGTGCAAGGAGCAGGACGGCATGCACCTGTGGGAGGACAACTATATCATAGAGATAGTGGATCCCGACACGTTGGAGCCGGTTCCCGATGGCCAGATGGGTGAAATGGTGCTCACCACGCTCGACCGCACCATGATGCCTATATTAAGGTATCGTACGCGCGACCTCACCCGCATCATTCCCGGCGAGTGCAAGTGCGGACGCACCCACCGTCGCATCGACCGCATCAAGGGCCGCACCGACGACATGTTCATCATCAAGGGCGTCAACGTGTTCCCCATGCAGGTGGAGAAGATTCTGGTGCAGTACCCCGGTCTTGGCAGCAACTATCTGATTACGCTCGACACCGTCGATGACAACGACATCATGACCGTGGAAGTGGAGCTCGACGACATGAACACCGATGTCTATCCCGAACTGCAGCGCATGACCAAGGACATTCAGCGCGCGCTGAAGGACGAGATATTGCTCACTCCGCATGTTCGCCTTGTGAAGAAAGGCTCGCTGCCCGTGAGCGAAGGCAAGGCCGTCAGAGTGAAGGATTTGCGCGCAGGCAGATAAACTACGAACACGATGAAACCTTTCGAGAAGCATTTCCTCTGTATTCTCTTCGCCCTTGTGGCGATGGTTCCCGCCGGAGCGCAGTCTATGCGCGAGGTGTGGCTTTCCATGCCCGACTCGCTCGTTGGCTATCTCAACAAGAGCAAGCGCATAGAGGCCATGGACTATCGCGACATGGGGCTGAAGCTCGATGTGCGCAATCTGCTCAAAGGCAGCACACTGGTAGATACGCTGACGGCCGACTTCATCGCGGTGAAGCTCAACAAGTCTGCCTCGCTGCAGATGAAGTTGCTGCCTCGCGAATCAGACACGTTGGTGTGTGTCGTTAAGACTTTCCGCGGGCCGGCTGCCGACAGTTCCATCAGTTTCTTCACCACTCGGTGGCAGCCCGTCGGCACATCGATGTTCTGCGATTCTGTCAGTCCGTTGGCGCAGCCTGTTGACTGCTTTCTGCAGCGTCCCGACACCATGAGTGTGGAACGTTTCAGCGAATTGAGCCTTCAGTTTGAGCCCCGCCTCCTGAGCATTGAAATGCCGGTGAGCGGTGAAGAGCTGAGCATAGAGTTGCAGCCGGCACTGCCAGTTCCGTCGTCGCTCGCAGCATCGCTAAAACAGCTTGTAAAGCGAAGAAACTTTAAATGGAACGGCAAAATGTTTATAGAATGTTAAAATTCTGATGTTTTTTACCAGAAACTCTTGCAGAATTGAAGAAAAGTAGTAATTTTGCATCGTGTTTTTCATGGTATTAGATTATTAAGGTTAATAAAGATTGGTTGTCGTGAGACAATCAATTTTTTTTTGCCCTTATTTTTGCTTCTTTTCCCCAACTTTATTCCGGCTCATGCCACACATTTCGGCGCGTTGGTCGCTCTTGCCGCGCTATCCTCTACATTATTCGGTCTTGGTGGCGGAGAATCCGAAACTTCAGTCGTTTGCTGAGCAGCCTCAAACGCCATGCGGCTCGAGAATCCGTGCAAATGCAAACGGTCTATTCGTGATAGACCGTCGTTCTACTGCGAGTAGACCAATGGTCTATCACGGTTAGACCGTTCGTAATGCCCGGGAATGGAAATCCGCTGGTGGGCGATGGCTCATTGTGGCAAATGGCGCAAAACACGGAGCCGGCGCAGCACAAAGAAACCGCCCCACACACTCGAGGTGCGCAGGGCGGCGGGGATATAAAATGAAGGGGAGGGTTTTCTTCGGTACGTTTACTTGGCTTCGGTCATGTTGCCCTCAACGTAAAGGCGCGTCAGCTCAGTGGCACCGTTGGTGCGAATGGTGATGGTCTTCTTGAAGTGGCCAGGGAATTTTCCTTTGCCGTTGTAGGTCACTTTGATGGTGCCCTGTGCGCCTGGTGCGATGGGCTCCTTGGTGTAAGACGGAACGGTGCATCCGCAACTGGCCACAGCCTGATTGATGATGAGCGGAGCCTGGCCTACGTTCTTGAACGTGAAAGTGCATTCCACTACGGGCGAACTCTCTGAGAAAGTTCCAAAATCGTGGGTGAGTTTGTCAAACTTGATTTCAGCCTGCTTTTGGGCCATGGCCACGCTGAACGAAGCCATGAGCAGGAGGGTGATCATCATTATCTTTTTCATGATTTTTCTCTTTTAGGTTGTTTTTGTCGATGCAAAAGTAATAATTATAGTTGATAGTTGTGCTAATTTTTGTATAATTTAAGATATTATTTTGCAGTTTCATTTTTATTCGCTAATTTTGCACTTCATAAGGTGCATTTGCAAAAACATATTTATATATATAAAAAATGTATAGGACAAACACATGTGGAGAGCTTCGGCTCTCTGACGCCGGCAAACAGGTGACCCTTGCCGGATGGGTACAGCGTACGCGCAAGATGGGCGGTATGACTTTCGTTGATTTGCGCGACCGTTATGGAATCACTCAGTTGGTGTTCAACGAGGCCGTTGACGCCGCTCTCTGCGAGCGAGCCAACAAGCTGGGACGCGAATATTGCATCCAGGTGAAAGGCCAGGTGAGCGAGCGCGAATCGAAAAATGCCAAGATGCCCACGGGCGACGTGGAGATTCTGGTGAGCGAACTGAACATCCTCAGCGAGAGCATCACCCCGCCGTTCACCATCGAGGACAACACGGACGGTGGCGACGACATCCGCATGAAGTACCGTTATCTCGACTTGCGCCGTGCAGCCGTCAGGAAGAACCTTGAGCTGCGCCACCGCATGACCATCCTGATCCGCAACTTCCTCGACTCTAAGGATTTCATCGAAGTGGAGACTCCCATCCTCATCGGCTCAACGCCCGAAGGCGCGCGCGACTTTGTGGTGCCTTCGCGCATGAATCCCGGCCAGTTCTATGCCCTTCCGCAGAGTCCGCAGACGCTCAAGCAGCTGCTCATGGTGAGTGGCTTCGACCGTTACTTCCAGATAGCCAAATGTTTCCGCGACGAAGACCTCCGTGCCGACCGTCAGCCTGAATTCACGCAGATAGACTGTGAAATGTCGTTTGTAGAGCAAGAGGACGTGCTGCAGTTGTTCGAAGACATGGCTCGCCACCTGTTCCGCGAAGTGCGTGGCGTCGAGCTGCCTCCGTTGCAGCGGATGACGTGGCACGAAGCCATGCGCCGTTTCGGCAGCGACAAGCCCGATTTGCGCTTCGGCATGGAGTTTGTCGAGCTGAAAGACCAACTGAAGGGCACGGGCAGCTTCTCGGTGTTCAACGATGCCGAATACATTGGCGCCATCTGTGTGCCCGGCTGTGCCGGCTACACTCGCAAGCAGTTGGACCAGCTGACCGACTTTGTGAAGCGTCCGCAGGTGGGCGCCAAGGGGCTGGTCTATGTGAAATTCAACGAGGACGGCAGCGTGAAGTCGTCGGTGGACAAGTTCTATACGCCCGAAGTGTGGCAGGCCGTGAAGGAAGCCATGGGCGCCAACAACGGCGACTTGGTGCTCATCATGAGTGGCGACAATGCCAACAAGACGCGCGTCCAGCTTTGCACACTGCGTCTGGAAATGGGCGACCGTCTGGGACTGCGCGACAAGGACAAGTTTGTTTGTCTTTGGATTGTCGATTTCCCGCTCTTCGAGTGGAGCGACGAGGAGCAGCGCCTCATGGCCACCCACCATCCGTTCACCATGCCCAATCCCGACGACATTCCTATGCTCGACAGCGCTCCCGAGCGTGTGCGCGCCGTGGCTTACGACTTTGTCTGCAACGGCGTAGAAGTGGGAGGCGGCTCGCTGCGTATCCACGATGGAAAGCTGCAAGAGAAGATGTTCCAGATTCTGGGCTTCACGCCCGAGCGGGCTATGGCCCAGTTCGGGTTCCTCATCAATGCCTTCAAGTATGGTGCGCCCCCTCACGCAGGCCTGGCCTTCGGCCTGGACCGTTTCGTGAGCCTCATGGCAGGCTTGGACAGCATTCGCGACTGCATCGCCTTCCCGAAGAACAACAGCGGACGCGACGTGATGCTCGATGCGCCGAACGAAATAGACCAGAAACAGCTCGACGAATTGTGCCTGAAAGTTGATTTAAGTCAAGAAAATTGACTTTGTCCCTTTTCTCGGCTTACAAATTGCAATATTTCTGTCAAAAAACACTTCGTGTTTCAAAGAAAAACACTAACTTTGCACACGAAATTTAAGACACTGATACTTAACTAGTTCAGTAACATTTAAAAGTTTTACTAATTATGGCAGAAAAGAAAGCAACAACGAAGAAGGCTGCCGCTCCCAAAGAGGCAGCAGAAAAGAAAGCAACAGTGAAGAAGGCTGCAACCAAGAAGGCAGCTCTGGTTATCAATGCAGAAACAGTAGGTTTCAAGGCAGGCGATGTTTATCAGGCACTGGCAACAGCTGAGAAGGCTCTTACAGTAGCTGAAATCGCAAAGGCAGCAAAGATTACTAACGAGGAGGCTCTGCTCGGTTTGGGTTGGCTTCTTAAAGAGGGTAAAGTTGCCGACGCTGAGGGTAAGCTTGCTTTGGCTTAATAAACCTGAAAGAATATTCTACGAAAGGGGCTGGTAAATGTCTTTTTACCGGCCTCTTTTTTTGAATTGGAAAGCGGGGAGAGAGGAAAAGGGGAGACGGGAATGGTGAGATGTTGTTGAGAAGAAACCAATGAATTACGAGCGAGACATATTGCGCATACTGATGGAGGCGGGTTCTGCCGGGTTGAGCGTGGCTAAGATTTCGCGCCACGTGTTCAATGCCTCCAACACCTTCTTCGAAACGGTCGATTTCGAAGAGGTGCATCGTTATGTTTCTGCCTATCTGCTTCGCAACAGCAAGACGAGCGAGTCGGTCGTGGAAAAAGTGGCGCGGGGGGTCTATCGGCTCAATCTCAAATCGTCGGAAACACAGCAACTGCAACTTGAATTTGCCGACCACGTTGAACTCAACGACGAGAAGCCCGTCACGCAGGATTTGTCGCTCAGTTTGTTTGGCGATTAGTGGCGGCCATGCGAGGTCGTCATGGTGAATGTCGCGGTCTCGTCTTTTTTTTTTGAGCATTTGCTGGGGCGTTGTGCCCATTTGAAAGAGGCGTTGGGCAAAAAAAGAAAAAACGGTGCTTTTCTCTTTTACTTTTTTAGGGGAAAAATGCTTATGTCCGTATTATAAATAGAACCGAAAGAAAAAAGGACATATCTAAATTTTTTTATAATACGAAAAAACATGGCAAGATATTTATTAGGCTTCGATGTAGGCAGTAGTTCTGTCAAGGCATCGTTGGTTGACGCAGAGAGTGGAGCCTGCGTGGCCAGTGCGTTTTATCCTGAGAGTGAAGCTCCCATCACTGCAGTCAAGGCCGGTTGGGCCGAGCAGGATCCCCAAATGTGGTGGGACAATGCTAAGCTTAGTTTGAAGAAAATCATGGTCGAGGCCGGTGCCACCGCCGACGACGTGAAGGCCATCGGCATCTCTTATCAGATGCATGGCCTGGTGTGTGTTGACAAGTATCAGCAGGTGTTGCGCCCCAGCATCATCTGGTGCGATTCGCGCGCCGTTCCCTACGGCGAGCGGGCCTTCAGCGAGCTGGGCAGCGAGCAGTGCCTCTCCCATCTGCTCAACTCCCCCGGCAACTTCACCGCCTCGAAACTGGCTTGGGTGAAGGAAAACGAACCCGAAGTGTTCGACAAAATCGACAAGATCATGCTTCCCGGCGACTTTATCGCCATGAAGCTCAGCGGTGTGGCCAACACCACCATCAGCGGCCTGAGCGAGGGCATGATGTGGGACTTCAAGGAGAAACGCCCCGCAAAGTTCCTGCTCGATTACTTTGGATTCCCCGAAGGTGTCATTCCCGAAATCGTGCCCACCTTCAGCGTTCAGGGCGAACTCTGTGCCGCCGCTGCCGCCGAACTGGGCCTGAAAGAAGGAACCCCCATCAGCTACCGTGGCGGCGACCAGCCCAACAACGCTTTGTCGCTCAATGTGTTCAATCCCGGCGAGATAGCTTCTACGGCCGGCACCTCAGGCGTCGTCTATGGTGTGCTCGGCGAGCCCAACTACGACCCCAAGAGCCGTGTGAACACTTTTGCCCACGTCAACTACACCACCGAACTCGACCGTCTGGGCGTGTTGCTGTGCATCAACGGAACGGGTATTCTCAATGCCTGGGTGCGCCGCAACGTGGCTCCCGAAGGCATCAGCTATGCCGACATGAACGTCATGATGGAGAACATTCCCATCGGTTCCGAGGGCGTGCGCATCATCCCCTTCGGCAATGGAGCCGAGCGTGTGCTTGAGAACCGTGAGACGGGCTGCTCCATCAATGGCATCAACTTCAACAAGCACTCCAAGGCCCACATCATGCGCGCCGCTCAGGAAGGCATCGTCTTCTCGTTCTGCTACGGCATGGAAATCATGCAGCAGATGGGCATGGACATTCGCAAGATTCACGCCGGAAAGGCCAACATGTTCCTCAGCGACATCTTCCGCAATACGCTTGCTGGCGTCAGCGGTGCCACCATCGAACTCTACGAGACCGATGGCTCCGTAGGCGCTGCCAAGGGAGCCGGCATGGGCTGCGGCATTTACAAAGACCACGACGAGGCTTTTGCCACGCTGAAGAAACTGGCCGTCATCGAACCCGATGCCCAACGCCGCAACGAGTATCTGGCTGCATACGCCGCTTGGAAGGAAACGCTCGAGAAATTGTAAAACACAGAAAATCAAACAATAACTTAATTATTTATCAACTTTTAATAAAACTTTTTAGGTAACAATGGCAAAAGAGTATTTTCCGTTTACTGGTAAGATTCCTTTCGAAGGAAAGGAGAGTAAGAACGTAATGGCTTTCCACTACTACGACCCCGAGAAGATGGTCATGGGCAAGAAGATGAAGGACTGGCTGAAGTTCGCCATGGCTTGGTGGCACACGCTGGGAGGCGCCAGCGCCGACCAATTTGGCGGCCAGACACGCTCTTACGAGTGGGACAAGGCCGAGGATGCTGTGCAGCGCGCCAAGGACAAAATGGACGCTGGTTTTGAAATCATGGACAAACTGGGCATTGAGTACTTCTGTTTCCACGATGTTGACCTTGTTGAAGAGGGCGACACCATTGCCGAGTATGAGGCCCGCATGCAGGCCATCACCGACTACGCTCAGGAGAAGATGAAGCAGTTCCCCAACATCAAGCTGCTGTGGGGTACGGCCAACGTGTTCGGCAACAAGCGCTATGCCAACGGTGCCTCTACCAATCCCGACTTCGACGTTGTGGCACGTGCCATCGTTCAGATAAAGAATGCCATCGACGCCACCATCAAGCTCGGCGGTCAGAACTATGTGTTCTGGGGTGGACGCGAAGGCTACATGAGCCTGCTCAACACCGACCAGAAGCGTGAGAAGGAACACATGGCCACCATGCTGACTCTTGCCCGCGACTACGCGCGCTCGAAGGGCTTCCAGGGCACATTCCTCATCGAGCCGAAACCCATGGAGCCTTCAAAGCACCAGTACGACGTTGACACTGAGACCGTCATCGGATTCCTCCGTGCCCATGGCCTCGACAAGGACTTCAAGGTGAACATCGAGGTGAACCACGCCACACTGGCCGGCCACACCTTCGAGCACGAGCTGGCTTGTGCCGTTGACGCTGGCATGCTGGGTTCTATCGACGCCAACCGCGGCGACGCACAGAACGGATGGGACACCGACCAGTTCCCCATCGACAACTACGAGCTGACCCAGGCCATGATGGAAATCATCCGCAATGGTGGCCTTGGCAACGGCGGTACTAATTTCGATGCCAAGATTCGCCGCAACTCCACCGACTTGGAGGATCTCTTCATTGCTCACATCAGTGGTATGGACGCCATGGCCCGTGCCTTGGAGAATGCAGCCGCCATTCTTGAGGAAAGCGAACTGCCCGCTATGAAGAAGGCTCGCTATGCCAGCTTCGACAGTGGCATCGGCAAGGAGTTCGAGGACGGTAAGCTCACCCTCGAACAAGTCTATGAGTATGGCAAGACCGTAGAGGAGCCCAAGCAGACCTCTGGCAAGCAGGAGAAGTACGAAACCATCGTTGCTCTCTATGCCAAATAAGTAGGAATACTTTGCCAAACAGCTCCGTTGCACGGAAGTCACAAAAAAAGGTTGCACCTCCAAAAGGAAGGCGCAACCTTTTTGTATCGTGTAGTCCCCTTACGGCCCTTGTGTTCTTTAGGGGCTTGGCGAGTTGGTCTGCCGGTGGGTCTGCTACAGAAGTTTTTTTTATTTTTTTCGGTCGAAATGCGGCATAATTCAAATTTTTTATGTATGTTTGCAAAATAAATAACGAATAAGTTTCTTTTTAGCTTATGGCAATTCAGATACTCGACCTGACTAGGTTTACCAACAACGAGCATTACACGGTCGTAGAACTTGTGTTGCACACGCTCTCGACTGCCAACCTGACCAACAAAATGGCATCGCAGCGCATGGAGGGGCTGAAGGAGGCTTTCACCCATGAGAGCGATGCTTTCAAGACTCTGCACAAGCGTTTCGGTTCGAACGACCTGAACGAGATAGACCGCCAGTTGTGCGACAAGACGGAGTATAGCCGACAGATGCAAGAGCTGATGAGGCTATGTACGGACGAGGCGGTGCTCGAGGCGGTTGACCGCCTCAGGTCTGTGCGTGCTTCCACCGACTTGGCCTATAGGCAGATGGTGGAGATATTGAATGCCCTGCTTGTAGTCAGTCCCAATGACGAGCTTCGGCGGGTGGAAACGCAGCTCAACCAGCAGGCCGAATACGTAGCGTACAAATATCAGGGTGGAAAACGGGCTTCCGAGAGCAGTTTGTTGGAGGCCGGCGAGATACCCGCAGGACTCTCCGCCTTGGCCTCGGCTTCGGAAAACAGCGAGGCGCAAGTGCGTTTGATGACCATTCCTCTGGCACAGAAAGTGAAGGAAGGGTAGGGGGAGAATTGAAAAACAGAAATCAAAACAAAAATAAATCAGAAACAACGAATAAAGGTAAAAATCAATTATTCTATGGCTCAAAAAACAAATCATTTGGTGATCATGGCTGGCGGCGTAGGCAGTAGGTTCTGGCCCATGAGCACCACTGAGCGCCCCAAACAATTCATTGATGTGCTGGGAGTTGGGCGTTCGTTGTTGCAGCTTACGTTCGACCGCTTCAAGGGTATTTGCAATCCTGAAAATGTTTGGGTGGTAACCAATCAGAAATATGCCGACATGGTGCGCGAACAGTTGCCCGAAGTGCCATCGAACAACGTGTTGTGCGAGCCTTGCCGCCGAAACACCGCTCCCTGCATCGCTTACGTCAGTTGGCGCATCAAGTCAATCGATGCCAAGGCCAACATCGTTGTTACACCCAGCGACCACATCGTGGTCAACACGGATGAGTTCCGCAGAGTGATTGAGCTGTGTCTGAAGTTCACCAGAGAGAGCGACGCCGTGGTGACGCTCGGCATGAAGCCCACGCGCCCCGAGACGGGTTATGGCTACATTCAGGCCGACCTTTCGAGCAGCAGTCCCCGCAATCGTGAGATATTCCGCGTAGATTCGTTCCGCGAAAAACCCGATCTGGAGACGGCCCTGAAGTATATCCAACAAAAGAGTTACTACTGGAATGCTGGCATCTTCATCTGGAACGTGAGCACCATCGTCAATGCTTTCCGCATCTATCAGCCCAGCATGAGCAAGATATTCGAGCAGCTGTTGCCCTATTACGGCACAGACCAGGAGCAGGCCCTCATCGACAAGTGGTTTCCTGAGTGCGAGAGCATTTCGGTGGACTATGCCATCATGGAGAAGGCCGAAGAGATATTTGTCTTTCCTGCCGATTTTGGATGGAGCGACCTTGGCACGTGGGGTAGTCTGCTCATGCAGACCAAGCGCGACCTTTACGGCAACAGCACCATCGGGCAGAACATCACCATGGTGGATTCGCACAACTGCATTGTCCATACCACCGAAGAGAAGCGGGTGGTGATTCAGGGGCTTGATGGTTACATCGTGGCCGAAAAGGACGACACCTTGCTCATTTGCAAATTGTCCGAAGAACAGCGCATTCGCACGTTTGCCGAGGAAGAATAGGAGTTCGCAGAAAAAAATGTTGTTGATGGAGACGCTCTGAGCGAACAGAGGATTCGACCAACTCCACCAGCGAAAACAAGAATCTTTATGCAAAAGAAAATAGCACTGATAACAGGCATTACGGGTCAGGATGGTTCTTATCTGGCCGAGTTCTTAATTGAGAAAGGTTACGAAGTTCACGGTTTGTTGCGCCGCAGCAGTTCGTTCAACACCGGGCGTATAGAGCATCTCTATCTTGACGAGTGGGTGCGCGACATGAAAAAAGCCAGATTGGTGAATCTTCACTGGGCAGACATGACCGATTCGTCGTCGCTCATTCGCATCATCGGTGAGGTGCGTCCCACGGAAATCTACAACCTGGCGGCCCAAAGCCATGTGAAGGTGTCGTTCGACGTACCCGAATATACAGCTGACACCGATGCCGTGGGCGTTCTCCGGTTGCTTGAGGCAGTGCGCATCGTGGGGTTGGAGAAACAGTGCCGAATCTACCAGGCTTCCACCTCCGAACTTTACGGCAAGGTGCAGGAAGTGCCCCAACGCGAGACAACACCCTTCTATCCACGTTCGCCATACGGTGTGGCCAAACTCTACGGTTTCTGGATTGTGAAGAACTACCGCGAGTCCTACGGCATGTACTGTTGCAACGGCATTCTGTTCAACCACGAGAGCGAACGACGGGGCGAAACCTTCGTCACGCGCAAGATAACGCTTGCCGCCGCCCGAATAGCCCAGGGCTATCAGGACAAACTCTATCTGGGCAACCTCAACTCGCTGCGCGACTGGGGGTATGCCAAGGACTATGTGGAGTGCATGTGGCTCATTCTGCAACAGCCTCAGCCCGACGACTTCGTCATTGCCACAGGAGAGTACCACACGGTGCGCGAGTTCGCCACGTTGGCTTTCCACCATGTGGGAATCGAGCTTGACTGGCAGGGCGAGGGTGTCAACGAGAGGGGCATCGACAAGGCAACCGGCCGTTCGCTCGTTGAGGTGGATCCCAAGTATTTCCGTCCTGCCGAAGTGGAACAGTTGTTGGGCGACCCCACCAAGGCCAAGCAGGCACTCGGTTGGAACCCACGCAAGACCTCCTTCGAACAACTGGTGAAAATCATGATTGACCACGACATGCGATTTGTCAGGAAACTCTATCTGAAATCTAAAATGCCCAGCGACTGATGTTGAATAAAGACAGCAAAATTTATGTGGCAGGCCATCGCGGACTCGTGGGCTCGGCCATCTGGAACAATCTGAAGGCTCGCGGATATGAAAATCTTGTGGGCCGCACCCATGCCCAACTTGACCTTACCGACCAAGTTGCCGTGCGCAAGTTCTTCGACGAAGAACGCCCCGCCGCCGTGGTTCTGGCTGCGGCTTTCGTGGGGGGCATCATGGCCAATTCGCTCTATCGCGCCGACTTCATCATGATGAACATGAAGATTCAGTGCAACGTCATCAGCGAGGCTTACGCCCATGGTGTTGAGAAGCTGCTCTTCCTAGGTTCTACATGCATCTATCCCAAGAATGCTCCACAGCCGATGCGCGAAGACGCCCTGCTCACCTCGCCCCTCGAATATACCAACGAGGAGTATGCCATTGCCAAGATTGCCGGCCTCAAGATGTGCGAGAGCTACAATCTGCAATATGGCACCAATTACATTGCCGTCATGCCCACCAACCTATACGGACCCAACGACAACTTCCATTTGGAGAACTCCCACGTCATGCCCGCCATGATGCGAAAAATATATTTGGCCAAACTCATCCACGATGGCGACTGGACAGCTGTCCGGCAGGATATGGACAAGCGTCCTGTGCAATATCGTCGTGGAGAGGCCAAACTCACGGCAAACGGTACGTCTGCCCAAGACGAAATCATGGAAGCACTGGCCAGTTATGGTATTTTCGACAACCGCGTCATCCTTTGGGGAACGGGAAAACCGCTCCGCGAATTTCTCTGGAGCGAGGATATGGCCGATGCCAGTGTGCATGTGCTCTTGAATGTGAATTTCAGCGACATCATTGGCGTTGAGAAATATTCAAGCGTGTTCTATGGCGCCCAAACAGACGGTTCGGTGGACCGCAACAGCAGCGAAGGGCGTGGAGGAGCCATTCCCTCGTTGGGCGAAATCCGCAACTGCCACATCAACGTGGGCACTGGCAAAGAACTCACAATTCGCCAACTGTCCCAACTCGTGGCCTCTGCTGTGGGATTCACCGGAGAAATAGTATTCGACAGCACCAAGCCCGATGGCACCATGCGCAAGCTCATCGACGTGTCGAAACTCCATTCGCTCGGTTGGACCCACAAGGTGGAAATAGAAGAAGGTGTGGGCCGCCTGTTCCATTGGTATCAACAAAGCATCAACTCGTAAGAACGCCACTTTGCAAGAAGCGCCACTTCTATAAAAGAACGCCATCTTGTAACAACGCCACTTTGTAAACATGAGCGTTCTGTTTTGGTGGAGTGTGCAGGCGGACTCGTTTTTTGGGGAGGTTCTATGGTCTAATAAAGAAACGCTACGCCAGTTCGGGATAAGAAAGTTGCCTAAAAAGTTGGTAATCTGAGATATTTTTTGTACCTTTATATCTGAATTCCAATCACTTATAAAGTCAAACAAAAGAATATACTCATGA
>OCTX014556377.1_pt1 | contig 119658 bp, 146 predicted proteins | sample 1539691 | NCBI WGS metagenome assembly OCTX01 (sample SAMN02144231, study PRJEB22623) | gut metagenome | biome: sheep rumen | host: Ovis aries | place: New Zealand
CATACAGAAGATGAAACAGGATTTAACACATACGAGGAAGCTCTCGAAGCTGCCTTGAAATATACACTTGAAAACCTGATTTAATTATGAAAAGTTATACAGATTTAGAACAGTCAAAAGTTCTTAGTAAAATACTACCATTAGAGAGTGCAGATATGTTCTTAGCAATGAATGGCACATTACCAGTAATGTCTAAATATATTGATGATGGACTTGTTACAGCAGACGAAACTGCTATTCCTTGTTGGTCATTGGCAGCATTACTTAGTGTATTGCCTAACAACGAAAACATAAGTACGAATCTTTCAAAAGGTGGTTATAGAATATCAACTCTTGAATACACAAATAATTGGTTTGTTGATTATGAAGATGAAACAGATGGCTTGAATAATTGCGTTACATCAGCAGACAATCCTATTGATGCTTGCTACGAAATGATTATTAGGTTACACGAACTTAAAATGTTGTGATTATGGATAAACCAAAAAGCAAACACGGAGAACGGTTTGTCAAAGTTAAAGCAATTATTAAGACTTGGACAGAAGTTGAAGATATTATCGAATATGATACATATCATGAACAATTTATCATACCGAGTAGTTATCAACTTGATTGTAAAGTGATTAATTGGAGTTACATTTAACGAACAACATAATTATGAAAGAACTTACTATAGAAGAAAAGGCAAAAGCCTATGATGAGGCTCTTGAACGAGCAAAGGAAAGCCTTAAAGATGGTGGAATTAGTCAAAATAGTATTGATTATATTCAATCCATATTTCCTGAACTCAAAGAATCAGAGGATGAGAAGATAAGAGAGTATTTGGTTAGATACATGGATAATACTATGAAAAGTAGTGAACTTAAAAGTAAACTTCTTGCTTGGCTTGAAAAGCAAGACATTTTCAGTAAGAAAGATGTTGATGATGCGTATTTAAAAGGTGTTACAGATACAAAAAATGAAATAGAAAAACAATATGAAGAAAATTATCAAATAAGAAAAGATATTGCAACTTTCATTTTTAACTATAGGGGTGATATTAAAGATAGGGCTAAATGGATGAACTATCTTGGAATTAAAGTTTCCTTTGTTGAAAAGTAAGATGAACAGAAACCTTACGGCCAAAGGAAGGAATGCACTTATTGTCAATTTAACTATGCTGGTGAATGTAAGGGTTCTTGTGCTATGAAAAGAGATGAACAAATCCATGCTGTTAATGTTGAGTCAAAGTTTAAAGTTGGTAACTGGGTTGTTACTGATAAAGGCGATACAATTCAAATTGATGCGGCAAATCCTGGTTATTATACCTTAAGTAACGGAATGGAGTTTTGTACGTCTTATGTTGATAAATATTGGCATTTATGGACCATCCAAGATGCAAAGGATGGTGATGTGCTTAGTGATGGAACTACTATTTTTATATTCAAAGACTTACTATCAGATGGTTCTGTGATGTCATATTGTGATTATGATACAGATAGTGGTGAGAGCGATGCTTTCTGTCCTTTATCCGTGAATTTGATGTGTTCAAAAATTACTCCATCCACCAAAGAACAACGCGATATCTTATTCCAAAAGATGAAAGAGGTAGGGCTTGAATGGGATTCCGAAAAGAAAAAGCTGAGTAAGGTTGAGGACAAAGAATATAATGGTGAAGACTATGGAATTGACAGCCTTTTTCATGCCCAAAGAATCCTTGAAAAAACTCTTGGTAAAGTTGATGGCTATCAGACAGACGATGGTATCTTATCACATAAATGTGCTATTACTGCCGTCAAGAAATTATATGAGCAAAAGCCTTGGAGTGAAGAGGATGACTATAATCTACAATGCATGATTGCAAAGGTAGTTAATGACATTCATAATGGAAATGTTGGCAGAAATAACGAGTTAATATCTTGGCTCAAATCTATCAAAGACCGTGTACAACCTCAGAAGCAGTGGAAGCCGAGTGATGAGCAGGTGGAAGCATTGGAAAAAGAATGTATAGCTCATTCTAACTACAAATTGTGTAGGTTATTAGAACAATTAAAGAAGCTAAAAGGAGAATAAGTGATGATAGTAATAGAAAGAAAATATGATGAACCAAATCCAAGAGGAGGAAGAAAATTACATAAAGTTTCTAGAAAATGTTTTAGTGATGAAGATAGAGAAGGTGTAGAAAAATTTATTAATGAAAGTTTTTCTTTGTCTGGATATGAATGGAGTAATATTGAATATAATTATATAAAACTATAAAAGGCAGTAAATCCTTATGGACAAACTGCCTTTTATTTATAAAAATATACTAACTTGTAGAAACAAAAATATCATGTCACATCTGGCCCTAACGTAAAGCTGCCAGTGCCTGCATTGCCAAATAGTTCTCCACTAACTCTGTCATATAGGTAGCCTACACCATCTTTCCTGACAGCGATAAAATCCCTAAGAAGAGTATCTCCTTCCTTAATTGTACAACTATAGAGTCTCGCACTTATTCCAGTACTGCTAGCAGAAGGTCTCATGAGTAGATATAACGAAGCCCCTTGATAACTTGTTCCGTTATGAGTAAAGTTATAGGAGGTGCTGTCATAATAGTATTTATTTGCAGCATTAGAGATTCTATAAGTATGCCGTCCTCCTGTACCTGGAGTCTTAGATGAGTTTGCAGCAGCATTATTAGAACGGACAGACAGTTTACTTGAACTAGAAAGATAATATTCAAAACTCGTATTACTACTTCCCACCAATCGTTTGCTAGAATCAGCTGCAAGTATATGCATCGTCATAGTTATATCTGTAGCATCACCCGACAAAACATCTGGGTCAATATACTGCGTGCCACTACTTTCGATATATGATATCTCCGCATCATAAGGCAATGCGGGGGAACTCTTCTCCCACACAAGCTGACTGCCTATGTAAACCTTCTCAATAGTGGTACCCCCTACGGCTATGTCTATTATGTCATTACCTGCAATATTAATCATGAACCTGTTACAAGATAAATAGTTGAAGGGTCAGTTGTGCCAGGTAATGAGTTTACTACCTTAATAGTATATGCAGTAGCAACTCCAGAACTATTTAAGCCAGTGACTATATTAGAAGGCACTGTAGGAATAGTAGCTGTAATAGCTGCTGTTTTATTAGTAACAGTTGCAGCAGTCCCATTGAAAGTCACACTCTCTATTACATTATTCTCCCCTGTAGCAATAGTCACAGCACCTGTCTGTCCATTTACTGATGTCACAGGAGCCGTAGTCAAATAGGTACTTGTATCAATAGTCCCATCATTCTTGACCAAGCCCGCTGTATTGCTTTTCTGAATATAGTTTGATATATCCTGATGCTGTGTCAAGTAGGTACTTGTGTCTATTGTACCGTCATTCTTCACCAAACCAGAAGTACTACTCTTCTGAATGTAATTGGAAAGGTCTTGGTGTTGAGTGAGGTATGTACTCGTATCTACTGTTCCATCGTTTTTCAACAGTCCCGCTGTGCTACTCTTTTGAACGTAGTTGGATAAATCCTGATGAGAAGTCAAATAATCACTGTGTTTATGCCCGCTGTCAGTAAGATTTCCATTGGAGTCCAATGCAGCAAAGTTCCCATTTGTTGCACTTATCGCCTTGTCTGCTTTTCCCGAAATATCCTGATGTGAAGTTAAATATCCAGCATCATTATTAAAAGCACTGACATTTGTCGGTACTGTTGGGATAGTAGGCTTATTCTTTATATAGTCTAAAGCAGCAGTAGTGCTTTGATTCCAATCTGATTGTATCTGTGCTGCTGGAATAATGGTATTATCTGGTAAGGCTCCTACATCACTAGCTATAAGAGTGATATCATCACTCAAAGCCTTATTGTTCACCTTCCTTGTAGTAGGTACTGCACCCACTTCTAAGGCTGTATATGAAGGCTTGCTTTCTGCTTTAGCCCAAGATGGTACTGTAGGGTCTGTTTCAATCTGAACTGCAGTATCTGCCTTATTAAGGGAACTCTGTACCCCAGAAGCCAAATCAGTCTTTGGTATACCCCCAGAAGGCTTTTTATATGTGCCCCCCTGAGCATATTCCTTCAATACACTTGCTTCTACAACTTCTGGTTCATCGGCTCCAGAAGAGATAGGTATTACTTCTTCTCCAGTAAGGGATTGAAGTTTAGTTTCTACGTCCTTTATTGCTATTCCGTTCGCCATAGTATTTTCTTTGAGTTATTCCACAATGCTTTCCATCCATCACACCACCACATCTCTATATCATCAGAGATAGATACTGAACAGACTAGGCTTACGCTCACATTCATATTATTTGTATGAGACACTTCTACATTAAGCGGAGTTCTATCACAAGTAATACTGACAATGAGAGAGTGGAGATAAGTAACAAAGACCTTGATAGTAGAGACAATACCTATTATCTCTACCTCACAAGCTCCTTCTTTGGTTACAGTAACCTTAGGAGACTCTGTAATTCTCTCAACCTTTGCACTTATACATCCCATATCATTTTATTTTAAGATTAGTAGGAATCAACACAGCCTCATGCCTGTCATTAGTAATATCATCATCAGGAATGTCAGCTTCAAACAGTACACTTAGAGTACCTTTACCCAATGTGGTACTATGTAGAAGGGCTATTACTTCTCCTTCATCCCCAAAGATAAAGTCATTCCTAGTAGCAGTCTTCTTATAGACAACCTTCTTGCTACCAGTAGAGAAGGTGCATTGGAAGTCCACACTATCAGGACCTCCAATATGAGCACCTCCTATGGGAGTCATATCTATCTTCAGCTTAAAATCAGCTGGAATATAGATAATCTCTTCATCATTCCTATTTCTATATGTTGCCATAATTATCCCTGACCTATAATGTTTTTAGTATCATATTTATAACACATAAAATTTTTAGGTTTCATATAAGAATTTATATTATTACCATATCTAACCCATTTAAGTATATGTTCTTTTGGGTCTATAAATATAAATGTAAATGAATGTTCGTTTAATTCTCCTTCTAATGGTTTAGATTCATGTCTTCCAAATTGACCAGCAGAACATTTTTCGAGAGTAATTACAGGAATTCTTAATACATTTGGAGTCATGCTATCATTATCACCATCTTCTCCTATAACTCCAGCTTCTGTAATATATCTTTTAGAATATCCTAGTTCATCATAATGCCTATGACCATTAAACCACATTACAAAGTTTCCTCCATCTTTTATGAATCTTAAAACTTTATCTATTATAGTGGTACTTAATGTTGGAATAGAAGTACTATTACTTCCTGCATCTTGGTAGTGTACAGTAGAAATAGTGGCATCTCTATTTGTAAACATAAACTTCGGAGGATAATGACAGAATATTACTACATGATATCCATTAAGCTTTGCCTCATCTAATTTATCTTGTAGCCATTCAAATTGAGGATCTCCACTACTAGTAAACAAAGCATCTAGACACAACACTCTTACAGTCATAGCACTAACTGTAAAATCTTTATAATAATAATTTGCAAATTCATCTACAGCTTCATCTTGCTTAGTTACTCCCCAATCATCTATATAAGGAGCTATATATCTATTATGAACAGCTTCTTTTCCCGCACCAGACCAAGAACCATTAGCACGACAATCATGATTTCCTATAACATTCCATACAGGCTGCATACCATTATTGTTCCAAAATGTAAAAGGATCAGCATATTCTGTAGCTACACTGTCACCTACATGGATAGCAAAATCTATATAAGCATTATAATAATTTTTTACTTCCATAAATTCTTTTGCAGTAGCAGAATTTCCATGAATATCAGCACAAGTTAGAATCTTTAAATACGTACCACTATTAGCGTTTAATGAAGCAGTAGCTACATTTTTAAGAACTTCTTTACGATATAAAAGTTTTTCATTAGGAGCATTCATAGCATCCTTTACATCTCCAAGAAGATAAATAGAAGCAGGAGTCATATTAAGTCCATTATTGTAGGTATATACCCATAAATAGACCCTTCCATCTCCATTACTAGGAATTGTAAATTTATCTGTTGTGTTTGCAGGAGTTTGAATAAGTTTTTTTCCAAGTAATTTAGAAGAATGGTTTCCGTCAGTAGTTATAATGCTAGGACTAAATACAATTCTTGAAAAATAACTACTATTAGCTGTAATAGAAAATCTTCTACCTACATAATCTGTAACATCATACCAATAGCCATAATAACTAGGATTTGAGGTTCCTTTGTTATAATGTGTTTCATCTTTAAAAAATCCATTTGATTTTGTTCTACTTCCAATTAAACTATTCAAAGTAGCCACCTCTGTAGTAACAGCATCAGACAGTATATCTAATGCATCTTGAACATTTTCAGCGTCTCTTCCAGATTTAATATTATTATAACTAGTTCCTTTTGCATAAAGACTATCAACTAATCTTTCTGCTGGAAGTTTTGTTTTAACAGTAATAATACGAGTAGTATCATTTATTCCTAAAGCATATAAAGCAACTGCATTATTTGGAGCCTTAAGCCAAGAAGATTCTTCTCCACTTATAATAACATTTGAATATCCAGTAGCATATTGAGGAGCACCAGACATCGACATAGATGACATAAAGGCATATTCTGTATTAGGTGTTCCTTTAATTTTATAATACTTTCCTGCTTCTATTGGAATAAGATAAGCATTTATAGTATCAGTTGCTGATTTCCATAAAGTTCCACTACTTCCTATATAATTTCCACAATAGTCTGGAAGAGACATAAGTATTTCTGCATTTATATGATTATGGATATTGTCTGATACAGTTATAATTGATGCTAAAGTATCAACATTATCTATTTCATCAAATAATGCAGATAAATCGTTATTACTAAAAGTACTTATATTAGTCCAACTGCCTTCATTGTAAACTCTAATTATTTCAGTTCCATTGGTATAACTAGGGGTTATAGTTACTCCAGAATCAGAAGAAACTGTAATTGTAAATGGGTCCGAAATAGCACCTATAGTTGAATGCACAAAAGTTACTGCGGAACCATTTGCACTTCCACTCCATTCAGAAAATACAAGTTCTGCAATAGTTTCTGCTAATCTTTCATCTGTAGATTCAGAAGTTATGGGAACACTATATTCCTCATCTCCAACTTTAATTGTTATTTCTCCCTCAGTAGGATTATCTACAGAAATATTTAAAACTTTTGAAGCAAATGTACCTCTTGCATAATCTCCATCTGTGTAATTCGTATCATCTCCAGTATATTCCGTTATAGCTTTTTTAGCTTGATATGTAAGATTTGCATTATAAATTTTAATATCACCTACAGCAAGATTTTCTGTGTTTTTTAATTTTGCTACATTTTTATTTACTACAAGAATACTACCATCTTCTGATTTTAATATTTCCCCTATATGGTAAATAGTATTAAGCTTAATAGGCAAAATACCATCAGTCAAATAGTCTGTTCTTTTATATAAAATGTCAGTATTATCTTTTACAGTTTTACATAGTTTTGCCTTTAGGCGTGGAGTATCGATTTTAATATTATTAATCGCATAATTTCTTGCATTACTAACATACAACTTAGTAGCTCCTTCTGGAACATCATACTCATAGTATGTATTATTATTTGTAGCAGCTTTTAATACTGAACCTATAATAAACCCATTATCGTCAGTAAAATATGTTCCACCATAAGCAGATGAGGGTATGCAATAATTTATATAAACTTTCGAATATTGTGTAACATCTACAGGATTTACAACACAATAGTTATTAGTACTACTTGATTCATTTATGGTTATGACTCCACCTGTGGCTGCATAAATGTGTCCACTATTTCTTCCACTTAGTGGAATAGATATAATTTCAGTATAATCGCCTACTCTTTTTAAAATGTCATCATCAATATGAGATTCTGTAGTATTTTGAGCTACAAATCCATTATTAATAGTTGAAAGGTAGTTAGCATCAACACTGTCCCATATAGGAGCAGCAGCATAGGCACTTACACTAGTAACAGGAGTCCATGTTTCTCCATCAAATACGTTAACTCGTCCATCAATTAAAGCGTAAGCACCTTCTGTGTATGTAGTACTTTCATTATAGTTTGATACAGCAGTATTAGCAACGTAAGTAATAGAGCCAACAACTCTTGCATCTCCTACAGCTACAGGCTCATCAAGCATCATATATCTTATAGGCTTAACAATCTTTAGAAGCTGTTTATCTGTAGTTTTAATAAATTCGCCTTCTCTATAAACTTGACCAACAGCAAGAGTTCTTAAGTCTCCAAGAAGGTAAGCATCAATCTTCTTATTAGAACCTCCCTGTGCATTGGAAGCCCAGTACTTATTATTATAATAGTATACTGCAATTACTTCACCAGCTTCCCAGGTATTTTCAGCATTAACAGAAGCACCATTATACATCAGTTCCTTAGCAGCAGCATTACCTACTTGCAATGTTACACCTGATGGAGCAGTATTAGCTTCATCCATCTCTACCTTGAAATGACCTCCAAGTGTAAGGGTATAGGCAGAAGCATCAGTTCCTGTAGCTGCTTTTGCTGGAGTAGCAGCTGGAGTTGCACAAGCATAATAGCTTACCTGAGGGTCAAGATTACCAATGTCATAAGTAGCCATTGTATATCTCTGGCCATTATAAAACATATAGTCAGTATAGGTAGTTTCACCTGTTACTCTGTATATAACTCCCTCATTTCCTGTAATAGGTGCAGTATTCTGAATAATAATATCAGTTCTTGAGAGGCCTTCATAAGTTTGCCTTAATGCTTCAAGTGCATCAGCAGAAGCAATGTCTACTCCTTGAATTGTGAGGTCAGTAATCTCACCGTTGCTCTGTATTATTTGATACTGAATATGGTCTGTGGGATCCATATCAGAATGCTCAGCATTAATATTGCCTATTGCATCTGAAATCCTCTGGTCTACTGAACCCCCAGTGCCTACAGCATTCTCAAGACTCTTGATTCTACCAGATAAGGTATCTTCAGTAGTATCAGTACCTATCTCATTCTGGATAGCATCAATATTATCAGCATTATTCTGTACAGCTTCTGCTATACTAGGATAGTCCTCACCTCCTTCAGAATAAATGGTAAGCTTTACATTACCATCCTCAGGAAGATATGTTTTTGTACCACCATTAATAGTAATACTCTTGACAGTATCAGGCATCTCATTCTCAAGACCCTTAATCCTATTATCATGCTCACCATTAATAGTCTCTTGGCTTTTGAAACTACTCTTGTCACCCTCAGTGACCTCTTCAAATACTGCTTTAGTAGAAGTAACTGGATAGATAGTAGTCTTATCAGTTCCTCCTACAAGCTCATTGTTCTTTAATTTCTTAATATAGCCCATAGTTATAAAAATTAAACTATGCAAAAATAGCCATATTCACCCGTAGGCTACAGCATCTAACTGTCTTCATAAGCTAATATTAGAAGTTAAGTAAAACATCTAAAAAGACTGGCTAATCACTTCTTCTAAGCCCCTGTCTCTTTTCTCAAGTTATTAGGCCCCATAGTTAAACGGATATAACAAGTCTCTTCTAAAGATTTATTCCAAGTTCGATTCTTGGTGGGGTTACTAGTGTTAATCAAGGGCATAAGCCCATAATTATTAATCTTTTAAATAATATTTTTATGTCAAAAAACCGTATTTGGACTTCTCAGGAAGATGCAACAGTTGTACGCTATGTAAAGGCAAGACCTCAGAACCTTCACAAATGCTTTGTAATGGTAGCAGAGCAGATTGACCGTACTCCTGGGGCAGTAGCAAGTCATTGGTACACTAAACTCTCTAAAGACCCTGACAATCTCTGTTTCTTCACAGCATCTACAAAGCATGTGTCTAAGAATCGTAAGAATGGTGCAGGTGTAGCTACTAACAGAAGTATCTGGCGCAGATTATTGAGCATTATTAAAGGTATCTAGTATGGTTTACATATCAGATTTACAACAGCTGGTATCCCAATGGACAGAGCGTATGAATACTAATCAGCCTCAGTCCTATAAGGATGCTCTTGGAGAATGTATCTATGAACTCAACTGTCTTATTAGTAAGACTCTCTTGGATGAAATGACAGAGCAGGATGCTCTTGACTATCTTATGTCTCAGGAAGCAGACAGTTATCTCTCAAGTATGGAAGCCCATGAAAGTGTGGCATAAACTTTACAGCAGGTCATCGTTCTATGATGATTCAGAACTCCCAGAAATCTGGTACAGTTAAATTATAATTATTAATATGTTTTACATTACTAAGAAACAGATATTTGGAACTCCAAAAGGAGATCTTATTATGTTCTATGATGATAATGGGCATTTAAGGAGTGCGAAGAGTTCCAAAGTAAAAATCATCTCTGATGAAAAAAAGCAAAAAGCTGCTGAACTCATGGTACAGATATGTCAACATTGGACGAAGAAAGGTCTATCCACATCGGAATTCTTCACAAAAATAACTTCAGATAAAAATAACAAAAAAATCTGAGAGGCTGCAACAGGTTTGTAAGAATCTCTAAAGGTCTTTCTAAGCTTGTTGCTGCTTAGTTATATTACATTTATCTTTGTACTATATATAAAATTTAGAACAATGAAAAAATTAAATGCAACTATGACTTTAGAGCGGCAACAGGCCCTTCAGAATAGATTGGTAGAACTTGTTAGAGAGCAAAAGTCAGGTCATCAAATAGCTAATGAGCTTGGTATAAATTATACAACAGTTCACAGATGGCTTAGAAAATTAGGATTGAATCTTCCAAATTTTCACAATGAACTCAAATTTGATAACACTGTCTTTGATATTATTGATACTGAAGAAAAAGCTTACTGGCTCGGTTTTATGTATGCTGATGGATATGTTTCCAAAAAAGGAAACACTGTAGAATTAGGCTTGAAGGAAGAGGATAGAGGACATCTGGAAAAATTTAGAATGTTTCTTAACAATAGAAATGAGGTTAAGCTTGGAAAAACTAAATACGAAGGAAAGGAATTTTCACGTTGTAGATTAGTTATGACAGATAAGCACTTTCATGATTCTCTCATATCAAAGGGATGTATTTCTAATAAATCTTTAATTCTTAAATTTCCAGATACTTCTATTTTTGCTTCCGACAACCTAATTAAACACTTTATTAGAGGATATATAGATGGAGATGGTTCTATATATGTAGGACAAGGATATGCATATTTTAATATTATTGGTACGAAAGAATTTCTAGATGGTATTATTCAATATTTTCCAGAAATTAATTTTCATAAATACCATAAGGATAAAAGACATCCTGATTCTAACACATTCTTCATTTTAATCTCTGGTAAAGATTCAGCACAATTTGGAGAATTCTTATATAATGATTCTACTATCTACTTACAAAGAAAATATAATAAATTTATAGAAAACAAATATGACGAGAGAGAACATTTTAAACGAATGCATACATTCTCTGACAAAAGGAAACTGTATTATGCTAGAGCTACCAACAGGCTTCGGCAAAACAGCATTGTCTCTGAAGATGTGCAATTACCTACTAAGTAGTAATTGGTACAAAAATGCATCAGAAATTAATATTCTCATTCTTGTTGCAAAAAGAGTTCATAAACAAACCTGGAAAGAAGAAATACAAAAATGGGGAGGTATAAATCATCCTACCTCCCCTATTAATATATGTATGGAATGTTATGAATCCTTACACAAACATTGCAATGAGAAATGGGATATAATTCTGATGGATGAATGCCACCATATAGGCAGTGAACTCAGGATAGAAGCCCTTAAGACCATTAACTACGGCTATATGATAGGTCTTAGTGCTACTATTCCATTGAAGATTAAGCAATGGTTCAAGTATCATTATCATGCTCAAGTAGTTTCCTGTGACATTATTGAAGCCATTGATTCTGAAGTACTCCCTGAACCTACTATACTGCTCTTTCCCTTACAGCTTGAGAACACAAGACTCTCCGAGACTATAGAACTCAATCCTAAGGCTAGTGGTCCTATAGTATATGGAGAATATAAGGATATATGGAAGTATAAACGTCAGAAGTCCCATGCTATCCTTAAATGTACTCAAAAGCAGAAACTGATGGATTTAGACAAGACTATCGAGTGGTATAAGGATAAGTATATGCAGTCCCGCAATCCTGGATTAAAGAATTCCTGGTTATTCCTTTGTGGTAAGCGTCTTGAGTTCCTCTCTGATTGCAAGCTACAGTGGGTGAAGCTTATCCTTCACCATCTGGGTAAAGAACGTACTATAACCTTCTGCAAAGCTATTGCCCAAACAGAACAGCTAGGCAAGAACTGCATCCATTCTCAAAATAAGAATGCTGCTAAGATATATAATGATTTTAATGCTAAGCGCATCAATCACATCACAGCAGTAAATATCCTTAATGAGAATGCCAATCTTGTAGATTGTAAATATGCAATCTTTGCCAATCTCTCTTCTTCTGAGATTGTTCAGGTACAAAGAACTGGGCGAGCTCTTCGCCATAAGTCTCCTGTAATCATTTTCCCATACTATAAGGGTACGAGGGAAGAGGAGATTATTACTAAGATGCTGGAAGGCTTTAATACAGATTATATCAAAACCATTCATTCAATAAATGAAATTTAATTATGACACAAAAAGAAAAGTTAGGATGCGCAAGGATACTTGCCATGACTGTAAAAAGCATTGCAGCAAGTCTCAGGTTTGATGCTAAGGACTATGATTGCCAATTCCCATTAGAACATGCTAAAAGATTGGAACAGGCAGCAGATGAATATTTAAATCTTAAATAATTAAACTATGTTTCAGGTTGAAGTATACCACCATGACAAGGATATTGTTCGTGGTGACTTAGAAGATAAGCTTGAACTCCTTGAGAAAGAAATCTTCAATACCCGTAAGTCTGCTAAGGCATACATTGAAAGATGCTTGTCTGGTAAGCCTAAAGATATGGTAGACAGATTCTATCGTAAGGGAGATACAAGCACTTGTTATTACTTCACTGGAGTTACATGGCAGCATGAAAACTCTGGCGAAATGATGGAAGAATATTATAAGTACATACTCAGTAAAGTAATACCAAAGTAATATGAAACTCTCAGTTAATACAAATGTCTTGAAGAAATACAATCTTTCTTTAGGACACTTTTTAGTGTTGCTGACTAGCTACTATGGCATTGACTGTAACAAGATTCAGGAAGAACTCATGGAAATGGGAATAGCAGAGAAAAATCTGTTCAATGAGTTTCCTCCCATTATATCAGACAATACAAAGAATCTTATAGCCAAAATATTAGTAGAGTCAGATGATAAGCTCCAATCTTGTCCTATCAAGGATTTTGAAGCCTTGGCAGAAACCCTACAGCAATTCTTTCCTGAAGGCAAAAAGCCAGGTAAGACATATTCCTGGAGAGGGACAGTCGAGGAGATAGCTCAGAAACTTCGTACTCTTGTAGTAAAGTATGATTTTTCTTTCACTCTCTCAGAAGCTATGGAAGCAGTAGATGAGTATGTCTCATCCTTTACACATCCATACACCTATATGCATACTCTTCGTAATTTCCTCCTCTATACCAAGAAAGAGAATGGTAAATATGAGATGGAAAGTCAGTTCATGTCTATAATTGAAAACAACAGGGAAAACAATAGAGACGTTGAATCTGGAGGAGATATAGGGGACTTAGAAGATGCATTAGGCTAAAACATTAAAGTAATATGAAGATAACAATTGATGAAAAAGTATGCTTGAAGCATAAAATGACTCCTGTGGAAGTCTTCTTTGCTTTAGCTGTAAGAGGCTCTGACAGCCCAATGGGAGAACTTCTTAATATGGAGAACAGGGAAATTCTTGTCAAGGACAGAGATGTCTATAAAGTCACTCAGCATTGGTCTGATGTGCTTGATGAGGTTCTGGCAGAATCAGGTGGATGTACTATGAGTGATGAAGAGTTGAAGACTCTTGCCAAGAAGATGATTGATGCTTATCCTCATGGGGCAATGATAATAGGAGGAAAGCCTACAACTTACTATTTCCAGTGTAATAACTATGAGGTAAGGGCTAAACTTAAATCATTCTTTGCTCGCTATGGAGAATATCCCGAAGAAGAAATACTTGATGCTGAAAGAAGGTATGTAGCAAGATGGAAAGGTAATTATCAGCAGACAGGCTTCCGTCAGTTAAAGTATTTTATCTTCAGGAAAGACAAGGATACAGGAGAAATAACCTCTCCCCTTCTTGATTTCCTGGAAAATAAGGATAATGAGGAAGACATTCCTAGTATTAGTATTGATGACCTAACAACCAGAATGATTTAAAATGAATCTGTTTGAACAAGTAAATAAAAAGAATGAGGAAAGAGCTAGAAGACTGGCTGAAGGCAAACTGAATTGTATTCCCATTCCTTTTAAAAGGTTTAGAAGTGTCTACCCAGGATTTGAGCAGGGTAAATATATCATAGTTACTGCAAATCAAAAGATAGGTAAGTCAAAATTAGCAGATTTCCTTTTTGTATATGAGCCCTTGATGTACATGCTTGATAAGAATCCAGAACTAAAACTCAAGATTCTTTATTTTACTTTAGAGATGACTGCAGAAGAAAAGATGAATGAACTTCAGTGCTATCTTCTTGGTAAATTGGATAGGATTCGCATAAGTACAAGAGAGCTAAGGAGTGTAGATAAGATACGAGACCCTAGAATCAGTCAATTATTAAACTCTGACAGATATCAAAGATATCTTAAGACCTTTATGAATATACTGGAGTTTGATGAAACCAATAAGAATCCTACTGGTATCAGAAAGAAGATTGAGAAATTTGCTTTGGATAATGGACATGAGAACTATATAAGGCCCCCAAAGATTGACTCTATTACTGGAGAGAAACTGGATGAGGGAGAGATTGACCCTATTAATCCCTATACTCCAAATGACCCTGAAGAGTATAAGATAGTTATCTTGGATAATGCAGCAAATATTTCTTCAGAGTCTAATAAGCTTAGGGGAAACCTTGACACTCCTAAGAAAATTATTGAAGCAGTTTCAAAAGACCTTATTAAACTTAGAAACAGGTATAAGTTCATTATAGTCCTAATTCAGCATCAGGCTCAGGCTCAGGAAGGTATTGAGAATAGAAAACTAGGCTTAACTAAACCCACTTCAGATGGTTTGGGTGACTGTAAGACTACTTCTAGGGATGCAAACTGTGTAATAGGTCTCTATAATCCAGTAAAGTTCTTAAAAGAAGGTGATTCTCCTTTCTATAAGAAGTATAATATTGCAAGACTTAACAAGTCTTGTAGGTTCATAGAAATACTGGAAGACAGAGATTATGGTGCAGGAGGTTCTTGCATAGGATTACTGTTTGATGGTGCAATAAATACCTTCCAAGAGCTCCCATTACCTGACAATCCTGCAGCCTTAGAACCTTTCTATAGATATGCTGAGAGTATTGATGGACTCATACCAGATGATTCCTTAGAACTCACCAATCCTTAGTAACCCTCTTTAATCATCAAATCATAATTTTAAGCAAGCTAGCTGTCTCTCTTGGGGCAGCTATCTTTGCATTCACTAACAATTTATAAAAGAGTAGAAGTAAATGAGTAACATTGTGTTGCCTACAGAACGTAGGAAAGCAACAGACTACAACCCTAGGTTGATGGTCTTGTTTGGTAAACCCAAGTCTGGTAAGTCATCCCTTATGGCTTCCTTGGACAATAATCTTATCATTGACCTGGAAGATGGCTATAGGTCTCTTGATGTAATGTGTGTTAAAGCAAAGAATGCCAATGACATCTATCAGATTAAGGCAGCTATAGAACAAAAGAATCATGAAAATGGTGATAAGCCTTTCTATAGATTTATCACTATTGATAATGCTACTAGACTTGAAGAGATGTCTTTAATTGTTGCAGCTGGCCTTTACAGAAAAACCCAGATGGGAGCCAATTTTGGATTTAAGAAAGACAGTATTGGTAATATTCTGATAGAGAATGGTAAAAAGGTAATTGATCCAAAGGCTGATGTAAGACAGCTCCCTAATGGCGCAGGATATCTCTATACTAGGTTGGCCCTCAAAGAGATGATTAACATGTTTAAGCCTCTTTGTGATACCTTGATTCTTGTCTGTCATGTAAAGGACAAGCAAATCCGTAAAAATGATGAGGAAACTACTGAAATGGCAGTAGATTTGGCTGGTAAGACTGGTGATATCATCTGTGGTGAAGCAGATGCCATTGGCTATGTATCCAGACAAGGTAATAAGACTATCCTAAGTTTCAAGGGTGGTGATAATAATATCAAAGGCTCTCGCCCACTCCATCTTAGAGAGAAAATATTTGAGGTTGCAGAATCTGATGAAGAAGGCAATCTCAAGGTAGATATGTCTAAGATATTCCTCGATAAACAGTAAAGTATGTTGCTAGGCAACTTAAAGAAATAACATTATTAACTAAAAACAAAAATTACAAATGGAAAAAAGAATTTCTTATTCTCAGTTTCAGCAGGTAAAGAGTGCTGCTAAGATGATTGACCCTCTTCAGCGTAAGATGGCTCCTGTAAAGGCTAAGATTGAAGCCTTGGTATCAGAGCTTAAGAGCTATCAGACTCAGGTAAATGCCCTTGAAGCAGGTATTGTGTCAGTATTTGGCTTCCATGTAGGAGACCTTATCAAGAAGGTTATTGAGCCTACTGGTAAGACTGACCCTAAGACTGGCAAGCCTGTAATGGTCACTAAGTATCTGCCTACTGATATTGTCTCTTATGATGAGCAGAAGAAGCAGTATGTCATTACTACTGATACTGAAGAAGACACTATTGTTCCTCCTACTGTAGAAGATAATCCAGGCTCTGATTTTGATGCAGATGCTGAGCGTGAAGGAGCTGAAGAGCCTGTAGCAGTTGAAGAAGAGATATTTCACCTTTAATAATCACATAAACATTAATAATAATGAGCAAAGAAATTAATGCATTCAGTTTTCTTACCATTGGTGAGACTGTAGAAACTAAAAGTACAGAGTTCAAGCGTTACATTGGATTAGGCCAGTCTGATATTATTGCCCTCAATCCTACCAAGAAGCAGCTTGAAGAGATTTATGGCCGTGAAGTACAGAATGAGCCACAGTATTTTGGTACTGATGAGCAAACTGGTGTAAAGTGGGCACGTCTTGATTTTATTGTAAAGACTATTCCAGAGGCTTGTAATGGTATTGATATTACTTCTCATGCTACCTTTACTATCAGAGGTGAGAAGTATGCCAGTGCTGATGGTTCCAAAGTAAGGGTTATTGATGCCTATGGTAACTCTATCTGGATGTCTGCTGAAGATGCAAACAATCACAAGCAGCCTACTCTTTCTTCTGGTGGTAATGCTAAGATTGCTCAGTATCGCATTGCCTATAAGGGAGAGCCTGAACTGGTAGATTTCCTCCGCAAGTATCTCCAGATTCCTAGTGCCTTTGAATATGTCAATGGCTCTTGGCTCCTGAAGAAGATGAAGCATCTCAGTGAGCTTACTAAGGAAGAGGCTGAGAAGGATGATGTTCCTGTATATGAGAAGTACATGCTTGCCTTTGATAAGAATGACTTTGATGGTTTCTTCAAGAATGATACTGCTGCTCTGTGGACTGAGATTCAGAAAAAGAAGAAATTGAATCCTGGTCTTGCTATTACTCTCCTCTATGGTATCCGTACTAACAATGAAGGAAAGCAGTATCAGAATATATGTACTGGATTTGATACTGTCTTGTACAAGAACCCTAATGCCAAGGCTATTGCAAAGCTTGAGAAAGACATTGTAAGGGCTAAGCAGAGTGGACTGTATTCTAGCATTGATTACCGTGTACAGGAACTCCAGGAATATTCTGTAGAACCTACCAACCTGGAAAAGCCTGCAGAAAGTGACCTTCCTTTCCCATCAGGCAATGAAATGCCCTGGGATTAATAGTATTTCATGGGAGCATAGGGGAACACAGGGGAAAATTTAACATTCCCCTAGGGGGAATTACTCTCATTTGCTCTCAAATGCTCTCATTTCTAACCCTTTTTAGTGATATCTTATGATAGTAGGCAAAACATCATCCAGCATTTCAGTCTCAGAACTGTTTGAAAAGTATTCTGAAGTCCAGATACTCACAACAGTATTTCCTGAGATAACAAGTATCCCATGTAAAATCTCTTCTCCATTCAGGACAGACAGTAATCCTTCTTTTGGTATATACCTTGATAAAGATAAACACATCCGATATAAGGACTTTGGAGAGAGTGAAACCAAAGGTGGACTGCTTGATTTACTCTGCAAGAAATGGAACTGCTCCTTCCGTCAGGTATTTGATAAAATCCTGGAAGTGATGCAGCATAGTGAGAAGGACATTTCTCCTTCTGTCAAATCCAAGCAGATTAAGGTACTTACCCGTAAGGAAACATCTGAACTTACAAAGATTCAGGTGGCTGTCAGGCCTTGGAGAGACTATGACTATCAGTATTGGGAATCCTATGGAATAGAAAAGCAATGGCTCAAATATGCTGAAGTATACCCTATCTCTCATAAGATTATCACTAAGAAGGATAAAGAAACTGGAAAATCCAACAAGTACATCTTCCCTGCAGATAAACATGCCTACTGTTTTGCAGAAAGAAAAGACGGGAATCTTAGCATTAAGATTTATCAGCCATTCAATAAGAAGTATAAGTGGTGTATGAAAATGGATTCATCAGTTATCTCCTTATGGACTAAGGTTCCTGAATATGGTGACAGATTAATCATTTGCAGTAGTCTGAAAGATGCCCTTTGCGTCTCCTGCCAACTACATATTCCTGCCATTGCACCTCAGGGAGAAGGCTATGGCATTAGTCAGACTGCTGTTAATGAACTTAAGAGAAGGTATAAGAAGGTATTTATCTGCTATGATGTGGATGCTCCAGGCATAGAAGATGCCAAGAAACTCTCTAAACAAACAGGCTTTCCTTATATTGTGCCTGACCTAAAGGGAAAGAAGGACTTCTCCGACTATTTCAAGTCCCTTAAAAACAAAGAAGATTTCAAACATTTAGAAACATTATTTCATTAATTATTAAAACGTTTTAAACATTATGGAAAATCGCACTATTCTTATTGCTAACAACAAAACTCAGCGTCGCTACAGTATTGAAACTAATGCTACCACTCTTGGTGAGCTTCAGGATCAGATGACTGCTCAGGGTATTGACTTCTCTGGTATGACCTTCACTGAAGGTATTTCCAAGACTCAGTTGCTTACCCGTGACTCTCTTCTCCCCACCAATGTAATGTATAAAGGTAGTCCTACTAACAACCTTGTCATGCTGCTTACCAATCCTAACAAGCAGATTGCTTCAGGTGCTATTGGCCGTAAGGAAGCCTATGCTATGGTGAAAGCTTATGGTCTCCAGCAGGCTATCCTTGATGGTGAGGGTGAGAACTATACCCGTGTGAAGACTGATGTGCTGGAAGAGTACATTGAGCAGTGTCAGAACATCAGGAATTCTTCAGCCAATGAGAAGGAAGAAGTGCTCTCAGCATCTCCTGAGAGTACAGGTATCAGACCAGTAACTGCTCCTCATGCCAATACTGTCAACTGGATTTATGATGGTATTAAGGCTCTTCTTGCTGATGGCACATTCTTCAATGGAGATGTATATGTCCTCAATGAGCTTATCACTGAGCTCTCCCACAGGCTCTATGAAGCCACACCGTCTATCACAGATGCTGACATTGATGATATGTTGGCAAGTCTCCAAGGTTTTCGATTTTAATGGAAGGCAGGGATTAGTTTCTCTGCCTTCTTTATTTTAGTTTTCAGCAGGCTGTTGCTATGCAATGGCTGTAATATTAATTTATATGCTGTATACAATTAGTGAACTACGTCAGAAACTGTTTGGTCCAGTATATGATGTCTATGAGGTATTTAAGAACTTCTATGGTGAAGAGTTTACTGACCTTCAGGGAATACCATCTGATGAGGAATTGTCTGATATGCTAAGAGTCTTTTGGGATATTCAGCCTGTTGGATCTGATTCTTATGAATTGGATGATGAGGATTATACAACACTCAAGTCAAGGTATGATAATACCAGAGCTATTATCATGGTATGGTGGCCTTCTGTAACTGTCTCTAATGAAAATGACAGGTCTATTCTCATTCATGACCTATATGCCAGGGTAGACCTTACACCTGATGGAAGAATCCCTTATGAAATGACAGGATTTAAGCTGAATAGAACTACTTTTACTGATGTTCAGTTTGAGTCTGGCTACATTCATTCTCATGTACCAAGTAGATGTGGATTGCCTAATTTCCAGAATCCTTGTCTTGGCAGGGGACCTATCAGGAACACTATTGCTGACCTTAAGAATAATTATGAAGAAGCACTATGGATGCTTTTTTGTCAGGAACTTTCTCTCTATGTCACAGTAGAGTCTCTTACTGGTGGCCCATACATAAAACTGGAAGAAGTATCTAATCTTCATAGAAGCCTTACCTATTCTAATTTTACGCTTGGTTCTTATGGAGACATCAAGTCTTACATTATTAGACGGTGTGAGAATAACCATATTAATTTTGAAGAAGCACTTAAGGACTTTACCAAGTATTATATTTCTCAAGGCACATTTCCAGTTAGCTATACCAATGGCGAATATATATGTAGTCTTTCTTATTTTGACTATATGATAAGCATTTCAAATGCCTTTATCTCATGGTTCAATATGAAAGGCAGAAGGAATATGCTGTCCTTTATAAGGGAATATATTGTAGAGAAAGTTGTTGCAAAGGAAGGAAAGTTCTATCGTTTAGGCTCTAGCACATCAAGGTCAAGCTCTGATACCTATGAAGGTCAGACAGTCCTTACATTCAAGGGTAATGATATTCCTCTTCGTATCATACATACTGATTCTGAACAGGATACTCATACTGTCACTTTGCTTGACCATGATATAGCAATGTGTATATATACTGGTATATTGAAAATCATAAACTATCGTTATAAAAATGAACACCATAACACCAACCCAGGCAGAACCTCTGCCCAAACTTATCAAACAGTCCGCTACTTATAAGCTCTTTGTTCCTGCTAAGGTGGAAGAGAAAATCAGGTATCTGTGCAGGAAATTTCCTTCTCTTGAATGGTCTGGCATTCTCTTCTATACTCATACAGGTGACTTTGAGAATAATAACCTTGAAATCCATTGTGAAGACATCTATCCTATGGATCTAGGCTCTTCCACTTTTACCAAGTTCAAGAATGATGAGACTATTGCCAGCTATATAGCAGATAACATTGAGCTGTTCAACTGTGATCAAGGGCTAATTCATTCTCACAATAGGATGAACTGCTGGTTTTCTGGAACAGATACCTCTACTCTCCAGAGTGAAGGTAATGACACTAATTGCTTTGTATCTCTCATTGTCAATAATGAAGGTACTTATTGTGCTGCTATTACCCGTAAGGTTCAGGAGAAGAAGAATGTCATTACAGAGTATTTAGGTTCTTCCTATGAATTCTTTGGTGATGGTCCTAAGTCCTTAACTGGAGGAAATGTAGGGAGAGAGGAAGAGGTAGATACTACTTCTATTGAATATTTCATGCTTGATGTAGAACGTGAGATAGTGGATAATCCATTTGATTTCCTTGACAAGAGGTTTGATGAGATTGAGAACCTCAAGAAATCTGAAGCAAAGAGTCAGGTATTCCTAAGCAATATCAATAATAACAGTCATATAGAAGATAAAGATGAAGACTTCTACAGCTGGATTCATTCTAACAGGAACAAGTCTGCTGAAATTAAGGAGTCTCTCTATGCTTCTCCTCAAGACTATTACAAAGAACCTACTCTCTTTGATGAAAAGACTATGAAGGATTTGGAAGTAACTGATGAATGGATGCCTGATGAGAAGAAGATTCATCATCTTGTGTGCCAGTTAATAGCTTGCTCTCTCATTGTCAATAAGGAGATTGACCTTAAGCAGTGGATAGTCCGTCACATGGTAAAGAAATATGATGAATTATTCAAGTGCCATAATAGTACCCAGTTTGACAATTGGAAGGAATATATCATTGAGTTTATGATTGGTCAGTATGATGACAGTGATGCTTCTGCAGAAGTACTTGATGAATTTGATATGTATCAGGCTAAGATAGCTACTGCTATGTATGATGAACTGTCAGAATATCCTACCAATCCTTATATTGAACAGTATAAAGAACAATTAACCCTTTTCATGTATGGTTAATAATATTGATGATTGGCTTAATTCCCTTGGATTGGATGATGAGCCACAACATCCCATTGAGACATCTATAATCCAAGCTCCAGAGCCTCCTGCTGAACCTCAACAGCCTACTACTCAAGAACTATCAGATAATGATTTTGATGATATTCTCCAAGGCTTAGGCTTTAATGAAGTCCAGGAAGCAGAGATTGTTGAAGATACTGAAGAAGAGGAGCATGATGAAAATATGGGTGAAGAAGATGATTTTGCTCAGGAAATGCCTTCTAATGATGCTGAAGCATTGCAGATGGAATACATTGCCAATCGCATAGTAGCAGCTGGAAGTAATCCTTATTCTACAGGAGTCCTTAACATACCTGTTCCTACTGAAGAGTCAAATTCAGAACCTGCTCCTCCTGCTCCAGCACCATTGATTGAGCCTAATTCTCCTACTCTCCTGATGAATGATGCTACATCAAGATTCTCAGGTACTGAATGGTTCAATGAGATTCAGAAGCAGAAGGTTATCATTGCAGGTATGGGAGGTATTGGCTCTAACCTAGCTTTCCAGATAGCAAGAATGAATCCAGAAGCTATGTTCCTCTATGACAATGACACTGTAGAGACAGTGAATATGTCTGGACAGCTCTTCTCTAGAAATGATATAGGGCGTACAAAGGTAGATGCTGTAGCTGAAAAGATATCTTCTTTTACCACTACTCAGCATGTCTATGCCTTGAATGAGAGATATACTTCTGTCAGTGAAAGAGGAGATATAATGATGTGTGGTTTTGATAATATGGCTGCAAGAAGAACTTTCTTTGATGCATGGTTAGGATATATAGAGTCTAAGTCAGAAGAAGAGAAAAAGCATTGTCTGTTCCTAGATGGCAGATTAAGTATTGACACTCTTCAAATCTTCTGCATCACAGGTAATGATATATATAATATAAAAAGGTACGCGGAGAAACATCTGTTCTCAGACAGTGAAGCTGATGAGACTGTATGTTCCATGAAGCAAACCACCTATCTTGCCTGTATGATTGGCTCTCTGATGACTAATCTCTTCACAAACTTTGTAGCTAACCTGTTAGACCCCATCATTCCCTATGACCTTCCCTTCTTCACTGAATATGATGCACAGAACATGATATTTAAAACTGAGAACTGATGGCACTTGATTATTCTTATACTGTATGTAATGCCTTTGAAGGAAATACCAGGCATTGTAGGATAGGATATAACAACCATTCTGGCAGAACAAAGACCACTGTTACAAAGTATATGGAGATTCCTGTCAATACTGATGCATTTGAGCTTCCCACAATGGCTTTCTCTGACTTTAGGGGCTCTGTAATTAAGAATCCCAGTATTGAAGCAGTTATAGTGCAGCTATATTCTAAAGGCTGTATTCCATATTATAAGACACTCAACAGGTATATGTGTGATGTTCTCCAATGCAGGTTTACTACAGACAGGTTGGTAAGTCTTCCTATACCTAACAGTGATAAAAAGTATTATGGAACCAATGGTGCTGTCTTTGATGAGGATTTCAATGTCCTGATGATGTTCTCATGGGAAATCAGTAGAAGGAATTCTGAGGTTCCTGGCAAATATATCTATTATCCTGTAAGACCTATCCTTAGAATCTCTCCTGAATGCTTTCTCTATCAGGATGACTCTATGACAAGATTCCTTACAAAGAAACTCATTGCTGAATCCCTGACTGTTCGTATAAACACTCCTTCAGAATTCTGGAATTCAGGTATAGATAATACCAGAACATGGAAAGTAAAGGCTGAGATAGATGAATGCCCTTTCCAGATTAAGTTTTCAGACACTCCATCAGTATCTATATCAGACAGTAGTCTTCTTCAGATAGTAAGTGACCATATTGATGAGCTGCTGTTATGACAATACAGGAATATTTTGGAGACTGGTCCAAAGTTATTGACCTGAAAGAAGCAGAAAGAATCCTAAAGAAACTAACAGCCTACCCTATCATCTGTCCTAATATGAAGGATATATTCAAGTCCTTTCATCTATGTCCTCTTAATAATCTTCGTGTAGTAATCCTAGGCCAGGACCCTTACAACAATCTTAAAGCCACAGTGCTTGATGGTTCTCCATCAAGAGTACCAGTAGCCACAGGTCTTGCCTTTGCCAATTCTCCTGATACTCCAGAAGATTCATATTCCCCGTCATTAGAAATCCTTAGGGAGTCTGTTATAGATTACTCCCTTCCACATGGATGTATTAACTTTGACGCAAGTTTGGAGAAGTGGGAAGCACAGGGGGTATTGCTGCTTAATGCAGCACTCTCCTGTGAAGTTGGCAAAGCAGGAAGTCACACTCTGATATGGAGACCTTTCATCAAGTCATTACTCACTAATCTCTCTAAGTATCACACAGGGATTGTCTATGTCCTTATGGGAAGTGTAGCACAGTCTTTTGAGCCTTACATCAATGCCCAGTTCAACTATGTCATCAGGATAAGACATCCTTCGTGGTATGCAAGAGAAAGAGCCAAGATGCCTTCTGATATCTGGAACCAGATAAACAGTATCCTTATTGGTCAGAATGGCTATGGCATAGAGTGGTTCCAAGAAGTATAACTTAAAATAAAGGTTTGTTTTTAATGAAAAAGTATTTTGTAAAAGAGACTGACGAGGAAATCCAGTTTGGTGATACTATCCAGCTGGACCTGACCAAGAAGACAAAACATGGTGTACACACTGTACAGGGCGAGATTAAGTTCTCTCCTGTGTCTCTGCCTCTACTTGTTGAAGTAGGTGTTATTGAGGCAAGGGAAGTAGAAGATGAAGAAATGCTTGACTTTGATGAAGAGCCTTGTGAAACTTTGGAAGCTCTGATGGAAGACTTTGATGCTCTTGAAGAGAGAGTGGATAAGCTTGAAGCCCAGCAGAAGAAAGTTCTGGGTAATCTTGATAAGGTAATGGAGAAGATGACTACTCTCATTGAGGTGTTCCAGGAAACTAAAACTACTAAGAAGAAGAAATGACAGAGAGAATCCAGAATCTTGGGGATAACAGATGCCTTGAATATAAAGGGGTTAAGTACAGATCTCAGCTGGAAGTTAAGACTGCTCAAGTACTTGATGAATTGAATATCTCCTTTAGTTATGAACCAAGGAAACTTATTCTTCAGGATGGATTCAGATGTCCATACCAGAAAGATAAGGTGAGAGCCTTGACCTACACTCCTGATTTCACCATAGGTCCCATCATGCTTGAATGCAAGGGCTTTGAAACTCCTGAGTGGAAAATCAAGAAGAAACTCCTCTTCAAGTATCTCACAGAGAATGAACCTGATATCATCTTTTATCAGGTACATGATGCAGGAAAACATCTTCTTGAAGCTCTTGACCCTCATCTTACCTATCTGGGTTTATGTGTAGAAGTTTCTCCAAAGCCTAAGTCTCGTTCTTCTGTTAGTAAACCTGTAAAATATGACTCTATCAGGGAAGCAATGGAAGAGCTAAAACTAAAAGGAAAGCCTATAGGAGCTATCCTAAGGTCTCTTACAGGAAAGACTCAGTATGTATATGGGTATAACTGGAAGTTAGTAAAAATAAAATTATAAAAATTTTAAACTTAAAAAACTATGGAACATTTTGAACATGTGCCAATTGCTGCAAATAATGGAAACAGGAATAACTCTGAAAAGACTTATGATTTTACAGAGAAGTGTGAAGAATTATTTAAACTGCTCTATGAAATGGAATCATTCTTTAGACCTGAATATAATAGCTTAAAAGTAAGAAAAGAGCAGTATCCTAAATTCGCTATTAAAATGAATTGTATTGCCACTATTGCCAATAAACTCAATGATAAAGAATCTCAAGAGGCAATAAAGGAAGGCTATCGCTTGTATATCACCGAAAATAAAAGACGTAGTCAGGCATAATGGAAGAGGAGTGGAGGGATATCCCAGATTTTGAAGGTTACTACCAAGCAAGCACTCTTGGAAACATCAGGAGTGTAGACAGGTGTATCAAATATAAAAACTCTGGAGTGGCTTTAAGAAAAGGTAAGATGTTGTCTCCTAAAGTATCTCATAAAGGATACTTGGAGACAGCTCTTATGAAAGAAGGTAAATATTACTATAAGAGAATTCACCGACTAATTGCTTCCACATTTCTCCCTAATCCTAATGGATATGAGTCTATTAATCATATTAATGAAATTAAGACTGACAATAGAGTAAGTAATTTGGAATGGTGTACAGATAGGTATAATAAAGAAGCTTATACAAGAAGTAGAATATCAGTTTATCAGTATAATCTTAAAGGAAAACTAGTTAAGATTTGGCATTCAATAACAAGGGCTGCCGAAAGTATAAATATGGATAAGACAGGTATTCAGCACTGTTGTAAAGGGAGTTTAAAAACTTTAGGTGGTTATATTTGGTCATATAAATCCCTTACACCAGAAGAAATTAGTAAAAGAGTTAATTGTGGCAACATCATGTCAGTGCAGCAAATAGATTCTAATGGTAATATAGTGCACTCTTATAAGAGTATTATAGAAGCTGCTAAAGCCGTTGGATGTAATCCTTCTGCTATAACTATGGCTTGTAATGGAATGCGTAAAACAATAAAAGGATATACATGGAGAAAGAATTAAAAGATATCAGTTGGCTAGTTGATGAGCCTACTTATCGTGCTGACCCAGCATTAAGTTATTCGACAATAGCAAGATATGAAAGAGAAGGTTTCGACAAACTAGATCATCTCTTTGACCACATCACAACCCCCTCTTTGGTAGAGGGATCTGCTACAGATGCTATAATAACAGGAGGAGAAGATGAATTCTATGCAAATTTTACTGTTCTTGATATTAATCTTACAGATGGAGGTAAAGATACATGCCAACAACTATTGTCTTTAAATCTCCCATTTCAGAGTTTTGAAGAGATTCCTGAAGAGATAGTATCTCAGGCTGCAAAAATATCTGGTTTTTGGCAGGCAGATAAATGGGATAAAGTAAGATATAAAAAAATCTTAGAAACAGGAAATATTGCTGAATATTACAATGCATCATTGCATAATAACAAGACTATTATTAGTGAAGATACCTTCCAGCAAGTAATTGCTATGGTAAGAGCCCTTAGGGAGTCCCCTGCTACTTGTGGATATTTTGCTGACAATGATGAGTTCTCCCCTGTAAAGAGATATTACCAACTTAAGTTCAAGGCAAACTTTGATGGAGTAAATTACAGATGTATGGCTGATATGATAGCTGTAGATTACGAAAAGAAAATAATATATCCTACAGATCTTAAAACTAGTGGAAAAAGTGAATGGAACTTTGAACATAGTTTTCTTCAGTGGTCATATATGATACAGGCACGTCTGTATTGGCGTATTATCAGAGCTAATATGCTAAAAGATAATTACTTCAAAGACTTTAAACTTATGCCTTATCGTTTCATTGTAGTCAATAAGAATACTCTTACTCCATTGGTATGGGAATTTCCACTAACCAAGTCAGTAGGAACTCTTGTAGATGACAATGGTAAGGAATATAGAGACCCCTTTGAAATAGGTAAGGAACTCCAGGGATATCTTGACTGTAAGCCTCAAGTTCCCAATGGCATCACTATGGAAGGTGTTAATACTATTAAGTGTCTCAAGGAGAAAATCTCGTAGTAACTGTTTAAACCAAATATGATATGTATGTAATAAAACGTGATGGCTCTAAAGAGGAGTTTAAATTCACCAAAATCAAGAATGCTATCCTAAAGGCTTTCAAAGCTTGTGGTGTAGAACTTACGGAGAAGGATTATCAGGCTATAGACAATTTCCTGAGAACTGCTGAACTATGTAGGAATGGAGATATTACTGTAGAAGCTGTTCAAGACCAGGTAGAAAAGTTTTTAGTAAGCAAGCCTGAGTGGTTTGACATTGCTAAGGCTTATATCCTTTACAGAGAGCAGCATAAGCAAGCTCGCCTAATCTCAGACAAGCTGAAGTATATTCACAAGTATACTGAGTCTAAGGAATCTGCTACCAATCTCTCTAATACAGATGATAATGCTAATTCTAATAAAAAGAATATGGCTACTCTGGAAGGAGAGTTGTATAAAGATACCAACAGAATTATTCAGCGTCAGTGGATGAAGGAAATGCTTGCAGAGATAGGTTCTCCATACAGGGACCAGTATCTTAAGGATTTGGAGCATCACATCTTCTACCAGCATGATGAGACAGGTGGTATCAAGCCTTATTGCTCTGCCTACACTCTTTATCCTCTATTGGTAGATGGTACAAGTAGTGTAGATGGCACAAGGAATAAAGCTCCTAAGCATCTCAGTTCTTTCTGTGGACAGTTCCAGAATCTTATATTCTTGCTCTCTGCCCAGAAAAAAGGTGCAGGAGCCTATGGTGAGTTCTTTAATTTCTTTAGTTATTTCTGTGAGAAAGAATGGGGAGAGAACTATTGGCAGAAGTCTGATATGGTAACCAGTGGGGCATCTCTTGAGTATAGGACTATAGGAGATATTATTGACCAGTATTTCCAGTCAGTAACTCATTATCTGAACCAACCGGCTGGCAATAGGGGTTATCAGTCTCCTTTCACTAACTTCAATGTCTTTGATAGCTATTACTGGCATATCATGTTTGATGATTTCACCTTCCCTGATGGTACTAAGCCTCATTGGGATGCAGTTAATTGGCTTCAGAAGAGATATATGAAGTGGCTGAATAAAGAGAGAACCAAGACTCTTCTCACATTCCCAGTTATGACTGTATGCCTTCTCACTGATGGCAAGGATGTCCTTGACAAGGAGTATAAAGACTTTGTGACTACTCAATGGGCTGAAGGAGACTCTTTCTTTGTATATCTCTCAGAGAATGCAGACAGTATCTCATCCTGCTGTAGACTCAGGAATGAAATCACAGAGAATACGTTCTCTTCTACTACAGGACTTACAGGTGTGCAGACAGGTTCTTGCAATGTGATGACCTTGAATCTTAATAGAATTGTTCAAGATTGGTTCAAAGACTTTTCTATAACAGAAAAAGAATTACCAGCAAAAGGAGGGAAAGAACATACATGGAAACCATCTTCAGGTAAAGTACTATGGGAAAATGCTCAAATAAATACTCGAATAAAAGACACACTCCTATGGCATCTTAAGTCCATTCTTGATAGAATCTATGACTATCAGAAAGCCTATAAGACAGGTCTCTATAAGTTAGCAAAGCAAGGTATGTTCCCCCAGGTCAATGCAGGATACATTTCCTTTGACAAACTCTATAGTACCATAGGTGTCAATGGCCTCAATGAAGCAGCAAGATTCTTAGGTCTTACAGTAGACAATAACAAGGACTATATGGACTTTGCTTCATGGATTCTTGGAATTATCAAGGATTGCAACAAGCAGCATTCAGAGAAGAAGTTTATGTACAATTTGGAATTGGTCCCTGCAGAGTCTCTTGGAGTTAAGAACTATAACTGGGATAAAGCTGATGGATACTGGGTTCCTAATGATGAAAACCTGTACAATAGCTACATCTATAATGCCCATGATGATACCTCTATTCTTGATAAGATAGCTATGCAAGGTGGTCAGATTGCCAAGTCTATTGATGGTGGGCAGGCATCTCATCTTAACTTGCAGGATAATCTTTCTAAAGAACAGTATGAGAAACTTCTTGAGTATGCTGTACAAGTAGGAAATTCTTATATCACCTTTAATGTTCCTCAGACTCAATGTGATGATTGTGGTTTTATTGCTAAGCATCCTTTTGATAAATGTCCTGAATGTGGGAGTAACAGAGTTACTCAATGGACGCGTATAATTGGATACCTCAGGCCCATTAAAGCATGGAGTGAAGCAAGACAAAAGGAAGGCTCTCACAGATATTTTGCTAAAAAAGAAACTATATGAAAAAGATACCTACAAAGTTAATATGCTACACTTCATCTGGATATACATGTTATCGTGGTATTAAAGGGTCAAAAAATGAGGCTATAAGTACCGCAAGAAGACTAATAGATGAAGGTTATGCCTTTAGTTATAAAATGCAAAAATTATGCTGAAATACCTCTATTGTAAGGAAATATTTAAGGAAATACCCAATGAAATAACGTTGGGTATTTCCATCTCTGGCTGCCAGATTCATTGCTCTGGATGTAATCAAAGGGAACTCTGGGAAGACAAAGGTACTCCCCTTGATGTAGAAACCCTATGTGGCCTGCTCAATCAGCATAATGGTATTACATGCCTGTTGCTATTAGGTGGGGAGCATGATATAGATGCTCTAACAGAACTGTTTATGTATGCTCATAAGAGAGTCAAGACTGCATGGTACTGTGGCTTGGATATAATTCCTAAAAAGCATTTAGGACTCCTAGAATACCTGGATTATCTAAAGACAGGACACTATGACCAAGAACTTGGAGGTTTAGATTCTCCTCATACTAATCAGAAGCTAATGAAGAAAGAAGAAGGAGAATGGGTAAATATAACTTCAATATTCTGGAACAATGGAAATCAAAGATGAAACTGGCTGCTGTGGATGCTTGCTTATGATAGCAGCATTCTGGCTTACTCTCATAGTAGCTGTAGGAGGCTACAAACTCTTTATGTATATATGTTATCTATAAACTAAAAACAATGACAATTAAAGTATTAGAAAAGACACCTGGATGCTTTCCTGTGGACTTTGAAATAGGAGACTGGTTTGACCTATTAACAGCAGAAGATATTAAACTCAAAGCTCCTCAAGCCCACAAGATGCATATCAGAAATAAAGGAAAACATGACTTGGCTGAGATAAGAACAAGGGATGTTGATTTTGACTTTACACTCATCCCATTAGGAGTTGCTATGGAAATGCCTAAAGGTACAGAGTGTCATCTCCTTCCAAGGAGCTCTACTTTTAAGAAATGGGGACTCCTTCAAACCAATTCTATGGGCATTATTGACAGAACCTATGCATCTGATAAGGATGAATGGAAGTTTCCTGTAGTAGCTACAAGAGATGTCACTATTCCTAAAGGCACAAGGATTGCCCAGTTCAGGGTAACATTATCTCAAAAGGCAAATATATTACAAAAACTAAAATGGCTCTTCTCTAGTGGAGTCAAACTCAAAGCAGTAGCTTCTCTTAATAACCCTGAGCGCAGTGGTTTTGGAAGCACTGGTAATTAATTAAATCTAAAATCTATTATGAAAAAGAACAACCATAATTCATTTCTCTCATTTTCCCTAGCTAAGGGATTCTCAAGTCCTAACATTCCTATTGCAACCTTCTATCAAGGTGAAAAGGAACTTAATTTTATTATTGATACTGGTTCAGATGACAATGTAATTGACAAAGATGCTCTTTCTGAGATCAATCATGGACAAACCCAGCCAAGAGGTACTCTGACAGGATTAGGCGGCATATATGAAGTAGAAGCATGTGACATAACTTTCCAGCATGAAAAGGATTCTTTTACAGAATTATTCATAGTATCCAACACTCTTAAGGATGCTTTTGACCACATGCGTAAATGCTATGGTATCCAGCTTCATGGAATGCTTGGCTCTAAATTCTTAAAGAATAACAATCTTGTATTAGATTTCAACGAACTTACAGCTTATAACAAAGCATGATTTATTTAATCACGGCTCAACAGGAACTCTTTGACAGGGATGATTTTACTATCATCTCTGTTGAGGAGTCTCTCAGGATTCTGGAAGGATTTACAAATCATATAATTCAACTGGATACTGAGACTACAGGACTTGATCCACATATTGATAAGTGTCTGTTGCTCCAATTTGGAAACATTGAAGAGACTATCCAGATAGTAGTAGATGCTTCTACTATTAATATTAAGGTATATGATAGAATTATTAGAAATAGTTTTATTGTTGGTCAGAACTTGAAGTTTGACTGTAAAGTCCTTTTTGCCCATGGTATTATCCTTCGCAATTGTTATGATACCATGACAACTGAACAAGTTTTATATATGGGCTATCCAAAGTTTATGGTGGGCTGTACTGAAGAACAGATGCTGCACTATTGTGAGTATACAGATAGTGTACCTGATTGGAATGATTTAAAGAAAAACATAAAGAAGAAACTTCTATATGCAAATATTCCAGATGTGGCAGCTTTTATCTATGAACACAGTGGTGCTGGGTTAAAAGCCTTATGCTATAGGTATTTAGGAGAGGAAATGTCTAAGGAAGTTAGGGAAGAATTTACCCAAGACTTAAATCATCTGGAAACTAGACATATCATCTATGCAGCAAATGATGTAAAACCACTCTATAGGATTATGCAAATGCAAACTAAAAGACTTCGGGAACTTGGGCTTATAAATGCAGCAAAAGTAGAATGTCTCTTTATACCTTCTATAGCCTATTATGAATGGTGTGGAGTTCATATGAATGTACCACTATGGCAGAGGAAAATGGCTGATGACTATAAGAAGATGACAGATGCTTTAGAGAAATTAAATCAATATGTAGTTGAATTTGGTGATAGCAGGTTTCTTAAGATTAATCTTCAAGGAGATTTATTTCTTGGATGGGACACTACCCCAAAGGCTAATATTAATTGGAACTCCAATAAACAAGTTATTCCTTTCCTAACTGCCTTAGGATTTAATTGCAGGGGTATAGACAAGAAAACAAAGGAAGAAAAGGATAGTATTGATACTTCTGTATTAGAGCCTCAGAGACATGTAAATCCAGAGTTCTATGATATCTATCTGGCATATACAGAATCTCAGAAGGTGTGTAGTACCTATGGTCAGAATTATTTGAATGCCATTAATCCTTATACTGATAGAGTTCACACAACCTTCAGGGCTTTAGGTACTGATACTGGTAGATTGGCTTGTGGCTCCCAAAAGCAGAATGAATCATTGGCAAAAATCAAAGGATTGCCTGTCACTAAAGAAGTAAAGGATACAAAGCTAAAATGTGCTTATCCGCAGCTTCAGAATCTACCCTCTGATGAGGTCACAAGGGCTTCTTTCTGTGCAGAAAAGGGTAATGTATGGATTTCTATAGACTATTGTGGTCAGGAATCTGTACTAATGGCAGACTTTTCTCAAGATACACATATGTTAGATGTATTCTTAAAAGGAGAAGATATGCATTCTACAGTAGCCTATATGATTTATCCAAATGAAATTCCTAGAGATATGCCTATTAAGGATATTAAGGACTTTTCAAAAGAAAATCATAAGAAAGGTGGAATTAATTACAGACAGGAAGCCAAGGGACCTGAGTTTTGTTTTGCCTATGCAGGTAATGATAGTACTTTAGTCCAGCAATATGGAATGGATCCACAGGTTGCTAAGGGTATTTATGATAACTATATGAAAGGTTTTCCTGGTATTGCCCAATTTCAAAATAAGCAAAAGAAGTTTGTAGTGGATAATGGGTATATCCTCATCTCTCCTGTCACAGGTCATAAGGCTTTCTGGTGGGATTGGAAATGGTGGAAGAAAGTTCAAGAATCTTATACTCAAGAATTCTGGGAAGAATACAGGAATTATCATAAAGGTACTGGAGATGAAATAGCAAAGAAAGTCTCAAGGCATTTTAAGGCAAAAACCAAATGGGAAAAGAATGCTTGTAACAGTCCTTTACAGGGGACAGGAGCCATAATCTTTAAAAGATTTAATAAGGTTCTTTTTGACTGGATAGTGGACAAGGGCTATTTTAACAAAGTCAAGTTTTGTATACCTGTACATGATGAGATAAATGTTGAATGTCCCGAAGAAATGGCTGAAGAGGTAAAAAATAAAATTCAGGAAGTAATGAAAAGTGAAGCACAGCCTTTCTTAAAAACTCTTACTCTTGACTCTGATGCTTCTGTCTCAGACCATTGGATACATTAAACTTAATAATTATGAAAAAGATATTCCTCACCAAAGATGAAGTAGAATCCCTGAAGAACTTCTGTGACTATAACCTTGCTGTAGGAGTAGTGGAAGTTACTCAAGACAAACATAGTGGTATAGGCTATTCTACTTGGGTACAAGTAAAAGACTTACCTGAAACCAGGACTGAAATATCTGACATTTACTCATGGTAATATGGAACTACAGTTGAATGAAACTCAAAAAGAACTCCTTCGTCAGGCTGATTTAAGACTGATGACTCTCTATATGCTCCCCGACATCTGTGAAGCACTACTGCAAGATATACTGGACTACCATAAGAAAGCAGGTGTCAGGGGCTTTAAGTTTAAACAAAAGAAATATTGGAATGCATTTCAGAAGGATGCCTATAATCTCCGTAAGGCAATGAAAAGTGATGATGAGCAGATTTCTGCATCCTATGCTGATATGTGTGATTTGATTCAGAACCTTATACTCCTGATTATTGACAGGTGTGGTAAGGATGATATGAACACTCTCATGAGATTTATAAGCTATATGAAATCTTTCCCTTCAAGAAGAAACATTGAATTAACAATCTAACATGGAATTCTTTAAGAAACTCAGGGAGAAATCCCAGTCAAGAAAAATGGAAGACATTCAGGAAAGGTCTAAGGAAGTAATCACCTTGACTGACTTTGGCTCTTCACTTTACATTGCCTATAATGGCACATCCCTTGTTGAAATAGATAAATCTTGGGCATCTGAAAGGATTATCCAAGAACTCTCTAAACTGCGTAAGAACTATATTAATTCAAATATGAACAGTAGCCACGGTGTTGCTGTATTATAATTATGCTAATAGAAGTAAAAGCTAAAGTCTCTAGAATCATTGATTCTAAGCTTAGAAAAAGAACAGAGACTTACCTGATTGACAAAGAACTCTATGCAGAGGCAGAGTATGCAGTAATGTCTAGCCTTGCCAATGAGCAGGAACTGGGTACTGTTGATTCTTCAGAGATTATATCTCTCAGACAGTCTCCTATCAAGGAAATCTGTGAGGATACAATGCCTGGTAGTACCTTCACCTTCATTGCAACTCTCAAGGATATCTTCCATGATGATAATGGTAATGAGAAATCCATGAGATATAAAGTCCTTTTATGGGCCAATGACCTCTCTCAAGCCAACCAGAGAGCACAGCAGTTAGCTCGCCAAGGCTATGACATGCAGATTGAAGGCATCAAGCAAGTAGAATATGAATACTTAACAGGGCAGGATAATGAGCAGGAAAGTGAAGATTAATCCTTATACAGGAGAAACATTGAAGGAACCTCTCATTGTCTATGAAGACCAGCCTCTGACTCCTGAGATGTTCTATGGTCTTGAAACTGTTAAGGCTCCTAAAGATAGTATGGTCAATAATCCTGTTCACTATCAGTCAATGGTCAAAGACCTTAACATTGATGCAATATCATGTATGAGAGCTGCCTTTGGAGATGATTGTGTAAAGGACTTTTGTATTTGTAATGCCTTAAAGTATATCTACCGTAATCAAAATAAAAATGGCAAACAAGATATATTAAAGGCTATATGGAACTTAAATAAATTCATGGAATTAGAAGGAAGGGATAATGAGTAAAAGTATAACATTATCAAAGAAACATGGAGTCAATCCTTCCATAACTCATTGCGAGTGCTGTGGTAAAGAGATTGGTATAGCCATGTTTGGTAAACTTAAAGGAGATGTAGAAGCCCCAAAAGATGTTTTTATGGGCTTATGTGATGACTGTAAGAATGTGATTGACCAGAAAGGCTTGATGATTATTGAAGTCAGAGATGGTGAAACTGGTAATAATCCCTATCGTACAGGAAGATTGGTAGGAATCACTAAAGATGCAAAGGAAAGAATGTTCAAAGACATTGAAAATCCTATCTGTTACATGGAACATTCCATGTTTTCACAAATGTTTAATAAATATATAGAACAAGAAGAATATGTTAAGTAACTATCCCCCAGGAGTAAGTGACTCCACGATTGGAGCACCCTGGAATGACCCAGAGGTTCCAGAAAAAGAGTTTGATGTAACTTGTTGCCAGACTCTCTCAAAAACAGTAACAGTAATAACCAATAATTATATTCCTGGAGCATCAGGAGTAGATTATGAATATGACCCAGAAGGTTCTGTGGCTGTAGGATGGCATGATCCAGATGATACTTCTGACACCAATTGGGCAGATGAATATCATGATAATGAGCATTACACTCCTCTACAGCTGATAGAACTCTTTAAAAAGCATCTTGAGAATGAACTCATTAGAATGGGAGAAGTCAAGAATGAAAGATGGATTAAGCATCTCATTGAAGAGTGCTCTGATTGGACAGAAGATGATACTGAATATGTAGAAGACTGATGGAAGAAGAAATACAGCAAGAGGAAAAACATTCTCCTCAGGTAACTATTGACTATAGCCTGTACAAAAGACTTAAGTTTCTTGGCATTATTCATGATAGTGAAGTCAGGAGTTTCAATGTTGGAGCTTCTGACTATGCCAAGAAAACTATTCAGCCTTGGTCTGTATGGCTTGATTGGGAGCTTGACCCTTGGGATGCTGACATCATTAAAAGGATTGCCAGACATAAGAAGGGTGAAGCCAAATCTCTTGATTATGAAAAGATAATTCATATCTGTAATGAAAAATTAAGACAACTGAAAGAATATGGAGAAACTGATAATTCTTGATTTTACTACGAGAGAGGTAGATATTTATCCTGTAAGTCATATAGATGATGCGGAGAGTGTAATAGAAGAGTTAGGCCATAATCCTAATAGTTGTCTATGGATGATTTCTAATGGCCAGATAACCTTTCATAAAGAAGTACTGAGATGAATGTGATACCTTGGGTAAAGACAGAAGAGATGGAATTTATTGATGGACAGTTTTTGCTGGCAATCAAAAAGCACCCTTTCTCTATCCCTCAAATTGTCAGGTCTTTTGGTAATGATAAAGTAGAGCATTGTTTTGGTAAATATGAGAAATATCAAACAACTGATTTTGATTATTATGCCATAATAACAAATCCATAGTAATATGAAACTAATAGAAAGTAAAGCAGAATATATCCCTCAGGAAGAAGGTCTTGATGGTATATACAAAATAATTGAAGTTGCAGGAAGAACCGCTTACAATTCTCAAGATAAAATCACTTCTACATCTGCAAAGGACTTTGTAGACAGAATGATTAAGAGTAGACATGGAGCTTGTCTAGAGCATGGTACTGTGTACCTATATTGTAAGTCAATAGATTCAGAAAAAAATGCTTGGTTTTCAAATAACCCTTATAGTAAAGTAGTGTCTATACTATCTGATACAGAGAAAGGAATGAATGGTCAGCCAGTGTATCATCAGTATATAACTACGAATTATCGTGTAATAGAAGAATTAGGAATTCCTAGACAACTACAATTTATATGTTCTCCTACAGAGTTCCATGAGAAGAGATATACTATGAGGTTTACTTGTAGTAGAGCTATTGCACAAGAGTTAACAAGGCATAGGGTATTTAGTTTCCTAATGGAGTCTCAAAGATATATCAACTACTCTAAAGAAAGACACGGAGGGGAGATTACTTGCATCAATAACCCCAATGGACAATTATTTCCTATAACTTATTGCTTAATGGATGCTTATGAATATGCGGAAAAAACATATTTTAAATTGCTTGAAAATGGAGCTACTCCTCAGCAAGCAAGAGATGTTCTTCCTAATGCTACAAAGACAGAGCTTATTATGACAGGCTTTGCAAGTGACTGGAAACATCTCCTTGACCTTAGACTCTTTGAAAAGACTGGCAAAGTTCATCCTGATATGTTAGACCTCATGCAGAAAACTCAGAAGGTTATGCAAGAAGCAGGTATCTGGGATGATATTATGAAGTACCCATCTAAATTCGATTAATATGCTTAAAAGAATATTTGAAATACTATTATCTCCTATCTGGATATGCTGTCTTGCAATTGTTTTATTAATACTATTTATAATAGACCTTGTCCTAATTATATTCAAGTATATTAAAGACGGGAAGTGGGATGATCCTCATTTAACTTTCTCACTTCTAGATAGATTAAATAAACCTTCTAAATTTGAATAATATGAGAGAACTAGCAAAAGTATTAGCTACAGGTCGTAAGATAGTAGTAGAGAAGGTTGGAGTGGTTAATAAAGTCACCTACTATGCTGAGTATAGTAATCCTGAAAAGGTATATACCAACTATGAATTATGGTTCTCCCCTACTGTTAAGAAAAGAAAATTCTAAGCTATGCCACATTATCAGCATGATATGACTCATTGCAGTCAAGATAGCTGCAAGAAGAAAGACCAATGCTATAGATACTGGCTTGGTCAGGAATTCAAGAATCAAGGCTATCAGTATGCAAGCTTCTATTATCCAGAGGAGCCTGTTACTGATGGCTGTACATACTTTGTTAAATCAGAATACTTCTAGTTATGACAGACTTTGAATATAACAAACTCTTATTTCAGATAGGAATGCTTAAGGATATAGCCAATAGGTATCCTTATAAAACCATTGAGAACATTATCACTCAAATGGAAAGCATTAAGAAAAAAGTTGATAAAACAAAAGCATTATGAATACTAAAGTATTACCAGTTAACTATACTGAGGACCTTGAAAAGATTAGCAGAGAAGAGAAGGTAGATGCTATAGGAATTGAACAGATGTCTATTACCTATACTCAGCCTGCCGATACTTGTAGTGATTCAGATGAAATCCAGAATATCACCATCACCACTCAAATGCCAGAATCCTGTCAGATTATAGATGCAGAGAAGAAACAAGGTTTCTACTTTAACATCACTATACCAGAAGGAGAGCATTGGTCAGTAGATAACGGAGATTCTCTCAAGGCTCTTATTGAAGATTTCAAGAAGAGATTATATCAAACAAACATTTTAGAGTAAGCAGAGACTTTGTCTTTGTAAAAAACTAATAACTATGAAAGAAGTAACAAAAGAGAAAGTACAGAAGTACACAGTGTATGAAGCCCTTGATGGTACACAGTTCCATGACAAGGCAGAGTGTGAAAAATATGAGCAGTCTGCTAAAGGTGTGATTATGGCAAGAATTGCCAAGCTTACTGTAGGAAAAGCTAATGAATGGGACTTATTAGCAGGAAGCGATGAGCATGAGATTATAGGTATTAAGATGCAAACAGGAAGAGATATTGAATATGTTAAGCAATTCTTTATGATGGAATGCTCTTGGTATGAAGAAGTAAAAACTAGGGAGATATTTGATGTCATTGAGAAAGCCTATGACAATGATGACATTGTTCTCTTTGGCATTAACTGTGATGGAGACTATTATTGGGTTAATAGTCGCCAGAATATCGTTGATAACCTGATGAATCTAGACAAGAAAGAAGATGAAAAAGTATCTTGATTTAGAAGGATTTGAAGAATTCATCCTTGACTTGAAAATAGATGAATCTCAAACTGTCTATACAGAGGAAGTTGATGATGGACATATAGATGCCTATCAGTTTAAGAAAATACATTTTGCAGAAGAGACTATAGTTTTATATAGTAATCCTTATGCTGATGTAGGAATAATTCAAGATTCTGCTTTAATCCCTATAGAAGATTATATTGAAGGGGTCTTCCAAGACCTTGAAATGTATGGAGAATATAAAGTATTTATTGAAGAGTAATTATGGACAATGCTAATTTTACTAGGATTACTGCTGAAGTAAGTGGTAAGGAAAAAATAATATATGAAGTACCTTATCCTGATATTTCAGTAGATGATATGTGCCAAGCCTTCAGAACTATAATGGTAGGCATGACTTTTACTGATGAAACAGCAGGAGAAGCAATTGCCTCCTACCTTGAAGAATATTATGGAGATAAGTACAATGTAGTTGTTATTAATGGATAAAACTATGAGCAGTAGTAATTATGATGTTATAGAAGAATATCGTAGGAGATGGAAAACTTGGGAAACTGAGAATAAACTTAAAAAGAAGGAGAAATAACTATGCCAAATTGGGCTTACACATCTTATGCTATAGAGGGACCTAAGGAAACTCTACAGAAAATTGAACAGGCTATCTTACACCATGATACAGAAGACAATAGTGCTGAAGACTGGGAAGGAAATGTACTGAAAGAACTAGGACTTACCTGGGAAAGCAACACACCTGATGGAAAAGGAAAGTACATGAGAGGCTTTATTGAAGGAGAACCTTGGTGGGACAATGGTGCTCTCAGAGTATGTGCTATGGAAGCATGGGGAGTAACTGACTTTAATGAAGTACTTGAAGAGAACTTTCCTGACATCAAGGTATTCTATACTGTAGAAGAAGGCGGAGAAGGCATCTATGCTACCAATGACAGTGAAGGCAGATATTTCCCAGACAGATTCTATGCAGACACTTGTATTAATAATCAATGTGAGTGTGACTATTTCACTTCAGAGAAAGAACTATTCAAGTTCCTTCAGAGAGTCACTGATAACAAGGTAAAGACCTGGGCTGACATTGATGATTTCAATGAGCAGTATGAACCAGATGATTCTGACAGTAATTACATCTATGTACGGGAATATACTATAATAAAATAAGGTATGGTCAGGCATAAGTGGATTACAGGATTAAGAGATACTATCGAGAGATTCTATGTAGAGTGTGATTCAAGCATGGCTGTTACAGGAAGCAGACTCACTTCAGAAGAAAGAGAGCACCTTAAGTATCTGCTTAAGAAATCCATTTACTACATAGACAAAAGGCTGCCAAGGGTAAGACTGAAGTAGCCATAACTTACATCAAGGGGAGAATGCTTTAGGGTATTCTCCCTTTTCTTTTTATCAAACCCTTTAAACAATATAAAGATTTTACTTAACTTCTGCTCTATACTCAAGTAAAAGTATTATCTTTGCCTAAAATAATTTTCATTAAATATGAATCAGGACATTATATGTCATTTTTCTCCTACAGGAGGTATTGATGATAAGATAGCTGCAGTATTAAATGATGGCTACTCAAAAGAAGATATAGGCACTTTAAGAGGCTTGTATGATATGGACCATAAGAACAAGCCTCTTGTTATTATCCCAGAAGGTGCTGATGAGACTAAAATGTTCTCAGGTCAGGATGTTCTTGAGGCGGCTCAAAAGCTGATGGAATATAAAAGCAGTCAGGCACAAAGGCATCTTAATGAGATGAAAGATTCTACATCTCACATGGCTAAGACTTTTAACCGTCTTTATCATGTTCCAGGATGGAATGTTGAAACTCGTAGAAACAGGATTAATATGATTGTTTCTGAGTTTACAAACGAGGTTAGTCGTAGAATGGCTGCTGCTAAAAAAGCAGGTATCTCTTTAACAAGGTCTCAGATTGTTAATGGCTATAAGTCTAATGGGCAATTCCATGAGGGACAGCTAAGTGTCTTTGAGTCTATATTTGATAAGTTCCTGGCTAAATATAATGAGGCTCGTGAGACTTTAAGTGATGCTGATGGAATTACTGATGAAGAGCTTAGGCAGTCTTATATAGAAGAAAATGAAGAAAGGGCAGAGGATGAAAAATGGACAGATAAGCAGATTGAACAGTTTGTAAAGGAAGACAGACAAGCTATCTCTAATGCTGAGAAGATTGTTACTGAGTATCCTAAGATATTCCAGAACTGGTCTGCATTATGTGCCTTTGCTAGAATGTCTCTTAGGGATACTGAGAGTTTAAAGCTTGGTCAGACCTTTGAATATGCTGCTCCTGCTTCTCCTGATAATTTTTCTATGGATTCTCCATTAGAAGATACTTATGACTTGGAGGAGTCTGTCCGTGAAGCATGGATGACTCATCAGTCTGAAACTTCTGCCTATGGTTCTTTAGGTGCTGAAGTAAGAAGGTTTCTTGCCACTATTACTGATGTGGATGCAGAGGGTAATAAGATGACTGATGATTTAGGCTATCAAATCAAGATGGACCCTCTGGAGATGCATCAGTATCTAGCAGATATCCTTAGAGGCATTACTTCAGAAAGCAGTATGATTAGAAAGCTAAGGGCTCTTTCTGAAAATGATCCTAGGATTAAAGCTGTATTTGATGCTCTTGCTAAGGCTTCCCAAGCAGATTTAAATAAGTCTATTGATAATAGTAATAAGCCTAAGAATCCTGTTATTCTAACCCAGCTCCTAATTGATATGCATAAGAATATGGTTCCATATTCTGCACTTTTAAAGACAGCTGCTGGTAATGTTTATGCAAAGATACTTAACAGGCAAGCCAATCCTTTACATGATGAGTTTATTCTAAGGATGCAGCTAAATCAGGCTGTTGATCCTGCTAACTCAATATATGATAGGGAAGGAAAAGTAGATTGGGAAAAGCTTGCTCAGTGGAATGCAGAGTCTGCAACATTGCTTCCAGCTCCTGAAAAGAAAGAAACATCCAGTACAAATCTATTTGCTAGTACGCAGGTATATAATGGTAATGGTCAGGCAACTGGTTTCTGGGCTTTAAATCATGCTCAGCGTATAGATTATATGAAGAGAGCTGCTACTGCTTTGGGCATACCTATGACTGATAAGGCTGCAAGAAGGATTTATAATAATGCAACACTTAGAAAGGCTTATCTTACTGCTCTTCAAGAATTCAGGACTACTACTAGAGAAGTACATAGTGGTGATGTCTTGAAGGATTTGCGTGTTCTTGAAAAATATAATGGAATAATGCCTTCTGTTAATGCAGGCTTTACTGCAGAACAAAGAGCAGAATATGTTGAAGCGTTAAACAGGTTAAAGGAAAGAAATATTTCTTATAAATCTTTTAGGGAAAAGAAATATAAGAGCGATAAGAATCCTAAGTCTAAAGGTGCTGGTAATGAGAGAATCAATAAGATGCTTGACAGCCTTGCTGATGTAAGTAATTATCTGAAGACTGAAAGAAGAGTTTCCTGGTTTGACAGAAAAGGTAAGGCTAACTCAAGATATTCTGATAGGACTCCTTCTTATATGGGAGACTTGGTTGACAAGATTCATGAATTTATTAATGAAGGAGATAGAGAGGGTCTTCAGTCATTTATTGAAGATAAATGGGGACACTCTTCTTTCTTTGCTAAAAATCCTAATGCTGAACATGGTCAATTTGAATTTTACAATAGATGGCTTCAGGAGATGTATGACTCAATCCGTACTGATACTAAAGGCAACATAATTATTGACCCTGATGCTATGGCTAAGGTCTTTGAGTTTGATGAGTTCCTTGGCTCTAATATTGATAAGCAGGTTTCTATCTTTGAAAACTTTACTGAGAAGCAACATGCTGAAGCCATGATGAAGCAGTTTGTACAGATGCTTGACCAAAGTCATGGTAAAAGTAAACTTGCTAAATATCCTTGCTTTATCTTAGGTGATTCTGGTGCTCAGATGTTCTTTACTGCTAAGAGGTATTCTAAGGCTGAGATTATGGAAGGTCTGAAGGATGTCTTTAAGCAGGAGATTGAGAGAATGAAATATGTCAAGGCTACTAATGAGGTATTAGAAAAAGGTGGCTTTAAGACTATTGACAATTTCTCTGATACTGCCAATGAGTTTACCATGATGAAGTTCTTTAATCCTGATTATGCTGATGGTAAGTATTGGAAGATTCTTACTGGTAATCAGGATATGACTGATGCTGAACTTAAGAGTCTTTCTCAGGAAGAAGCCATAGATATGGCTAAAAAGGCTATTGGTACTGATGCCTTAACAGATGCTCTCCAGCAATATATGGATGATGCTAAGGCTGACTTTATGAAGAAGTTGGCATCTGTAGGAGTTTTGGCAGAGAATAAGGGTGAGGGGGGTGTTATTACTTATACTGACCCTAAAGGCTATTTCAGTCAGAATATCAAGTGGTTTGATAATAGTATTGATAAACTGGTAGAAGATTTCTATTGGAATACCAAATATGCTACTATTCAACAGCTTCAGATGTTTACTGTTGACCCTGCCTTCTATGATCATAGATATCCTATTAAGGACCTCCAGAAGCGTTATAAGGAAATATATGCTCCTGGTAAGGGGGTATCTATTGAAGCAAGAGACTTTGACGGTAATCTCTTTGTCAATAGGAATTACGAGACTGCTGTTTATTTTGATGATATTGCTGTCAGCTCAGAGGATGTCAATCCTTACTTTATGAGCTTGATGAAAAAGACATTCGGAGAAAATAGTGGTATTGCAAAAGCCTATAAGAAAAACACTCTTACTGATGGTCAGGGATATAGGTCCCTTGAAAGCTATAGGGCTGTCAAAGGTATGGCAGGTGAATGGACAAGACCTATGGAAGAAGCTTATAAGAGAATTAAGGCTATTCGTAATAGTGGTAGGGAATTAACCGAAGAAGATGTTAAGGAGATTGCTCAGCTTGCAGTTATCTTCCAGCCAATTAAGCCTTATCTTTATACGCTTGAGAAGCTTCAGATTAATGACAGTGGTGATATGGCTCTTATCCCAGTTCAGCATAAGTATGCTGAGATTGTCCTGATTCCTGAACTAATGCAGGATGGCAAACTTAAGGATATGGCTAAGTGGATGGAAGAGAATGATGTAGACCTTGTGGCTTCTACCAAGTGTGTAAAGGTTGGTGCCTTTGGTTCTGCTGAATTAAAAGGTGCTAACTCTACTCAAAGTATTTATGATGCTTTAGGTAAAGGATATGTTCATAAACTCTCTTGGTCTGACTATAGGATTCAGTCTGGTGTTCCTGAGCATCTTAATCATGCCCAGCTCTTTGGTACTCAGATAAGGAAACTTATCCTTGCTAATATTAATAAAGGTAACAACTATGATTATCTGAATAATATTTTAGGTGTTAAGACAAATGACCCATTAGGTCCTACAGTATATCTGCCAGGTATGGGAAATGTACATCTTACTGGCAGGAACCTGATTAGCTTCTATAACTGCCTTGTTATGGCTAACTTGTTTGATTCCTATAATAAGTTCTCTAGAGAGACTTCTACTAATCAGGTATTGTCTGACAAGATGATTCAGAATGTGATATCTAATACTAATCAGTCTGAGGATAATGCTTTTGGATTCTCTTTGATAGATGATGGGGAGTTCAAGGGTGAGTTTGTTATTCCCCTTGGTGAGCCAGGTATGGAACATGATGCTTCTGCCCTACTTTACTCCTTGTTTAAGAAGAATGTAAATAAGCAGAAGATTAAGGGTGGTTCTGCTGTTCAGGCATCTGCTATGGGCTTAAGAGGCTATGATGAGAGCGGTGAATTATTTGAAATGGTTTCCCCTGAAGGTGACAATGTCCTCTATGATGAAATAGAGATGCCATTTAATCTGAGCTATACTTCTCCTAATAAGAAAGATGTTTCCCTTAAGTTTGAAGACTGGTGCTATACAGAGGTTACTGATGATGGATATGGACACCATGAAATAGGTGACTTGAAACTTTCTGGTAGAATTGTCTATGGTGAAGAAGCAAGGGAATACCTGTCATGGCCTGTTAGTGGCAGGAATAAGGATGGCAGACCTAATCAGGTAGACGAGAATGGTTATGATCCTAATGGTTATTATGTACCACTTGTAGAAGAGAAATATAAAGGTATTCTTGATATTATAGCCTATCGTATCCCTACTGAGCGTGATTACTCTATGATTAACTGTAAGGTATTCCGATTCAGTAATCCTTTGGCTGGTGGTACAATGAAGGTGCCTTCTTCCAGAACTACTACTGCTGGTTTTGACTTTGATATTGATAAACTCTACTTCTTTATGAGAGAGTTTGCCCAGACTCATTTGTCAGATAAGCAGATTGAAGATATATGGAGTAAAATCTATGGCTTGAAGTATGACAAAGATGGTAAGGTTATAGGTGGTAATGAGCTATATGAAGTATTAGTAGAGGCAAGAAATAAGGATGGTATAGGTAAAGACCTTCTTAGCACAGCTTCTGAAATGTTTAAGGATTTGGCAGGTACTGATAACCTTAATCAGAATCTGGAATCCAGAGGAAGACTCTTTAATTACTGGGAAGCTGCTGGTCTTGAAGGCACTCCTGAAGAAGCATTTACCAAGTATCTGGAAGACCACAGGGATGAATATCCTGTATTTGACACCTACAATCCTGCAGTATCTCCTCTACAGAATTCCCGTGTATCCAGAAATAACATGCTGATAGATTTAATTCGTCAGAGACTGATGGATAAAGAGACCTTGAAAGCTCGTTATACTCCTGGTGGATTTGATAACAACAGGGATGCTGCTCTTAGAATGAGAGTACTTCAGCATGGTCAGGCAGATGTAGAAGTTGAAGGTCAGCATGTAAGGATTATTAGGGATGGTAAAGTCAGCTGGCCTGATGTAGATAAATATGTATCACTGATTCAGGAAGGAAAACTTAAAGATCCTGAGCCTGAATATGACCCCTCAGACCCCACAGCTATTCTTGTATATAATCAGCAGAATCAGGTAGCTGGCAAGTTGATTGGTATCTTTGCTAACCAGAATACCAACCATGTGTATGCTTCTACTATGGAGGAGCTTACATTAAGAGAGCCTATCAGATTTGGTAACCATACCAGCAGGGGTCTTCAGGATATGCTACATGCTCCTGAAGGTATTGATGTGGATACTAATGTGTCTGAGTACTTGGCTGCTTCTGTAGATGCTGTAAAAGATCCTGTACTTAACTTTTTGAATCTTAATCTTGTTACTGCTGATGCTGGCGCACTGTTGGCAAGAATAGGTTACACTCCCCAGGAAATAGGATTGCTATTTAATCAGCCTATTATCAGGGAACTGTGTAACTATGTTGCTAATGAGAATGTCTCTACTGATGCTGCTATTACTGAAATGCTTAAAAAGTATGGTGGTAAGAATGCAACACTGGAGAAGATGGTATTTGATGCTACACAGGTTACTTCTGACAGACTTGCCAATAATATTATCTCTAGGAGGTATAACGCTGGCAATGATATGACTGCAGCATTTAAGCAAGGTCAATTGCAGGTATTATGGCTATTCAATGAGATTATGGCTGATACAGCCGATGTAAATAGCTTTGTACAATGTACCAGGTTTACTGCAGCCAATTCTGTAGGTTCTACTCCTGGTGACCAGATTGCTCAGGAAGAAAGGGTTAGCAACTTCATTGAAAAGTATATGAAGGCAGAGGAAAATGAAAAGGGAAGACAAGCCAATTCAGAAAGAGAACAAAAGAATACCAAAGATCCAAGAAGGCTCTCCTTTAAACTTTTCGATGAATCTGAGACTCTGAGCAATCGTGTGATACATGCAGGAGAAGCTAATATGTTTACAACTAATCAAGGCATCCTGAATATTGATGAAAGACTGCTTGATTTGTCTCCTGAAGAGTATATGGCTCAGATGTCAAGGAACCCACTGGCATTTGAACAGTGCATGATGGACTTGTCCAGGAAGAATACAAGAACTCTCTTTAAGAAGCATTTCCCATACTATACTCAGCTATACAATAACATGAGAGATGTAATGCGCAGGCTTACTAAATATGGAGGTCTGGATGCTGATACGTCTAACTCTCTTCATAGGGACTTCATGGTATTCCTGCTGTCTAAACAAAAGGGCAGTGCTTTTGATGGAGAAGCTTTGTGGCCTGGATTTGGCGGGAGAAGTGGTTTCACTAATAGACAGTTCTATAAGGAAGTATTTCCAGAACTTCTTGTCACACTTAAAGATAATGGTGTGTTGGCTAACTATCCTTTCTTCTCTATGCTGAATATTACAGGCGATTCTGAAATGGGATTGCTTAGTAATGAAGAGGAAGTTAGTGATGGTACATCTCCAAATGTTTTAAGGATTTCTGTACAAGGCATGGGAGGACTTCAGTCCAGAACATCTAATCTGATTACTGAAGCATGGGCTCAGGCATTTAATTCTGAAGATGTAGTAAGTCTTGGTGGTATGGACTTTGCTATCAAGGATTTGGCAGAGTGGTGTTATTACTATAACTTCTACAGGCTTGGATACAACTTCCATCCTACATCATTCATAAATCTTGCTCCTACCCTGCTTAAGCTAGGTCTTAGAACTGATACTAGTAGTAAGGAGAACGGCTATATAGACTTCATTAACCAGGTAATAAATGGGGAAGTTCATTTAGATGCAAGTGATTTGATGATGTTTGCTAAGCAATACATGCTTAATCACCTGGATAATAAGAAGTTCGTATTCAGCCCCAAAGGTCATGCAAGGTCTACTGTAAATAACAAGGCTTTTAATGAAGCAGGAGGATACTGGAATAATGAATTCTCTATTTCCCTTAGGGAACTTGGAAAGGATGTGGCCAGTCAGTTTACTGTCCGTGATGATAGTCTTACTGAGGGAATGACTGCATTCAGACCTATCATTGCTCTTGAAAGAAATGGTAATATAGTCTATTATATGGCTAACTCTTCTGAAGAGAAGTTTAATGTTGTTCCTACTGCAAATGGTACAATGAGGTATAAGCAAGTCTATGTACAGGGTATTAAGGGTAAGAGCATTCAGTACTTTGGAAATGCAGCTTATGAAGCTTTTCAGAACCAAGGTTCTTTGGCAGGCTTTAAGGATACTTCTTCTACTACCAATCCTGTAGACAATAGAAGTAATAGCAATGAAAATACTGATGGGGATATAGCTCCAACTCCTGAAGGCACTCATATTGAAATGGGTACAGATATATCTAGCATGTTTACTGATGCTGAATGGCAAAGTATGTTTAATGAATTTAAAAATGATAATACTGCATTATTCTCCAGAGATGATATGCAGGGATTTGACTGGGTAGCCTTCAGACAAAATATGCTAGATACTAATGACAGCCAAAATGTGGAAATTCTTAATGACTTGCTAAAGAGAATTGACCGAGGTGAAAAGATGCAGACTATTAATGATGAAGGCAAGCCTACTAATGTCTGCTAATTTAGAAGGATAACAATTTAATAGGATAACAATATGGCAAATAGTTGTTCATTAACATGTAATGTAAAAGATTCCAAAGGGCAGGTAAAGGTATCTGCTCTTTGGGATTCTCTTTACAAGTTTTTTAATGGAAATAGAAGGCAGGCTATAGCTCATTATTTCCTTACTAAGAATGATAACTTTCTTTTGGAGAACAGTGATGTCTTGGAGTTTGATGCAGACGGTGAGGTAACTATAGCATCTCTTAAGAAGGCTCTTGAGAGAGATGGTGAATATGGTGATTTGTCTGATAGGCTAACTCTGGAGCATCTTAATAAGGAGATTAAAGCTGGGAAACATGACTACTCTGAAGCTCTTGATAATGTGCTTAAATTTAATAAGCAGAATCAGTTTAATCAGGATTTCATGGCCACTCTTAAGCGTGAGGATGATGGTAAATATTCCATAGAGGTTGTTAAAAGGAGTCCTGCCGCTGAATATGAATTGGCTGACCATGTACAGAATAAGATTCTTACAGATGCCGTAAGACTTGTATTGAAGGACAAAGGTCTGTCTGTAGAATTTCTGGATAATCCTAGTTATGCTATCCAGTACTCTCCTAGTAGTGCACGTCCTGATGCTGAAGGATTACTTACTGTTGCAAGTATACTGGATGGTAGGAATTCTTCTGCTGAAGCAGCTGAGGTGGCTGGTCATTTTATAGCTGCCAGTATGCAGGATAGTCCCTTAGTACAAAGGCTAGTTAATATGCTTACACCTGAAGTACAGTCTGCAATTTTTAAAGACCCTAAATCTGACTTGTTGAGAGAAGATTTCATAGTATCTGAAAGCTCTGCTATGGAAGCTGCAGGAATACTGATTGGAAGAGAATTGGTATCCTCTATTAAGAATGCACAAAAAACTAAGGCAGCTTCTGTAGGACTCCTTCTTCCTAAGAGTGTCAAATGGCTACTCAGCAAGATAGGTAATCTGGCTAAAAGGATTTTTGGTATGTACAAGCCAGATAATGTAAAGTTAATGGTTGATAGGGCTAAAGAGGCAGCTTCTACTGCAGCTCAGGGCTTTATTACTAATCCTGATGATGCAGATGTTAGTGCTGCTTTAAATAGTAGTACTACCTATGTAGGAGGAAGTATTAGTAAAAAGCTTTCAGATGATGTAAGAAAGAATGTATTGGCTTACTATGACACTCTAGGAAGTCTTAGAAGTATGGTAGACCAGTTAAGAGCTGTTGTAGGAAGATCTGAAAGTCCTGTTGCTAAGGATGTTCTTAGTAAGCTTAGAACTCTGACTAGTGGTATTCATGCTAATTATTCTCCCCAGATGTCAATGGAGACATTTGCTGAAAATGCCTCTATTGCTGGAATAGTTGTAGCTCTTGAAGGTATTACCCAGATACTTGACACTGACATAAGGTCTTTACTTGACCAGATTCAGCCTTCTGATAGGGCTGAGTCTTATACCAAGATACCTTCTAATGCAAGGAATATGATGACTGTCAATACAGCTGTAAAGAATATTGCAGAGCTTTATCTCACTATGCAAAACAAGCTAGATACTCTTAAGGCCAGTGACAGGGTACAGTTTCCTGATGCTGATAATAATCAGGTAGTCACTACACTTAGAGAAGCTGTTAAGAGACTTGGTGATGTCCTGGTAGGTAATGATGAGACCTATACTGATACTAAAGGTATTGAACGTCAGGTGAATGGTATCCAGAAAATAATGGAACTTAAGAGGAAGCAGATTTTCATTGATGCCATAGGTGACTTCTTTGGCAGCAAGTTTGTTGAGATGAATGCTGGAAAGGTATGGGAACGTCAGGGATGGAAATTCAGGCTAAAGAAAAGCAACAACAGAAAAGTAGAGGTTCAGGATTTGATTGATACACTGGAAGAGGACATATCTTGGTTTGATAGATACTTGAGTTCTGCAGCTGACTGTGCAGACTTTGTTACTGCTGTTGGTAATAAGATTACTAAGAATGCTAATATGAATGCAGACAGGATTGCTTCCAGGTTCTGGGATAGGGTTGAAGGTTTGGAACTTCAGATGAAAGATGCTTTTGGACATACTGACTGCTCTATATTATTTGAAGAGATAGTTGATGCTGAAGGTCATCGTACTAAGACTGGCAATCTCATCTCTCAGGTAAACTATGGAGAGTGGGAAAACGCAAGACATGAGTTTGCTCAGCAGCTCAAGAAAGATTTTAATGATCATTTGGCTGAAGTAAAACGTAGAGCCTATGAAGCTAATAAAGGTGTTAAAGGATATGTCTTCTCTCTTTCTGATAAGCAAAGGGGTATCTTATATCACAATTTTGTAGACAAGCAATGGAAGAAATGGCATGAAGAAAATTCTGAAGAGGATAAGTCTGTTCCAGGAAGAAAAAGGTTTGTGCCTAACCATATTAAGTACCATAACACTCAATGGGATGAATTGTTTGATACAACAGACCCTAACCTGTCTGCTCAAGAAGTTCAAGAAAGAACCAAGAGACTGAAATGGTATAATGCCCTTATGGAACTGAAGGATGAGATGGATACTCTTCTTCCACAAAATGCTACTATCAGATGGAGGGCCCCTCAGATGACTGGTAGGTTTTCTCATAGATTCAAAAATCTTAAGCGTCAGATGGGTAATAGTAGAGCTGCTTTTGGAAATGCCTTAAGGAGAAAGTGCCAGGATTTATGGACAGTCAGACCTGATGAAGCCTATCTGTTTGGCTCTAACAATGAGTTTAATGAGATTGAAGAGGACCCACTGGAGAATGCTGCTTGGTTTGAAAAGGATTCATTAAATAGAATTCCTTTGTACGGCATTAATAAGCTGAAGAATATGGAAGACCTTTCTACTGACTTGTTTGGCACATTGCTTGAATATGGCTCTATGGCAGCTACATACAAGACAATGGAACAGGTTGTAGATGTATTTGAATTAGGTAAGGATGTCCTGAAGCAGAGAAAACTTGGATGGGTAAAAGGCAAACAGTCTGAATCTCAGAATGATAATGGCAGTACCAGAGCTTACACTCGTTATATCAAATTTGTAGAGAAACAGATTTATGGTTTGGGTGTCACACCTCCTTCATTTGACAGGAAAGGTGTAATCAGAAAGATTGCCAATAATCTTTCTTCTCTGGGTGGTAGGATTCTCTTGGCTGGTAATCTTCATGGTGGTATTGTGAATACTGGTACTGGCATGATGGAAATATACAAAGAGGCTTTGTCTGGGGAAAATTTTACCATGAGTGAAGTAAATAAGGCCCATAAGATGTATTTCAATGGCTTGCTTACTGACCCTGAAGGAGGATTCTGGTCTACTATGGGTAATGGATTGATGAATACCCAGAGGCCTATGGATAAGAATTCTCTATGGATCAGGCATTGGAATATTCTTTCTGAAAACAGATCTTTCCTACATAATCAGAAATATGATACCAAGGCTATGAGTCTCTTTGACAACAGACTGGGTGAATGGTTTGGACATACCATGATGCTCCCCTACTCTTCTGGTGACCATTATATGCAGACAATTCCTTACTATTCTATGGGTATCCACCAAAAGGTATATGACCATAATGGCAATGAGATGACTCTTATGGATGCCTATGATATTGTAGATGGAGAAGAAGTATTTGCTGCTGATGACAGGAACAGAAGTGGAGAATCTTTAGGAAGGACTCCTAAGAAACTGAAACTTAAAGAGGGTATATTCCGCTCAGCTGCTGATATTATCAGTTATGATACTGTCATAGGAATGCTTGACAGGATTGACCGATACTACCAGAATAATCCAGGTGTGAAAGGAAATGTTACAGTTGCCTTGGATATGTTCTCTGATAATGAAAAAGCTTATATGAGGGAGGAAGGATTTGCTGTTCCTCAAAATGTAAAACAACTAGAGACTCTTAGGGATGCACTTCGATTAAAGTCTCATGATCTTGTGTTTAATGAGGATGACGAGTCTGCCTTTATGGATAAGTGCAGGAATATCTGTAACAGATTGCATGGTATTTACAACTCTGAGGATAAGGTTGCTTTTCAGCAGAATTTCTATGGTAGCCTTGTAACATCCATGCGTGGTTATGCCTTAGGTATGATTAATAGAAGATATGCTAATAGTAAGTATAATGTTGCCCAGGGTAAAGTAGTAGAAGGTAACTATAATACAGCATTCAAAGTGTTGGCATCTGCATTCTATGATATCAATAATATGGATAACTGGAAGGCTGTAGGTGAGGCAATGCTTCTCACTATACCAGTAGCTGGTGCTTTTGCTCTGTATAATAAAGGCTATGGAGAAAGACTGAAAGCTGATATGGTAAAGGCTGGTTTCTCAGAACATCAGTATTATAACATGCGTAGGACAGGAGCTGACTTCTTGGTAATTGAAGCTTTAATGCTGCTGAAGTTCCTCTCATCTCCAGGAAGGCATTTTGGTCTTGGAGGATTTGATGATGAGGATAAGGTAGATAGTAATGACACCTCAGAGAATCTACTGGCAGGACTTATCTACTACTTCACAAACAGGTGGGACAGAGAGCAGGAGGCTTTCAACACACCAAGAGGTATGTGGAATGAGGCAACATCTGTACTTAACTATGTTCCAGTAGGATTCTCTGGAGCTAAGGCTATAATTGATATTGCTGCTCTATTTGTCCAAACTCAATTTGATAAGATTGGAGGTAATCCCGATTTAAGTGATTCAGATTTGTATTATCAGTCTTCTAAAGAAGGTAAATACGAAGCAGGTGATGAGAAATGGAAAGTCCAGTTTAAGAGACTTTGTCCATACATCCGCAGTTGGTATACATTTACACATCCTTATGATGCTGCTGCTGGCTTTGAGTATGGCAGAAGAATCAGAGGTAAATAATAATTGGTTACATCTGTAACTATGTTGTTTGTTGTTAGGGGAAGGGGATTAATCATCCTCTTCCTCTTCTTTTTTCATGCCTCTAATAGCACCTATGATAAAACCTATAAGAGGTATAAATATAGCTATCCTAATTAGCCATAATATTACATTACCCGCTCTTTCAATCATAGAAGTTAACAGATTGCCTACAAGTATAAATACTACTATAACTGCTACTACAGTCAAACATCCTTTTACATCATCATTCATATTTTTAATTTCCTTTCTCTATATGCTGCAATTATATTGCAGCTTTCTTTTTTCTACATTTTTGATGAAAATACAATATCAAGAATAAAAACACTCCAGTAATTATCATATACATCAGAAACAGATTCCTGTCTGATAAGGGTATACCCCAATGATAATCTATAATGTTTAATACTAAAGTCAGAAGAATATAGTGTATAAACAACCTGTGATATATACAGAACCTGAATGTAATGGAAGCAAGATATATGAATCCTATAAACAAGAACTGTACAATATAGGAAAATCCTTCCCAGTCTATACCACAATAAGAAAGTACTGTATTCAGCAGATATATCCCAGCTATTAACATAGGAATAATCTTCACTGAATACAGCACAGACTTGTAAAGTAACTTCTTGTTACTTAAGCTTTCCTCCGCATTTATAGGAGTTCTTTTTTCCTTTGATGGCTTTACCACCACTTCCATATCTTCTCTTTGGGTCTTTGGTTACACCTGCTTTTGCTGCAACAGGCTTTGCACGTCTTGATGTCATAACTTTCTGCAAAATTAAATATTAAAAATTAAAATACCAAATCTTTTTTATGTTTTATATACTGGTTCAATTCTTTCTCCTGCACATATCCAGTTCATCCTTCCACCAGACAAGTTCCTTGAACCCTACCCTCTTCTGTCCTTTAGGTATCTTTCTTTCCCTTACCAAGTCATCAAATCTGCTCCTTGAAAGATTCAGATAGTTACAGGCTTGTTCCTTACTCATAGCTTCATGTGCTACTATCCTGAGAATATCTATAGCCTGTGACTCTGTTACTTCTGATGTACCTGCATCCATCTTGTCAGCTACATCCCTTAGATACTTAACAACCAGTTTCCTAAAATCAAACATATCTTATTTTTAGGCACAAAGATAATTCTTCTACAAATCAGTCACACAGAACTAACAAATCCCTTAAGCAAAGCAAATTACTTTCCTAAATAATCCAGACCATTGCTTACCAGATTAGCCAGTACATTTCTCATAAAGTCATCTTCATTCTCCTGGTGGTGTCTCGTCAGATAGGCATTTACAACCTTGCATATCTGCTTAAGCATCACATTGCATTCATGTGTCTCTCTTCTTATCTGTTCAATACAGTCAAACAGATAGTCTTCATCTTGTACAGTCATAGTGAACAAATTAATTCTTTAAATACATAGTACATCTTTCCTATCAAATACCCCAAAGTATGGGCAGGTGCTTCTCCCCTATCCTCTACATCATAAGCTTCCAGCATGGCTTGTTTCACATGCTCTGCCTCATGTGCTATAGAGTTCATATAGTCTCTCTTACTGTCATGCCTGTTAAACAAGACAATACTGATGTGTTCTTCAATACTACTACAGGTTACTGCCTTGGCTTTCCCACTTTCAAGCTCTTCCCTAAGCTCTCCTGTCTCAGCTCTTGACATACCCAAACTCCTTAAGTCTTCCCTTATAGCATTAAAAAGGCTGTAGTCAATATTCCAAAAGACTACAACCTTCCAATAATGCTCAACATAGAATTCCTGCCTAATCATAGTCATAGTTCCCAAAGCATTTCCTTTGGACTAAATCATGTCCTCCCATTCAATAGGATTGTCCATAAACATGCAGTCAGCATAGAATCTGTTGAAGATATAACCTTCCTCAGCATCAGGATCATCCAAGGCATCCTTAATGTATAAGGCTAAATGCTTCTCATCAGGTACAGACCTCCCAAGAAAATCAAACTTTGCCATGTTTGCCACATATACAGCATCATACAGTTTTCCTCTCTTAGGTTTGACACCATAGGATTCTAATAGAGCATCTACTTGCTCTTTTGTATAATGGTTCTCTTCATCATCATCCTCATCTCTGTACATTCTGCTTACTGCTTCCTTACAGAGCTTCTTATTGAAGTGGCACCCATACTGATTCAAGTATCTATCCATACCACGGGGAATCTCATCATATCCTCCACTATATTTCAAATACATAAGCTTTAAATTTAAAAGCAGGCAGGCTTTTTAGACCTGCCTTACTCTGATTAGTGACTACATTCCTCCCCTTCTGCTATAACGGCCTTTCATGGAATACATACCACCTCTCCTGTTACTACGGTACTGTGGCTCTTCTTCCCATTCTTCACCATCATATTCTTCACTGTCTTCAAGACATTCCTTGAATTCCTCCAGGAAATCCATCATCTTGTCTATCTTCTTTGTGAACTTCTCCTTCTTCTCAGGAGTCATCTTATACATGATTACCATAATTATTTCTCCTCTTTAATTGTTTTTGATTTAAGCAAAGACAGTGTTTCTGCAAGCTGGTTCTGAAGTTCTCCAACCTGGGCTCTCAACTCCTTTACTTCATTACTGTTTGATACACCAGGCATCATTTCAGCCATTACCTCCTTTATCTGTGGAATTCTAGCCTTATGCTTCTTGAGATTATTCTCATCTACAGCATCCTCACTGGTCTTCAATAAAGACTTAAGATAGTTATACAATGAATCCTTGTTATCAGCGAGTATAATGGAATCTTCTCCAAAATCTGCAATGATGTCATTGCTGTGTATGCCTTTTATCTCCTGCTGCTTTCCATTGATATTTATAATAAGGTCCAAAGTCACTGCAGGAAACTGATTGAATGAGTAAGGATACTGATTATTAATGGAGGGAGTAACTCTCTCTACAGAACCAGTAAACCATTTCATTCCTGAACTGCGGTCTATACCATGCAGAATACTGCCTCTACTTAAATTTGAAAACATAGTTATTACTGTTTGAAACGTTATTAATATTAATCTACTGTACGGGACATAAGTGTCAATAAGCCTTTTGTCCTGTCATTGAACACCAGGATGTTACTTACATTCAATAGCTCTGCTGCTGTTACAGGAGTACCATTGGGCAGAGTAAGTGCTTTGGTAACATCATTCAGTGTCAGACTTACAGGAAGTGTTGCAGTAGTATCAGCAGGAATCACATTACTGATAATAATAGACAGATATCCTACTGGCTGAATCCTGCGTACACCAAGGGCAATATTAATATTCTCAGTACCTATAGTAGTGTTGGTGGATACAATATAAGGAATACCTCCAGCATTAGTTGCTACAATCTGATTACAACAAGCCATATCAATTACCTCCTATTTCCTTATTAAAGTATTACACCATTGCTTCCCCAGCCATAGTTACCACCAGCATAGTAACCCTGACCTATATAAGGAGTAGCATTCACACCAATCAGATTAGGCCATTGCACTGGTACAGTGTTAGGCTGCTTGGCTGCAATGCCATCAATCTTATCATCCAGGGCGTGGAAGGCAGCATTGAACTGCAGAGTCTGATGGTCATTTGAAATCTGGTTTCTCAACTGGGTAATAATATCACCCTGAGTATCAATCTTGTTCTGGAGTTCACGCTCCTTCAACTGGCAGAACTGGTCTACAATCAAAGCATTCTGACCCTGGATAGCACTAAGAATACTGTTGGTATTGTTAGCAGCCTGAGAAGTGAGAGCATTAGTCTGCTGACATACAGCAAGCTGGTCTGCACTTTCAATCTGAGCCATCTGAAGCTGTGTAGCAGCATGGTTCTGAGCAGTCTGGAGTTGTGAAGCAGCAAAATTATTAGCAGCCTGAGCCTGTAAAGCATTGGTCTGCTGTGAGAGATCATATCTCATATTGCAGCAGCACTCACACAATTGCTTGGCAAGGGCAGCATTACCCATACCAATGGCATTCTGAGTCTGAGCAGCTGTAAGACCTACACTGGCACCTACCTGAGAGATATTGTTCTGAAGGGCAAAGATGCCATTCTTCACAGTCTCTACACCAGTATTCACAATCTGTGCCAACTGTCCGAGGTTATCAAATCTACCATTCATAATTTCAGCAAGATACTGACGACCTTCATTACCATTTACACTGGCAACATAGTCATTGAAATTACCATTACGACCATTCTGGTTCCACATCATCCAGAGCAGGAAAATCCAATAGAAGCCATAGCCTCCATTCATACCTCCATTATTCTGAAGGGCAAGAAGCAGGTTAGGGTCAATACTTGAAGCAGCACCCTTGGCTGCATCTGGGAAAACTAATACACCATTTTCACCCATAATTACTTAATTTTTAATCAGTTAAACTTAAATGTAAATTACCACTGTGCCAGCAAGTTTTCCTGCTGGTCTTTATCCTTGCAAGAACATTGCAAAGATACTATGGGAAATCTGGTGTTCCTAACAATGCCGATAAAACAAAAAACCCACTAACCATCAGCAAGTTAGTGGGCTTAATTATTGCTTATAAATTCTACTTAGCTTTTCCTCCACAATTTTTCTGAAGTTCTCTCATCCTGGCTAAGAGTCCTCCATTGTCTTCAGGATTAATAGCATCAGCTGTAGCTTCAACAGAAGTATCTGCCTTTTTAGCTCCTGCTTTCTTCCTTCCACCAAATCTTCTGCTCTTTAATGAGAGCCCTTCTTCCTCTTCTTCAGTAGTATCTTCAGTGACTTCAGGCTTAGCTGATACCACATCTTCTGCCTTAGATACTTCTTCTGCAGGAGACTCACTTTGGTCTTGTATAATCTCAACTAATGCCTTCTTTTCATCTTCTGAAAGCTTATCGTAGGAAGCAACAAGTTCTTCTTTAGATAGTCTTGGAATCTCAAATTCTTTTTCTACCTTAAAGATATCTGCCTCAAGATTCACAAACCTTGGCTCACCATTTACAAGGTCTCCATTTCTGGCATATTGCAGTTGGTTAGGAACAGATGTCTCCTTGAAAGTATTGTCTCTTCTAGAAGGATAGGTAGCTGCTATAGGAATGATATTTACCGACTTAATGCTGATACCTTGGTCTTTAAGATTATATTCCTCTTCAAGGAATTCTGCATACTCACTTTGCTGGATATCATAGCCATTTTCTATAGCTTCTTTTTCTGTTAATTCCCATCCAGCCCTGTGTGTCTTAAAATCATAGAGGTGTAAGTTACCATCAGCATCTACAGCAATGGCATCAATAGTTCCTGCTACTCTTATCTTTCTAGTACCTATAGTACCATCTGCATTTCTTACTTTAACATCCAGGTATCCCTTGGAGGTTATCTTTCCAGGATTCTCCATAGTCTTGCCAGTAGCAATAATAACCTGTCCTTTACCAATTAGCCGAGCTTCCATTGCTTTCATAGCAGTGTATGCCTCGGCATAATTTTTTGCCGTTGAGTTGGGATATCCTCCAAATGCCTTATCTACCTGTTCTTGGTTAGATGTATCTACTTTATCATGAATACCATTAAATACATCACGTCCAAATTCATCAAAGCTATTACCAATAAGAGGTGCAGGAGCAAGCTTTCCATCATCAGTAAATTTCCTAAGACCTTCCCTGATAGCATGTTTGATAGAAGTAACCCTGGCCCATATCTGTCCTGCAATATCATAGTATTTACTGTCAGGTGTAGTATTCCTGCTTTCCGAGTCTTGGATCATCTTTTCTACTATCTTTAAAGTCCTTTGTACTTTAGAACTCTTTAGAATAGCTTCTTTCTTTTCTTCAAGACTCATGCCTGTATCACTGTCTATCTTTCCATTAGGGCCTTCTGCCTCAAAAGCAGCTTTGGTTTCAGTAGGTTGTGGTGCAGGAGTTTCTGGCTCATTTCTCCTTTCAGGATACAGTCTTGTCTTCATGGTAGGATTAATAGTCACTGTAACACTTCTTGAAGGATAAGATAGCTTAGTAACCTGCATCTCAAAGATACCATCATCATAAAGCTGCTCCAGATTTGCTCTGGCTGCATCTCTTACATCCTTAGACAGTTCTTTATTATTGGCAGTTGTAACATCTTCATAGTTTACCTGCCACTTAACTCTCTCATAGCTTGAGTCATTAAGTCCTCTTCTTACATTTCCTTCTTTATCAAGTATAAGGTTCTTTAAGAAGGATGCATATTCTGCTTCACTCAGCTGACCATTGTATTTGGTAGTTAAGGTAGCGAGGAGGTTATTACTGTTATTAATATCTCCTGAATAGATTTGTACATTTATAGTCTTTTCAGTAGGAACACCGTCACTTATCTCTACCCTGACATGAAGGTCATCTACATTCAGCTCATTGCTAATAGCTTTTGAAATACTGTTCTCATAGTCACTTATAGTAGACTTATAAGTAGCCTGATTAATAATATTACCATTCTGATTAAACAGCCCTGCTCCAAGCTTTAACTTTGACAGTGCCTTAAACAGCCTTCCAAATCTAGAGTTAGAAGCTATGACTTCTTTAGCATTGTTACCTTCATCATCTACTTCCCTTAGCAAATCAACAATAGGTCTTCCTGTATTTTTATCTACAGTTTCTCCTATTGCCTTTGTAAGTACAATTCTTGGATAGGTATCAGAAGTACCTTTCTGTACTCTGAAGTCAATCTCCTTATTATCCTTGTCATCTGCTGTCTTACCAGGTCTTTCCCTTTTAAACAACCTGTCAATAAAGGCTCTTCTTAGTTTCTTATATAATGGAGTATTTCTTACAGCAGCCAGTCCTTTACTCTTAGCTTCTTCATAAGCTTGTTTTTCTTCTTCTGTAGCATTTACAAAGGATTCTGTAGCAGAATTAAGATTCTCATCCATCAGCTGCTGAACATTCTTCTTTGGAGTTTCTTCAGTAGCATGTGGAATCCTGTCTTCTTCTGTATGACTGGTAACTTTTTCTATATTAGTCTTAATGATAGTACCATTATACTTTCCAGTATTGCTTTGTGGTGCATATCTCAAAACATGTGCTTCTTGGTCATTGGGGTTAATCCTTTCTCTGATTCCAGCCATTCTGGAAGCAACACCCTTCATAAAGTCAGAATCTTTATCTCTGGCTTGACTTGCAGGCATAATACCAATTACCTGATATTGCTTTGTCTTACCGTCTGCCTTGTCTTTAATGCTAACCAATTGCGCTTCATCATCAACAAGCCTCTTATTCTTATCACTTATCTCAAGTGCCATCAGTATGGGAGCAGATATTTCAGGATTATATGGAATACCTTGATTTTCCATATTAGTCTTTATCTGCTCTGCTAATGCTGGGTCATACAGGAATACTACTTGTGACTGATGTAGCAGCCCTTGCTTCTTATCTTTTCTCCAGGCTTCTACTTCCTGATTCCACACATCAGCAAGTTTTTGAAGGAATCCTACAATGTTGTGACTCTTGATAAAGTCTTTCCATACAGGCTGGTCAATCAGTAAATCCAAATCTCTTGTCTCCAGAATAAGTGGTTGTGAAGGTAAAGGCTGTGACATAGAGTTATCTTTATCAGTCTTCTCTTCTTTCTGTTCAGTATTCTGATTATTAGTCTTCTTATTTCTGATATTTAAAATATCCAAGTCTACTATAGCATTTGCCTTTGCATTTATCTGAGGTGCTTCTGCTTCTGATGTAATAATAGCTTCTCCTACAATAGCATTCTGAAGCTCTTTTATACTGCCAAATGTCTTGCTGCTAAGGTTAGCCTCAATGATATCTTTCAGCTTATTCCTAGTCTTTTCATCCATTTGCATCTTATCCACTTCATCCAGCAGAGTATTAACATCAGCAAGTATTTTTGAATTTAAGGTAGAGGCAGAATCTAAGATATCAGCATTTCTTTGGTTAGAAGGCTTAACCTCAGCTGCTTGTTCTTGTTTCTTTTTAGTTCCAAATATATCGTTAGAATCTACTTCATTAGGTCTGGGATCTCCTTCATTTCTTGTTTTGACATCTCCTTTAGTTTCTACAGGCTTAGTAGCTACGCTTTGTGGCTTATCTGCAGTAACCTTGTCTGTCTTTGCATCTTTAACTTTATTCTTATTTTCAGTATATGCATTGACTACATCTTTTACAAGTGAAGACAAATACTCAGGACTAACCATGTTTGCCCTGTTCTCAGGGATACCTACATTGGTCCCAACAGTTCTTCCTGACATAGGATTAACTGCCGGGTCATAGGCATGATTCTTCTCCTGTACATAATTATTAAAGTCTTCTGTCATTACAGCATCAGACAGCTCATCCACAGAGATTCCTCTTTCTGCAGCATAGTCAAGCGCATTATCCAGTAATCTCCTATCATTCTGTGACAGCTCCCTCTCTGTAGTTACTTGTTTCTCTACTACATTTAAATTATCTTGTCCTACAGTAAGAACAGGTGTTCTTACTGTTTCTGTATGATTTACCTTCTTGGTCTTTTTAATATAACTGTCTAAATCCACAGTATTCTTAAGCCTATCATCTCTTTCTGTAAGGATTGTCTTAATACCATCCTCTAAGATAGACAATGTCTTATCACTTAATTCATCATCTTTCCTGACTCTATTGGTTTCTTTTTCTATATTTCTGAGCATACCGTTAAGCACAGCAGTGGAATATCCTTTTGCTTTCTCTGCTGCTTTCTCTTGACTTAAGGTAGCCTCAGGATCTTTAGCAAAGTCATTAAATGCTTCTGCTACAATCTTGTCATTGAAGTAGTCAATCACAGCCTTTCTTCTATTATTGACAAGAGCTTCCTGCATCATGCTAGCTTCTACAGGATTCTGCATAATCCTCTTGGCTACTTCCATATTATCCTCAATTCTATGATTCAATATGGCAGCATCCCTGACTCTTTCCATAGCCTCATTAATAGTAGAACCATCCCTCATCAACAAGTTCTTTGCCATATTTATCTGCTCCTGTTGTGCAGGAGAATAGTCTTCCCTATAGAAATCATCAAGCATCCTTAGCCTTTCATCAGGATTAAGTCTTAGTATAAATTCTGCTGGTATTCCAGGAGTCTTAGATTCAAGTATTCCTTTAAGAGTACTTTCATCAGCTGCAATCTTCTTATAGGCTGCCTCTTCTTTTTCAAGGTTCTGCTTAGCAGTCTTTTCATTAAATTTCCTAAATGCCTTTAGACGAGCATTTTCAACTATACTTAGATTTGGGTTGTTTCCCCTCTTAGCCTCTTCCTTTGCCTTTTCATAATTCTTTTTGGCAGTCTCAAGCTTTTTTTCCTGACTCTTCTTAACTCTCTCATAGCCCTTCATAGAGCCATACTGTGCTACTACCCTATACTCATCTGCCAAAGGATCACTTTCTCTTTCTTTTTCTCCAGTAATCTGCTCTTCTAATCCATCAGCTCTGTCTTGCCACCTATCTCTCAAGATATATTGATACATAAGCTGTTGCTGAATATCTGGATGCATACGAGCTTGTAAAGAATTCTCAAACTTCTGCTGAAGCTTTTCTGTCTTATCCATCATGTCCAGCATGGAAGTAGCGTTCTTCTTCAGTCTTTCTTCGGCAAAGGCAACTTTCTCTTCCTCTGATTTTCCTTCAAGTGCATTCTTATTAGCATCAAGTCCTAAGAAAGTCTGTACAAGTTTCTGCTGCCTTGCAAGTGTCTCTGCATCATTTGTCTCTCCAATAGTAGAAGCATCCTGCAATGTCTGTATAGCCCTTGTATAGGAAGACTCTGCTTGAGTAAATATAGGATATCCCATCATAGCATTAAGTGCCTGTCCAATACCATTAGCTACCTTTTTCTTCCAGCTCCAATTTGCCTTGTTAGGTTCTGCCTGGGCATTCTGAACAACAGCACTGTTCTTCATAGCAAGCAATGAGGATGCTAATGTAAAGGCTTCTCTATCCTTTGCATCCTCTGCTTCCATAATGGATGTTCCTTCTCTTGCTATGGCTTTTTGGTTCAAGGCTGATACTGTTTCTACCATATTATCAAACGCATAGGCATTGTCTTTTAGTATATCATTGCGCCTTTTTATTTCTGCTTCAGTGGCTCTTGTAGCTGCCTTGGCATCTGCATACGCTTGTAATACTGGATTATTTATAAAGTCGCTTAGCCACTCTGCTTTAGATAAGGTATTATTTTCATTGCCTTGTTTCTTTGCAGTTTCCGCAGCTTCTTTCATCCTTTGCCTGTGACTAAGCGTTCCTTGTATATTGGGAGAAGCTGTAAACACTGTTCCCAATGCACCTACAGCACCATCAAGAAAACTTCTCTTTTCAGCTGCAGCATCTGATACTCCTACCATACCTGCTACAAAGGGATTCACATAGTCATCCATTACACTACCATAAGCAGCAGGATTATATTTCTGAAGCAGATAGTTATTATAGTCTTGTATGCCAAAGGCTTTGGCAAATCCTACAGTAATATCATCAAAGTAGTTACTCTGGAATCCTCCCCATACATTCATACCTAATGTCTGCCAGGATTTTTTCTTAGTAGCATTCTTTCCTAATGCATACAGCCCGTTCTTTGTAGTAGTATTTACATAAGGATTATTTCCTCTTAAGGCATTCAGAGTACCCTTATCAAACAGGTAGCTCTTGAATACTCCATTAGTAGTAGCCATTCTCAGATGCTCAATACTTGCATCTATAGCATAGGCGTTGGCAGCATCAGTCTGAGCTTTCTGTCTGTCTTCCTGATGCAGTGCTTCCTGTTCCTTTCTTACCTGCTTTCTGATATATTCTGTATAATCAAGAAACGCCCTATCTTCATCTACTGCAAAGGACGTACCATTTTCTCCTGCAAGATTTTTCCTTCTTTCATTTTCTGCATCAACAAATCTTCTGAAGTCTCTTAATGCTTCTGGTGTTTGAAGCCTTCTCTGTACCTCTGCTTCTGTATCTTTATCTATAATCTTATCAAGTTTCTCATTATTCTCCCTTAGCACTTCTTCATATGTCTGCATACCATAAGCAGCATCAATACCTAGTGAACTGGCATTCATTACTCCTATAGCTCCTGCTTTATTTACAACCTGTGACAATGCTGTTGATTCTGTAGAGAGTACACCTGGAGCAATCTCAGTACCACCAGTTAGTCTGGTGGCACCTCTTACAAGTTTTGCCAATGCAAGGTTTTTAAGCAGATCTGACCATGCAAACTTGTTCATCTTGACAGCTTCATTCAGAGTACTCCAACTCCAGAAGTCATTCTCTGAACCTGGTGTATATACATTATTATATATAGATACTCCTCCATTGGCATCAGCCTGGGCTATAGCATCTTTATCAAAAGTATTGTATTGGTCTACTTTATTCCAGTAGGTTGGGTTAAGCCAGTTTTCCGTACCATCTCCACTGGCATCTTTCCCTTGCAGATAGTTACTTAAAGCTTCTCCTGCTGCATCTGTATAGTCCCTTCCTTCTGTAAGTCCTTTGATTCCTCCGTAGTGATAGGCAGCAAGTGAACCTAGTGCTACTGCATTATTGGCAAGGTTAGCTACACCACCTACCCACACATTCTTCAAGGAGTTTCCTGCCCAGGTCCATCCACTCTGATTATCGCTGATATAGTTCTGCATATCTTGGTCAAGAATTTGTGCAGCAGCTCCCTGACCATATTTCTTAGCCAGTGTTTCTGTCTGAGCAATATATTTCAGTTTGTCTCTTGTACCAAAATGTTCAAATTCATCAGAGTCTTTAAAGGCACTATAATAGTTACTTCCTTGATAATCTACTTCATTAGTATTTCCTAACTCATCCTGGACAGTCCTCTTACCATTCAGTGCTATCTGATTAAACATTTCATCTACCTGAGCAGAGCTAATCTGACCATTTTCAAATGCTTGCAGGTAGCTACTGTATAAGTCATTTATCTCTGACTGTGTGGCAGCTTTCTTCCTGTCATTATCTGCAATAGAAATCTTATTAAGAATTTCATCATTGTCTGCAGCTTTCTTATGGGTATTGTATTCTTTGGCAGTCTCAGGCATTACCAATCCTCTAATAGCTCCATAGCCTAATCCAACTAGTCCGTCTACTCCCATGCCTACAATAGTACCTGCTCCACCTGCTACAGTTCCACCAGCAACACCACCAATATACATACCTTCTTTTCCTTTTTCTAGGGCATTGTTGCTGATAGCATTCCATCTTTCTCCTAAAGAGAAGCCTAGCCAGCCTTTTTCCTCATCCTGCTCTTTCTCCCTGTTCATCTCCCAGTCTGACTTATAATCAGACTTCAACAGCTCTATTCTTCCTTCAGGAGTTAGACTCATAAGGGCATCAAGATTCTCATTATTTCCATATTTCTTCTTAATGGCATTCTGAGTCAGATAATCCATATAGATTTCATCTCTCTTTTCCTTCTGCCCTTTTAATGCTTGGAAGGCATCCATGCCTATATTCTTGATAAACTGCTGATTTTTCCAAATCCTGTCTTTCTCAAGATTTGTCTTACCAAACAACTTTCTTGAATTCTCTTTTTCCCATTGACTCTTTTCATCCTCAGGCAGTCCAAGATATCCTCCATTCCACTGATCAACATCATATAGTGGATTGAAGTATTTCTCTTTCTCCTCATCAGGAGTATTGACAATCCAGTTTACAAAGTTCTGGGCTTTCTGAAATTCCTTTGGATTCCATTTAATATCTAAGGGGTTAGCTTGTGGCTTCATATAGTCATCAGCTACTGTTGGAACACTTTGGTTCCTCAGAGCACTAAACCCGTCTAATCCATTCCAGGGATTAAATTGCAAACCATTATTTTCTGCCATGATTCTGATTTTTAATATGCATCATCTGAATTACTAACATCCCCTGGTACAAGACTGTTTTGCTGTATAGCATCGACAGTCTTTCCATTGGCAATGATTGTCACATTATTACCATTAATATAGTAGTCATAATCCTTTTCATATCCAGGATGATAGTCTTTTATATAAGGATTAATCTGTGCTGCTTCATCAAAAGAGACAGGCCCTCTTCCTCTTGTTGGTGCATTCTGACCTGTCTTAACTGGACTTACATTACCATTCTTATCGTACACCACATCTGCTTTAAGGTTTTCTTTAGGTGTCTTCGTACTTCCAGTACTTCCTCCAGTTTTACCTCCACCTTTAGCTATACCTTTATTTACAGCATCTTCGTATGCTTTTGAATATCCTTTAATCTGACCTGTAGCTTCATCTACATCATACATCCATAAGTCTCCTGCATGTCTTGGGTCTTTTCTGATGTCATAGTCAAAACTGTTTGTAGAAGCATTCCAAGTCAGTCCTTGTGCAGCAGCCTGCCTGTTCATGCTTTCCCTCTGTATAGCCTGACCTTCTCTTGCTCTTGCATCAGAAGCTTGTTCTGCAGCTGTCATAACTCCAAGATTCCTTTGTGGGTTATGCTGCTCACTATACACAGCACCATCAATCATACCATTGATAACTTGCTGCCTTGCCTGTTCAAGTGCTCTTCCAGAAAGATTATCAGTAACTCCATTAGCCATCAGGATATCATCTGCTGCCTGTTGTAATTCTGGTATGGAGGACATATCTCTTCTGAACTGTGCAATAGTCTGGGGATTATATCCCATTCTCTGTACATAGTCATAGTAATATCCTCCCAGTGTCTTACTGTCTCCATTCACACTGAACTGTCTCTTTGATGCTGCCTGACTAGCTGCAGCTGCCTTGGTATAAAGCTCTGTACCACTTACACCATAAAGGCTTGGAGTCTTACCACCAAGGAACTGGTCAATGTTAAGTTCTTCAGGATTCACTGCATAGAGCATACTTGGGTCCTTGGCACTCATTTGTCTTCTCAGTTCCCTTTCCTTCTTAAGTGCCTCATTAGCCCTGTCTAGCATTCCTATCTCTCCAGAGTATCTCCTCTTCAGGTTTCTCAATGCACTTCTTCCACTCATGGTAAGACCATTCTGAGTCAAATCATCAGCCTGAGCTTTCAAGTCATTGGCATATCCTTCATAGATTCTCCTTGCCTCACTACCTTCAGGCAATGACTGGCTTAAGTCCTTAAATACATCTGCCTTTGTAGTCAAATCTTCATAGGCTGCCTGATCTTGCTCATAAGCTTCCTTATATGCAGTAAATGGCACCAGCATCTCCTGCATAGTAAAGGGAGTGAAACTGGAGTCTATTACAAATGAATAGTCATTCCTTCTATATGGCATAATCTCTATATTTTAAAGTTCTATATACAGTCTACGACTGCTTCTTCTGCTTAGTAACATTAATCTGCTTCTCCTTAAGCCTTGCATCATCTGCCTGCTTCTTCTTATCCAGTGAGAGCTTTTCATTAAACTGCCTTGCATTCTCAGCAATCTTCTCCCTTTCAATAGTATTGGCTTCATCATTGTCATGGTTCATCATGGCAAACCTTTGAGCTTCTGCCTCACCATTAATCTGGGCTACAAGCACCTTAGTCTGGTTATCCTCCTGATGCATCTGATACTCCTGCTGCATCTTAGCCTGTTCAATCTGGGCTTGTTGCTGAAGTTGCTGTTCAAACTGTTGCTGTTGTATTTGCTGCTGTTGCTGCATCTCTTCTTCCATCTTCTGTTCATACCTCTCAATAAGACGCTGCTTCTCTGCAACACTTCTGGTAGTGTATATCTTCATCAGGGTAGAGAAGTTCATCTTATTATTCTGGAGAGCTGCCTGAGCAAGTTGTCCAAGGTTCTGGTTAAGTGCCTGTATGTCATCACTGTTATCTACTACCAGTCCATAGTCACATTCAGCAAACTCATCTCCATCCATCTCCATTAACTGCCTAGAGCCATCATTCATCAGATAGTTGAACTTAATCTTCCTACCTTTATAGGCTATCTTGGCAGTCTCAAGGAAACATTCCAATGCTCTCTTCTTCACACTGTCATGAATAAAGAACAGCCACTTGGTAATATGAGATGACTGAAGGGTAGCTCTTTCTACTCCTCCTACAGTCTCTCTATTTGAAATCTGCCCTTCTCTTTGCCTTGAAATACCTGCTATGTCTCCAATCTTAGTGCTAATCCATTCAAGCAGGTTCATATAGAACTGTATCTCTGAACCTTGTGACACATTCACTGCTCCTGTAGAGGCATTGTTCAATGCACCAGCAAGCTTTCCTGTAGCAGCTCCAATGTTTCCTTCCTTGAAACTATCCTTTACGGCAATGCCATTCACAGCTGCAAAGTACATCCACTTGTCTACATCCCATCCCTTGGGTATCTTGGCAAAGTCCATCTCTACCAGAATACCAAGGTTCTTGGTAAGCAGCTTCACCAATCTGTCATGCACTACATCATACAGATAGGCATAGGGCTTCATAATATCCACCAGTGAGAAAGGCTCTTCTCCATTAAGACTGTAGATACTTCCTACAATACCAAAGTGACATCTTGAAGGATTACTCAGCCTGTTGTATTGGATAGGTCTGGGTCTCATATTTACATAGATGTCATTGGCAATCTTAGTGCCTTCCCATGCCTCATTAATCCAGAACACCTGTTCTTCTTCTCCCTTGTCAGGGTCACAATGATAAGTCTCAGGATAGAAATTAAACATCTCCTCACCTGTCTCAGGATCATAGCTCTTTACTTTCTTAATCTTCCTTCTTGACTTCCAATATACAGTAAGAACCCTTACATTACCATTCATGTCATAAGGTGCAAGATTGCCATAGCTCTCATCTCCAAACAGGTCTTCAGCAGTCATGACATGCTCTCCTGCTGTCCAGTCCTTCAGTATAGGAATGATAGGATTGCCAAACCTTGCATCTATGTTATCCATAGAATCCTTCCATCCCTGATACTGACCATTACTTCCTGCTTCAATCTCTTCAATGTCATTCTTTGAGAGCTGGTCCCAGAAGGCATCTACCACCCATCCAGGACTCTTGTATCTCTCCAGTATCAGCATATCAGCATCTTCAATCTTGTCTGAGTTACCACTTCTTACAATCCTCAGATGCCTTGGGTCAAGCTTCTCCATTACAGGCTCTCCACCAATAATGTCACACTGGTAAATCTCCTCTCCTACACAGCAAGCATCTACAAAGCCTTTATTGAACTTCTGTCCAAACTCAAGCTCCCTGCTATAATGATTAAGGAACAGATTGCCTCTTATCTCTCTTTTATCCTGATACTCATAAGTGAAATAGTCTCCCTGCTTCTGGAGTTCCTGCTGATACTCTTCCTCACTCTGTGACACATCCATCAGGAGTCTCTGAAGCATCTCAGTTACCAGCCTGTTCTTCTCTTCCTCCATCTCACTGATAGCTGATGGATTAGTAACCACAACCCTAGGGTCAAATAGTCTTTCACTTTCTTCTCCCCTAAGTACATTCAGCTTTGGATTTATCACTGAATAATGCTGGATACTGTCTGGTATGAAGGATGCATCAAGACCAAAAGGATTTACTATAACCTTAAGGTCACTCATGTGAAGCTTTCCATTCAGCAAGTCATAGTTGATATTCATATCCCACCATGACTTCCTTGCTGCATGATGATGAAGGAGGCTATGATCATCACCAAAATCAACACATCTCTTTCTCCAAGCCTTGTTTTTCTTAGAGAAAGGCAACTGTTGTGGTGGAAATCCTCCTATAGCTGTATATGCCATGAAAACAATCTTTTAATTCTAATATTGCAAAGATATAAACTCCCTAACAATGTGCCTAAAAACTAACTGTCTTGCTTATGCCACCTTAGTATTTCAAATAAAAAGTGGGAATAACTACAATTTGCTATTCCCACCATGAGTACAAAATCAACTAAAATGAATTACAAAAAATCTAATCGTGCATTTTAAGGATATTGTTTCACAACAATCATTCAACTAGAAAACCTCCTAGCTGCTTAGTATGTAAATCCTTTCTTTCGCTTAATCTTACCACCTTTGGCTGTCTTAACTTTCTGATTAGCAAGCCTTTTGGCTCTTTCCTCATCAGTCTCATACCTAAGCATTCCATTGGCAATATAGCTTCCAGGCTTCATAGTTCCAAATATTCCAGTAGCAGCCATATCAGCAATCCTGTTCTCCTGGGCTTTCTCCCTGCCCAAGTCACCAAGACCCTTAAACAGTCCTGCTACATTACCATAGATACCATTATACCATCCAGCATCAGCATCCATCTTAGCCTGAGCAGCTTGCATAGCCAACTGAGCATTATACTGCTTGCCTCTATTCATGGCATCTGCATTAAACTGACTGGTCCTGTTTAGTACATCAGCATTAAACTGATTAGTACCCCTATTGAAATCTTTGGTCTTCTCATATTGAGCCCTATTGTATTCCTCTCCCTGTCTGTACAGATTACCAAAATTGTTATTGGTATTATACCCATTGGCAAGCAATCCAGCCATAGCAGTACCTCTGTTAGCTCCTGAGTTATTAACTAATGCTCTGTCAGTAGCCCTAGCATTAGCCTGCAACTGATTAGAATAGAAGAGCCTGTCAAATGGAGTATACCTCATATAGTCTCCAATAAGATGAGGAGAAGCCAGATGCGCAGGAGACTTACCAATATTAGCAGCAGCCTCAATACCAGAAGTATCAGGTCTTCCAATACCCAGTGCTTGCATTCCAAGTCCTACAGCAGGTCCAAACAATCCAGCATATCTAAGATTCTCCAGTTTAGAATGTACAGGAACTACTTCCCTGTCATCTCCAGTAGCAGCAATAGCAGCTGCATCTCCAACTGCCTTAGCAGGTTCTTCAGTAGCAACTTCTACAGGCTTATCAATCCAGCTTCCTGTATTCCAGTCCCATACCTGTGGAGCTTTTCCTTCTTCAGCAGCAGGAGGTTCAGGAATAGAAAGACCATAGAGTTCATTCTCTCCATATTTCCAATTCTCATTAGGAGCGTATGTAAGTCCAATCTTACCAAACCTGTCAACCAAATCCTGATAGTACTTATCATCTCCATATTCAGTTGAACCAAAGTTCCTGATAGAAGTTCTTGGTCCTGAATAACCATCATACCAGTTATCAGGCTTATCATCAGTAGCTGCTCCCTTTGGAAGATTAATAGCATCTGCTATAAGATTTCTTACATTACCATTCTCATCAGTAGTGTAGAAACCTGTATTACCATACAGCCTGTCAAAATGCTTCTGATGGTTAAGAATATCATCACTATAGGTATATTGGTCAGAACCAACAGTTGGCAATACATGAGTGTAATAACTCTGTTGAAGACTGTTCAATTCATTCATAGCTTCCTTTCTGATAGCATCTCTAGTCTCATCATCAGGAGCCATCTTAATCCTCTCTTCAAGGTTTCTCAGATACTTCTCAAGTCCTGGCTTAGTGAATATATCCCAATGGTTCTGGTCTTTATCTTTCCAAGCACCTACATTCTTTTTACCTCCCCCATCAAACCTATTAATCTTACCACCACAAGCCATTACAGGCTGAGCTGTTGCCACAGTGCCCATAGCATCAGCTGTGGGAACTCCCTGCATCATTTGCTGTTGTTCTGCCATAGCTATTTCTTCAGGAGTAGGCTGTTGCTCTGCAGCAGCTTGTTCTGCCATTGCCTGTTCTTGCATAGCTTGCTCTTGAGCCATCTGTTCCTGCTGTGCATATTGCTGAATCAAGGCAGTCTGTTCTTCAGGACTTAATGCTTCAAAAGCCTCTCTTGCCCTAGTTGCTTCCATCTCCTGTTTCTGCCTTTCCTGCTGTTCTGCCAAGTCTGCCATCTGAGCTTTAAAAGCCGCCTGACTGATTGGATCATTTGGTCTCTCTGCAATCTCCTTCTCAAGTTTCTTACTGAGGTCTGCAAAGGTAATGTCTCTCTTCTTGCTGACATGAAATTTCTCTTTTGTTGTGGGGTCACATTTTATACGGTTGCTATATACATAGTCATTATACACAGTCTCATCTTCTTCTACCAGATTAGGTACTCCTTCCCTGTCTACACCCATCTGCACACCTTCATAAGGATTTTCCTCATGTGTGCCTCCTGCTTCTACATGAGTAAGACCAGTAGTCCAGTCACTTCCATTAGCCTGAAGGTCACCACCAAGAGCATAGCTTGGCATGAATGAAGGCATTTGGGTCATACCAGCCATCTTATTCTTCAAGTCATTCTGACGCTTCTTCTCTGTAAGATAGTCTGTCATAAAGCCATAGTTCACAGCACTTACATCATTAGGCATATCCAGTGGCCCACCAAAAGCACTATAGTTTCTCATATAATCTTCATAAAAACTTTTATCAATATTATACCCCGCATTCTTAAAGCTATTCAATGCATACTCGTATGCCTCATCCTGCTGCCTATTTAATTCTTCCGCTTTCTCTGTTCCCTTATTAGTAAAAGTACCGTTATCTACTTCTCCAAGACCAACCTTTCTAATACCAGCCTGGTTATACTGGTCTACTAAGGAATCAGTATCTGTAGCAGTAAAATGGGTGTTTCTCAATCCTGCAATGTTATTTTTGACAGCCTCTTCATTTTCTATACTATATCCCCAACCATTGTCTGCAATATCTCCTATTACCTTTAGTGCAGCACCTGCCAGCATTGCATAAGGAATTCCAGTAGAAGCAGCTGCAGCACCAATATCTCCTAATGTTTTTCCTACAGCTGTAGAGTCAGCCTTCTTTCCAGCAATATTGTGAAATGGGTCTAAGGTATCAAACAGTCCTCTTCTATCCTTATCATTTACTTTTACTTGACCAGCTATATTCATAGCAGTTGCAAGATATCCATTTTGCTGCCAGCCTACATTATCCCCAAGCTTAGTATTCATATTTTTGGGTATTCCACCAGTATCTATTTTAAGTACTCCATTAGGATTATTGTCAGTAACTCCTTGTGCTGTCTGTTGTATATATACGGGAGTTTGAGTAAAACTTGTACCACCAGCTGCAACACCTACATTGGTATTACCGTTAGATTTATTCTGTGCAATCTGCTGCATGACAGTAGGCTGCTGTACTGTAGCAGTAGTATTAGCATTAGGAGTAGTGGTGGTTTTTGCTTTTCCATAATAGGAATCATAGTAAGAATTGGGATTATTACCTCCAATTATCACACTGCTTTGATACCCATCAAATATATTATGGTTTATTCTATCTACCAGAGCAGGCCCATTATACCTATTTAGAGTATATAGCTTATTTCTTTTCATCATGATGAATACTATTTTTGCAAAAATACTAATTCCACGATAACACAAGGTAAATATTTTTAAAATAGTAAGGAGATATAAGCAGAAAACTTATACCCCCTTACTTCTTACTTCTTACTACTTACCACTAATTATAATACGTCATCACCATATCATGTATCTCTACCCTCTTATCAGTATCACTATCCTTCTTAAGCTTTATGTATAGCCAAGGATTCCTCATTCTGTCTATAGTATGAGTAGTTCTTGTATTGTGGAAGGTGTAGTCAAAGCTATAGTCAAACACATCCACGCTCTCCATATTATTTCTCGGAATATCACATCTCCATATCCTGAATTTTCTTGCCAGGTGTGCTGACTTATCACTCAAATGATGCCTCATGGTTTCTGTGCCATTCTTATAACTCAGATTGGCTAAACCATGCTGATATTCATTCCAGGTCTCCAGATAGTCAAATGGCAAGAAGAAGTTACCTGAGAATTCTTTATGCTCAGTCTCAGTACCTGCACCAACAGTTTTGAATTCTCCTTCAGCATCCACACAAGCCCTAAATTCCAGATTGGTAAATATCTTGTCTGTCAGAGGTTCTGGGTTACTGATAAGTATCATGCCATAGGGCTTCTGCTCTCCAAAGAAGTTGCAGTAGTCTCCATCCTGATGTTTCCACAGTTTGCTTACACTGTTTGTATCTTTAACCCACAGGCTTGAATTTCCTACATTGCACAGATAGCTGGCATAGCCATAATCATAGAAAGATGTAAATGCTCCCAGCTTTTCACTGTAGGCAAGAGCTATCTCCTTATTTATAAACAGCACATCTTGGTTCTGCTTATCATAATAGCTTACAAAATTATTAAAGGTTTCAGGAGTCCAAGCAATATTGGTTACTATATTCTTCTTACACCATGTATTGAATCCTCCTTGTACAGAAAGATTTCTAAGCTGACCATTAAATACATATATGCTCCTATCATTGCTGTCCATGAAGTATACTCCTCCAGGACTTTCAGCAATACTCCATTTATTAGTACATCCTATATTATTGCTCAAGTATTTCTTTCCCTGCACCTTACCAGAGTTACCTAATTCAACGGGCATACCTTCTGTAGTTGTCAGAGCCGTATTTTCATTAAACAGTATCTGACTAATACCTGTATCCTGGAAGGCTATAAGCTGGTCATTGAATCTGATAATCTTATTTAGTTTACCTTTATCACCGTCCAAATCCATTGTATTAGCTAATGTAACTTGAGTCCACATATCTACATCAGCACCACTCTGTTTAGTCAGACTCCAAGTCACCTGATTAGGAAAGACATCATCCTCATAAAGACTCTTGTCCAGAATCTTATAGGTGAAGAAGTTATTCTGCTGACTATACACAGGATTAATCAGATTGAAGTTCCTGGGACTCATATACAGGTTATTACTCTGTCCTCTGTTCCTGTCATACCTTCCATCAATGTTAGTTCTTGTCTCCAGCATGAATGAGCCAATCTCCACCACCTGATTCTCATCTTCTTCAGTAAATGCATAAGTCTTCAAGCAATCCCATCTCTGATAATAGGTATCTCCGTACTCCCATTTAATGGGTTCATTCTTTGAAAGTAGTACAGGCTCTCCACAAGGAATCCAGTTATTTGCCTTCTTAGCATCTTCACTGTCTCCACCAAAAGGCAATGCTGGAGTTTGTGTTATCTCAATTATTGGAAGGGCTCTTCGATTACCAGAAGCAGTCCAACTAGCAGAAACATCACTCATCACCAAATGTGGTGTAGACTTATATTTCATGTGGACAGGGCTTTTTGTAATTATTAAATTCTTTTGCTCATCTCCAGGCTCAAGATAGTCTGTACCATTCCATTGATTATTAGCATAGTAATATAAGCCCCATGACGTAGTTCCTACATTGACTTCATAAGGATCGAAGGTTTTCATCCATTTGTTGGAAACATTAAAGGCTGTAGATATACCAGATGTGCCAAAAGAGTAGGCAGGATTATTATGGTCATTTTGATAATTAAAAGCAAAATACATTCCATCTGAATAGTCAGGAAGAAGTATCGTGTCTACATTTCCTTTATATATCTTCCCATTCTTTCCTACCTTAGATATAGTTTCGTTGTCACTATCAAACAAGTCTATACCCCCATTAAAACCGAACTGATTATTCTCTCCCCACTCTGTTTCCGTATACCTTAAATTGGAAATAATTTTCTTCTTTAATACTGCAGTTGCAATCCCTCCAGAAGCATTCCTTGGCATATCATTATTCAGACTACCAGACCTGTTCCATGTGTATACCATCCATTTAAAAGAATTCTTCAACTTATCAGTAGTGTAAGCAGCAGCCCCTTCTCCATCATCATCCAATATATAATCATCATAGAAAAGACCCGAAGAGATTCCATAGTCTTCATCTTCAATAAAAGCTTTATGTACAAATCCTGTTCCTGCAGAACTTGCTGAAGGTGTTTCTGTTTGAATATCAATATCAGAAAATGTTTTCTTAAATATAGAATATCCTACTTGTTGGCATTTGAAGACTGAGTAGTCCATATTTGCCATTTGGGTATCAAATTCTACATCAGGAGAGTGGAAAGATACAAAGTTATAATCAGCACAGAATCTATTTTCAGCATCATAGTCTCCTTGTATTTCAACACTTCTAATAATATCTTCACCACTGCTGGATATATATGGATTATAAATGCTTCCTAAAATAGTCCCCATTCTCCTGTTAGTATAATTTAAGTAATAAGCACCAAATGTGGAATCAGCCCACACACTTGAACTTACAGTACCATTCTTCTTTACTCTCAAAGAGGCATCAGTTCCTTTACTTCTAAAGAACCAAGAAGATTGTGCATATAAATCCCCTGTAGCATTGGGAAAGCTAGCATCAGCAGTATTTCTATGATTAATAGTAAACATTGTAGGGCAAAGCACTCCCTGAGTTACCACCCACCTGTCTTGAACTGTAGGATAAACACACACAGCTCTTGCCTTCAGATAGCCTTTTTCAATAATTTTGTTTACAGTAGTAGAACTAAGGGAGCCTTTGAATATAGGAACATTCACAACTTGCTCATTCCCATTAAAGGCCAGTGTTGGGCCATTAGGCACGGGGAAATCTCCTATATATATGGGGTCATCCCACTTACCTGTCTTATACTGGAACTGTACACCAAGCCTATATTTCTCTCCTTTCTTGAATCCTCCACAAGGAACACTCTTAATAGGAACTTCCCTTAATTTATAGTAGGCTGATAATTGATTGGCATAAGTATAACTGCCTTCAGATATCAGCTTGGTAGTTACAACCCTAGTACTTGGTTCACTGCTGCTGATACTATCATTCAGGTCAATAGCCACTTCATTCTGAATAGTATCAGAAAGATGCTCTCTTTTAATCTTTATGTCTCCCATAAAGAGAGTATTGTCCTTCTGCTCAATAGTTCCACATACAATGCTCTCTCCTCCCTTATAGAGCAGTTCTGTAGGATCTATGGTATCTCCCACAGTACCTGTATCTAAGAATACAGCCTGATATCTAGCAGGTGAGCTGTCCTGAATAACAGAAAGTCCTTCAGTAGAAATATCCTGTACTCTTCTGCATATAGGTGTGCCATTGATACTAGTTCTCATTATAGAGTATATCCTTATATAATCAAAGCTAGTATCTACATTATTAACGGTAATCTGAAATGCATTGTCCACTTTGTCTTCAGGACTACCACCTCTGTCCCTGTGAGACGTGTACAGCAATGGAGAGGTGTAAAAGATATTGCTCTCCTGTCCATACTTGTCATAGTAGGTAAAGGCATACTGAATTACACCAGCTGGAAACATACCAGAGGCTCCAGTTATCTTTTTTACATATACAACCTCTTCAAGCTTTAGGGTTCTTACAAAATCAAAACAGTCATACTTATTTTTCCAACTTTCTATAGTCTTGTTATCAGCTGCAATATTAATCACTCTGGGCTGATTCTTTTTATCAGTCCAGTAAACCTTCTGTATTTTTTCAGTTTCATAACTGACAAGTGTTTCTATAGGATATGAAGCATCAAAGTTAAGATTACCTGTATATAGCACCTTTCCCTTGAGATAGGTCTTGAATGGAGAACTGCCAAAGCTAAGAGAGTAAATCCTGTCTATTCCATTAAATGTATCATGTGTAAACAGCACAAGATGCTCATTTAGAACAGCAGTACCTATCACTTGTCCCTGTATCTCTGTAAAGCTGTCTTCACCATAGGTTACATCAATATCTATCTCCTTTGTACCCTTCTCATTCACCCAGCTCAGCATAGTGTTATTCTCATTAGTGCTAAGCCTTAGGTTTCTGTTTTCAAAGGCAAACTCAGGGTTGAAGGCAGAGACACTGAGGTCTCTGTTCATTCCCCTGGTTTTCCAGCTCATCTGTTTCTTTCCCATAAAAACACTTGTCTAAATTAAAATTATCTGCCGTGAAGAGATTCTTCACTCTTCACTCTTCATTCTTCACTTATAAAGGAAATCTTCCCTACTTCAGCCATAGTCCAGTCATTGCTGGCCATCAGCTTGCCAAAGTCTTCTTCACTAAGTGCTTCAAACTCCAGCTCCACATCATTTTCAGAATACTCCTGCACAGCCTTATTCACCAGCTGGTTATATTTATTCACTTCCTTCACAATTTCTTGATACTCCTCATCAGTAATAGCAGGAGTTCTTTCATTCTTCTTGTCCTGCTCATACTGCATGGCTTTACCAAGCCTTTGAATGAAGTCACCATCAGGAATCAGTTTCTGCTGTGCATCCTGCAAGTCTTCCTTAAACTGTGTGGCAACAGGCTTCATCAACCTTGTAATCTTCCACACCTTCACTTTACCATCATCACTCAGCTTCTGGTACTTAGCATTCTGCAGTACCTTGTAAGCCTCTAAAATCTCATTTGTCTTCATACTCTTCCATTTTTTATATCAAAGTTATTAAGAATTGCTTTTATATATAGTATAACTACCTGCATTTGTAAAGGTAGAGCCATTAATACTTATTGTTACACGATAATAAGAAGTGGTACCATCTCCAACATCTCCGATATTTAAAATATTTAATCCTTCTCCTTTTCCATAAAGTGTTACAGTTTCTGAAGAATCTCCACTAGCTACATAAGCAGTTGCGTTATCTCCCCAATTTGAATTTGCTGGAACTAATTGGATTGTTTTATCTGCCACCCCATAAGCCTGTCTAGTAACTTTAATTTCTAAAGACTTTCTTGTTCCATCAGGGGTTACTCCACTGCGAACAAAATGTAAAGCATCTGTACCTTTAGTAATTGTCATAGTAAAATATAACTCACCAGAGGCATTGTATGCAGCTCTGAACTCTGTAGTATTTAACTTTGTAGTTGCAGTACTTAGATAATTAATTCCAGTAAATGTCAATGTTCTTGTGACATGTGCTGTTGGTTCTACATATAATTTATAGTAGAAAGGATAACTTCCACTTGATGCTTGTTGTGCAGAATATGGAACAACAAACAGCGAGTTACTAGAAAGGAATGTTCTGCTGGAATCATCGTCAGAGCAACATGCAATTCCTACGCAAACATGGTATATTTTAGTAGGTTCATCAGATGGATTTAAATCAGTTACTGGTAAATCTACTGTAGTAGACCAATTAGAGTCTCCTAAGTCTTCAAGAGGTTCTCCTACAACTTCTTTTACATAAGTATCATCGTATTGCCACCAAGCACCACTACTATAATTTGGATGTGAAGGACTATCTTGAAAGACTTGTATAATAGGTCTCCATTTATTGCTGCTGTCTTGTCTGGAAAAATCAACAAAATCCTTAATTCCAAAGTCTGCTCCTACAACACTTTCAAAAACAAATCTTGGAGTTGCATCTTGTTTACTTGCAATTACAACACCATCATCACCTTCAGTCACATTGAGTAATACAACATTACAAGGCATTTCAGAGTAATGATTATATCCCTGGTTTCCAAGTCCAGTAGGGTCTCCTCCTTGCTCATAAGGAGTTGGCTGCTTCTGTTGTGGATGCCTTGCAAAGTCAGATATTCTATAAGGAGAAGATATTGTACCAATAGGCTTTTTATATTCCCATCCTTTTTCTGAATTTTCAGAATCCATAATATTATGGACAAGCTCGTTTAATTTGTAGGCACTATATTGAGCATTTCCTCCACAATAACTTAAAACTATTCCAAAATTATTTGCTTTGCGAGTAGCATAGTCAATAGCAGCAATAGGCCTGTTAGGATTTGCTGTTCTTTGAGGCTTATATTTAGCCCACATATTAATATTATCATGTGTGCATAAACCATATAAACTGTTCACTGTTAACGCTGTTCCTCCCCCATAAACATTGCCTAATGCTTGTTGTACATCAAATACACTTACACCATCATCATCATCTCCAGTATCTACTATTCTACCATTAACATAACTCATATCTATTCCTCCTTATTTTAAACAGGTTATACTACCAGTAACTTCCAAGTTACCATCCATCTTAAAAGTACCATTAGAGTAAGTGAAGGGGTAGCCATCAGAAGGAACACTTCCATTGGTTACTTGCTCTTCATTTAAAGTCTGATTGCCTCCCATTTGAACTTCATTTGAGTTGCAATTAGAGTCTGATTGAGACTCAATTAAAGTATCCTTCTTCTTCAAGGATATCACTAGTGCTGCAATGCTAACACCTAGTGCTATTATTGCTAATATCGATACTACCATAATTTCTTAATTAAATATAATTAGTACGAATTATCTGCTATAAATTGGTATGTAGTTCCTCCAATTTTTACCTCTAAAGCATGGTCACCTTCACTCCAAGAGATTTTACTAATGTTATTTCCATTACTTCCCACTTTTAAAGAAACAGCTTCTAAAGATGCCAAAATTTTAACTGAATTATCAATATAAATACCTTCATCGACAGTCATTGAAAGCCAGCCTTCATTATCTATAACTATACTATTATTACCAATAGTTAATTCATTATTTACAGCCAAACTTCCAAATGTCATAGTAGGAATTGTTCCTATACCACTACTCATACCTAAAGCACTAACACCTCCAAAAGCATAGAAATTACAAGCTGAATCATCATACTTCTTTACAGCCAAAGAGTTATTCTGACTGTCCCAATAGAGGACGGCATCTCCAATCCTAAGTCCTTTAGCTAAGGTACTAGCATTAGGAATGTATACATTACCAACGGTGGAAGTCAGTTCTATGTTTTTACCAATAATATTAGTATGTGTTAAATTATTACCTTCGGCTCCAAATCCAATGGCAAGAGTATCAACAGAGACATTATTTTTACTACGCTCATACTCAAGAATGTTTCTTCCCAACATATAAATTTTGGGATTTTCAACATTAAGAGTATTCGGAGACAGTTTTATAGATTCATTATTGGCAGTAGTATCTTTTTCTACTATTAAATCACCCTGAACATTTTGAGGTAATCCTTCATTCCAATAAGTTTGCCCCCAAATACTACGAGAGCCTATGCTCTCATTAAGTTTTGCAGCACTCCCTGTAATACTTATTTCTACTGAAGTATGGCCCTCAAGGACATTAGCAATATCATATTTATTAGCAACTGCTGTAGAAGCAACATGACCTAGGTTATCTACAGTAATTCTATATAATTTTAAACTACTTTGTGCTGTATAAGTGGGATGAGAGTATACAGTATTTTCCCAAGGAACATTTACTACTGCTTGACCATTAGAATTTAACTGAATTGGATAGGTTCTTCCAGTTGTTGTGGTAGGACTATTTGCAGCTATAGTTTGTACAGTATTATTTCCTATCTTCATTATACCAGAAACTGCACTAGTAGCTACTGGCAAGTCAGCATTTGTCCATTTTCCTAATGAGGTTGAGTATGTTAACACTTGTCCTCCACCCAAGCTATTAAAGGAATTAACTACCTCATCTAAGCCGTTTATAGAAAGAGTGCCTCCACCAGAAGAAACAGTGCGGTTTTCCCAATATCCATTGCTATTATATACTAGAGCCTGTCCATCAGCCAAATTATTATTCAGCTGCACATTGCTTAATCCGCCTAATGTGTTTTCTAATACTTGCCATCCTTGATTAGTGCGAAGAACTGCATATTTAAGAGCACTATCAAATGTAGGTACAGTATTATTAGAACCATTAATACTGGCAAGTATAGCATTTAATTTAAGAGGTGTATCTCCTCCACCACCTCCTCCACCTGAAGAGCTATAACCTAAAGCACTTACTCCTCCAGTAGCATAAAAATGAGCAGAATCATTATTGTCTTTATATATTCGTATTGTATCTGGATTATTGGGGTCAATGCCAATCTTAACATTATTACTAAATTCTACAAACTGAATACCCCCAGATAAACTTCCTGTGACTGCATTAGGGTTGCTGGTTGTATTTGCAGTATTTCCCCAAAAAGTAGTATTAGTTTTCAGGCAACTAGTAAGGTCAAGATGGTTTGCAGGTATTTTTGTATTTGCGTAGTCTCCAGTAGTACTTTGCAGTGCAGCCCACATTGCAGCAACATCCATTCCACCCCCTGAACCTCCACCACTAGGAACAGGAATGGGAACCCAGTCACTTCCATCATATTTTAGAATCTTCTCTGCTTCAGGGTTTCCCTTTAGCCAAAGTTTTTTCAACAAAGCACCAGGTTCAGAAAGGCTTCCTCCGCCTCCACCACCAGTATCTTGTAGCCACGCAGCTTCATTCTGTGCTATATAGTCAATGATACCCTCAAACAGGCTTCCAACTCTCTCCCTGTCATTTTCATTGGCAACAGTTGCAGTTCTAACTTGGTTAGCCAATTGTGGTAAGGTTGTATCTATAATGCCACTCATATCTATTCCCTTTCTATTTTAATATTCAATTAATGTCTCCTTAAATACTCTCTGTTACCCATTTCCCTGAAGCCCTTGTCTGCCTCTCTTATCTTTGGTATCAGTGTATTAACCATATTGGTAATAGTCTGCATCTCACTTACTGAAGGAATGGTAAACTCACTCTGTAATTGTCCTGCAAGCCATGCATAGTCTTGCTTGGCATTTTCAAGTATTCCTGCTGCCAGCTTTCCCTGGTCAAACTTCACAGTGAAGATTTGCTTCTTGATATAGGCTTCCAGTGCTGCAAGGTAGTTCTCATTGTCTATTAGCATGGGGAATCCATCATCATCTACAGGAATTGACTTATAAGCCAGTTCTACCCTGCCTTCAGGGAATGAGGTGTAGATTACCCTGCCTTGAGTCTTGAATGCCTGTTCAGCAGCATGTGGAAGGATTGGTGCTCTGGCTATACCCCAGTGAAGTCCATGATGTGGATGATGGGGATGCTCCTTCATATATCTCTCTTCCCTTCTCTCATGTCTCTTCCCTCTGTCAGGATAGAAACTGTCTGTCATGCTTCTCAGGCATACTCCTGTCCTGCAGTCCTTCACCTGTACAATACTGATAAGGTCACAGGGAAGCATCCCTCTGAAATCATGTATATCTACAGTATCTGTCTTATCCTCATACATCCTTGGCAATCCATTGATGCTGATGAATCTAAGGGCATATCTCACTGCCTGTTCAAGTGTCAGGTCAGATAGCATTGGATGGTCATGCAGACTGTCCAGTACCCTGTTTATACTTATATATCTAATTTCCTTAACCATAGTCAATTCATCTTTACCTCATAAAGGCAATCTATCTTATCCTTCTTTATGTTCTCCTTCAGTGCCTTCCTAATCTTGCGGTTAAGCACAAACTGGTAGAAACACTTATTCTCATACTTTGCATTGTCAAAGTTCACCAGGTACTTTACCCTATAGACATACTTCTCATTGAATCTCAGCAATGTCTTGTTTTTATAGGCTTCACCATCTTCATACCATAGCTTCAGGGTATCACTCCAGTTGATTGGATAGGTAACTTTCAGCTTACCATTCACAATACTGGCTCCCTGCTGGTATTTCCTAAGCTCCAGTGTTCCCATTCTTTCAGGGAATCTGACAGTATTGCCTTTCCCAAGCTCTTCTGCCAGCAGTTTATTCACACCCCTGATGATAGCATAGAACTCTTTCTCTTTCACTGGTCTGCCTATATTATACCAGCCATTCTTCCTCATGTGCTTGTATGCATCATATACTCCCCATGAGTTAGTAACCTTCATCACCTTGGGTGCTCCATGTATGCTGTTCTTGAATTCCTGAAGCTCCATAGGCATTACTGTTGTGCATTAGCCATCTTGCCAAAGTCATCAGTAGCATTGTTTCTCTTATCCTGATACTGATACTTCACTCTGGAAAGTTCCTTTACTATAAGTTCAATCAGAGGTGGAACCAGATAGTCTCTGATGGGGAAGGGAGCTTCCATCACATCACAGGCATCACTGTCTCCATTATCATCACAAAGCAGCTCTGCAGCATCATCAAAGTCTTCAAAGATAGCACTCATCCTCAGCTTGTTCTCTCCTTCAAGATAGAAGAACTGTGGGTTACTGCTATTTAGATACAAGTGAAGGTCTGGTCCTAATGCCACATAGATGATATTCTTCAAGTATGGGTTAGTTCCCACAAATGGCATCCTGTCTCTGCTGATATAACTGATTCTTGTTCCCTGGAAATAGTCAAATGGATATACCCTTGGCTGTGTTCCTTCAAGTATCTTAGGGATAGGCTTTGTAGTACGAAGGTAATATCCTCCTGTACATGGGTCACCATCAATAGCTGGTACTTTCTCCAGGTCAAGACATATCTGCTGATATTCAAATTCTGATGCAATATCTGTAGAGGCTTTCTCCTTGTCTTGTTCTTTCTTGATGAGGAATGCCCTGTACTTCTTGCACAGGAACAGCACATGGTCTTCAGTAAACACAAAGTCATCACTGAAGCCCTTCAACTCATCAAGTATCATATAGACAATCTCTTTTACAAGCATATCTATTATAAGTTTATGGCTCAAAGATACTGCTTTCCAACATATCCCTGAGCCATATAAAGATTTCTGTTTAAAGAACTAAACAGTTTACTAAGCATTTGTCAGCACTTTCAGTAATCAGTCTGAAGGAATCTCTATATCAGTAATTTCCTTCTCATAGAATCCTTCATCATCCTCTACCTTCACTTTGACAACTTTAGTATTCTCAGCATTCTTTATACGCTGAGCCATCTCTGTCATCTCACCTAAATGTAATTTTCCCATTTTCAAATAATCTGGATAAGGTATTAAACATGTACTGCCCCACAAACAATCTAGGGCTCTATCTATCAATGCATAGTCCTCTTGGCTAAGTATTCCACGATAGTCATGAAATACAAAGTCTCTGTAGAAGCATAGCAATAGTAGCTTCTGCATCTGAGGATATGACATATACCCTGTCTTGCTTAGTGCATTAAAATAATGGCACATGGCATTATAGATGATACTATCCATGACATCCACAAGGTTTAGATTGTCCAAATGTACCTATGCCCTGGCCACTGTGAAGGCCAAACAGCATATCCCAGTATTTCTTTGCAGGAACCCAATGGTCAGTCTCTATAGCTGCCTTGAAAGCATTCCATAGGAGAATGAAGTCAGTGAATCCTGTAGGAACATTACAGTCATCTGCCAGTGCCTTAGTGAAGTCAAGTACTCGCTGATAAAGGAACTTCTCATCAAAGGTTACTCCAACAGTAGGCTCATCTGCAAAGCAGGGAGTACACTCTGAATAGGTTCCTGAACATTCCACCCATACGAAGAACAGGTTTCTTCCCATTGTGTGCTGCGTATAGTTTTCATTGAAATCTGTGGCAGTAAGCATCAGGAAAGCCTCCTTGACTCCTTCATCAAACACTTTCTTATAGATATAGTCAGACTCAGTAAGGTCAGTGAATATAGTGCTTTCCGTGATATGGTCAGCAGTTGTAATGCCAATACTGGTGATAGTGAAGTTATCAAAGTAATCAGCCTTATTGACATGTATATCTATAAACATTCTCTTACCATCATCTGAAATCCTCAGTTGGTCGAATATTACACTCATAACTATAATGTTTTAGTTCTGTATGTTGTTACAGTATAACAACCTGATTATACCAATGCCTCAATCTGCTCATCAATGTACTTCTTCAGGCCATTCAGAGTAAGCTTGGTAGAAGCATCATTTGACTTGCCCTTCAATGCACTTACTGCATCATCAGCATAAGCCTTGGCACCATTGATGGTATTAGCAGCTTTCTTGTCCTGTACAGAACCAATAAGACTCTGGGCAATCTCTTCTGAGTTGTCCACAGGCTCTTCTACATTTTCTGCCTTTACAGGCTTCCATCCTCCATTAAGGGCATAGAGAGCAAAGCCACCATCTATAGGTTTCAGCCAAAGTGCATCCTTTACACCAGGTGCAGTGTTAGAACATACCACTTTTAAATATTTCATAGCTGTACTTGTTTTTAGTTAAAAGAAAAAGGGAAAGGGAGCTAAGTCCCTCTCCCCGAAGTATTATGAATTGAAAGGAACCGACTAGCTGAGAGTAGCAATGCTCAGGCCACTAGCAGTATTGATAGCTCCAATGAAGCCATTCAATGCAGTTTTACCAGCAGATGTAGCAGGGGCTACAACCGTAATCTCTTTTTCAGTACGGTAACTATTCACACCAGTATCAGTGAATGCATAGTGGATCTCCAGTACATGATACTGCTGAGCAGCACCTGCAGTACCAATCAGATAATCTGTGTGTACATAGTTAGGCCAGCCCTTCATTCTATACTGGTCACCACGCTCACCTGCACAGAACCACTCAAGGTCTGCAATTGCCTGACCATTGCCAATAGCATTGGTTCCTACTACAACAGCAGAGTTAGGGATAAGAGGCTTCGGACTTGCAGAACTGGTAGAATCCTCTACATACTTAGCAGGAGTAGCATCTGCTACAACACCCCAGATAACTTCATCACCACCATTTACAATAGTACCAGGAAGCACATCAAACATTACTCTGCGAGCCTTCATAGTACCAAGCTTCCAAGCCTGAGCCTTTTCCTCAATAACAATAGCAGTTGCAGTTGCAGAGCTGAAGCTGCTATCAGTCTCTTCATAAGTACCGCCAGAATACTTGATAGAGAACTTCAGATAAGGATTGCTGGTTGCAGAAGCACCATCCTCACGGCTGAAGCAAGCATTAAGCTCCTTAACCATTGCCTTATAGAAGGCTGAAGCAGAGTTAATGCTAGAAGTTACATGAACAGCTGCATCCTTATAATACTGAGAAGCATCACCAGAGCTGAAGAAATTCTTGAAGTTAATGCCCAGTACATAGTCCTTACCTACAATAGGTGCGCTACTATCAAGAGCATCAGATGAAATAGTAACCTCTACCTTCTTCAGAACAGTTGCCATATCAAAAGCATCAATAGCCTTTGCATAGGTAATGTTCTTGATGGGAATAAAATCACTCCTCAACACAGTGTCAGCATCAGCACCTTTGTACTGAAAGAAAAGCTGGTCACCCAGAATATCTTCAATCTTCTTCACTGCACCAATAGTACCAGCAGGAGAGGTTGTAGCAACTGAAGTCTGATAACCACCGTTTGTTCCAGGAAGCACAACATAAAACTGTCGTACCTGATTTACACTAAAGTTTGCCATAATATCAAAATATTTAAGTTAAACATTGTCCAGAGGCTATGGCTTAGCCAAAGGACGTTCATCAATTATTATTTTTACTTGTAGGTATTCCTATACCTTTGCTCCTAAGAGCCATGCTTACTGCCAGTTCCAAAATATTCTGATGAAGGCTTTCATGAAGCATACATTCTGAAGGACCATTGTCACCTTCTATTTCAAGATGGTTAGGTAGCTTCTCCAGTACAATAGGTGTAGGCTTCTTCATGTATCTCACATAGTAGTAACTAATAGGATACTTACTCACTACCTCTACCCTGTCATTAGAGAGGTCAAACCTTAAGGCTCTCCTTCTGTTGATTCCCCTGAAGGGATTCTTCTTGATTCTATGGTACTCATCCTGAGTAACTGGAACTACCTCTTGGGCAATCTCTCCACCACAAGCACCATCTCCTGCATTAACTACCACCTCTTCATAAGTGATAAACCACAGGTCTGGTTCAAGAGTGAATACTCCAGTATTAGGAGCTCTCATACCAATGATATCATCTTTGCCTTCATTCTCAAGCCTTGACTCTCCAATGAGATTTGCAAGCAGCCTTCTCTGCTCCTCAGTCTCCTCAAAGCTAAGTCCTGCTGCATTCCTTCCTGTATAGAGTCCTCTGACAAGCTCCTCCTGTGCCCTTGTAAGGTAGAAGGATTTTTCATATTCATTCAGCTCAATACTGTCTACAGCTCCTTTACTATCAAAGTCCTTGAACCTGTTATAGCTGTTCAGTAAAGTATCAAACCCGTTGCTAAACTCTTCTATTGTCATAACTCATCACTTTTCAGTCCTGCCTCCTCTTGTTGCAATGGCAAGCTCTACAGCCTTGCTTACTACATCCCTGTGAAGTACAGGAGGAATCTCTATATTTGCAGTTGCACTACTCTCACCATCTATCTGTAGTCCATCCAAATCAGCAGTAATCAGTGGAGCTGGCCTCTTTACATATCTTATAATGTATCTCAGTGTTTCTCCTACAATATTCTCATGTGGGATAATCTCTGAATATACATCATAGTTTGTGTTTGTGTTCTGGAACAGTCTCCACATCTGCTTCTTGTTAGGCTGTGCATAAGCCTGTGACATCAGTCTGTCATATTCCCTATAGTGAATAGGTACTATCACATAGGTTCCAGCATACTGGCCTTCATTGATAACCACCTTCTCATTCAGTATACACAGTATCTTATAGGTATTACTATCCAGCTTGAATACTGTGCTCCTGTCATCATACTTAGTGTATGGAGTGACTGATGTATTTCCATCAGTAATATCAGTGGCCACACTAGGCTCTGCAACCTTTATGAGCGAAGAGAAATCTGCTTGCCTCCTCTCACTGTCATCAAAGCCTCCATCAACTTGATTACTCTTAGGAGTGAAATAGGATTTGACAATGATATCCTGAGCCTGGGTAAGGAGTACACTCTTCTCATACTCATCAAGAGTAATAGTTCCTTTTGAGCTTACTTCACCAAAGTTAGCAGTCAATGCATAGCTGTTCAGCAAGGCATCAAAGCTGTTACTCATCTCATCTATTGTCATAATCCTAACCTCCTATGTTTGGTTTATTATTCACTTCTCTGACCAGCTTGCATTACTGGCTGGAGATTATCCTGACCTGTTGCAGTCCAAGCTACCTTAGCCAACTCTACTGCCCTCTGAAGAATATCCTCATGGATAATGGGGTCTAACTCACAGCCAGAAGTTCCATTTGTAATACCATCGCCAGAATATTGATAGTTGTTAATAGTAAGCCCATCAAGATCTCCAACAATAATAGGCTTGGGAAATCTGATATACCTTACCCTATAGTAATTATTGTTCTGAGCTGTGAAAGTAACTCCAGCAGGAAGAATTATTTCTGCATATCTTGTAGTTGTATTGCTACTTGTAGCACCATAATTAAGAAGCCTCCATGCCTGATTCTTCAGAGGTCTCTTATAAGGTTTTGACATCAGCCTGGTATATTCATCAAATCTAAGAGGAATAACCTGATAGATATTTTTAGAATTGGTTGAAGCACTTATAGAGATTGCCTCGTTGATAATAATAAAAACATCTGAGGGAAATGAAAATACAATACTACGAGAGTCTATCTTGGATTGGGCATCTCCCGAAATGCTTATTGTACTATTCATAGTCTTTGTAAACATCAGACAGGAGAAGTCAGCCTGTCTCTTAGCAGAGTCATCAAAGCCCTGACCAATGTTATTACCCTTACTGTTGGCAGTGAAGTAGTTCTTCACTATTTCATTCTGGGCTTTAGTCAAGAATACACTCTTCTCATATTCATTCAAGCCAGGGGCCTGATTAGAAGTAATGTTGTTATATAGAACATCAAATTGGTTGCTAAACTCCTCTGCTGTCATAATGTTATCCTGTTTTAGTTATTACCTTTATTTTTCCTTCAGCCTTGCTTCTATAGTATATTTCAGCTCCTGCCTCTTTACACTGGTAAGATACTTGGCTGCATTGGTCAGTGTGCTGTCTTCACCCATCTCACACATAGGACTGCCATCATAGTAGTAGAGGTCATTCCTGCGTGTAATAATACCTGCTTCAACACCTCTCTTGATAAGCACCTTGGCTGGCAGAAGCACATCCTTAATGGTATTGAGAAACCTTCTTGGGTCTTGCTCTATATACTCCATAACCTTTGCCTGAAGGAAATCAAGCTTGGTCTGGTAGGTAATAGGCCTTCCTGTAAGAATCTCAAGGATAGTACGAAGAGTATCCTTATCATTACGGACAGCTCCATATTCCATGAAGCACTCCATCTTGGCATCATTCTTACTAAGGTTCATCTGCACCTCTGCATTCTCTGATACTATCACATACTGATAGGTTGCCTTGGGCCTGTCTTCAAGCTCCTGCATGGAAGGACAAATATAGTCCTTATTGGCAAGCAGCACCTTGTATTTTATATAGTCCAGGGGGTCACTCAGGTCAAGGTAGTTATCCTGCTTGAACAGTATCACCTTTCCACATCCCTCTGGATTGTTGTCATCCCAAAAATTATCACGCTTGTTATAAATGCTCAGAGCACCTTTCTCCAAACGCATAGCCTGCTCTAGGAATGCCATCTCATTGTCTGTAAGTACATTGACATACTGTCCAGAACGTAGTCTTGGAACTACAAAGCTCCTTCTAGCTCCTTCTGCCATTCCTCCCCACAACACATGTCCCTTAGTCTGAACCATAGCACTTGGACTTGGCACAAACCTTACAATGATACGCTCATTTCTTAAGCAGTTCACTGGTTCATCTGCTGTGGTTTCTCTACTTTGCATTCTTACAGGCTCTTCTCTTTTTGCCTTCTTTGGTACTTCAACAAGCTGCTCCACAGTCTCTGTGTCAGTAGCAATCTTCATGTTTCCAAAATCTGGCATTTCTTCTACTCTCTCCTTTTTTGCCATTTTTCTTCTCCTTTATATAGTTATTGTTGTATTATTAGTAGGTTTTAAAAGAATGGCAGGAGAGGAAGTTAATCCTCTCACTGCCTTCTATCTAGTTTAACCACGGAGCACTGCAGGGATAATGCTCATGGTTCTCGTAGGATCAAGAACACATACACCAGTAGTAGTGAACTTGTGGATTGTTGCAGAATCCTCATCATGACTCATGTACTCATTGCCCATCTTGCCAGTGAAGGGATTACGGAAGCCCCACTCATAAGAAGTGTAGTCACCTACCTGACCCTTGACACCTACCTTGAAGATGTTAGGCTGGTCCATAGTACCAATGTCAAATATGTCATAGCGATAAGAATAGGCAGGACCACCATTAGGATGCATAATCTTGTTGCGTACAGGATCATCATACATGGGGTCTACATCCACTCTTACAGTAACACCATTAGGAGCCTTGAACTCAACAATCTGGGCACCAATGCTCAGGGCATTGTCATGCAGAGGAGAGTTCACCTTGCGTACCATACCAATCTGGTCTGCATTGGTAGTGAATGCCTGCCAGCCACTGATAGTATCAAGGGCTGCCTTATGGAACTGAGCAGCACCACGTTCACCAGTCTTAAGGATGAATACACGGTCTTTCATGTCAAGGTTAGCTGCACTCAGGTTGTAGAGGGCATCCTCAATCTTCTTCAGAGAGAAGTTGTTGTAGAAGTCTGTGTTATTAACTTCCATCTGCTGGAACAGACCTGCACCCATGCGGATAACCTCACCACTCTTACCAATGTCAAGATATTCACCATTCTTGTTGCGGTTGCTTCTACCATAGGCAATCAGCTTGTTCTTGGCTGCATTCCACTGCTGCTCAAGTACCCACTGCTCATAGTGCATCCACATGTCATAGGTCTTCACTGTGTAGCCACTGTTGGTGGGAACTTCTACAGGAATACCAAAGGCAATCTTCTTGTTGATAAGAGCACCAGAAACCTTGTGCTGCATACGGATAGAGCTAAACTCATTACGCATCATGATGGGGCTGGAGAAAGTGATGTCATCAACCTTACGAGAGAACTCACGCTCAACAGGAGCATACTCCTTAGAGAATCTCTTACCAGGCTGAAGCTGCTCACCAGGCATACCACCAATAACACCACCCATCAGCTGTACCTTGTAGCGGATATTAGTGCCTTCACGATAGCCATCACCCAGAATACGGAGAGGATAGATCTCATTCAGTTCACCAACAATTACTGCACCATCAGCAAACAGGTCTTCATCAAAAACTACATAGAAAGGCTCACCATTGGCACCTACATTTACATTGTCAGCTACAACTGTACCATCAAGAGTACGGGCTTCTACAAGGGGAAGGTTCTTAACCATAGAACCAATCACCTGCCAGGTGTACTCATCATCACTGTCAAATTCCTTGGTGGGGAACTGTGAGAGGAAAGTGTCCAAAGTCTTGCCTTTGTGGAAAGCCAAAAGCTGGACCATCATCTCTGTTGCCATCTGCGGATGCAGTCTGAAAATACCGCCAAGGTGGTTCAACTTACTGGTTTTTCCCCAGCTGTCGAACTCAAAACTCTGAAATTTACCTAATTTACCCATTATATAAAACGTTAAACATTAAAAACAATCTTCTTACTTTATGTCTTCAATGTCTCAGAGAGCTAACTTGAAATTCCCGTCAAGGAATGATTCTGGGTCACTCTTTCTGCTGCCTACCAGATTAAGGCTTCCATCTGAATTCCTTCTGGTGTTGCTAAGAGTCTGCTCTAACTCCCTAAGACCTTTTCTCATCTGCTTCTTGACTTCTCCCTTGGCAAAGGACTTGAAATCCTTAAAGCCATCTGTCAAAGTCATAAAGAGTCCTACATACTTGATGAAGTCTTCATGGTGGTCCATCTCATACTTCTGAAGGGCTGTCAGGTACTGACCTGTCTCAGGATCTTTGTAGATTGGGCGACTGATATTGTCATAAACTTTCTTGCGAAGGTCTTTGCTAATCTCCATGTCTCCCATAAGGTCCTTGTCCTCCAAAAGGGATTTCTTTAGCTTTTCTTCTTGCTTCTGACGCTCTGCCTTCATCTTGTCTGCACTCTTCTGGGCTTCTGCCTGTAATGCCTCATACTGCTCTTGGAAATACTCCTTATTACTCTGGAGGGCTTCCTTTGCATCTTCTACATCTGTACCCTGGTCTATGGCACGCTGTGTAAGCTGCTGAGCTTTGGCTGGCTTATAGCCCTTGTTGATGAAATCCTGATAGATGATGCGCTGCCTAAGCTCTTCTCCCTTAGCAGACTCATCCATAATCTGGGCATCTGTTACAGAATGCAGATAGTTGAGGGTTCCTTCAAACTGTCTGATTTGGTCAGGTTCTACACCATTCTCTAAAGCTTTGGAGATTCTCTGCTGCTTCTCATCAAGTCTGGCATTAACCTCTGCATCAATCAGCTCACTGAAGGTCTCAGCATCTGTTGCCTTGCTAATCAACTCTTCATCAAGGTTAGGGAAGATACCATCCACTGCCAAGGCGTTGGCAATGGAAGAGTAGAAGTTTTTTGGAGAAGTACCATCCTCATCAGTGGTGGCATCTCCCTGCTCCTCTTTTTCTTCACTACCTACGCTCTCTGGCTGTTTGGTCTCCTCATCATCAAAAAGGTCTTCGGGACTTACAACCTCAGTAGTTTTATGTGTATCACTATGTTTGTCTTCAACAGACTGCTCTTCAGCCTGAGGGTCCTCAACTGCTGCTGAGGAGGTTTCCTCATCTTCAAACAGGTTATCAATAGCCTGTGGACTGAGGATGTTTTCTAAACCTAATGCTTCCATTGTTATCCTTCTCTTTAAATTCTACTTGGTTTTTCTACAATCTTCTGCACAAAAGTACTTATTTGTGAATTTTTATTCCCAAAACTAAAACCAAGCATAAGGTCAAATAAAAAAGGCACTTAGAAAAGTACCTTTTTTACACAAGTTAAAACAATGAAAAATACACTTTTTACTGCCTGTTCTTCTTTCCAGGGTAATTCTTCTCCCAATACTCATCATCCTCCATACCTGATGAGTGTTGTTCTGCATTCTTTATATCTCCTTGATAGAGCACCATCTTCTCTTCTCTGTAGAGCATTAATTGTACAAGAGCCATGATTCTATCATAGTTTCCATAGGGGTTCCATTGTATCAATTCTTTTATCAATGCCCTACACCTTATATTATATAGATTAGGTACAGTGACTTCTATCTCCCCTCCTTCTGCATCATACTCTATCTTGGTAACTGGTTTAAGCAGCCAGTCCCTAATCATTCTGAATCCTGCCTTGATAATAGGTGTTACTGCCCTTACACCCTTGCTCTTGTTACCATATCCTATAGAAGTGACAAGCTGCCTGTCTCTTAAGTATTCTGGTGTATCAGCCAGCATATAGGTACAGTTCCTCATACTGAAGTAAGAAAAGATACCTTTCAAGTTATTCTCATATAATACTTTCATATTATAGAACAAGCAAAGCAGTCTTACTTTCTCATACAGGTCATTGGCAAATTGTGGTCTTCCAGTGAATTCTGCCACAATTCTGTCTGTCCAAGCATCAAGAACAAAAATACTTCCCAATGACATGGTTCCTGACTCATCATCATCGAAGGGATCTAAGCCTCCTACATATCTGTCATAAGGTATCTTTCCTTCACTGTTCTTCTGGGGCATCTCATATATCTCCAATGCTCCTGCCACTTTATTATCCTTGGTAGGAAAATCTCTGATAGGTATGTCTCCTGTAGGCTGAAACTCTACATTGCCATCTTTATCCTGTACAAGCTCTCCTACATATACATCATCATATTCTCCAGGATTATTATCTATCTGGTTAAGCCTGTTGTTCAGTTCTGTAATAGGGAACATATTTCCCTGACTCCTGATGATAGCTTCCTGTGGAGTAATAGGATACTGTGAAATACGCTTGGTAATAGTGTTGATGTCTGTAGAACCATACTTAACCTTATACCTGTCATGACAAAGCATCAGCAGAGCTTTAGTAACATCTGAGTTACCATCCTTGTCTATACAGGTATCATCATAGTTCATATAGGCTGGATAGAAGAAACCACACTGTTTCCTTCCCTGACCTTCCTTGTCATACACATTATCCAGTCCATACAGGTTATATCCTTCAGGTGAATAAAACATCTCTGCAAAGGCTGTAAAGTCACTCTGGTCATCACCAGCAGTACCATACATATAGATTTCTCCAAATACAGATGAACCTTGCTCTACAGAAGGCCTGATCATGTTATACATCTCACGGAGATTCTTGAAGATACCTGCCTCCTCAATCAAGTATAGCACACCACGGGAACCATTCAGCTTATCTTGATTGACACCTGTGATAATACCTGATACTGAGTTCTTGCTACCATAGGCTACATCACTTCCTGACTTCTTATAGCCTGACTGCCATACAAGCTCCTGCACACTGCTCTTCAGTCTTCTTGCTGCAAACTGGGTATTCTTTGCACAGAAGTCTATATTGTCTATGAATACTGAGAGTATCTGGTTAGTGCCTATCAACTTAGTTCTGTCAGTAGCAGTAACCATGCACTGTATCTCATTGCGGTTATTCTCAAACTCTCCTATAATATATCTTTTGGCAAGCATTCCACCACCAAAAGAGGTCTTACCTTTACCACGACTGGCCAGTGCATCTGCATGTTTCTTATTCTGTCTTGCTTGGAGAACATAGTGAGATAACAGGAATTGTCCATCCCAGAATCCTGGATGTCTGGTAGTACGCATCTCAAAGCCATCATCTCTCTTTACTACTAGGTGCATAGGACAATAGTTGAGCATCCAGTAGTAGTCTCCTGTTACCCACATGCCTGTATCAGGATTTACAAAGCCATTCCAACCTCTCTGCCTTTCTTCCCTAATCCATCTTCCAAACTCACTGTTAGGATTGGCATTTGGCCTTAGATTAGTGTATCTTTCATTCTCCTGCCATGCCATAGCAGTCTGTCTGAAATAGTCTGAGCCTTCCAGTATAGGAGGCTTGGTAACATCTATGATAGCCCTGCCAAACTCATCTCTTGGCAACTGTGATACAAGAGGTCTGTTGGGAGAAACCATCCATCTGATAAAAGGCACATTGTTCAGGAAGTCCCAGAAATTCTCCTGTACTTCTTGAGGGTATTTGTCCAGTTCCAGCTTCTCCAGAGGTGTCTGACATTTATTAAATACTACATTATCCATACAATCTTCTGCTACAGTGTCTCAAGTTTCTCCTTGAGATTACTTAATATAATTCACAAAGTCAAGCATCAGGAAATCTGCACTGCTTCCTTTCTTATATAGTTCTTTAGTATGCTTCTTGGCAAACCATCTGGGATACCAGTCATCAATAAGTGCTGGCTTACATACAGAGGAATATTTCTCTGCACAGGTAGGCTCATAGGAGAAAGCATATTCTACATTCCAGTTATAGAGGTTTCTGCCACACCAGAACTTAATATGGATGTACTTGTTTTCAAATATACTGCATAGTAGATTGAACATACTTATCTGGAGGTCTGTATAGTCAATCTTGTTCCTGATGTCCAGGAGTATCCTTACAGCCACATCTTTTTTCTTATCTAGCCATTCCATCTGCTTAAACAGTTCTTCATCCTTGATGGCATAGTTCATATAACTATGATTAATCCTCATTTCCCCGTCACTAGTAAAATGCAGTCTTAAGTCAAAACACCTTACCCCATATTCTTCATACTGTGTCTTGATATCAACATCCTGACATCTGGACATAAACCTGAATGGTCTCATCCACCATTTCAATGGTTTCAGATAACTCCATGAATTATGACTTGCTAGCTTCATATCATTCAAATCCTAAATCTCCTAATGTAAGTTCCTGGGAACCTCTTGCCCTTCCATTCTCTTCCTCCAGTTCCTGCTCTACCTTCTTCTGAAGTGTCTGAAGTGAACTGACTATTCCTTCTACATTCTTCAAGGCTGCTGTAATGGATGAAATCTGATATAATGGCCTTCCTTTTTCATCTACCTTATCTAATATAGTAGGGTCACTGAGGAATTTACTCACTGTATCTGCTGCAATAAGAGATGATTCCAACAGTTTCTGTGAAGGTGTGATAGTCAGTTTCCTGTATATCTCCATAGCTTCCTTCAACAAATCTGAAGGCTTAAAGTCACTAGGCAGTCCTTCCTGCTTGATAATTTCTGCTGCTCTTTCTTCCATGTCAAGAATATAAGAGTAGCTGCTGGAAGGACTTACCATGAAGTACATAAAGGATATCTGTCTCCAGAAAGTCTCCTTCCTCTCACTCCTGTCCTGATGAAACAGTCTCCTGATAGGTCTCACCAGAAAAGCTTCATCTGCTAATTTTATTTGGTAGTCTTCGTATTTAATAAGCTTCATTATAACTATTCTTTTTTACATTTTGAGTAATCTCTTTCAATAGAATCATTATAGCAAAGTGGGTATGTATAAAGACCTTCTTTCTCCCCAAGTTCTTTACAGCCTTCCATAGTCAGGCTTCCTGCCCACTCACATTCTATATTTTTCCTAAGACACTTCATACTATTATTTGTTTTAATTCCTTCAAGTATTGTTTAAGCCCTCGTTTGTTAGTAATAATATTTCCAGGTAGTTCATAAAGACCATTACCCAAGTCTTTATAAGGTCTCAAATCCCCTTCAGATATTATTTCCCTGAAAGCACTTTCCACATCTTTGAGAGAAATGCTTTTTCTGCATCCTTCCTCCATTTCATTTCCCTTTCCCATTCTTCTGAATCCATATAAAAGATTTTACCTCCTGCTTTAATTGGAAGCTTCATGCAAAATTCTCAATTTATGCTTACAAAATTCTCAAATCAAAAATAGCCCAAGCCCGAAGGCTCAGGCTATTCTCCTAAAAACAATCTTTAATTTAATTTTTATCTACAATGACACTCTTATTTGGCATGATAATTGGATTTTTAACTCCTTGTACCTCTTCACCTTCAAAGGCAAAGAAGATGTCCCTGTCATTAAGCAAAAGGCATTCCTGCATCTCTCCCTTTTCATTCTCTACCTGAACCCAGTTAAACTTAAAGTCAATGACCTTGTTCATATCCATGTCATTCTTGATAGAGTTAGGGTCATATTTTCTCACAGCATAGTTCATCACATTAATCATTACCTTGTCTCCTATATTGATGCCTCTGACCATATCTCCTACTGCAACAACAGTCTGATAGGTCTTAAGGTCTCCCCTCTTGCATTCAATAAGACCATGATCATCATACATGTCTTCTGTATATCTGTCACCTGTGGTAACTATGCCTGTAAACATTGGCTTGATTTTCTTGATATGTAACATATTTCTTAACTTTTACTATTCTTTAAAATATATTCATGACGCTTCTTCACTCCCCTGTATCTCTTCAAGGTAACATATAGTTTGCCTATGGAGGGTACATTTATGTTTGGACGAAGTGAGAGAAACTCTTCATCTGTAAGGTCTTCCTTAAGAGGCAGGGAAGCTATGTGCTCCTTTACTGCCCTCCAGTATGACTTGTAGATTTTGTCTACCATAGTCTCTGACAGTCCTACCTCTTCAGAAATCTTAGAGATTATCTCCTTATACTGCATCCTAGGATTTGTTCTTAAACAGTATCATTAACTGAAAGACTCCATTATCAGTCTCCCTAGTATTAGGAATCAGCATAGGATTAATGACATTCCCACTGATAACCTTCTTCTTCCTTAATGCACTCATCAGCACATAGAAGTGTGGAAGGGTAACATTGCACTCCTCAATGACTTTCTTCTTGATTTCATCACTCATCACCATTGTATCCAGTACAGCAGCATCTGAAATGCTCTTTGACAGCTCATACCTGTATTTCAGAAAACAGGAGATAAGCTCTGTTTCTTTCTCTGTAAGGAAGATAAATGGTTTCAAGAAGATGCACCACCACCTGAAGAAGTCAAGCACAGAACCTGTGGGAACAGTAAACACATTATTAGGCTTGGCAATCTTCTTGGGTTTTGCCAACTCTGATGTACTGTCCATAGTTATGCCTCCTCCTTGCTATCTTCCTTTTCTTCTTCTGGGGGAAAGAGGGATTCCTGAATCTCATCAGTACACTTCTGTACAAGATTGGCATCAAACCATCCCTGAGTCTTAGCAGACAGTTCCACTATCTTAAACAGATAATCCATACGCTTGGTCTGAAGAACATTTCCCATCTCATGAATCTGCCTGTGGAGCTTCTGGATATAAGTTCCCTGATTCTGAAGCTGCTGGGACATCTCAGCACATGCATTGTTGAGCTCCTCGTATGAAAGCTTCTGAGGCTGCCCAGTCTTTTGTGAGGGATTTAACTTCACCTCTTTGGTCTTCTTCTCTTCCATTGCTTTATCTTTTTAATTTATTGAATAATAATAGCTTTAATTCTTCTAATCTATTTTGCTTAATTACTGTATCAAAGAACAGTATCACAGAGTCTGCCCTGCCTAATCCTCCAGGAAACTTGGGATACATAGTCTTTATAATATCCCTGCAGAACTCACTCTCATATACCTTTGTCTTCAGCTTCTGTATAGAAAGCTTGAATATAAAGGACTTCTTAGGGTCATTGTTCTTCTCTGCAAACTTGTGTCCATACCTGCGCTCATACATCTTTTCCCATTCTTCTATGGGAGCTTCCAGCACATCAGAACTGCCACAGTCAGCACAACATTCAGAGTCTATGCTTTCCTCATACTTTATCTTAAGGGAATAGCATTTGGCACAGTACCTCACTGGCTCTGAATCATAGTCATTGGTAATTTCCTGAGTATCCATTTGGTGCATGTATGACAAGCTTATTTCTTCTTCCTGCTAATACTGCCTCCTGTAGCTCTTGTCTTTGCTACATTCTGCATCATATTAGCCCTCTTGGTTAGATCTTGTGCCTGCTTCTGAGCTACTTTGATAGCCCTGTTCATGCGATTCTTGTCACTCAGTATCTCCTGATAGTGAGCCATTACACGGGCATCATCCTCTGCCTGCCATTGCTGTTCTTGTTTCTTATTCATAATAGTGTATTTCTTGATTGTTTATAATTAATTTCATTAGACATTAAAGTAAAACTTCAACAAGTTCTTGTTATTTGCTTGTTATCAGTTACTTATGATTTAGGTATTCACGCCACAAAGATAAACAATCTTCTTTAAATAACCTAATCTTAATAATTAATAACTTCTGATTTTAAGGTTATTTAAGGATACTGGTATCCATTCATATCAAAATAATCTATACTTTTGCAGTTAAATTAATTTAAATCTAAATCTGCAGTCCAATCACACCTTCAAAAGTATAAAACGTGTAATTAATAAAATGGGTACCTATAAAGAATTTATAATTAATAAACTCATAAAAAGAAAAGAGAGCACCTGTAGTAAGGCACTCTCTTAGTCTGCTTGGCGGAAGGTGAGGGATTCAAACCCCCGATACCCGAAAGGGGTATAAAGTATTAAAGATAAATAATATACAATCCATCATATCTAAAAGTTATAAATAATAAATCTAACCTATAATTAATTTATAAACAATGAGTACAAAATACCCCCAAGTCAGTTTCATCTATGACAGGTACAAAAAGGCATCTTCCACAAGAAAAGCATCTGTAGAAATGAGGATAGCCTATAACTATAGGCAGAAGTATATAAGCACAGGAATCAGGCTATACCCCAATCAATGGAAGAATGGAAAGATAGTAAACTGCTCTGACATGCTTCAGATAAGCCAGGTACTTGACAATATGCTTGCCAATGTAAGACAGATAATAATGGAGATGCTTCAGCAAGGGGAGATTAACATCTCCATCATACCAGACAAGCTTAAGGAACTTAGTGTTCCTAGGTCTGATTTCTATGACTTCTGTAATCAGAGGGCAGAAATTAGGAAATATGGTAAGAGAAAGGATACTCAGGAAAGATACAACAGATTCTTCAGGTTATTTAAGACATGGGGAAGAATCAGGGAATTTAAGGATATTACAGACAAGAACATCATTCTATATGATAAATACCTTGAAAGTCAGGGAATGAAACCATATAGTAAATGGAATAACTATCACAGGTTCCTGAACAGCTTTATACTGGATGCTATTGACGAAGGATTCCTAAAAAGAAATCCATACAAGTGGGTTAACATAGACAAGCAGAAGAATTCAAAAGGAATAGAAAGATGCCTGGATCCAAATGAATTCAGAAAGATAAAGAATGTCCTTCTTCCTACAAAATGCCTGGAAAGAATAAGGGACCTGTTTATATTCCAAACATACACCTGTCTTAGCTATTCAGACCTCAGACACTTTGATGCTAGAATGATACAAGAAGTAAAAGGAATGAATGTGTATGTAGGAACCAGGATGAAGACCAATACTACTTTTACCATTCCTCTACTCTCTCCTGCTATAGAGATTATCCATAAATATAATGGCAAGCTGCCAGTTATATCTAATGTAAAGTACAATGAGTACCTGAAGATAGTAGCTCAAGCTGCTGGAATAGATAAGCCTGTATCTTCTCATTGGGCAAGACATACAGGAGCTACACTGCTCTTGAATGAAGGAATACCTATGCAGATAGTATCCAAGATATGTGGTCACTCCTCTACAAAGATAACTGAACAGGTGTATGCAAAACTGCTGGATGAAACTGTTGTAGATGCCATATCAGAACTGGATATATAAAAACCTGCCCATCTTCACAGACAGACAGGAAAAATTAAAAATTAATATATGAATAAAAGACTATTTTATTATCTCAACATACCTTGAACTCTCATCATCCACATAAGGATTCCTCTCAACTACGTCAATATGCAAAACAGTGTGTCGCTTCTGAAACCACCTCAACAGAAAGAACTTCTTAGGAGGATTAACAGTCTCCTTCTTACTGGAGACTATGATATGTTTCTCACTCTTAAAATATGGTTTTACAGCTATCGTAGAAGGATACCTAAGTCCTAGGGTGAGTTTATACCACTCATCCCCAAGTACAGTATCTATAGCCAAGGAAGGTTCTTTGAACAGAGTATCTACCTGAGTTATAGTAATAGTGTCTGTTCTAGAGAAACTTGATTTAACCTGCTGTAATGCCTTGAGATTCTTATCCTTAATCTTAAGCTCTTTCCTTGTAGCATCAAGTTCCTGGAGTACAGAATCCTGAAAATACTCAAGCTGGTCAACTGTAAGCTGAAGGGCAGCATTCTTCTTCTTACTCTCATCAAATAAGGAAGCATAAGCCTTTACATTTCCTTCAGCAGTCTTCCATTTCTCATTAGCATCCTGAAGCTGCTTCCACATAACTCCTGTAGCAGCAACCAATCCAAGTATAGCTATGATAAGATATTTCTTCATACTATCTGTATTTGAGTACAAATATAATATGAAATAAACTAAAATCAATAAGTCTTAGGATTGTACTAAGAAAAAGAAAGCTGTCAGGGTGCTAGTAGAGATTTGGGGCTGACAGCTTTCAGAACTATATTTCTATAGATAGAGGACAATTTTACATGCACTTTCAACAAAGCCTACCATTCCTCATTCCTCTATACTTTATATTTAATCAATAAAATTATTACTTAAAATTATAGAAAGAGACCTTAGGCAAAACCTGCTTTAAGCCTAGGGTTGCATGGATTTCCACCTTGCTATTTCAAATAGTTTCAAGCCCCGTCTTGCCTCCTAGAACAGCTATCATCAGGTGACATTCCCTCCAACTGAACAGTAACTATAGGCTTTTTCTCTACTTTACACCCTTGGATCCTTTGCCTGTACCCTTCTTATGGTCCTCTATTTCCTATAAGCTGGTAGGATCAAGCTTGTACCTAGATGAAACCTCTCCAACAAAATCAAGCAATAATTACATCAATTAGTATTGAGTACTTGCTATGGTACTTGTATCAGTGCTGGCACAAAGGTACATACTATCTCTGATACTACAAAATTTTACTTGAACAAAATTTCATAAAAACTTTAAAACAGAATTTTATTCAAAAAGATTACCTCCTAAACTATACTTTCTTCTTTTTTCCTGTTTTACATCAGATGTCCTATTAGCTCCTAATGTGTCATCTATAAAGTCTAATGCCTTTAAAACATTGATTGCAGAGTTTACACCTTCTCTCGCGGGCTGTAGAAATTCATTATAACTCTGTTTTACCTTATCCATTACAGTCTTTGGTTTTATTTTCTTCATGCCAAGTTTACTAACACCTGGAATCATTCCTAATATATCAAGTCCTGCATCTTTCCAAGCCCCTTCTTCTCCGTGATAAACTCTATTCATATCTCTGCCTAAATCTAATGCAGCAGTTGTATATCCATAAGGAGTCATTTGTAATACAGATGATGCAACATCTGCCCCTCTTACTGCTCTTGGAGAAGCTCCAACAACATGTGCTACTCTTCCTGCAAATGTTTGGGGAGCATCATAAGGATTCTTATCTCCACCTATTTCAAATAAATTACCTCCAAACCCATGCCACTTAGAAGCATTCCTGGCAAAGTTAGCTTTTTTAACCACAGCAGGAGAATAGTTCTCCTTGTTGGCTAAAACCTTAGATGCAAATTCTTGTACTCCCATACCATGTCTAGAAGCAGCTGCTGTAAATGTTCCTTTCTTAGAAGGGTCTATATGAATTTTACCACCATTAGCATATTCTATAGGAAATTGATATTCAGGCAAAGGATTATTCTGAAGACTTGTAGCATCCATCATCCTATTAAAAGCAACTGCTGATTCAAAAGCTTTTCTCATATTATTTCCCCTGTTATAAGGAGTTGTAATAGCAGGAACATAATTGTTCCTCACAGCAGTACTGACAACAGGCTCTGTAATTGAAGGCATAGAAATACCTATGGTTGTTGGAGTCTGTACTGGAATAGCTTGTGTAGGAGTAGCATTCCCTGTAACATCTGAAAGAAACCATTCTTGCTCTCTCTTTCTTCTATCCATAAGACCTTTCTTAAACTTTGGATCTTTGCTGGTAGCATCCATTTGCTTAGCTGCTTCATAGAGATTGCTATCAGCAAGAGCTTGGAAGAGTTTTGGAGAATTAGCAGAAGTAAAGTTATAATTATATTTATAAGATAGTAAAGCCTTCTGAGCACTGTCTGGAAGAGTATCCCAGTTTGGAATATTCTTTTCAGCCCACCTTCTTCTATTAGCCACCTCTTCAGCTACGGCCATTCTATTATCTTCAGCAGACCACTTGTTACCACGCTTTCTATAAAGGTCATGCCACTTCTTATCAGTAAGTCCAGAACCTAAAGTCATCTTACCATCACCAATATCTTCAGGCTTCTTATTGAATCCTTCTTCTCTGATAATCCAGTCTACCAAGTCATTATCATTAGTATCTCCTCCTTCGGCAAAAGTATTACCAGTAAGCATTCCTATAGTATTAAGGAATGTGTTATTGCTTCCTGATGTATTGGTATAACTAAGGAATCTTCCTAAATTAGCAAGTCCCTCTGCTCTCTCCTGTCTTTCTATTTCTTCAGGACTATATGGAGATACCGGGGTCTCCTGTACAACAGGTTCCTCAAAGGTTAATTCTGGTCTCTGATATGTAGGAAGAGTCATATTAAATGCCTGGGGATTCAGTGGGATGAATTCAGGTATATTTTCAACTATAGGCTGAAGAGCCACCTCTTGAGGCAATGATGTATCTATGTTATCTGCTACCATAGGTACAGCTCCTCCACCAAACACACTTTGTCTCTTTTTATTTCTGTCAGCAAAACCTTTTACACCAAGATACTTTGAAGCATCTTTACCAGATTTAACTGCATTATAGAAAGCACTCTTCTTTCCCACAGAGGCAGGTCTCTGATAATAGGTATCCATAATAGCGGCTTTCTGATTATCATTAAAGCTATCCCATTGCTTACCATAGATACTTCTAAGATGCTTATCCGCCTTATTCAATACATAATTAAGTTCTTGTTCTGCCTGGGCTTTGGTAATACCATTCTCATAGTGCCTGGATATTCCTTCTGGATATTTGTCATAGAAGCCTGAGTCATTAAATCCATAGCCAACACTTCTCCATGATTTTCCTTCAGGAGCATCTTTGTAAGGCTTAGACATCCATCCCTCATTCTTCTTGATAAGACTTTTAGCTTTAGCAAAATATCCTCCTTCAGCAAACTCATTATACTCTTTCCTGATATCATCCAGATTAGTGATACCATTCTGAACAGCTACCTTCATCATTTCAGACTTCTCTGCCATAGATAATGCATCCCATGCATCCTTGGGAGAGAACAAATTACTGTCTATATAAGAGACTTTCTTCATATCCTGATTAATTTTCCGCAAATATAGGTAAATTATGTGAGAACACCAAAAAAGATTAGATGTATTCTTAGTAAGTTATAAGAAACTCATTAGGATTTTACTTAGAACATTGAATCCAATCTTATAATCAGCTACTTTTGCAGTAGAAAAAAGTGATAGTATGGGCATGATACTGGTACTTACATACGCTCTGGGAGTGGTGGTAGCCTGGATACAGCTTCAATACTGGTTCAGGAAGGAAGAGATGACTGAGGATGTTGCAGCAGACTTGGTTATACTCAGCTTGTTGTCATGGACTATCTACTTAGTTTATTATATAGAACATAAAGGACAAGATAAAAGTTAGGTAATTATGACATCAGAGATTGTAATGGCATTAGTTGGAGTGCTCTGCACAGCAATATCCAGCATAGTAACATTTTTCCTTACGAGGAAAAAGTATAACACTGAGGTTGATTCTCAGCAAATAGATAACATGAGCAAGTCATTTGATACATATAAGAGAATGATGGAGGAGGCCTTGGATGCCCAGAAGAGGACAATGGAATCCAAGATTAATGAACTCCAGAAAGAGAATGAATTTCTGAGGCAGCAGGTAGATACCTTAAGGAATCAGATGATTCAATTCCTCGGTGCCAAGCTAACTACTGAAAAGGAATAAGCTATGAAAATACTGATTGACAATGGACATGGTAGTAATACTGAGCAGAATGGAAAGTTCTCTCCATTACTGCCAGGGTCTGAATTAAACATAGACTCTAAGTTTACAAATAACGGAAGATTCAGGGAATGGAAGTATAACAGGGTTATAGCCAGAGAACTTGTTACCAAGCTGAAATCCTATAATATTGATGCAGAACTCGTAGTACCTGAAGATACAGATGCTTCTCTTTCTGAAAGAGTAAGAAGAGTCAATACTGTGTGCAATAAGCTGGGTACTGATAAAGTTCTTCTGATTTCTATTCACTCTAATGCAGTAGGAAATGGTACTTCCTGGATGTCAGGACAGGGATGGGAAGCATATACTACTAGAGGCAAGACAAAAGCAGATGCTCTAGCTACTTGCCTATATAAGAGAGCCAAGATGAATTTCCCAGGTAAGAAGATCAGAGAAGACTGGACAGACGGAGATATTGACAAGGAAGCAGATTTCTATATTATCTTAAAGTCTAAGTGTCCTGCAGTACTGACAGAAAACTTCTTCTATGACAATAAGGAGGATTTGAAGTATCTCACATCTGAAGAGGGCGTACATAATGTAGTAAGAACCCACATAGAAGGTATACTGGACTATCTAGGCAAATAATGGTATTTTTATATAGTAATTTTTTTTGTTTTTTCATAGTTAATAATTTAAGTTTCAAGTTTTTTTAATTTTGTGTTCAGAGAAATAGAAGGAGACTGAGAAGCCTCCTTCTAATTATATATAAGGTGTAAAATCAAAAGACTTGTTCTTAACTGTCATTATTGTAAGCCACATCAGGAATGGACTGCCAGTCTTGTTATAGTCTCCTACCCATGAAAGCATTGTCTTTACCTTCTTATTATAAGACATATCTTCTTCTCCAATAGTCATAAGATAAATCATATCCCCTAGAGTAGAACCAGTTACATTATAATACACATGTTTCTGGGCATCCTTCTTTATCTTTGAAGGATTCCATCTTCTATCTGTTACATCAGAAGCCAGTTCTTCAGTAAAATGCCTTCCATGTTTTTCAACATATTCCTTTAACCCTTTCATCGTCATAAGTTTTAGTTAAACTTCTTGGATGCAAAGGTACGAAATAAAACAATTATTTACAAAATAATGCCGATTATTCTATATAAAACACTATGATTTAATGCTTTACATCAATCAGATAGCATTGACTTTATATAAAAGTTCATCCATCTTATCCATATCAGACAAGTCTTTCCACCTATATCTTAATACTTCCACAGAAGGATATTGCTCTTGAATCTCCTTGGTTCTGTTCTTGTCATGAAGCTTATGCTCATCATGAAACTTACCATCAACTTCTATAATAATTTCTTTCTCTGGTATATAGAAATCAGCTATATAGTACCTGATTATCCATCCATCATCAGCATATATGTAGAATATCTTTTGAAACTCATATCCTACATTATACTTATCCAAGAACTCTTTCATCTTTTCTTCTAATGGAGAAGGCCAAGTATCCATTTGTCTTGCCCTATACTTAGCTTGTTCCATTACTTCCATGTTGTGTTTCTTTACTCTTACTGTATCAGTCTTCATCTGCTTCATCTAAAATATATACCCCAAAGATATAAAGGATATATTTTATAGTCTATAATCCAACTAAAGTGGTTATATTGATATAATCATTTCGGTTAGATTTTATACCCAAGAATATATCCATTCTTAAAAATTTGGGTATTTAAATAACCATTTTAATTCAAAAGCGGATATTTAAATATCCTTTTTAAAATGCTATAGTTTTGAATATCAGACATTTAAGTATTTTATCTTTCTTCAATTCTTAATTGACATATATATCTAGAGATTTTTCTGTAGTGAGATTTTTATAAAATCTACTGTATGTGTAGAAAGGGGATATAACATATCACACCTCCCCCTGTCTTTGACAGTTGGGGTTCATCCCCCCTGGGTCTTTGCAGACTGATGGTCTCAGACTGTTAGTTATAGCAAAGAATTACTCAACCCCAGCAACTGAGGCAGGAAAGACTGTCACAATCAATCAAGTTCAACCAATCAATCAAATCAATTACAACTATGTACACAATTGACTACAAGTTTAATCTCTTTCCTGGCTATCCTACAATCAAGACAGCCACAGTGAAAAACCTCACGCCACAAGGTGTAACTCTCATGCTCAGAAACCTACAGAGGGATGCTCTGAATGGTATTGAAGTAAAGAATGTAACTATTATTAAGCAAAAGTAATATGGAACATCTTACATCTTTTGAAGTGGTGCTGGTAATTACCAGTGCCATTTCTGGTTTATACGGGATTTATCAATTTATCAAACTATTAAACAATGAATAACAAGAACTATAGAAGTCAATGGGCAGGATGCTCAAACTTCAAAGAGAGAAGAGAAGAGCTTTTAAAGGCTCATGGAGAGTTTGAAAGAATGTTAGCTGAGGGCTGGCAAGTAACTAATGCTAAGAAGAAGAGACCTAGAATCCAGAAGGCTAAGACTCCCAGAAAGGTAGTCATCAGTGTTCTTGGTAATAAGACAACTGTTACCTATCAGGAGTATCTGAACAGGTGTCAAGGCTTTAAGATTGTAATGGAAATCTTCTAAACTAATCAAGGTCATGCAGCTCCACCTTACATAAAGAGAGCTGTACTATAACCCTTTAAATAATAGTAAAATGAAAAAGAATTATGCCCACAATGACAGAGGCCAGAAGTGCTTCTGCAAGTATGAAACTGCTCCTACTGGAGTATTGTATGTCCACTACTTCATTAAGAAGTATCAGTTCTCACTCTATTGGCCATTGAATAATCCTCTGATCAGAGTGAATAACATTGTAGATACCAAGGATGACAGAAAAACTATTGTTACTTTCAAGATTCATCCTGCTCTCTGGATGGGAAACAATTTTGAGGATTACACTTTCAAGACTGTTGAATCTGCAATTAACGAAGTGTTTACAAAGCATATAAATCTGTTCTAAGATAATTCTCAGGGAAGTAGGAAACTCCTGCTCCCTAAATAATAACCCTTTAAATTAATCAGACATGAAAAAGAATGATATTTTCACCTTCACAGCTTCAAATGTAGTTGAGGTGACAGGAGTTGTAATAGATATAATAGGAGAAGATGCTCCATGTTATGAGAATAAATATCGATTCTGGTCTCATTATATGTGCTACGCTCAAAACAGATTGTTCTATTACAGTGAAAGCTGGGATGTACCAACTATTGAAGTACCTAATCCTGTCAAGACAGGCTATGTTGGAGATATTATTGTAGATTATTGCATTCTCCCTGAATATGATAAGATGCTTGAAGAAGCATATCTTAACAATCATAAAGAAGAAATCCTTTAAATAACAAGAAAATGAAAAGAATGATATATTGCAAAGACAGACACAGTAATGTGTTGTGTCTTGTTGAATGTGAGGCTATCTCAGAGATGACTTGGCATAATGATGGTATTTACATTTATGTCAGAAGATGGTATAGAATGTATGATACTATAGAATCTACCAGATTCTATAATATAAAGTGTGAATGGACTTATGTTGAAGATGTGGAGGATAATATAATTGAATACCTACAAAAGCATGGTACTAAGATTATTCTCCGTGATGATACTATCTATGAGGGTATGCCTGAATCTGAAGATATTGGATTCTAATAACATTTAAATATTACAGTTATAAAAATCTATGTTGTCACCCATTTCTATGACAATGGGGAATCCTATGAGGATTACAGAGAATATACAGATTACTTTATGTTCTCTACTGAAGAGAAAGCTTATGCCTTCTATTGTGATATGATTCTCTCAGACTATGAGGGAAGATATTCTATGTATGAGAAGGAACTGGATACTCAGAAACAGGCATTACTGGAAGTGTCTCCTTGGGTTAAGTGTAGTTCTATGTATCAATATGAACCTTATGAACCTTGCTTTGAAGACTATGAGCCTGATCCTTGGGAACAGTATGCTGATTCTGTAGATTATGTTGATGACTATACTATGGCTGAATATGAGTCTATCCAAGATGAGTTGAAGGCTGAGGATGAATGGCTTACTACTAAGAGAGAACAAGGAGAAATCCTTGATGAGATTGAGGAAGATAGACTAAATGATGAATTAGAAGAAAGTGAAAGAGTATGGGAATCATTAGGAATGTTAGACTGAAGTATAAAGTCTATGACTCTTTAGGTAACCTGATGAGAGTATTTTACTCTTATCAGGCTGCTTCAGAGTATAAGTTTGTTTATGGAAATTATAGTTGGACAATTAAATATTAGAATTATGAAACTACAAAAATGTACCATTGCTATTCATCCTGTAGTAGCAAAGATGAACCCAGAATTATTGGCTAAGCTGATGACCTGGGATAGCTACTGTAAGCCTATTAAGACATACAAAAGCTATAAGAACAGAGATGGTAAGCTCTCCAATGAATGGGGACCAAAGTGTACTCTCTACTTTAAGAAGAAATTACACAAACAAGAGCTTCGCAGATTGAATACATTTGAAATGACAGGACTGTTCCTGCATTTTGGGAACACCTATGATGAACCTTGCCTTATACAGAATGGGCATGACTCTAGTTATGCTGTGTGGCTATATACAGCTGAAGATATTCAGCGTATGGTAAAGGAAGTCATTTCTGATGTTTTCAACATTACCTCACAGCAAAATACTAAAGGAGAGAGTATTAAAGAATTAATCAAACTTATTTAAACAAATAACATTATGGCAGATTTTAGAGAAGTATTGGAAGTAAGAAAGAATAGTACTTGCTTCCTGGCATTCACATGGTGTAAGACCAAGGAAGACCTTGCAACTGAAGAAGGTATGTTACCTAATCCTCCGATGGAGATTGATTGGGATGATAATGCTACTATTGGTGAGGTTGCTGACCTCATTGATAGTCTCTCTGATACAAGTGATGAAGCATCTGTAAGAATCAGACAGCTTCTGGATACAGGTAAAACAATAATGATTAAAGAGTATTGATTATGACAAGAGAAGAAATAGCTAAGAGAAAGAGAATATCTCATCAGCTTAAGGTACTTAAAGCTATGGGATGGATGGAAGATGAAGTTGAATTTAAATCTTAAATGTTATGGAACAGATTAAGTTATTGAATGATTTAGCAAGTAGTCTTACCTGCTATTTCACTGGTGAATGGAATCAAGGACAGCTGATGCATCACCTTAAGTATACCCTTGAATTACCTGAAGAGGTATTAGAACATATAGATACTATTATGATTAGAACCTTGTAGTATTCTATAATCTATACTCTGATAAACACAAATAACCCTTTATATTAACAATCAAAAGCCAGTACCTTCCGCTAAGAGGCTCTGGGCTAAATCATTGTGCCTAGTTGTATGTGAAGGTTAGATATTATGAATATTTTCGCAAGTCTTCAGAAGTATGCAACTCGTTATGAAGTTAAGAACACTCGTTCATTTAATGCTGAGGAATTATCTCAGATTTCCTCTGCTAAGGTAGTTGCTAGTCAGTATGGCATGTCAGTCTGCTTCTACATGGTTGCAGGAGGTCAGACTTATGTGCCTGTATCTAGGGACAGTATTTGTCAGGTAGGTGATGCTGTGGATGTTACCAAGGTGAAGATATTGACCTTGGAAAAGGATGGTGAGACTATTAATAGAATTGAAATCTAAATATATAAATTTATGGAAACTATTATTCTGCATGATGGTACCACTGTCAAAGGTACTGCAGAGGAACAAGGCTTTAATGGTCTATTCTGGTGTGGATATTATTGGGATAGATATGGAAAACAACACATTGTGACATATCATGGTAATACTTGGATGGAATAATTATTCTTTATTAAGGGCAGATAGCTTCGGCTGTCTGCCTTTTATTTTTTAAAAGGGGAGTAGTATCAGCAACAACAATAAAAATTTGGGAGTAGAAGTGTGAGCAATGACTGGCAGAGAGAATGAAGAACCAATTACACCTCCTCTGTATCTGCAATAGCTCGGCTAGCAGTGCTATTGCAAATTAGCAAACAACATTATTAACATTTAAACAACAAACAATTATGAACATTTTTGCAGGTTTACAGGTGTATGGTGGTTCTTGGTCAGTAACAGCAGAGCGTGGCTTCTCTCCAGAAGAGATTGCTGCAGTCAAGAAGGCTGAAGTTGTCAGCTCAGAGTATGGCAACAGTGTGTGCTTCTTCATGGCTTCTGGAGGCCAGACCTACATTCCTTTAAGCAACCAGTCTAGTCTGGGTGTTGGTGATACGGTGGATCTTACTAAGGCTAAGATTCTTACGCTTCACAGAGATGGCAATGATGATATTACCAGAATTGATGCATAGTCAGTTTTGGTTTAGCGGAATATTAGAAGGGGTGAGTCCTACGGGGCTTTGCCCCTTCTTTTTTTAAGTGAGATGTGAGAGGGGCAGCAGCTTAGTAGTAGCAACAACTACTCTCATCTATCAATAACCTCTCACTGCTATTAGCAACTTCTCTCTTCCCACTATAAGCAACTTCTCCTTACACCTTATTATATATTATATAGACACATAGAGGAGAGGTGGGAGTTGTGGGGGAGGCTATTACTTCGGCTTTAAAGATATTAATTTAACATATTAGCAGTAATATAGTTGATTATTGTTAAGTAAAAGGCTGAATAAGTGTTAAAACCCCACTCCACATCACAACAACTCCTTATTTTAACATCAAAAACCTCAAGATACTGAAAATCAATGGCACATTTTACTTTTAAGTTTTATATAACTCTTGTCTCTTATTAGGGAAACAACTCTTTATTTTCACAATAAATTCCTAAACACTTTAAGCATTTTTCTCTTAATTTATTTGCATAATCAACAAAAAAGTGGTACAATTGAATACATCTTATACTATTATTTCTTTTTTCTTATAAGACACATAGAGGAAAACCTGCTAATTACACCTCCTTTGTTTCTGACTTGCTACCTAGATATTCTCTTATAAGATATCTATCAAGTCATACTACAATTATTTACTCAACAAACAACAACAGGTGTGCCAGATACCAAAACAAATCCAAAGGGCATTGGTGAATTTAATGAACATTTTTAATGGTTTACCAGTTTACGGTGGTAGTTGGAATGTAATTAACAGCCGTGGTTTTGAAGCAGGTGAGATTGCCGCTGTAAAGAAAGCAGAAGTAGTATCTTCTGAGTATGGGAATTCTGTATGCTTCCACATGCTTTCAGGTGGGCAGACTTACATTCCCCTGTCTAAGGATTCTACTCTTTCTGTAGGAGATTCAGTTGACCTTTTCAAGGCTAAGATTCTCACATTGCATCGTGATGGAAATGATGATATCACGCGCATTGAAATCTAAATCCATATTGGGCAGCAGGCTTCGCCTGTTGTCCTTTATTTTTCAGATTAAGATATGAGCAACAACTTTATTCATTGAATACCTTTATTAGGGTAGGTGGATATAGTAAGAGATTATTAATAATAACCCCTTCTCCCCTACCCTCTTCCTATTTTAATTCTAAACCCTTTAAACAATGAAAAAGCATTTATTAGACTTGCACAATGAGTTAAAGTCACAATTCATTGATGCTATCATCCGTGAAGTAAAGGTAAATAATAATAAAATCAAGTTCTTGCCTTATATAAAGATAACATTCTCTGATGATTCAGATGACTTATATGAAGAAATCACTGATATAGAGTTCATCCCAGATGAAAATATATGCCTGTGTCATAACTTCATTACTGATATGGAGCTTCAGACACAGGAATATTACACTCCCTTTGACCAATTATCCTGGGAAGAACTATTCAAGATAGCAGAAAGACTCTAAGTTTCTCACTATACCCTATGTGCTGTGAAGCACTATCAATACACCATAGTTCATTTATATAGTTTATATATATGTTCATTTGCATGAGAGTTCATTATGGAAGGTTTAATTTAATTTGCAATTTCATTTCTGAATTGTTTTCTTTAAGTATGGTGTATAGTCCCACAGTGGTGGGACATTTGAAGGTCTCATAGTTCAATGGATAGAATAACTCTCTCCAAAACAAGAAGTGCATAGGCGAGAAATCCCTATGTAGAATCTCCTAAATTCGGTGGAAATCCTTTTAGTTACAGTGAATGTTGGTATGAAATCCATCAGTGCCGCGTGGCATCACTCGTCTAAAATTCATAGGATGCTGTAAAACACTAACCAATAATGTGTAAGGACTATACCGAGCGAAAATGATATAAAGACTTAGCCAAAGAAACTATATATCATCAATCGTGTAGAGACTGAACGGGAGATACCTAAGTTGAAATTTATATAAACAAAGGAAGTGCCGAGTTAAGAACTTCGTTTATGTATCTTGCAAGAATTTCAATATTGGTAAAGAGACAGTCCAGACCACAAATCAATAGTGTGAGTTTGAATCTCACAGGTACCGCAGAAATGTCAGGAACCTTAAAACAAGATACTATTGATGCTATGGTAACATAGTGTGGCAGGCTAAAGAGTAGATATGGGTTCAATTCCCATTGAGACCACCCATCAAGAGTGATGGAAACATTCTCAATATTTTAAAATTCCTTTTCCCAGTTTGCTTGTGAAAGTAGACTGGTTTTAATGGGAATCCTCGGTAGCATAAGGCACTGAATCAAGAAAAGTATAATTCACCGAAGTAACAGCAGTCCTGCCTCTTTAAAAGTTTTCTTGAGCTGAAGGGGCTGTGTTGGTCTTATACAGGAGTTCGATTCTCCTGATTCCCACAATTATTGTTATTTAAAGGGTTAGATTTGGGGCAGGAAGGAAGGGTTATATACTCTTACCTCTCCTGCCCTTATTTTTTCTAATCCCACATCAATGAATCTTATTGTTTAACTCTTTAAATTATATCTTATGACAGCAAAAGAATTAGCCCTCCAGGACATCAAGGATGAATTGGAAAGGCAGAACAAGACATTCATTCCTTTCATTCAGGCTCTTAACAAACCAATGAGAAGGATCTGTCACTCTTATCTTAAGAAACAAGGCTTTAAGATGCCTTCTAAAAGTAGAGGACAGCTTATAGCCCACTGTTTCTTTATGAACTCTGAAGTTAAATACGAAAACTATAGTAAGTATTATGAAAAATAGTCCATTAGATAACCTCACATATTTCCTGTGGGGATTAATCCTTACAGTCTTGCTACTATCCATAGTAACTGGAAATGGAAATAAAGGGCTATTAGATTTGTTCTAACAGCAATACTTAAGTCTATAGCAGGTACAGATTATCTTTATAATTTTGTGCCTGCCAATATAAGCCTGTGAAGGAGGTGTATGCCATTTATTTATTTGTTATGTATATATGTGTTTTAGATTTTTCATTCCAGCCCCTAAGCGTAGGGGCAACTTGGGAGAGGGATTCTTAAAGTACACAAGAGTCCAATGGATAAACCACTTTTCAGTCTTTGTCACTGATTTACTGGTATTGAGAGTCCGATTCTCTCCTCTCCCACTAATTATTAACTATAAACAAAACAATTATGATGACAGCAGAAGAAGCAAAAAAGTACATTAAGGAATTTGTTCCTAATGATGAGATTATTAATAGTGTTGAATCCCAAATTAAAAGGGGTGAAAGACATGTTAAAGTATTTACTACAAGGTATGCAAGAAGCTATGCAGAAGACTGTGCAGATTATTTCTGTAAGTTAGGTTATAATGCCTACATTAAAGATATTTATAATAGTCGTACAGGACAAAGAGGTGGTAATTATTTACAGATTGACTTATGAATAAAATAGAAAAAATCAAAGCCGAGATAAAGAGAAGGTATAACATCCTTAAGAATGTTGCTTCACCCCAAAATAAAGATTACTACGATGGTAAGATAGAAGCATATCTAGAAACACTTGACTTTCTCAACTCTCTTAAAGAGCCTGTAAGCAATGACTTGGAAGAAGCAGCCAAGAACTATGAAGAAGATGCCATCTTCTACGCTGCAAGAAGAATATCAGATTTTTTTAAGGCAGGTGCTCAATGGCAGAAACAACAAGACCAGTCCACCATAGAACTTGCAGAAGACCATGCCTATTTAGCAGGACAAGAGCAGATAATTGACAAGGCTTGTGAGTTCTTACGAAGCCACATTGATAAACAACTGGTTATCTACCATGAGTTTACATGGAGAAGCCGAGATGAGTTTATTGAAGGCTTTAAAAAAGCAATGGAGGAATAGACTATGAAAAGTATAAAGGAAAAAGCGATAGAATATAACAAAAAGAAAAACTTTGTTATCAAAGGCGATGTACCAAATGAGGACTTTGAAGCAGGTGCAAACTATGTGCTCGATGCTATAGAAGACGTTTTAAGTCACCCACGAAGATTTGTTAGTGATGATATATCTATCAGTGAAGCAATGATTGTAGAAATAACAAAGATAGTGGAACAGTTAAAGTAACCAATAAATAGTAGAGCATGAAAGCAAATAAAATACAGAATTGTTTGTGTGATGTAATTCTTAGTCAACAGTCCTTCTGGAGAAATAGTAACGATATTACTTCTTATACACATCTTACTGATATTGAAGAAGAGTGTTTTGCTCAACTTGGAAATCTTATAAAAGATAGTGATAGGGAAGAACTTGAGAACAAATTAAAGGACTTGTATTGGTTTATTAGAAAGTTTGATGAAGTATAAAAAAGATAATTACCCTAATAGCACTTGCCGCCTTGATGATGGTGGGGTGCGATACAAAACCACAGCATTATTCAATTTATTCTGGAGATAAATGGGATATACTCAAAATGAATGATTCAATATACTTTATGATTCCTAAATATGAAAAATATTCTACACCTCATGTATTAAATATGAATGATAATATTACTGGTAGAAAAAATTGGTATTTGGAAGGTGTACCAGGATTTATACAACCAGATGGAAAAATAACTGTTATTCTTGAAGAAGAAAGTAGACGTTTGGTTAGTGTTGAATTTAACAATATTAATAATATTTGTCATCGTGGCAAAAAAGGAAGAATTATGTATTATATTCAAAAGACATATGTTAATCCAACAACAGGATATGGGCATTGGATAGATGAACATTATGACCGTTCAAAAAATAAGATGATTCGTAGATTTAAAAATTTAATATAAATATGAAAAAAATCAATTTTCCTTGGAAGCCAATTACTGAAATTCCCACTAAACATTGGGCAAATAATTATGCATTAAGTCCAAAATATTTGGTACGCTGCGGAGAAGAAGATGGCGTATCTATTCTTGGTTATTCACATTACAGCTTTGCAACAAAGCAGTGGGTGGATTGTTATGAAGCAACGGCTTCAGGAATTCATAAAGTTACTGAGTGGACAGATATTAAAATTTAAATAATATGATTACTGAAGATTATTGCTCATTTGAAGTGGCAAAGCTGCTCAAAGAGAAAGGGTTTGTACAAGAAACCTTAATGGTATATAGTCAAAATGGAAATTTTATGCCAAATGGTGCAATAGAAGATACCTATCAAATCTTTTATCCTGTACCAACCCATCAAATGGCAATGAAGTGGTTACGTGAGGTTTATCATATAGAGATAAATATTACATTCGGGTTCCCATTTATTAATGGCAAACAGCAATACAAATACTTTTTGGAGTATTGTCAGAGTATGTGATAATCATCTTGAATATCCGATGGATGACCCAAATAGTGCTTTTTATAATGAAGAAATGGCAGATTCTTTTGAAGAAGCTGTTGAATCGGCGTTAAAATATTGTCTTGAAAATTTGATTTGATTATGAAATCATATACAAATTTAGAACAGTCAAAAAAGTTGGCAGAAATACTGTCTCTTGAAAGTGCGGATATGTTTTTAGCATTAAATGGGACTCTCCCTGTAATGTCTAAATATATTGATGATGGATTTGTTACAGCAGATGATACGGCTGTTCCTTGTTGGAGTCTTGCAGCATTGTTTAGTGTTATTCCTCAAGAAATATTTGGTGGTGAATATATTATCAATATTACAGAAGGAATAGATAATAGATGGGCATTAACCTATGACCATTTCGAGAATAGAAACCACTCATATTACAGTCTTTCTATTGGTGCAGATAATCTTGTTGATGCTTGTGTGAGTATGATTGAGAAATTACACGAATTAAATTTATTGTGATTATGGAAGACCCAAATAAGTATGTAAGACCATGTTTGGGATTTTTTAAGAAAAAAAGAATAATTATGGAATATGTATTATTTAGATTTGCTATTGTTTGGGTAGTACTACACATAATACTTTTCTTTGTCGAAATGTATAGATACAAACATAGTAATTGGTCGTGGTATGGCTTTAAAAATAATGGTATGCTTGATGTTTCCTATCTTATTTTATCTATAGATGCATTAGGTATTAGTATTGCTACACTAAGTGGGCTGGGATATTGGATACTTCACCCAATATTTAAATAAGCACAGAAAGGAGAATAACAATATGGAACAAGAAGATATCGAGTTGTTACAGAAAGAATTTTCTGGAAGACTACACTACGGGCTGATAGTTTCCCCGATGGACTGTGGTAAAGCAAGATTGGTCGGGTGTTTGCTCAATTCGGTTTTACTACAGGACATTAGGACTGGTAAAGACTACGATAAGTCCTGGGACATAGAATATGTGAAACCTTATCTTCGTCCGATGTCAAGTATGACTGAGGAAGAAAGAGCTGAATTTAGTAAATTGCTAGACAAAAGATATTGCGAAGAAGATTGGGAAGGACATATTAGTACTTCTTATTGTATTGAAATTGATAACGTTTATACTGATGACGAGGGTGGAATTAAATATCCATCAGTATTTAGAATGGATGCTATTGATTGGTTGAATAAACATCATTTCGATTACAGAGGTCTAATTGAGAAGGGTCTTGCTATTGAAATAACAGAAGAAAATAACCCATATAAAGTATGAAAAGAACAACAAGAAACACTATTCTGCGCTATGCGATAGCAACGGTATTTGTGTCTGCATTTGTACTAATCGGTTCGCTGATGTGTATGGGCCTGGATTGGCTTATTGACAAGTCTGGATGTCCTATATTATACCCAGTTGTACTGGTCGCAGGCTTTATCTTCGTGGTTTATGTTGTTGGCAAGAGTATCACAATAAAAGACAAGAAGGAGGAATAATCATGATTACTGAAGATTATTGCTCTTATGAGGTGGCCAAGTTGCTCAAAGAGAAAGGATTTGATATACCACTTAATTACTTTTATAATAGTGATGGCAGAAGGTGTTATGCAACATCCTATAACTGGAATCAAACAACAGGAGATTTCCAAGATTATTCTTGTCCAACTCATCAAATGGCAATTGCATGGTTGAGGGAAGTATATGGCTTGTACATATGGGTAGATTATTCTCGTCTTGATTGTAATGAAAAACAACCCTATTTGTGGAATATCGTTGAAACTAAA